>Ga0222420_100438_pt1 | contig 20820 bp, 18 predicted proteins | sample 3A2ome_FD_182470 | JGI IMG/M metagenome (GOLD analysis project Ga0222420, IMG submission 182470) | Enriched microbial communities from leaf-cutter ant dump, University of Wisconsin, Madison, United States - 3A200A (version 2) | ecosystem: Environmental > Terrestrial > Nest > Insects nest > Nest...
ATCGGGTCGACCACGCCGTGGGGAAAGGCCGGGGCCGAACCGACCAGCATGATGGTCTGCGGGCCGACCGCGGCCCGCATCGCGTCGGGGTCGGCGGTGAAATCGGGCCGCACCGGCAGGCGGCGGGTGGTCAGCCCCATGAAATGGGCCGCCTTGTCGAAGGCGGGATGGGCGGTCTGGGCCAGCAGGATTTCGGGCGTGCCCAGGTTGGGATTCCTGGCCCGCGCCCGGTCCCGCGCGGCCTTCACCGCCAGGAAGATGCTTTCGGTGCCGCCCGTCGTCATCGCGCCCAGCGCGTCCGGGCCGCCGTTCAGCAGCCCCAGCCCCATGTTGACGACATCGTTCTCGAACCGCGCCAGGCTCTTGAACGCATTGGGGCCCAGGCCGTTTTCCGAGAAGTACATGAGGTAGGCTTTCTTCGCCACCTCGAGCACGTCTTCGCCGGCATAGTGGATATAGACCGCGGCGCGGCCGTTGACCCAGTCGACGTCGTCGGCCTTGGCGGCGGCCAGCTCGCGTTCCAGATCGGTCCAGGGCGTTCCCTTGGCGGGCAACTGCGTCATGATCAACCCTCTCTGCCGCCCCAATGGACGATACGGTTTTCCAGTGCCCGGGCCAGTTGGTCCAGCGCATAACCCAGTGCCGCCATGATCAGCGCGCTAACCAGCACGACATGGGTCAGCATGAAATCGGCGGCCGACAGCGCCATCCAGGCGATGCCGTCCGACGTCGCGATCATCTCGGCGCCGACCAGCATGGTGACGCCGATGCCGATCGAGACGCGCAGGCCGGTGAAGATGCCGGGCAGGCTGGCCGGGAAGATCACGCGGCGGAAGATCATCGTCTTGCTGGCGCCCAGCGCCAATGCGGCCTGGACCTTGCGCCGGCCCACGCCGCGCACCGCCTGCATCGCGCTGATCGACAGGATCGGGAACAGGGCCAGGACGATGATGATGATCTTGGACAATTCGCCGATGCCGAACCAGATGATCAGCAGCGGCAGCAGCGCCAGCTTGGGCATCGGCCGCGAAATTTCGATCGGCGGGTCGAACACCGCCTTGATCGTTTCGTTCATGCCCATCCACAGGCCCAGCGGGATGGCGATCAGCGCGGTGACCGTGTAACCCACGCCGAAGCGAAACAGGCTGACGCCCAGGTGATGCCCCAGGCTTTTGCCCTGGTAGCCGTTCTGCAGCAGGGTGATGAAGGATTCGATCACCGCCCAGGGCGACGGCAGGAACAGGGGTTTGACCAGCGGCGGAATCGGGCCCGGCCCGGTGACCAGGATCCAGGCCAGCAACAGGGCACCGAACGACCCCAGGTTGATCAGGCGCCGGCGGGTGGCGGCCGCCATGCGCGGCCGCGGAGATACAGCCGTCGCCGGGCTGTCGGCTTGCGCGGTCATCGCGATTCCTCCTGCGCCTGGGCCTTGATCGCCTCTTCGCGCAACAGGCCGAAGATCGTCGCCTTCATCTCGGTGAAGGCGGCCGAGGTGGCGATGGCCGGATCTTTTTCCTGGGCGAATTGCGACGTGAAGCGGGCCTTGATCCGGCCGGGGCGGGCCGACATCACCACGACCTCGGTCGCCAGGAACAGCGCTTCCTCGATCGAATGGGTGATCCACAGGACGGTCTTGCGCGTTTCCAGCCAGATCCGCTTGATTTCTTCCTGCAGCAATTCGCGGGTCTGGGCATCCAGCGCCGCGAAGGGTTCGTCCATCAGCAGGACTTCCGGATCGTTGGCCAGCGCCCGGGCGATGCCGACGCGCTGTTGCATGCCGCCCGACAGTTCATAGGGATAACGCCGGGCAAAGGCCGACAGCCCGACCAGCTCGAGGTAACGATGGGCGATCGCCTTCGCCTCGCGCGCCGACCTGCCCGTCGCCTGCGGACCGAAGGCGACGTTTTCCTCGACCGTCATCCAGGTGAACAGAGCCCCCTGCTGGAAGACGACGCCGCGGCGCGGGTCAGGACCATGGACGGGCCGTCCGTCCATCAGCACCTCGCCCGTCGTCGCGGTCTCGAACCCCGCCAGGATGTTCAAAAGGGTCGACTTGCCGCAGCCCGACGGGCCGACCAGGCACAGGAAGGCATTGGGCGCGATATCCAGGTCGATCGGCGACAGGGCCTCGATCGCCGCCGCGCCGTCGCCGAAACGCTTGGACACGCCGCGGAAGCGGACCTTTGGCTGGGTCTGGACTGGTGCGGTGGCAGGCGTCACGGGGGCGGCGGCGCGGGTGGCGATCATCGGCCGGTCACACCATCTTGGCGACGAACGAGGAATCGACGAACTGGCCCAGGTCCTTCGGGACAGCGCCGATCTGGCCGGTTTCCTTGAGGAATTCAGCCTGGACCTGCAGGGTGTTGAGCACCCCGGTCTTGTCCTTGGTGCCCGGCGCGCCCAGCCACTTGTCGGTCAGCTGCTCGCGCGGCGAGACGGGATAGAACGTGTTCAGCGAACGCATGACCGCGGCCTCGTCCACGCCCAGGAACTTGGTCATCACCTCGACCACTTCCTTGGGGTTTTCCTTGAAGGTGCGGCTGAGGCGGTCGAATTCCTTCAGGAAGGCTAGCACCAGGTCGGGGTGCTTCTTCTTGAATTCGTCGCGGACGATGAACCCGTCGAACACGACCAGGCCCTGCTGGGACAGGTTGCCGGTCTTGAAGATGATCTCGCCGCCATCCTCGACCAGCTTTGGCAGCACGGGCACCCAGATATAGGCCGCGTCGATCTCGCGCCGGGTCCAGGCCGAGGCGATGGTGTCGGCGCGCATGTTGATCAGCGTGACGTCGGACGCGGTCAGCCCGGCGCCTTTCAGCATCGCCAGCGCGGCGAAATGCACCGAGGTGTTGAACGGCAGGGCCAGCTTCTTGCCCTTGAGGTCGGCGACGGTCTTGATGCCGGCGGACTTCTGCACGGCCAGCGCTTCCGAATCATCGATGCTCTTGTAGACATAGACCATCGATACCGGCACGCCGTTGGCGAACCCGACCACCATCGGCGACGAGCCGATGTTGCACATGTCCAGGCTGCCGCCGGCCATCGCCGACAGCACTTCCGACCCCGCCCGCACCGTGACGAAATCGACCTTGGTGCCCTCGCCGAAGGTCTTCTGCATCGCGTTGGTGGCGCGGATATAGTTCTGCGCGTCGATGCTGCCGAAGGTGCCGAGCACCACGGTCTTGGCCTGGGCACGGGCCGGGCCTGCACCCAGCAGGCTGCCGCCGGCCATCGTGGCGATCGCCATATTGCCGGCCAGCAGGCCGAATTCACGCCGCGACAGGGAAAATTTCATCTCTCGACCCCGTTTGTAAGTTTGTGCTGCTCTCCCGGCGGATCGCGGTCGGCCGGACGCTGACGTCCGACCTGTGCGCCCACCCCGGCAGTTGACCCCGGATCATAGCCAGGTACGTAGATCCAGCTGGATCCAATTCATGGGACCAGCGCGGCGTCCACTCGCCGGAAAATCATTGTTCTAATAATCTATGGAATTAATGGATTAAAGAAGATTGTTCGACGGTATCGCTGCGTCGATCCGCCTCTTGCCTGAGGGGCCTATCTCTGCCATGTCATTGTCATCATCCGCTGGGGTGCCGGGCGCGTCGTCCGGCTGAGAACACACCCATCGAACCTGCCCCGGATCATGCCGGCGAAGGGAGACGCGATGCCGAACACACCGGCTCGACCTGTTTTTAATCCACAGCGTGTCGCCATCATCGGCGCGGGCATCATGGGCATGTCGATCGCCTGGCGCCTGGCCCAGGCCGGCGTGGCGGTCACCCTGTTCGACCGCCATCGCGCCGGCAGCGGCGCCACCCATGCCGCCGCCGGCATGCTGGCCGCGGGGCTGGAAGGCGAACCCGGCGAGGAATGGCTGCATCCCCTGTGCGATGCCAGCCAGCGCCTGTGGCCCGATTTCGCCCGCGAACTGGCGGAAGAAAGCGGCCTCGACCTCGGCTATCGCAACGAAGGCACGCTGTCGGTCGCGCTCAGCCGCGACGATGCCGCCAGGTTGCGCCAGGACCTGGTCCGGCTGACCGCGCTGGGCTGCGACCTGGTCTGGGCCGACAGCCGCGAACTGCGTCGGCGCGAACCCTGCCTGAACCCCGCCGTGGTCGGCGGGCTGATCAGCGCGCGCGACCACCAGGTCGACAACCGGGTGGCGGCCCGGGCCCTGGCCGCCGTGCTGGCCCGCCGCGGCGTCACCATCCACCAGGAAGTGCCCGTCGCCCTGGCGACCGCGGGCGGCCGCGCCGTCGGCGTGCGGGTCGGCGACCGCCTGCACGAGGCGGACGTCGTGGTGCTGGCCGCCGGCGCCTGGAGCGCCGAGGTCGACGGTGTGCCGACAGGGGCCCGCCCGCCGGTGCGCCCCTGCAAGGGCCAGATGATGGCCCTGGCGATGGATCCGGCCGCCGCCCTGCTGAACCATGTCGTCTGGGGCCCCGGCACCTATCTGGTGCCCCGCCGCGACGGCCGCCTGATCCTGGGGGCGACGGTCGAGGAAAAGGGCTTCGACACCACGATGACCGCCGGCGGGGTCCTGAGCCTGCTGCACGCCGCCTGGCGCGTCCTGCCGGGGATCGAGGAACTGCCGATCCTGGAGAGCTGGGTCGGTTTCCGCCCGCGCGCCCGCGACGACGCGCCGTTGTTGGGCCCGACCGCGGCCTTGCCGGGGCTGATCCATGCCTCGGGCCATCACCGCAACGGCATCCTGCTGACGCCCGCGACCGCCGATCTGATCGCGCGCTGCATCCTTGAGGGCGCCATGCCCGAGCTGGGCCGTGCCTATTCCCCTGATCGTTTCGCCGCCCCGGCGGCGAAGGAGGCATCATGACCGCAACCCTGACCCTGAACGGCACGCCCGAGCCGGTGGCATCAAGCGTTACCGCGTTGCTCGACCGCCTAGGACTGGATTCCCAGATGAAGGGCCTGGCCATCGCCCTGAACGGTGCGGTGCTGCCGCGCAGCGCCTGGGCCGATGCCGCGTTGAAAGCCGGCGACGACGTCGAGATCGTCCGGCCGTTCCAGGGGGGCTGAGATCATGCAGGACGACACTTTCCAGGTTGCCGGGGTCACGCTGTCCTCGCGGCTGTTCATCGGCACCTCGGCCTATCCGAACTATGCCGTGATGATGGAGGCGGTCGCCGCCTCGGGCGCCGAGGTCGTCACCGCCTCGATCCGCCGCATGGACCTGGCCGGCAAGGGCGAAAGCCTGCTGGACCTCTTGGGCGGCAAATACCGTTTCCTGCCCAACACCGCGGGCTGTGCCACGGTGCGCGACGCGGTCCTGACCGCCGAACTGGCGCGCGAGGCGATCGGCACCGACTGGATCAAGCTGGAACTGATCGGCGACCGCGAAACGCTGTATCCCGACGTGGTGCAACTGATCGAGGCGGCCGAGATTCTGGTCGGCAAGGGCTTCACCGTCCTGCCCTATTGCACCGACGATCCCGTGGTCTGCCGCCGGCTGGCCGATGTCGGCTGTGCCGCCGTCATGCCGCTGGGCTCGCCGATCGGGTCGGGCATGGGCATCGCCAACCCGCTGGCGATCGAAAAGATCTGCCTGCAGGCCGAGGTGCCGGTGGTGCTGGACGCCGGTATCGGCACTGCGTCGGATGCCGCGCTTGCCATGGAACTGGGCTGTTCGGCCGTATTGCTGAACACCGCGGTGGCGCGCGCCACCGACCCCGTGCGCATGGCGCGGGCGATGAAGCATGCGGTACAGGGCGGGCGCGACGCCCACTTGGCCGGCCGCATCCCCAAGCTGGACCGTGCCGAACCGTCCAGCCCGCAATTGGGCCTGGTCGGCAGCTGACCATGACGGCGCTGCCGGTGCCGCCGGTGCTGGTCATCACCGACCGCACCCAGGCGGCCCGGCCGCTGACCGACATCGCCGCGGCGCTGTTCGCCGGCGGCCTGCGCTGGCTGTCGTTGCGCGACAAGGATCTTGCCTTCGCCGGGCGGCTGGCGCTGGCCCGCCACCTGGTGGCGCTGGGCAACCCCTTCGGCGCCACCGTGACCGTGCATGGCGACGTCGAGCTGGCCCTGGCATCAGGGGCGGCCGGTGTCCATCTCGGCCGTGACGGCGATCCCGCCGCCGCGCGCGAACGCCTGGGGCCGGCGGCCCTGATCGGCGTCTCGACCCACGACCGGGCCTCGGCCGAGGCAGCCGCCTGCCGCGGTGCCGACTACGTCACGCTGTCGCCGGTCTTCCTGACATCCAGCAAGCCCGGCTATGGCCCGGCACTGGGCCTTGATGGCCTTGCCGCCATCGCCGCGGCCATCCCCGTGCCGGTCATCGCCTTGGGCGGCATCGACCTCGCCAATGCCGCGGCCTGCCGCCGCACCGGGGCCGCCGGCGTGGCCCTGATGGGTTTGGCGATGCGGCACCCGGAAGAAACAGCCGGTCTGGTTCAGGACGGCCCGCCACCTCAGAAGTGATAGGCGGCACGCAGCGAGCCGGTCTGGCTGACGTAATTGTCGTTGGCCTGAAGGTTGTATTCGGCCCGGACCTCGAACCCCTTGTCGCGATAGACCTGGACGCCGATATCGAGCAGGCCCAGCACGCGCGGGGCGCCGATGGTGGTCGAGAATGTCCCGGTCTGGGCGGATGCGCCGACAAAGCCCGCCTGGACCGTGCGGTCGCCGTTCGGTGCGAAAGAGACGCCGGCCGAGACGTAGGGCCGCATGATCACGCCGCCGGCGAAATCGTGGCGCCCGCCCAGTTCGACCTTCGGCGTGAAAGCGACCGACGTCTTGGACGACGCCTGCACGTTCAGGGCCGCACCGCTGTTGCCATATTCCTGGAAGCCGCGCGCGCGCAAATGGACGACGTCGATATCGGTGCCGGGCCGCAGATACCAGCCGCCGAGGGCGACGGTATAGGCGGCGCGCAGGCGGCCGCCATACAGATCGGCCCTGGGATCGCTCTGCAGCAGGGTCGAGGCGCCGACATAACGGTTGTTGTGGAACGAGCCTGAGGTGCCGCCGATGGCGCCGGCCAGCAGCCAGGGACCGCTGACATATTTGAGCGCCAGGCTGCCCTCGTAGGTCTGGCCGTTGCCGGTGCCGCCATTGCCGATGCGCGCCCAGCTTTCGCCATAACCCAACGCGGCCGACACGAACCAGTTGTCGGCCACCTGGCGCTGGGCGCCGAAGCGGTACTGGACCCCGTCGACACGATAACCCGATCCGGTGCCGTCGGATCCTTGCGTGGCGCGCGAGGCACCGATCCGGCCCCAGGCGCAGGCATCCTCGCCCAGCAGGACGCCCGAGGTGGCGAATTCAGGGCAGCTCAGCGCCGAGCCCAGCGTCGACGAGGCCTGGCGCGACATCGCGGTGGCCTGCGCCTGGGTCGCCAGCGGCGACATCTGGGCCAGCATGCCGGCATAGGTGCTGACGCTGGTCTGCTGGGACAGGCTGCCGAAGGTGGTGGCAAAGGACGCATCCGAATTCGCCCAGGCCTTCTGCAGATAGCCGGCCATGGTCTGCTGCGCGGCGGTCAGCGTGGCGCCGGCGGGGGCGAAGCTGGCGGCCGGCGTCAGCGTCAGGCTGTTGCCGGCGGCCGTGGCATTCCAGGTGAAGGCCGCGCTGCCGGGGACCGTCGCGGTCGACGACAGGCTGCCCGCGTTCAGCACCGTGATCGCGCCCGGCAGCAGGGCGGTCGCCCGGGGCGCGATGATGCCGCCGACGGTCGCAGTGCCGGTCACCGTCAGCAGGTCGGCCTTCTGGCCGCCGGCGGTCGAATTGACGTCGACGGCCAGCCTGCCGCCCGCTTGCTGGGTGAAGCTGCCGGTCAGGGCCGTCGTGCCGATGGCGCCGGCACCCGCCACATTGATGGTGCCGCGGTTGACGAGGGTCGCGGCCACCAGCACCGGGCCGGTGTTCAGCGTGCCGGTGTTGGTGATGCTGCCCGGTGTCGATCCGAGGTTGATGCTGCCGGTGATGGTGCCGGCATTCGACACCAGGGTCGAACCATAGCTGGTGGTGATCGCCATGCCGGCGATCCCGTCGGCGCTGGCGACCGCGCCGCCGGCATTGACGGTAATCGTGTTGTTGCCGCCGGTACCGCCGGGCAGGCCGCCCGACAGCATGATGCCGGCAGCACCAGGCCCGGTGCCGCCGATGACCGAGCCCCCGATGGTGACGGCGATACCCTGCTTGGCGCCGGCCGTGCCCGTGCTTTGCGCGAAGATGCCGATCGCGCCCGCCCCCGCGGTGCTGATGGTGCCGCCGGTCTGGGTGATCACCACCTGGCCGCCGCTGCCGGCATTCTGGATCTGGTTGGATGGAACGCCGCGGATTTCGGGCGCGGCACCGGCCAGCAGGCTGGCGGTCGTCGCGTTGCAGCAGCCCGCGACGAGGCCCCCGCCGCCGCCGATCGACTGGGCGAAGATCCCGTGCGCATTGGCGCCGGTGGTAGCGATGCTGCCGGCCGCCGTGATGGTGACCTTGTTGCCGTCGTTGCCCGAATCCCCGCGAACGATGGTATTGGCAACGGGTGCGACCATGGCCAGCGAGGAATCGCCGGCGACCCCGCCGCCGCCGCCGATCGACTGGGCCAGGACGCCGTAGGCACCGGCGCCGAACGTCGTGATCGAGGAACCCGCGGCCAGCGTGATGCCGACGGTGCCGCCCGCCCCGCCGCTGGCGCCCGTGGGACTGCCCGCCGAGGTGCCGGTGATGTTGGCGGCGGCGCCGACGGCAACGCCGCCGCCACCGCCGATCGACTGGGCGGCGATGCCGAAGGCACGGGCACCGGTGGTCACGATGACGCCGTTATGAGTGACGCCGACGCCGCCGCCATTGCCGCTGGCACCGGCCCCGCCGCCGACGTTCAGGCTGAGGTCGAGGCCGCCGGTCCAGGCCGCGGGCGCGCCGGACGCGGATACGCCGATATTGCCCAGGCAGGCGCTGGCCGTCACCGTCATGCCGGTGATAGCGGCGGCGTTGTTGGCACCGCCGGAATTGGTGCAGCCGGCGCTGGCCCAGCCGCCACCCCCGCCGATCGACTGGACCAGCATGCCGAAGGCATCGTCGCCGGCGGTCTGGATCGTTCCGCCCTGGGTGACCAGGACGGTCTGGCCGTTGCCGCTGGCGCCGCCCTGTCCGTTGGACGCCGAACCCAGCGCCAGATTGGTCGTCGTGTTGGCGCTGCCGTCGGCGCCGATCCCGCCGCCGCCGCCGATCGACTGGGCGATGATGCCGTGGGCGGCATAGCCGGCGGTGGTGATGGCCGAGGCGGGATTGCGGCTGCCGTCGCTGTTGCCGGTGTAGATCGTCACCCCGCCGCCGCTGCCGGCGCTGCCGCCCGACCCGCCGACCAGAACATGGGCCGAGAAGGTCGCGTTGGTGGAGCCGTTGTCGGTCGAGGTGGCCGAGCCGCCCGCCCCGCCGCCGCCGCCGATCGACTGTCCGACGATGCCGTAGGCGCGGATGCCGCGGGTCGAGATCGTCCCGGTATTGGTTACCGTGACCGCACCGCCGGACCCGCCGGCGCCCCCGCTGCCCCCGACGCTCTGATTGACGCTGTAGGCGGCCGAGGACGGGATGTTGAGAATGTTCTGCGACTGGCTGGAGGACGAGATCGAGGCCGAGGCATCGGACGAACCTGCATAACCGCCGCCGCCGCCGATCGACTGGACGAAGATGCCCGACGCATCGCCGCCCGTGGTGAAGGTGGCCCCGTTCGCCAGCGCCACGGTCTTGCCCGTCGTGATGCCGCCGCTGTTGGAAACGGTGATCTGCCCGCCCGAGCCGCCGTTGCCGCCACTGGCGCCGACGGCGATGTTGATGTCGAAATTGTCCTCGCTGCCCGCGGCGGAACCGCCGCCGGCGTAACCGCCGCCGCCGCCGATCGACTGCACCAGCATGCCGTGCGCCCCGGACCCCCAGGTCTGGATGCCGTTGCCCGCCGCCTGGGACACGGTGATCGTGCCCCCGCCCCCGCCCCCGCCGGCCATGCCGCCGGTGGCAAGGTTGATGCTCATCGACTGGGCATCGCCGGTATCGGTACCCAGATTGGGCGTGCCCGTCGACGCCGACCCCATGGTCGACGACCCGCCGCCGCCGCCGATCGACTGGGCGATCATGCCGACCGCGTAGTTCCCGGCCGTATTGATCTGGCTGTAGCAGCCGACGGTGCAGCCGGTGGCCGGACCGTTGGCGACCGAGATGTTGCCGCCATAACCGCCGGCACCGCCCGAGGCGCCGAGTGCCACCGCCATCTTCAGCGAATGCGACTGGCTGGCCAGCGAGAAGGCGCCGGCCGTGGAATCGCCGCCATTGCCGCCACCGCCGCCGATCGACTGGGCCAGCATGCCGTGGCCGCCATCGGCGGACGTGAAGATCTGCCCGCCATTGGTCAGCGTTATGGCGCCGCCGGACCCGCCGCCGCCGCTGCTGCCGCCATGCGAATAGCTGATCGAGACTTCGGGGATGTATTCCTGGTTCGAGCCGACCGCCGCCGATTTGGCCGTCGCCGATCCGCCGCTGCCGCCGCCGCCGCCGATGGATTGGGCCAGCATGCCGATCGAATCGGTGCCGGCGGTGGTGATCCGGGAATTGTTGACGACGTCGACCGTGCCGCCGCCACCGGCGTTCGCGCCGCTGCCGCCGGTGGCCAGCGATACGGAAATGCCGACGCCGAGGCTGTAGGCCTGGGCCGCGCCCGCGGTGCCACCGCCGGCCCCGATCGACTGGGCGATGATGCCGGCCGACTGGGCGCCGGAGGTGGCAATCGCCGTGCTGGTGCTGGCGGTGACCGAACCGCCCGTGCCCCCGGTGCCGCCCGAGCCGCCGATCGAATCGCTGATGAACAGCCCGAAACTCTTGGCATAGCCGCCATTGCCGCCACCGCCGCCGATGCTTTGCGCCACGATGCCGGCTGCGAAGTCGCCCGCGGTGGTCAGGCCCTGGCTGCCGCTGTTCAGACCGACCGAGACATTGCCGCCATTGCCGCCGCTGCCGCCTTGTCCGCCGGCCGCGACGAAGGCACCCGCCGCATTGGCGCCGTTGCCGCCGCCGCCGCCCACCGACTGGGCCAGGACGCCGATGGCCCCGTCGTTCCAGGTGGTGATCTGGCCGCCCGTATTGGTCACCGCGACAGTGCCGCCGCTGCCGCCGCCGCCCCCGGCGTCGCCGGTAAACCTGGCCGTGCCGTTGCCGCCGGTCGAGCCGCCGCCGCCGCCGATCGACTGGGCCAGGATGCCGATGGCGACATTGCCGCCGCCCGAAGCGGCGCCGGTGGTGATGTTGGCGGCGTTGCTGACGGTCACCGCGCCGGCATCATGGCCGACATACCCGGCACCGCCGGCCGGCGCGGTGTTGCTGCCCAGGGTGACGACGCCGTTGGAATCCGGCGTCAGCCACAACAGGCCGCCGCCACCGGTCGACAAGGCCATGATGCCATGGGCGCTGGACCCTTGCGTGGTGATCGCGCCGGTATTGGTGACGGACACGGCCGCGCCCTGCGAACCGTATTCGGTGCCGCTGTTGCCGAGATAACCGGCGCCGCTGGCCCCGGAGACGATCCCGGCGCCGCCGACGCTGAGGGCAGCGATGCCGATCGCCATGCCGCCGTTCGTCGTGATCGTGCCGCCGTTGCCGACGGTGACCGTGCCGCTTTGCCCGCCACCGCTGGTCGCGACGCTGCTGTGGGTGTTCAGCGGGTCGAGGATCGAGGCGGTGCCGCTGGAAATCGCCAGCACGCCCACGCCCAGTTGGCCGCCCCCCGTCGAACTGATCACTGCGCCCTGGTTGACGGTGACGCTGACATTGCCGGCGGCCGAGGTGGCGCCGGTATAGCCGCTGGACAGGTTGCCGGCGGCGCTGAAGCCGAAAACGCCGATGCCGCTGCCGCCCTGCAGGTTGATCGCGGCGCTGCCTTCCACGATCACGCCGACCGCGCCGCCGGCGCCCGACATCGTCGAGGCACCGCCGGTGGTGATGCCGCTGCCGCCGATCGAGCCGGCCAGGATGCCGAACGAACTGCTGCCGGTGTTCGTGATCGTACCGCCGTAATCGACATTGACGCTGCCGCCGTTGCCGCCGATGCCGGAAAAGGGCTGGCCGACGATCGTCGTGTTGCTGGGCTGGCCGCCGATCGACAGCGCCTGCACGCCGGCCGCGGTCAGGCCGCGACCGTTGATGGCGATCGAGGCTTCCTGGCCGACCGTCACGGAAACCGCGCCGCCATTGCCGCCGCTGCCGCCGCAGCAATTGTTGTGGGTGTCGTAGGAGGTGCCGGTGCCGCCGATGGAATAGGCGCCCAGCCCGGTCAGCGTCGTCGGCGCCGGCAGGCCGGGGCGGTTGATCCAGCCGATCTCGCTGCCGGTGACGTTGATGGCACCGTGGTGGAAGACGGTGACGGCGCCGCCGGTACCGCCGATGTAAGGAAAGTAGTTCTGCGAATTGTGGTCGCCGCTGGCCGCGCCCTGGGCGCCGAACGACATCGCCAGCAGGGCGCCGCCGATGGCCATCGCCGAGGCATTGGTGCTGGTGATGGTGCCCTGGTTGTTGACCTGCAGGGTCGGGCCCGCGGTGCCGGCGGTCTGCGACCAGGTCGTATAACTGGTGGGGACGATGCCCGACCCGCCGAAACCGATGGCCGGATTGGCCGAGGCATCGTTCGAGGTCAGGTTGACCGCGTTGATCGTGTAGTTGAAAACGCCGAGCGAGTCGCTGTCCGGATTGGTGACGTTGCGGACCTGGGCGCCGCCGGTCGGCAACGCGCCGGATTCGGTGACCGTGCAGTTGTAATAGTTGTTGCAGGACAATCCGGCCTGCTGCCCCTCGGCCTCGCGCGCGGTGCCCAGCCAAGCGCCGGCAGCAACCATGAGCCCTGCGGTCAGCAGGCGCTGATCCCTGGTTGCCATCGACGAACCTCCCCCCGGACCGATCGACTCGAAACTATCGGAAGGCGATCATGGTGGCAGCAGGCGCAGGGTGACAACAGCGCCGTAGCCGGAAGGCTACGGCGTTGCAAAACTTTACAAGTCTTCCGCCGAGCTTACGCTGCAACGCTTAAAGGCGCCCATGCTTGAACCAGCAGGCCGGCTTGTCTATACATGTATGGAAATCAGGGAGAGACCCATGGCGCCCTTCGAGTTCCGCCCCGGCCGCATTCCGCTTCTGGTCAGCATGCCGCATGTCGGCCCCGGGCTGTCGCCGGGCCTGGCCGAACGGCTGGTGCCCGAGGCGCGCGACCTGCCGGATACCGACTGGCATCTGCCGCGGCTGTACGATTTCCTGGACGAGGTCGGCGCCGCGGTGCTGATCGCCACCCATTCGCGCTATGTCATCGACCTGAACCGGCCGCCCGACGACAAGCCGCTTTATGCCGGCGCGACAACGGGGCTGTGCCCCGACACGCTGTTCGACGGCCAGCCGCTGTACCTGGACGGCCAGGCGCCCGACGCGGCCGAACGCGCCCGGCGGCTGGAAACCTATTGGCGGCCCTATCACGACAAGATCGCCGCGACGCTCGCGGCGATGCGGGCCGAACATGGCGTCGCGGTGCTGTTCGATGCCCATTCGATCCGGTCGGAAGTGCCCAGGCTGTTCGACGGGCGCCTGCCAGACCTGAACCTCGGCACCAATGAAGGGGCCAGCGTCGGGGCCGACATCGCCCCGCGGCTGCTGGCCGCCTGCGCCGCGGCGCCACAGTACACCCACGTCCTGAACGGCCGGTTCAAGGGCGGCTACATCACCCGCCATTACGGCCAGCCCCAGCGCAACATCCACGCCGTGCAGCTGGAACTGAGCCAGATCACCTACATGGACGAGAACCGCCCCTTCGGTTTTCGCGAGGATCTGGCCGCCGGTATCCGCCCCGTGCTGCGCGCCGTGGTCGATGTGCTGGCCCAGGCCGCGCGGGCATGATGCGCCTGCATTGCCCCACCGCGCTGATCGGCCGCGACTGGGCCGACGACGTGCTGATCGAGGCCGACGGCCAGGGCCGGATCACCGCCGTCACCCCTGACGTGCCCGCGCCCGCCGACGCACGCCGCGCCGCCGGCCCCGTGCTGCCCGGCATGCCCAACCTGCACAGCCATGCCTTCCAGCGGGCGATGGCGGGCCTGGCCGAACGGGCCGGCGACAACGCCGCCGACAGTTTCTGGACCTGGCGCGAAACCATGTACGGTTTCCTGCGCCAGCTGGGCCCCGACGAGGTCGAGGCCATCGCCGCCCAGCTTTACGTCGAGATGCTGAAGGGCGGTTATACCGGCGTCGCCGAATTCCATTACCTGCATCACGACCGCGACGGCAGCCCCTATGCCGATCGCGCCGAACTGAGCCACCGCATCCTGGCCGCCGCACGCGCCGCCGGCATCCGCCTGACCCATCTGCCGGTGCTGTATGCCCATGCCGGCTTCGGCGGCCAGCAGCCGGCCGAAGGGCAGCGGCGGTTCATCAACGATGTCGACGGCATCCGCGCGATCATGGATGCCGTCGCCGCGGCGGCAAAGGACGATCCGCTGGTCCGCACCGGCCTGGCGCTGCATTCGCTGCGCGCGGTGACGCCCGACGAACTGAACCAGGCGATCGCCGGTCTGGACAGCCCGATCCACATCCACATCGCCGAGCAGACTAGGGAAGTCGACGACTGCCTGGCCTGGTGCGGCAAGCGGCCGGTCGAATTGCTGACCGAAATCACCGCGCTGGATCCGCGCTGGTGCCTGATCCATGCCACGCACATGACCCCGGCCGAGACATCGGCCGTGGCGGCCAGCGGCGCGGTGGCCGGGCTGTGCCTGACCACCGAAGCCAATCTGGGCGACGGGCTGTTCCCCGCGCCCGACTACCTCGCCGCGGGCGGCCGTTTCGGCGTCGGGTCGGACAGCCATATCGGGGTCAGTGCGTCGGAAGAACTGCGCCTGATGGAATACGGCCAGCGCCTGGCCCTGCGCCAGCGCAACCGCTTGCGGATCGATGGCCCGTCGATCGGGGCCGGGCTGTATCGCGCCGCGGCCCGGGGCGGCGCCCAGGCGATGGGCGTGGCGGGCGGCGAGATCGCCGTCGGCCAGGCCGCCGACCTGGTGGTGCTGGACGGCGCCAACCCCAAGCTGGTCGAGCGGCGCGGCGACCTGATCCTCGATTCCCTGGTCTTTGCCGGCGACAATGCGCTGGTGCGCGACGTCATCGTCGGCGGCCGCCTGGCGGTCGAGGACGGCCGGCATCGCGACGAGGAAAATATTCTGGCGCGCTATCGTGCCGCGATGGCCAGAATTCGCAGCTAGGCCTCAGCGGCTGAAACCCACCCGCGCCTCGGCCGGCCCGGCATAGGCTTCCTGGCGGTCGACCCGCCAGTAGCGCAGCAGGTCGAGCGGGATATGCTTGCCCGACACCGCGCAGGTGACATAGCTGCCGGGCAGGACGACGCGGTAATTGCCGTCCTCGTAGACCAGCCTGGCTTCGCTTTCCTTGTATGGCTGCTGCATCAGAGCAGGCTCCCCTGGTCGTCGAGCGGACCCGATTTGCGCGGGCGGCGCGGCGGGGCCGCCGTGGCAGCGCTGCTGCCGGCAACCACCGCATCGCGCCGGCCGTCATGGAATTCGATCGACACGGCCATGCCCGGTGTCGCCGCGGTGGCCGAGGTCAGCGCATGGTCGGGACCATGCACCACGGCGAAACCGCGGGCCAGCACGCCGCGATAGGACAGGCTTTCCAGCAGGCGCGCGCGCGCCGTCAGATCGTCGCGATGACGCGCCAGATCCTGGCGCGCCGCACGGTCGGCCCGGGCCCATTGCGCCTGCAGCCGTTCGCCCAGCACCGCCAGTTCGCGGGCCAGCAGCGCGGGGCGCAGGCCGCCGGTGGTGCGCGCCAGCCGCCCCTGGCGTTCGGTGACCAGGGCCTGCAGGGCACGCGGCAGGCGGTCGGCCAGTTCGTCGGTGCGCTGGCGGGCCAGCATCAGCAATTCGCGGGGGCCGCGCAGGCCGCGGGCCAGGCTCGCCACCCGTTCGCGCCGCTCCGCCGTCAGCCGCACGGCGGCGCGGTCCAGCCGGCTGCCCAGCGCATCCAGCCGCTCGGCCAGATCCAGCCGCACCGGCACCGCCATTTCGGCCGCGGCCGTCGGCGTCGGCGCCCGGCGGTCCGAGGCGAAATCGATCAGCGTCGTGTCGGTTTCGTGCCCCACCGCCGAAATCAGCGGAATGTCGGAGGCCGCCGCGGCACGCACCACGGCTTCCTCGTTGAAGGCCATCAGGTCTTCCAGGCTGCCGCCGCCGCGCGCCACGATCAGCAGGTCGGGCCGCGGCACCGGGCCGCCGGGCTGGATGGCATTGAAACCGCGGATCGCCGCCGCCACCTGGTCGGCCGCGCCGTCACCCTGGACCAGCACCGGCCAGACCAGGACATGGCGGGGAAACCGGTCGCGCAGGCGATGCAGGATGTCGCGGATGACCGCGCCGGTCGGCGAGGTCACGACGCCGATGACGCGCGGCAGGAACGGCAGGGGGCGCTTGCGTTCGGCGGCGAACAACCCTTCGGCCGCCAGTTTCTGGCGCCGCTGTTCCAGCATCGCCATCAGGGCGCCCAGCCCCGCCAGTTCCATCGATTCGATGACCAACTGGTATTTCGACCGGCCGGGATAGGTGGTCAGCTTGCCGGTGCAGACGACTTCCAGCCCGTCCTGGGGCTTGGCCTGCAGCCGCATGGCGGTGCCCTTCCAGCACACCGCGTCGATCAGCGCGTCGTCATCCTTCAGGCAGAGATACAGATGGCCCGAGGCGGCACGTTTGAACCCCGTGATCTCGCCGCGCACCTTGACCAGGGAAAATGCGTCCTCGACCGTCCGTTTCAGTTGAAAGGACAGTTCCGAGACGGTCAGTTCGGGCAGGTTCGACAGGGCGCTGGATGCGGTCACGGGCGGAAGATAGCGCCCCTCAATCCCCGCGCCCAGCCGAAATCGCCGCGGCGAACAGGTCCGCCACCTCGTCCACGGCCGCAAGGATCGGCCCGGCCCGTCGTTCGACCCGGGCCAGCACCAGCGCGCCTTCGATCGCGGTAATGGCAAAGTCACCCAGCCGGCGGGCGCGATCCTCGGCCACCCCGGCCGCGGCCAGCGCGGCGGCAAAGATCCCGGCCCAGGCGGCAAAGGCCGCGCGGCCGGCCGCGGCCACGCCGTCGGCGTCGGGCGCGATTTCCAGCAGGGTGGTGGCGATCGGGCAGCCGTCGCGCCAGCCCGATTTCTCGAGCCAGCCCGCCAGCATGCGGCCATAGATGCGCAGGGCCTCGGGCGGGCCGTGTTCGGCGGTCAACGCCGTCAGGGTCGCGGTCACGCGGCCCCCGGCATAGGTCACCGCCTCCTCGGCGATCTGGGTCTTGCCGTCGGGGAAGTAGTGGTAAAGCGACCCCTTGGGGGCGCCGCTCAGCGCCACGATGTCGTTGGTGCCGGTGGCGGCATAACCCCGCCGGCGGAACAGTTCGGCGGCCGAACGCACGATCTTGTCGCGGTGTTTGGGCGGCGGGGCCATCCGATCTCCTTGGCAAGAACTGCGAATTATATAGACTGGTCTATATCGAATCGCAACGGAGACCGCGATGAGCGACGATATCCCCGCGGGCTTCGCCCCGCATTTCCGGCGCAGCCCGCTGACCGAACCGTGGGAACCGCTGTATTCCCGGCAAACCGACACGGCGGTAGTGCTGGGCCTGCGGCTGCGCGAGGCGCATACCAATTCGCGTGGCCTGGCCCATGGCGGGCTGATCTCGGCCCTGGCCGACAATGCGATGGGCCTGTCCTGCGCGCGCCAACTGCCCGAGGGGGCCGCGCCGCTGACGGTATCGCTGAGTGTCGACTACCTGGGATCGGCCCGGCCCGGCCAATGGCTGGAATTCGACACGACCTTCGTGCGGCCGGGCGGCACGCTGTGTTTCGCCCAGGCCTTCGTATCAGCCGACGGCGTGCCCTGCGCCCGCGCCAGCGCGACCTTTCGTGTGGTGACGCGATGAGCGCGCTGGACATGATCCGCGGCATCAGCGAGACGGCCGCGTTCAACCGCTGGGCGGGGTTCGAGGTCACCGCGGCAGCCGATGGCCGGGCCGAGATCCGCCTGGCCTGGCGCCCCGAATTCGGCCAGTACGCCGGTTTCCTGCATGCCGGCCTGACCGGGGCGTTGATCGACACGGTCTGCGGTTTTGCCGCCGCGACCGTATCGGGCCGCGTGCTGGCCTCGCATTACAGCGTCAATTGCCTGAGCCCGGCGGTGGGCGAGACCTTCATCGCCCGCGGCCGGGTGGTGCGCGCCGGCAAGCGCCAGATCTTCACCGCCGCCGAGTTGTTCGCGATCAGGGCCGGCACCGAAAAGCTGGTCGCCACCGGCGAGACCATCCTCATGACCGAGGCGTGAAGCGCCACACCGGCCCGCCCGAGGCGAGATAGACGCCCGCCGTGACCGCGGCGATGCCGAGCCAGTCGGTCGGCGACGGGTGTTCGCCCAGCACCGGAATGGCAAGCAGCGCGGCCAGCGCCGGCACCAGCGCGCCGAACGCCGCCCCGCCCGAGGCACCCAGCAGTTCGATGGTCTTGCCGAACAGGTAGAGCGACATGATGGTGGCCAGGACGCCCTGGAAGATCGCCTGCAGCGCGCTGTCGCCGAGCGGGATGCCGAGCAGCGCCGGCCCGCGCAGCCACAGATAGACCGGCAGGAATAAAAGCGCCGACCAGACCGATACGATGGCGGCGGCATGCAACGGCGCCAGCCCCGATCGCCGCAGCACGATGGTATAGCTGGCCCACATGAACGACGCGGTCAGGAACAGCAGATGGCCCGACGTCCGCCCGCTGCCCGGCAGCAGCACCGCCATGCCGGCGATGGCCAGCACCCCCAGCAGGATCAGGCCATAACCGGCCTTGCGGCTGACCCCGATCTTCTCGCCCAGCAGCAGGACGGACAGAATGGCGACGAACAGCGGCATGACGCCCGGGATCAGCACGCCCGCATCGGCCGCCGGCGCATAACGCAGGCCCGACGACGCGACCATCGCATAGGGCGCGCCGGCGCCGCCGACCAGCACCGCCAGTTGCCACCAGCGCAGCCGGCCCAACCCCATGCCATGGCGCAGCACCACCGGCAGCAGCAGGAGGCCGGCGGTGCCGTAGCGCAGCATGGTGATGTCGGCCGCGGTCAGCGCGGTCGCAATCCCGACCCGCGTGATCGACATCCAGCCGGCCCAGATCAGGATGGTCGCGACGCCGAAACAGGCGCCGGTCAGGTAACGCGACTGCGCCGCCGGTGATGAAATCGTCTGTGTCATGCCAATCGTTCTCCCCCGTTCGCCGGGCGGACGATAGGAACTTCGTGCGCATGAGTAAAATGACGGATATTCTTGGCTGGATGAATTCCGCTCATATCAATCTGTCGATGCTGCGGGTACTGGTGGCGGTGGCCGAAACCGGCAGCTTCGTCCAGGCCGCCGGTCGCCTGGCCCTGACCCAGTCGGCGGTCAGCCATGCGGTGCGCGGGTTGGAGCAGGCGGCCGGCGTGGCGCTGCTGTTGCGCGGCCGGCGCGGCATCGAGGTGACGGCGGCAGGTCGGGCCGCGCTGGCTTCGGCCCGGGCGGCCCTGGCGGCGGTCGACGACATCATCAGGCTGGGCCAGGCCCCGGTGGCCGGCACCGTCCGGCTGGCCCTGGTGGCCAGCGCGTCGGTCCGCATCGCGCCGGCGGTGCTGACGCGGCTGCGCGCCTGGCCGCAACTGGCGCTGACCCTGCTGATCGGGACCGACGCCGAGGTCTGCGACTGGGTCGCGCAGGGCGCCGCCGATCTCGGCCTCAGTTTCGACACGCAATGGGGCGGCGAGGCGGTGCTGGACGACCGTTTCCACGCGGTCGCGGCGCGCCAGGGCGGGCCGCTCGGTCCCGGCCCGGTCGGGCTGGCGGATTTTGCCGGGCTGCCGTTCATCATGCCGGCCTCGGGCTGCGAGCCGATGATCCGCCGGATGCTGGCGGCGGCGGGCGTCGTGCCCCAGGTGGTGCTGACCGCGCAGGACACGGCGACGCTGTTCGCCCTGGTCGGCGCCGGCCATGGCGTCTCGCTGGTGCCCGGCCTGTGTTTCCCTGCGGGGTGGGAGGCGACCATCGCGCGCCACGACCTGGGACCGGAAGCCGACCAGCCGCTGCGGCTGATCGGCGATGCCGGGCCGGCCGCGGCCGCGGTGGTGGCCCTGACGATCCGCCAGGCCGCGGCCGAGGCGGCGGTCAGCCTGCCTTCACGCCGCGCACCAGAAGAATCACGCCCTCGGTCCCCGCTTCGCGATCGACCGCAATCCGCCGGTATTCCGCGGAACTCTCCCAGCGCTGGAACGCCGCGCGGTCGGCAAACGACAGCACGATGACCTTCGATCCCGACCAGGTGCCCTGCACCACCTCGGGCGCTTCGTCGGCCACCAGCAGCCGGCCGCCATACTGGATCAGGACGGGCATGAACCCGGCGAGGTAGCGGTCATAGGCCGCGCGATCGTGGATGGTGATCTGGGCGATAACGTAAACAGTCATTCTCTCCTCCCTCACTCGACTTACCCCTTCCCTGCCAGCTAGCGTGACCCCAGATCAAGGACTACGTGCCACCCAGGGGACAGCCCGATGACCACCGCCAGCACCCGCATGCCCACCCTGTTCATCCCGCATGGCGGGGGTCCGTGCTTCTTCATGGACTGGAACCCGCGCGACACCTGGACCCGCATGGGCGATTTCCTGAAAGGCATCGCCGCGACCCTGCCCGAACGGCCCAAGGCGGTCGTGGTGATTTCGGGGCACTGGGCGACCGACCGTTTTGCCGTCGGGTCGAACCCTCGGCCGCCGCTGATCTTCGACTATTAC
>Ga0222420_100441_pt1 | contig 20700 bp, 23 predicted proteins | sample 3A2ome_FD_182470 | JGI IMG/M metagenome (GOLD analysis project Ga0222420, IMG submission 182470) | Enriched microbial communities from leaf-cutter ant dump, University of Wisconsin, Madison, United States - 3A200A (version 2) | ecosystem: Environmental > Terrestrial > Nest > Insects nest > Nest...
GTCGATGCCAACGGCAACGCCATCGCCAACACCAACCAGTGCGTGACGGGCCTGTCGCCCTACATGTGCACCAGCCTGTACACCCCCAACGGCAACGACCCCTGGACGGGCCGCACGGTGCGCGCCAACGCCTTCACGCACTACAAGACCACCACCGCCGCGCTCTACGCCTTCGACACCATCACGCTGACGCCGCAGTGGCTCGTCAACGCCGGCCTGCGCTACGACCGCTACAGCACCAAGCAGTGGAACGCCACCACCGCCTACGACCGCGACGACAACCTGCTCAACTACCAGCTGGGCGTGGTGTACAAGCTGCAGCCCAACGCCAGCATCTACGCCAGCATGGGCACCGCGTCCACGCCGGGCGGCAACACCGTGGGCCAGGGCAGCGAAGGCCAGGCCATCACGGTGGCCAACGCCGACGACCTCAAGCCCGAAAAGACCCGTTCGTTCGAGCTGGGCACCAAGTGGGACGTGCTGGACAACAACCTGTCGCTGACGGCCGCCATCTTCCGCAACGAGACCACCAACGCCCGCATCACCGATGTGTCCGGCCTGGTCACGATGGGCGGCGACAAGGTCGTCAACGGCATCGAGCTGGGCTTCGCGGGCCGCGTGGGCAGGCAGTGGGACGTGTTCGGCGGCTACACCTACATGGACAGCGAGCAGAAGAACGCCGGCGCCTCGTGCCCCCGCGGCGGCGGCGTCTGCACGCCCAGCGCCGCCAACGGCCAGGCCTTCCCCAACACGCCCAAGCACAGCTTCAGCCTGTGGACCAGCTACAAGGTCACGCCGCAGCTCACCCTGGGCCTGGGCGCCTTCGGCCAGAGCGACGTGGTGGGCGGCTACTCGTTCAGCAGCAACGGCTCGCTCATCCGCAAGGGCACGCCCGGCTACGTGCGCTACGACGCCATGGCCAGCTACGCCTTCAGCAAGAACCTGAACCTGCAGCTCAACGTGTACAACCTGAGCAACAAGGTGTACTTCAACACCGCCTACGCCGCGCACTACGCTGGCATGGGCGCGGGCCGCTCGGCCGTGGCGTCGCTCAAGTTCGTGTATTGATCCGTTCTTGACCTGGCTCCAGCCAAAGCCCCGCCGCAGCCTCTGCGGCGGGGCTTTGTTCTGATACCTTCCTTCTTTCTCATTCAAGAATCCGCCATGCTGCTGCGCATTCCCGCCCTGCTCTCCCGCGACGAAGTCCGCGCCTGCCGCCAGGCCCTGGAGCAGGCGGACTGGCAGGACGGCCGCGCCACGGCGGGCCACCTGGCCGCTGCGGTCAAGTCCAACCTGCAGTTGCCCATCGACAGCCCGCTGGCCGCGCAACTGGGCGACCTGATCCTGGACAGGCTGGGCGCCAGCCCCCTGTTCCTGTCCGCCGCGCTGCCGCTCAAGGTGCTGCCGCCGCGCTTCAACCGCTACGAGGGCGGCGGCACCTACGGCAACCACGTGGACAACGCCTTCTTCACCATCCCCGGCACGGCCATCAAGGTACGCACCGACATCTCCACCACCGTGTTCTTCAGCGACCCCGACGAGTACGACGGCGGCGAGCTGGTGGTGGAAGACACCTTCGGCCACCAGAGCGTGAAGCTGCCCGCCGGCGACGCCATCGTCTACCCAGGCACCAGCCTGCACCGCGTCAACCCCGTCACACGCGGCACGCGTTACGGCAGCTTCTTCTGGACGCACAGCCTGGTGGCGTCCGACGAGCAGCGCCGCATCCTGTTCGACCTGGACCAGCAGATCCAGCAGCTCACCGCGCGCCACCCCGGCGACCCCAGCCTGGCCGCCCTGTCGGGCACGTACCACAACCTGCTGCGTATGTGGTCACAGGCATGAACGATTCAAAAACGATAGCTGCTCGCGCTTGCTGGATAAGCGCTGGAGCCTGATTTAGCATGAAAACACCCCTGAACGCCCTCGGCGCCCCCGTGCGCCCCGCCCTCGCCCGCATCCCCGGTGACATCGCCCACGCCACCGACTACGAGCGCCATGCCGTGCACCACGTCGAGGCCAGCGCCTGGCACCACATCCAGGGCGGCAGCGACCAGGGCCTGACGCTGGCGCACAACCGCGCCGCCTTCGACCGGCTGCAACTGCTGCCCCAGCCCGTGGGCAGCCTGCGCGGCGGCCACACGCGGCTGTCGCTGCTGGGCCAGGACCTGGCCCACCCGCTGCTGCTGGCGCCCGTGGCCTACCAGCGGCTGGTGCACCCCGAGGGCGAACTCGCCAGCGTGCGCGCCGCCATGGCGCTGCAGGCGGGCTACGTCGCCAGCACCCTGTCCAGCCACACGCTCGAAGACATCGCGGCCGCCGCCTACGGCGCGGTGCGGGAGCTGGGCCGGGGCGCTCCGCTGTGGTTCCAGCTCTACGCCCAGCCCGAGCGCGAGCACACGCTGGCCCTGGTGCGCCGGGCCGAGGCGGCGGGCTACCAGGCCATCGTCTGGACGGTGGACGCCGCCATCAAGCGCGCGGGCCTGGCGCTGCCGCCCGGCGTGCAGGCCGCCAACCTGCGCGGCTTTCCCGCCGCGCGGCACACGGCGCAGGCGGGGCAAGGCGCCATCCTGCTCGGCTCGCCGCTGGCGGACGCGGCCCCCACCTGGGACGACCTGGACTGGCTGCGCGCGCAGACGCGCCTGCCCCTGCTGGTCAAGGGCATCCTGTCGCCCGCGCAGGCGCGCGAGGCCGCGGCGCGCGGGGCGGATGCGCTCGTCGTCTCCAACCACGGCGGCCGGGTGATGGACGGCGTGCCCTCGCCGCTGGACGTGCTGCCCGCCATCCGCCAGGCGGTGGACGTGCCCCTGCTGCTGGACAGCGGCGTGCGCTGGGGCACCGACGCCGCCAAGGCCCTGGCCCTGGGCGCCAGCGCCGTGCTCGTCGGCCGCCCGGTGCTGCACGCGCTGGCCGTGGCGGGGCTACCGGGGGTGGCGCACCTGCTGCAGATGCTGCGCGCCGAGCTGGAGCTGGCGATGGCCCAGCTGGGCTGCGCCCGGCTGGAACAGCTCACGCCCGCGCTGATCTGGCGGGGCGGTTAAAAGGCTAGGCCCGCACCAGGAGGTTGCGCCCGTCGAGGCGCAGGCCCGATTGCCGCGCGGCGGCGAGCAGGCGCGCGTGCAGGTCCGCATCCTCGACCACGGCGAGCCGATGGGTCCTGGCGCATTCGAAGCGGATCACCTTGGGCGCCTGCCCGCTGGGGCGCACGAAGAAGACCGCCGTCCGGCTCCCGTTGAGCGTGACGGAGACGAGCCCGTGCTCGCTGAACTCCCGCAGGATCCGGTACACGCTGCTCGCCGCGGCCCGCGTCCCGCGCGCGAACATCGACTGGAAGACATCCTTGGCCGTGGCGCCTTCCAGCCCTGCGGCGGCGATGGTCTGGTAGATGCCGATGCGCGCCGTCGTGGGGTGCAGGCCGCCGGCCCGCAAGCGCTGCAGCACCTGCGCGCGGCCGGCCGCCGCCTCATCCGCTGGCGGCGCGGCATCCCGGGCGGGCAGCGGCGCGGGAGCGGCGGTCCCCGCTTTGCGGAAGGGTGCTTTCTTCGTCAAGGTGGAGCGGGGCATTCGGCCCAAAAGTAGTATCGCCAAATACTACCATTGCAGCGCTACCGAAACACCAGGGCATGGAGCAATGCCAGGCCACCCGCCCTGCTGGTAGCGCCTTGGAAGACTACTGCGGGCCGGTCCCGCAGCCGCCGCTCAGTCGGTGTTGGCCTTGTTGACCCGTGCGCTGCGCACGCCGCTGATCTGCCCCCGCACCACCTTCCAGAAGTTCTTGGTGCCATCGACCAGGCGCCACGCGTTCGAGCGGTGCGCGAGCACGCCGACCTCGGGCAGGATGTCCCGCAGGCCCTTGATGCCCAGGATCTTCTGGTACTTGCGGATCGTCGTGGGGCTGTGGATGAGCAGCATGACGCGCCACCCGTAGTGCCGCCCCAGCAGCAGCATGCCGATGGCGCTTTCGAGTTCGTCCAGGTCCCCGTTGAACTCGTCCACGGCGCGGTCGATGATGCTCAGGAGGTCCTTGTCGTTCATAGGGCGGGCTGCGAGGCAGGTGGTGTAAAGCCGGGGTAAAGCCGGAGTAAAGGCTGCGCAGTGTCGCATGGCGCGGGATGCCCCTGAAGATAATTGCACTTATCTTTTTCCCCACGACAGCCCTTCCGGGCGCGCCTTGCCTGTGTTCGATGCATTTGCCGTGATCCTGCGGGAATCGGCCGAACTGATCCTGATCCTGGGTTCGCTCGCGGCCAGCCTGCGGGCCGCGCAGTCCCGGCACCTGTTCGCCTGGGTGGCGGGCGGCGCGGCGGCGGGCTGCGCCTTGGGCATCGGCCTGGGCCTGTGGCTCATCGCCGCGGCGCCCGACCCGCGCTGGACGGCGGGGCTGACCTTCCTTCTGGCCGCCGGCGTGCTGGTGCTGGTCAGCACCCTGCTCGTGGCCCAGGACACCATCCGCTCGCGCACCCAGGCGTTCGTGGCCGCGTGGCTCGAAAAGCCGTCGGCCCCCGTGGCGCTGCTGGCCTTCAGCCTGGTGGCGGGCCTGCGCGAGACGCTGGAGGCCGCGCTGTTCCTGCGCTCGCTGTGGCTGCGCACCGACGGCGCGGACGTGCTGGCCGGCGCGGCGCTGGGGCTGGTGGGCGTGGCCTGCCTGGCGGTGGCCTCGCGCCGGATCGGCACGCGCATCGGCCTGCTGGCGGTGTTCCGCCTTTCCGCCGTGCTCCTGTCGCTGCTGGCCATCCAGATGATGCTGGGCGCCGTGGCGGAGTTCGGCCAGGCCATGGTGGCGGCCGGCGGGCCGGGCGCGCAGCTGTGGAGCCTGGCCGAGCCCGTGCTGCCCGAGGGCCGGTGGTACGCCTGGATCTGCACGGCGCTGGTGTCGCTGCCGGTGCTGTACATGCTGCGCACCTGGTGGCGCGAATCCTCGCGCTGACCTGGAACCCATCTCAGACCGGCAGCCAGCGCCACCAGAAGGGCCGGCGCTCCTCCTTCGCACCCCGCGCCTGCAGCAGCGCGACGAACTCCATGCGCTGGTGGCGGCGGGCGGCCTGCAGCGGCGTGAGGCCGTCGAACTCGGAGCGCAGGTGCGGGTCGGCCCCGTTCGCCAGCAGGTAGTGCGCGATGCCGTCGTGGCCGTGGATCAGGGCGGCCACCAGCGGCGTGCACAGGATCTCGGGGTGCTGGTAATTGGGGTTCACGCCCGCGCCGATGTGGTGGCGCACCAGCGCCAGGTCGCCGGCCACGGCGGCGGCGTACATGTCCTTCCAGTCTCCTGCCGACATGGCTCGTCTCCTTCTGTGCTTCTGTGGTGCCGCGAGTTTATGGGCACAATGCGCGGCTCCATGTCCGCCTTGCCCATCCTCTGGCGCGACGAACACCTCGTCGCCGTCTACAAGCCCGCCGGCTGGCTGGTGCACCGCACGGGGCTGGATGCGGGCGAGACGCGCTTCGTCATGCAGGCGCTGCGCGACCAGCTGGGCCGGCACGTGTTCCCCGTGCACCGGCTCGACAAGGGCACCTGCGGCGTGCTCGTGATGGCGCTGCACAGCGAGGCGGCGCGCGCGCTGTCGCAGTCCTTCGAGCACCAGGCCGTGCGCAAGCGTTACCTGGCCCTGGTGCGCGGCTGGGCGCCTGCAAGCGCGCTGGTGGACCACGCCCTCAAGCCCGACGACGCGCCCGCCGATGCGCCGGCGCAGGCGGCGCGCACCAGCGTGCGGTTGCTCGCGCGGCTCACGCTGCCCGAGGGCAGCGACCCGCGCTTTGCCACCACGCGCGCATCGCTGGTCGAGGCCGAGCCGCACACGGGGCGGCGCCACCAGATCCGCCGCCACCTCAAGCACCTGGCGCACCCCATCATCGGCGACGCCACGCACGGCAAGGGCCCACTCAACCGCTGGTGGGCCGAGCGCCTGGGCCAGCAGCGGCTGTGGCTGCACGCCTGGCAGCTCGCGCTGCCGCACCCCGTGACGGGCGCGCCGCTGGTGTTCGACAGCGGACTGCGCTGGCCCGCCGGGGACGCGCAGGATATGGGCCCCGCGCGGGACTGGCAGCGCCTGCTGGCGCAGCTGCCGTGGGACCATGCACTACTGAATCAATAGCTGCCTGCGCTTTCTGGATAAGCGCTGGAGGCCGATTTGGCTCATATTCCGTGCGTCGGCTGCGTCCTACCGCAGCGCCCGCCCCGCGCCGCTTGCCGCCCACCCCGCCCTTGCGCGACAGTGCCGCATGGACGATTGGTGGACCCAAATCGCACGCACCGTGGCGGCGGAATTCTCGGACGTGCCCGACGCCGCGCAGGCCACGCGCATCGCCGTGCGCCTGGGCGTGGCCGCGCTGCTGGGCGGCCTGCTGGGCTGGGAGCGCGAGCACGCGGGCAAGGCCGCCGGCGTGCGCACCCACATGCTGGTGGCCATGGGCGCGGCGCTGTTCGTGCTGGTGGCGCAGCAGGCGGGCATCTCGCCGGCGGACAACAGCCGCGTGCTGCAGGGCGTGATCGCGGGCGTGGGCTTTCTTGGCGCAGGCACCATCCTCAAGGGCGACGCGGAAGGCCAGGTGAAGGGGCTGACCACGGCCGCGGGCATCTGGCTCACGGCCGCCATCGGCGTCTCCGCCGGGCTGGGGCGGGAGATGACGGCGGTGCTCAGCACCGTGCTGGCGCTGGCCGTGCTGTGGGCCATCCCGCTGCTGCAGGACGCCCTCACGCGCGGCAAGCGCAAGCGGTGAGCAGCAGCTACACTTTTTGATTCCGCCCCATCCCGGGGCGGTGCTCTTTTTTTCTCCCCATGCCTCTTCCCCCTGCGCCGGCCATGGCCGAGCCCTCGGGCAACCTGCGCGGCATCGTGGCCATGGTGGCCGCCGTGGGCTGCTTCTCGCTGATGGACGCGCTGCTCAAGACCCTGTCGGGCAGCTACCCCGCCCTGCAGGTGGCGGCATTGCGCGGCTGGGCCGCCCTGCCGCTGGTGGCGCTGTACGTGCTGTGGCGCGGCGAAGCGGCCGGGCTGCTCAAGGTGCGCTGGCCGCTGCACCTGCTGCGCGGCGTGCTCAACGTGTCCATGCTCGCGCTGTTCGCCTATGCGCTGCGCGAACTGGGGCTGGCCGAGGCCTACACGCTGTTCTTCATCGCGCCGCTGCTGATCACGGCGCTGTCCACCGTGGTGCTGCGCGAAAAGGTGCGCCCCGCGCACTGGGTGGCGATCGCGCTGGGCATGGCGGGCGTGCTGGTGGCGCTGCGGCCCAGCCAGGAGGCGTTCTTCACGCTGGGCGCGCTGGCCGTGCTGGGCGCGGCCGCGGGCTACGCGGTGTCGGCCATCACGGGGCGCGTGCTCACGCGCACCGACTCCAGCGCCAGCCTGGTGTTCTGGACCACCGCGCTGCTCGCGCTGGGCGCCGGGGCGCTGGCCTGGCCCAACTGGGTGGGCGTGGCGCAGGCGCACTGGCCGCTGGTGGCGGGCCTGGCGGTGACGGGCTTCCTGGGGCAGCTGGCGATCACCGAGGCCTTCCGCCACGGCCAGGCCTCGGTGGTGGCGCCGTTCGAGTACACGGCCCTGGCCTGGGGCATGGGGCTGGACTGGGTGCTGTGGCAGGCCGTGCCGGGGCTCTCGACCCTGCTGGGCGGCGCCATCATCATCGGCAGCGGGCTGTACCTCGTGCGGCAGGAGCGCACGCAAGCCGTGGTCCCCCCCTGACAGGCAGGCGCAGCGCGGTCTTACACCGCGCCGCACGCCATGGCCGTGCAATGGAGGCACGACCACAGCGGCAGGGCCGCAGAGGAATTCGCCATGACACAACACGCCACCATCGCGGGCCACGTGACCTACACCCCGGGCGACGGCGCCCCGCTCACCATCCCCAAGGGGCCCGTGGAGCTCACGCCCGCCAAGGACAGCACCACCCTGAGCTGGACGGCCGACAACGACGCCGCGGGCTCGGCGGCCATCCCGCGCGACCAGTTCAACCAGTACGTGCGCGAGGGCAAGATCCGGCTGGAGAATTGATATCAATTCGATAGCTGCCAGCGCTTTCTGGTAAAGCGCTGGAGGCCGATCGGGCCCATAATCCGCCGATGCACGCCGAAGACATCCTCCGATTCTGGTTCGACGAACTCACCCCCGCCCAGCACTTCGCGCAGGACGACGCCCTCGACGCGCTGATCCGCTCGCGCTTCGGCGCCACGTGGGAGGCCGCTCGCCAGTGCGAGCTGTGGGCGTGGCGCGCCACGCCGCAGGGGCGGCTGGCCGAGATCCTGGTGCTCGACCAGTTCTCGCGCAACATCCACCGGGGCTCGCCCCTGGCCTTTGCCCAGGACGCGCAGGCCCTGGTGCTGGCGCAGGAACTGGTGGCCGGGCGGCACGACGCGCCGTTGCCGCCCGCGCAGCGCGCCTTCGCCTACATGCCCTACATGCACAGCGAGTCGGCTGCCATCCATGCGCAGGCCATGGCGCTGTTCGACCAGCCGGGGCTGGAGAACAACCTGGCCTTCGAGGTGCGCCACCGCGACATCATCGCGCGCTTCGGGCGCTACCCGCACCGCAACGCGGTGCTGGGGCGGGCCTCCACGCCGGAGGAAACCGGGTTCCTGGCGCAGCCCGGCTCGTCGTTCTGATCAGAGCGGTCGCGTCAGGTACACCGCCTCGCGGCCCACGATGGGCGCGCGCGTGGGCATGAACACGGTGCAGCCGTCGCACAGCGCGCGGATCTCGTGCTCGCCGTCGGTGGCGATCAGCTCGCCCTGGGCGAAGGTCTCGAAGCCCTGCACCGGCCGCGTGAAGCAGAAGTCCTGCGTGCGCACCATGCAGGTCTCCAGCAGCTCGAAGCGGCGCTGGGGCGCGGGTGCGGGGCGCGGCACGGCTTCGATGAGGCCGAAGTGCGCCAGGAAGTCCAGTGCAGTCGCCGTGGCCACGTCCGACGCCGACTGCAGGAAGTGCTGGCCGCACTCCACGACCAGCGCCACGCCGTCGCCGTCGGCCTGCCCGTGGCGGCCGTGCTGGATCAGCGGCGTGCCCGAGCCCAGGCCGCTGGGCATCACCAGGTGCACGGGCGGGCGGCCGATGGCCAGCGCCACCTGTGCGTTGCGCGGGTAGGCGGGGTATACCCAGAAGGGCTCCACGTCCTGGCTGGTGGAGTGGATGTCCAGGATGTGGTCGGCCGCAGCCACCACGGGGCGCAGCTGGCGGGCGCGCAGCAGCTCGGGGCTTTCCTCGGTGCCGTCGAGCTCGCCGGCCGACCAGATGCGGTTGAGGTTGTGCACGAGCTGGCGGCTGTCGAACGGGCGTTCCTTGTCGAAGGATTCATAGGCGGCCACGTTGGCGAAGCTGATGGTCAGCGTGCCGATGAGCGGGCGCACGCCCGTGTCCAGCAGGTGCGTGGCGGCCACCATGCCGCAGATTTCGTTGCCGTGCGTGAGCGCGTTGATGAGCACGTGCGGGCCGGGCTTGCCCGATTCGAAGCGGTGCACGTAGTCGATGCCGGCGTTGCCCTGGCGGTAGGCGGACAGGTCGCGGGGCAGGACTTCGAGGACGGGGGGATTCTGGGTCATGGCGGGCAAAATGGGGCAATTGATAAGATGACACATCATTGTCCGCCGAAAGCGCGGATCGTGCAGCGCCCGGGGTGTACGATGCCCGGCCACCATGCCCACCGAACCGCCCCTTCCGCTGGCCGACGACCTGTGCGCGGACGGCGCCATCCGCGTGGAGAACATCCTGGCGCTGGTGCACACCCCCCTCATCGGCCCCAAGGAGTACACGGCCAGCGGCTGGTTCGGGCAGACCGACTTTGCGCTGTGCCAGCGCCATGAAGACGCCGTGGGCGACCTGCGCGATGACAACGTGTTCATCACCGTCTGGAAGACCTGGGACTTCTATCTGAGCGTGCAGCAAGCGCCCGAGCGCGAAGGCTGGCGGGCCCGGCTCGCCGCCGCCGTATCGCGGCGCCCCCTGCCCACCGTGCCGCGCCTGCTGCTGCTCCACCGCGCCTACGGCGCCGCCGGCGAGCCCGGCGAGTGGCGCACGCTGGCGCCGGACACCGCCCCGCAGGCCTGGACGGCCTGCCAGGACGCATGGCAGGGCGTGCTGGACTACCTGCGCAAGGCCCTGGGCCAGCACCGCGCGCGCTACCCGCTGTACCAGCGCCTGCGGGCCGAGCTGACGGCCGCGCGCATCGAGGCCTTCACCAGCCTGCCCGTGTTCGCCGAGCGCAGCGCCGACTGGTGGGACAGCGAGCGCAACGGCTGGTGGGAGGGCGACGTCTGGGTGGGCGCGCGCCAGCCCTGCATGCACGGCGGCGAGCCCTGGGGCCGCGCGCTCAAGCTCAGCTGGCGCAACGGCACGGAGGCGCCCGGCGACGCCGAGGACGACGCGCACGGCATCTACCAGATCGACGTGGACGAGGCGCGCGCGGGGCCGGCCGTGGCCGAATTCAGCTACGCCCAGCGCCAGAGCGCGCCGCGCGAGCCGTTGCCGCGCCATGCCGCCGACCACATCGCGCGGCTGCTGGACTTCTACGGCCGCGTGGAAGCGCGCGTCACCGCCGCAAGCTCATGAATCGATAGCTGCCAGCGCTTGTCTGGCAAGCGCTAGCGGCCAATTTGACCATCAATCCGCGCCAGCCAGTCGGCCGCGGGCTCGGGCCGGCCGAACAGGTAGCCCTGGTGGATGATGTCCGGCGCGCGCTGGCTCAGGAAGTCGGCCTGGGCGCGTGTCTCCACGCCCTCGGCCACCACGCGCAGGCCGAAGTGGCGGGCCACGGAGAGGATGCCTTCCACCAGCACGCCGTCGTCGGCATTGGTGGGCGCATCGTGCACGAAGGAGCGGTCGATCTTGATCTCGTGGATGGGCAGGCGCTTGAGGTAGGCCAGCGACGAGTAGCCCGTGCCGAAGTCGTCCAGCGAGATCTCCACGCCCAGCGCGGCCAGCTCGCGCATCTTGGCGACGGCGTCGTCGAAGTCGTCGATCACCAGGCCCTCTGTCACCTCCAGCGTGAGCAGCGTGGGGTCCGCCTTGGCGATGGACAGCAGCGCGCGCAATTGCGGCACGAAGCCCGGCTGACGGAACTGCCGCGCGCTGAGGTTGGCCGACAGGCGCAGCCGCCGCTGCGTGAATTCGGGCCGCGCCAGCAGCGCGCAGGCCTGCTCCAGCACCCAGCCGCCCAGGTCCACGATGAGGTCGGACTCCTCCGCGATGGGGATGAACAGCCCCGGCGCCACCAGGCCGTCGCGCGGGTGCTGCCAGCGCACCAGCGCCTCGGCCCCGGTGAGCTGCCCGCGCACGTCCACCTGCGGCTGCAGGAACAGGCGCAGCTCGCCCGCGCGGATCGCCTGGCGCAGCTCGCGCTCCACGCGAAAGCGCTGCTCCGCGGCCTCGCCCATGCCCTGCTCGAAGAAGGCCACGCCGCCGCCGCCGGCCTGCTTGGCGCGGTGCAGCGCCGTGCCCGCGCGGCGCAGCGCGTCCTGCGCGCCGTCGTCCGCGCCCTGTGGGTACAGCGTGATGCCGATGCTCGCGCCCAGCTGCACGTCGCCGGCGTCGCCGCCCAGGTGCAGCGGATGGCGCAGCAAGGCCTGCAGCTTGCCGGCGAAGGCGAATGCATGGCGGCCCGCCAGCGCGGCGTCGGTGCCCAGGCCGTCGAGCACCACGGCGAACTCGTCGCCCGCCACGCGCACCAGCAGGCCCTGCGGCGGCAGGATGCCCGACAGGCGCAGCGCCACGGCGCACAGCAGGCGGTCGCCCATCTCGCTGCCGCGCGCGTCGTTGAAGGTGGTGAAGCGGTCGATGTCCAGCACCAGCAGCGCGTGCTGCACGGCGCCCGGGCGGCCCCGCAGCATGTCGAGGTGCTCCATCAGCGTGAAGCGGTTGGGCAGGCCGGTGAGGCTGTCGAAGTGCGACAGCCGGTGGATCTCCTCGGCGGCGCGCCGGCGCTCGGTGATGTCCTGCTTGAGCTCCACGTAGTGGCTCACGCTGCCGTCGGGCTGACGGATGGGCGCCACCACCACCGATTCGATGAGCGCCTGCCCGTCCTTGCGGTAGTTGACCTGCTCGCCCGCCCAGGTGTCGCCGCGCGCCAGGGCGGCGCGCAGCCCCTCGCGCTGCGCGGGCGTGAGGCCGTTGCCGGAATAGTCGGCCGAGGGCCGGCCCAGCACCTCGTCCTGGGCGTAGCCGGTGCGGTGCAGGAAGGCGGCGTTGACGTATTCGATGCGCCCGTCCAGGTCGGTGATGACGGTGCTCTCGGGGCTCTGCTCCACGGCGCGCAGCAGCTTGCGCAGCTCGGTGTCGCGCGCGGCCAGGCTGGAGGCGGTGCGCTGCGCCTCGCGCACGCGGCGCAGGTAGCTGCGGCGCGACAGCAGCGTGGCCGCCGCCGTCACGGCCAGGATGCCGCCCAGGTAGGCCACGTAGGCCGCGCGGTTGCCGTAGCGCGCCGCGGGCAGCCAGTCGTGCAGGTCCGCCCACACGAAGAGCAGGAACAGCGTGCCCGTGGCGCCGGTGAGGCACAGGGTGGCGCGCGCCCCCAGGATCCAGCCCGAGAACACGATCAGCACCGGAAAGTTCAGCAGGTTCGGCCCGCGCAGGCCGCCGTTGGTGGCAGCCACCACGGCCACCACGCTCCACACCCCCCACACCAGCACCAGGGCCGCCTGGTGCCACAGCCGCAGGCGCCCCAGCAGCACGGCCGCGGCACCCATGGCGCCGGCGCTCAGGTTGAGCAGCACGTGCGTCCAGGACACCGGATCGTCGCGCAGCAGGAGCAGGGCGATCAGCGTGCCCGTGGCCGCGACCATCCATGCGCCCGCCCGCACCAGCTGCTGCGTCGTGGCATCGTCGTCGTGCGGGGCGGGCACAGGAGGGGTGGAGGTGGGCATTGCGGACGGGTGGCGGGCTGCGCGGCATGGTAACGCCATCCCCCGGACGGAGCGAGCACGCAATGGCAGCCGGGCCGCTATGCCTCGCCGTCGTCGTCGTGGGGTGGCCGGGGCTCGCGCACGCCCGAGCCCTTGCCCCGGGCCTTGGCGCGCGCGTCCTTCTTCGCCTGGCGCTTCGCGTCCTCGGCCTGGCCGGCCGCCAGCCAGGCCGCGAACTCCTCGGGCGTCTCCAGCGTGATGCGGCCCAGGGTGGCGCTGCGGAAGTCGGTCAGCACGATCTCGGCCGCCTTCTGCAGGTTCACGCGGCCGCCGCCCATCATGGCGCCGCGCTTCCTGCCGATGGCTTCGAGCAGCGCGTCGTCTGCCAGGCTGGCGATGGCGCCCTCGGGCAGCGCGAGCCTGTAGCGCGCCTCCAACAGCGGCGCGTAGTGCGCCTGCAGGCGGCGCAGCAGCTCCAGCGCCACCAGCTCCTCGTCGTAGGCGTTGCGGCCCACGGCGCCGCTGGCGGCCAGGTGGTAGCCGCTCTCGGGCACGATGATGCGCGGCCACAGCATGCCGGGCGTGTCCCACAGGTAGAAGTCGTCGGCCAGGGTGATGCGCTGCTCGATCTTGGTGATGCCGGCCTCGTCGCCCGTCTTGGCCTGGCGCTTGTTGCTCAGCGTGTTGATGAGCGTGGACTTGCCCACGTTGGGCACGCCGCAGATCAGCACGCGCATGGGCTTGGCCATGCCGCCGCGCTGCGGGGCCAGCAGGTGGCAGGCGTCGATGAGCTTGCGCGCGGGCGCAGGGTCGCTGGCATCGAGCGGCACGGCGCGGGTCTCGCTCTGCGCGTTGTACCAGTCCACCCACACGGCCGTGCGCGCGGGGTCGGCCACGTCCTGCTTGTTGAGTACCTTGAGCGTGGGCTTGTGGCCCGTGAGCTCGGCCAGCAGCGGGTTGGCGCTGGAGCCGGGCAGGCGCGCGTCCAGCACCTCGATCACCACGTCGATGTCCTTGACGCGCTCGGTGATGGCTTTCTTGGTCAGGTGCATGTGACCGGGGAACCACTGGATGGCCATGCGGGGGCTTTCGTTGATGTGTTTGTTCTGCGCTGGGAGGGTGGCAAGGATAATGCCCGCCCATGCCCTCCCCTTCCAAAGATTCCGAACTGCTCTTCAAGGGCGTCACCTGCGCGCTGATCGGCCTCGTGATCCTGCTCGCGCCCTACGTCGCGCGCTCCGGCAGCGTGCGCGAGCTCATGGCGCAGGCCACGCTGGTGGGCTGGTTCGCGCTGGTGCTGGGGCTGGCCTTCCTGGTGCAGTACGGCCTGCGCCGGCGCCGCCGGCCATGACGGTGCCCGCCGTGGACGGAGCCTCGGCCCAGGCGATGTTCCAGGCCCTCCAGGCGCAAGCCCTTGCAGCGGGCATTACCCTGCGCAACCCGCCGCCCGAGCCCACCACCTGCTGCGGGCGCGGCTGCAACGGCTGCGTGTGGGAAGGGTTTCTGGAGGCGGCCGAATACTGGCGGCAGGAAGCGCTGCTGCGGCTCGATTGATTTTCAAGCCCAATCGGCCTCCAGCGCTTATCCAGCAAGCGCTGTCAGCTATCGAATGATGAGCAATCAGCCCAGTCCTTCGACGGCCATGTACTGCTCGCGCCAGGCTTCGAAGGGCAGCGTGTCCGCCGCCTCGATGGCCTTTTGCGCGGCCACGGATTCCTCCGCCAGGGCCAGGTAGCGCGCCTGCTGCGCGTCGCTCCAGGGCAGGGCCAGCAATGCGTCGCGGGCCAGGATGGACTGCTGGCGCGCAAAGCCCTCGAACTGGTTGCCGTGCGCCTGGGTGATGCTGTCCAGCACGCGGGCCGAGGGCGTGCGCTCCGGCGCTTGCATAAGAGCGCGCGCGTCGCGCAAGGCGGCGCTGTAGTCGCCGCAGCCGTGCGTGGCGTCCAGCGCGGCGGCCAGCGGTTCGCAGGCGGCCAGCACCTCGGCGCCCCACTCGGCCAGCGGCATGCTATGGCCATTGCGCGTGAGCATCAGGCCGGGCTCGCGGCCGCGCTCGGCCGTGAGGTGCTGGTTGCGCTTGAGGTCGGCGATCTCGGCGGGCGTGTCGGGCGGGCTGTCGGAGAGCAGGCAGTGCAGCAGGAACACGTCCAGCAGGCGCATGGTGGGCGCGGTGATGCCCACGGGCACGAACGGGTCCAGGTCCATCAGGCGCACTTCCACGTATTCCACGCCGCGCTCGCGCAGCGCGTGCAGCGGGCGCTCGCCGCTCTTTACGGTGCGCTTGGGGCGGATGAGGCCGTAGAACTCGTTCTCGATCTGAAGCAGGCTGGTGCCGAGCTGGTTGTAGTCGCCGCCCGGGTTGCGGACGCCCACGGCCTCGTAGGCCGGGTAGGGCCGGGTCAGCGCCTCGTGCAGCGAGTCGGCATAGCCCTGCAGGCCGTTGTAGCTCACGGCCAGCGTGGCCTGCGCGTCGCTCTGGTAGCCCAGGCGGCCCATGCGCAGCGAGGTGGCGTGCGGCAGGTACAGCGCGTGCGGGCCCAGGGACTGCAGCGCGTGCTCGCGCCCCTGCACGAAGCACGGGCACAGCGCGGGCGAGGCGCCGAACAGGTACAGCAGCACGAAGGCGTGGCGGCGGAAGTTGCGGATGAGCGCGAAGTACTGCTCGCTGGTCACGCCCGGCAGCGACCAGTTGTAGTGGATGCCCGAGATGGTCTGCATGCGCCGCCCGTAGCGGTAGCCCAGGCCCATGCGGTAGATGCTCTTGGCGCGGCCGATGTTGGAGCCGCCGTAGCGCGCCAGCGGAATGGTCTCGTCCGTGGGCAGGCCGCAGGGCATGCTGGAGGCCCACAGCAGCTCGCCGCCGCTGCCCTGCAGCGTGCGGTGCACGAACTGGTGCACCTCGGTGAGTTCGTCCAGGCACTGCTGCACGCCCAGGTGCGCGCCGGTGATCAGCTCCAGCTGCGATTCGCTGTAGTCGGTGGTGATGAGCGGGTGCGTGAGGGCCGAGCCCAGCGCCGCCGGGTGCGGCGTGAGGGCCAGGCCGCCGGTGGGCAGCACGCGCAGCCCCTCCTTCTCGATGCCGCGGCGGATGCCTCCCAGGGCCTCCCGGGAGGTGGCGGCCAGTCTGTCCTGCAATGTGCTCATATCGTTATTACCGGTCGATCTTCTGATTCGGCCCGGAACTTAGCACGGAGCGGGGCTGGCGCGCTCGGAGGCAGCTCAAGCCCTTGCGGCGAGGGCCTTGGTGATTTCGTTGGTGCCCTGCGCCGCGCCGCTTTGTGGTACTTGCTCGCCCGCGCGCTCGGTCACCTCGGCCAGCCGGGCCGCGAGCTGCTCGGGCACGCTGTCGCCCAGGCCCAGGTGGATGCCCTGCGTGAGCGTGATGTGCGCGGCCTCGAAGGTGCCGCCGCCCGCGCACAGGATGGTGCGCGTGGGCGCGCTCTCGTGCGCCAGCACCAGCATGGCGGGCACCACGGCCTCGGGGCGCAGGGCGTCGAGCATGTCCTTGGGGAACAGGTCCTCGGTCATGCGCGTGGCGGCCGTGGGGGCGAGCGCGTTGACGTGGATGTTGTTCTTGGCGCCCTCGATGGCGAGGGTCTGCATCAGCCCCACCTGCGCGAGCTTGGCCGCGCCGTAGTTGGCCTGGCCGAAGTTGCCGTACAGGCCCGTGGACGAGGTGGTCATGACGATACGGCCGTACTTCTGCTCCACCATGTGCGGCCACACGGCCTTGCAGCAGTTGGCGGCGCCGATCAGGTGCACCTGCACGACGAGGTTGAAGTCGGCCATGTCCATCTTGGCGAAGGACTTGTCGCGCAGGATGCCCGCGTTGTTCACCAGGATGTCCACGCGGCCCCAGGCATCGACGGCCTGCTGCACCATGGCCTGCACGGCCGCGAAGTCGGTGACGGACGCGCCGTTGGCGATGGTCTCGCCGCCCGCCGCGCGGATCTCGTCGACCACGGCCTGCGCGGCGCCCACCGAGCCGCCGCTGCCGTCCACCGCGCCGCCCAGGTCGTTGACCAGCACTTTGGCGCCACGCTTGGCTAGCGCCAGTGCATGCTGGCGGCCCAGGCCGCCGCCCGCGCCCGTCACGATGGCCACGCGGCCCTTGAATTCGATGTCCATCCCAGGTTCTCCTGTCTGTTGGTGATTTGATTTGAAAGGGGTTGTGGCGCGCGCGCCGCGCGTGGCACTGTAAGCCACGCGGCGCGCGGGCGCGGTTGCGCAGGCGACTCAACGATCCATTGCGTTGCACGCTGCCCGCGAAACCGGCGCGGCCCAGGCCAGCGGACGCCGCGCAAGGGCCGCCCCGCCGCGCTGGCGGCGTCCCCCTTCCCGCGCGCAGCGCGAGAGAAGGGGGAAGCGACGCAGTCGCTCAGGGGGTTGCTTCATATCTCACGCGCTGGCTGTAGCGCGGGTCGCGGTGCCAATCCCAGTACGTCTGCACGAGCTGGCGCACCACGGGGCCGACTGCGCCGTCGCCCACGGGCCGGCCGTCCACGCGCGTGACGGGCAGCACGCCGCCGCCCGATGTGGACAGGAAGGCTTCGCGCGCGCCGCGCAGTTCGCTGGCGGGCAGTGCGCGCACCTGCAGCGGCAGGCCCAGGGCCTGCGCCATCTCGATGACGGTGCGGCGCGTGACGCCCTCCAGCACGCCCTCGGCGGGCGTGACGATGGCGCCCTCGGCGTTCACGCAGAACACGTTGAAGCCCGGCCCTTCCACCACGTTGCCCGCCGCGTCGCTGAGCACCACGGTGTCGCCGCCCGCGTCCAGCGCGCCCAGGAGCCCCATGGTCAGGTCGTTCCAGTGGTAGTTCTTGGCGCGCGGGTCCACGCTGCTGGCGGGAATGCGCTGCACGTCGCTCACCACCAGGTTCAGGCCTTTCTCGCGCTGCGCCTCGTTGGCGATCCACACGTAGGGCACGGCGAAGGCATAGAACTGGTTGGCGGCCTGGCGCGGGTCGCGCGAGCCCCAGGGCGGCTGGCCGCGCGTGACGATCATCTCCACGTAGGAACTGCGCAGGCCCGACAGGCGCACGCATTGCTCCAGCACGCCGGTGATCTGCTGCGCCGTGCGCCCCGGGTCGAGCCGGAAGCGCGCGCAACTCGCCAGGAAGCGCTCCAGGTGCGCGTCGAGCCGGAAGAACGCGCCGTCCCACACGGTGACCACGTCGTAGGTGGCGTCGGAGCGCAGGAAACCCCAGTCGGTCAGCGGCACGGCCGCCTCGCCGATGGGAACGTACTGGCCGCGCACGTAGGCGGCCCCCTGGGAATAATCGGGTAAGGTGCTCATGCCCCCATTCTGGCGGGCGCCGCCCGCAATGCAAGGCAGGCACTCACGAATTCATAGCTTCCCGCGCTTGCACAGCAAGCGCTGCAACGCGTTTTGACCCAAAGGAAAATCCCATGAAAGCCATCTGGAACGGCGTGGTCGTCGCCGAGAGCGACGACACGGTGGTGGTCGAAGGCAACCACTACTTTCCCGAAAGCGCGCTCCGGCGCGAGTACGTCACCTTCAGCAACCACAAGACCACCTGCCCCTGGAAAGGCCAGGCCAGTTACCTGTCGCTGCTGGTCAACGGCGAGATGAACGCCGACGCCGCCTGGTTCTACGCCAACCCCAAGCCCGAGGCGGAAGAGATCCGCGGCCGCGTGGCATTCTGGAAGGGCGTGAAGATCGAGGCCTGAACCCCTGCCCGGTTATCCCTGCGAGCGCTGGACAATCGTGTGGATAAGTTTTGGCAAGCCCTGTATGGCCCATGCAAGTGCTTGATTCACAAGGAAAAGCACTGCGCTGCGCGTTTTTTGGGCACCCTGGCCGCGAGTTGTTCCGGCCCACGCTGGACAATCGTGTGGATAACTTTGGACAAGCCCTGTATGGCCGCGCCAAGTGCTTGATTTGCAAGGCCGCACCCTGCACTGCCTAAAAAGAAGGCAGCAGCGCCACTCCTCGATTGCTCTTGATTCCATAGCTGCCAGCGCTTGACAGACAAGCGCTGGAGGCCAAAAACACTTGAAACCATGACGGCCGCACCACCCTTCTTCATCGCCAAGGTCGAACCCGACGGCCTGCAGTGCGACGCCTGGCCCGAGCAGCCCCTGCTGCATTCGCTGGAGCAAGGCGGCATCGACTGGCCCAGTTCCTGCCGCAACGGCACCTGCCGCACCTGCATCGGCCAGCTCGTGGAAGGCCGGGTGCGCTACGACATCGAATGGCCCGGCCTCACGGCCGAGGAAAAGGCCGAGGGCTGCGTGCTGCCCTGCGTGGCGTATCCCGAATCAGACTTGGTGCTGCAGGGCTCCGCGATCTGAGCCCCCCGGGCTAAAATCCTGCCTTTGCATTCAGGGGTTCGCCCCTGTCCCGTTGCGGCAGCGCCGCATCGCATGTTCTTTGGGCGGTTCTTGGCCGATGGAACCTGCGCTGCTGCGCCAACGAAAGCCCTTTTTTCATGACCACCCCCCTCACCCCCGTGCCCATCTCCCCGGTCGAAGACATCGTGGCCGAGATGCGCGCCGGGCGCATCGTCATCCTCGTGGATGAAGAAGACCGCGAAAACGAAGGCGACCTCGTCCTGGCCGCCGACCACGTGACCCCCGAGGCCATCAACTTCATGGCCCGCTTCGGACGCGGGCTGATCTGCCTCACGCTCAGCCGCGAACGCTGCGAGCGCCTGCGCCTGCCGCCCATGGTGGCGAGCAACGGCACCAAGATGGGCACGGCCTTCACCGTCTCCATCGAGGCGGCCGAAGGCGTGACCACCGGCATCAGCGCCGCCGACCGCGCCCGCACCGTGCAGGCCGCCGTGGCCCCAAACGCCGTGGCCGCCGACCTGGTGCAGCCCGGCCACATCTTCCCGCTGCAGGCCGTCGAGGGCGGCGTGCTCATGCGCGCGGGCCACACCGAGGCCGGCTGCGACCTGGCCGTGATGGCCGGCTGCAGCCCTGCCGCCGTGATCTGCGAGATCATGAAGGACGACGGCACCATGGCCCGCCTGCCGGACCTGCAGCTGTTCGCGGCCGAGCACGGCATCAAGATCGGCACCATCGCCGACCTCATCGAGCACCGCAGCCGCACCGAGTCGCTGGTCGAGAAGGTGGGCACGCGCGTGCTGCAGACGGCCTTCGGCGCCTTCACCGCGCATGCCTTCCGCGACAAGCCCAGCCAGGGCGTGCACCTGGCGCTGGTCAAGGGCCAGTGGGGCGCCGACGACGTGGTGCCCGTGCGCGTGCACGAACCGCTGTCGGTGCTGGACGCGCTGGAGACCGGCCGCGCCATGCACTCATGGAGCCTGGACACCAGCCTGCAGTACCTGTCGAGCCAAGGCAAGGGCGTGGCCGTGCTGCTCAACTGCGGCGAGACGGCCGGCCAGCTGCTGGCCCAGTTCGAGGGCACGGCCCGCGCGGCCCAGGCCCCCGAGCGCGGCCGCATGGACCTGCGCACCTACGGCGTGGGCGCGCAGATCCTGCGCGAATGCGGCGTGCACAAGATGGCCCTGATGGGCCAGCCGCGCCGCATGCCCAGCATGGCGGGCTACGGCCTCGAAATCACCGGCTTCATCCCCAAGGAATAACGCACTATGTTTGGCGCAGAAAAAGGAACGGCGGACAAGCTGGACGGCAAGAAGCTGCACATCGGCATCGTCCAGGCCCGCTTCAACGAGAGCATCACCAACACCCTGGCGGCGGCCTGCCGCGCCGAGCTGCTGGCATTGGGCGTGCAAGAGAAAAACATCCGGCACGTGCTGGTGCCCGGCGCGCTCGAAGTGCCCGTGGCCCTGCAGGCCCTGGCCGAGGCGGACGAGTACGACGCGCTCATCGCGCTGGGCTGCATCATCCGCGGCGAGACCTACCACTTCGAGCTGGTCGCCAACGAA
>Ga0222420_100443_pt1 | contig 20406 bp, 21 predicted proteins | sample 3A2ome_FD_182470 | JGI IMG/M metagenome (GOLD analysis project Ga0222420, IMG submission 182470) | Enriched microbial communities from leaf-cutter ant dump, University of Wisconsin, Madison, United States - 3A200A (version 2) | ecosystem: Environmental > Terrestrial > Nest > Insects nest > Nest...
ACCGGAGGGCCGCATCGTGAAGCAAGGCGACAGGGTAAAAATGACCACCGTGAAGATTCATGAGGACGGCATGCCGTTCGTCACCCGGTACGGCACGCTTATCGAGGTCTCCTCCATCGCCTTCGCCGACGAGCCATGGCACGAGGTCGAGTGGGACGACGGCGAAATCACACAGGGCTTCGCGCCCATTCAGGGAGTCATGCCGATCGGCGCCAAAATGCGTTATCCGGAACCGATCGCCTACATAAACCGGCTATTCGTCACGAACGGTTTAAGACCGCTGCTCCGTTTTCAGTATCGGCCGGGAGTTTCCCGGCCGTCGACCCATAGCCCTGGGGTCTGGACTGTCGCAAGGCGGAACGTCCGCGAAACGGCAAGAGGCCGGGGCGGGAAGGCCCGCCGCCGCACGCCCGGTTGGAACGGGGGTAGGGTCTGCGCCGTTTCCGGGCAGCCGACCTCTGAGCTGCAAGCTCGACCGAGAAGGCTTTTTGGAGCAGGCTCCAGTCCGACCATACATGCCTCGTCTTCGAAGACGCCTTCGGCGGCTTCGGCTTGTCCTTCCGCTCCGGTAGGACGAGGGTGACATGGCCGGCGTTGCCGAGCTGGACCTTTACGGCCAGCCCGGCGGGAGCCTGGCTCCTCCGCGAGGGAATGCCTTCGGAGAATTCCATTGCCCTTCGGGCGATGGAAAGGGCGGCGGCCGCGTGGACGCTCAAGCCGTAGCGGCGGGCGAACTTCACGCGGCCGATCAAGGAGGTGTAGGCCGGGTTCACCCGGCGATGCGCGACTTTGTTCCGCGCGCAGGCGGAGGCCAGCGCGGCGTCGAATCCGTTGTAGGCGAAGGACGACAGCATCCGCGCGTAGCGAGGGCTTCTCTCTTGTGAAAGACGAAGCTTCTTGCGCGAGAAGTCGAGCTTCTCGGAGACGATCGGCACGCCCAGCGACTGCGCCAGCAGGGCGATGCTCTTCGCTAGCTTGCGGATTCTGTCGAGGCGCTGGTCGGACGACAGATTTTCGAGATACAGCGGGAATTTCCAGGTCTTCGCCGGGTTCCCGAAGCGGTCCGCCAGCGTCGCGGCGACATGGCCGACGTTGAGGTCGACACCCAGCGCTCCGCAGGAATAGTCCAGTTCGGCATGAGGCACGGCCTCGTCCACGGTGACGTGGACTTTCCAGCCCTTTCCGTCCCGCCGGAAGGCGATGGTGACGGGCTGGTAATTCTCCAGAGCGGTCCTGATGGAGTCCGACCCGTGGTTGAACCCCAGCTTCTTGAACGTGACGATGTGAACTCTGTCGTTCAACTCATGGCGCTTCGCCATGTCCTTCAAACGCTCGGGCAGCCTGAGTTCGAGGTCGAAATACCCGTCTCCGCGGACGATGAGCTTCGCGTATTCATTTCCGGACGTCGCCCGTGCATTGCCGTCGAACTGGAAGTCCCGGTTCCTGGCCGAAACCCAGTCCGCCTTCCACTCCTGAAGCGAAGCGTAGCCGTTCTCGGCGAGGCTGAACTGGGCCTTGAACAGCTTCTTCGAACCGAAGCAGAGCGACGGATCGGCAAGCTGCTTCCTGGCCTCGCTAAGGCGATGTTCCAGGATTCCCAGCCTGCGCTTGTGCTGGTGCAGCGAAGCTTTCAGAAAAACCTGCTTCTCCCGAAGCTTCGCCATCGCCTTGTGCGCGGCGTGATATTCGTCGAGGGTCCGCTTGTAGCCAGCCAGGATCGTCGGCTCCTTCGCCGGATTCGCCTTCAGGGCCGTTTCCAGCCTCTCCTTCATCGGCCGAAGGCGGACGATGGAATCCTTGGCCCTGGCGTGGTCCTTCCCGGCCTTTTGAAGCGACTTCCCCTTTTTGACGATGTCGGCCTTCTTCGAGCGGATTCTCTGCTCAAGCTCCGCAACACAGAGCTTCGCCAGTTCGGAGACGGATTTGAGTTCCCCGTCGAGTTGGCGGAAGATTCCGTCGGCGAAGGACGACTGGACGTCGAAGTCCTTGTAGAGGCTGTTCTTGAGGTCTCCGGGCCAGACCCGGCCCGCCTTGAGCGAGACGAGGATTTTCCGCTTGATGCCGTTGCAAAGGGTTGCGTAGGCGTCGAGCGTCGCTTCGGCTCCGGCCATCCGGCGCGATGCAAGTCTCAGCCTTGTTTTGAACGTCCGGTGCAACTGGTGGTCCGCATGCTTTTCAGGGATTCGAGTCTTACCCTCTCAGGGATTCGTTTTCAACCATTTATGGCGAATACCCCATAAACCCCGGTCCGCCCCGTTACCGCGGAAACGACAGGATCGACGAATTCTCATCGAGCAAGGAAGAATACGACAGGAAGATGTTGGAGGCCCGGGAGGCCAAAGAGGATGCAGCCATCAGGCCAAGATGATCGCGGTTCAGGCGTAGCCGGCTGAGGGCCGCACCGAGTCCAGGGCTTCGCCGAGACGCTCATCAAGGACGCGCCACGTATCTTCCGACGTCCGGGCGTTCCAGCAGATCCCGCCAGGCTCGATGGTTTCCTTCAGAGCCTCGAAAGCGGCAGCCTTCGCGGTGTCGGCCTCAGCGCCCAACTCGCGGACCGCATGGACCATCTCCGCGCTGTGCAGCAGGAAATCGAACTCCAGCATTTCGTTGGAACGCAAGACGGTCAACCCTCGTCCCTTGAACTTCCAGATTCCGTACGCTTCACGACCGCACGCCGCCTCAATGGCAACGTTCGGATCCACTCCCGCCGCCAGAAGGCGCTCCTTCTTGTCCCAATGCCGCATGAGCCGGAAATGCAGGTCATAGCCGGGAACCAGAACGGAATGAGGGGCGAACTTGCCCATTCCCTGCGCGTCCTTGCGGATGGCGGCCGCGCAGTTGCGTGCGGCTTCTTCGCGGGTGGCCCCGTATCCCCAAGGCGAAAAATCGGGGTCCGACACCTGGCTGTCGATCCCGCAGTCCAGGACTGCATGCCATCCTCCGCCCTCGCGCTCGGACTGGCGGGTGATGATCTCGTCGCCGAAGCTGTCCAAGGTCCGTCTGTAGAAGGGCGTTCGTTCACTCATCGGTTTCGCTCCAGGGCCGCAAGAAGAACCTGCATTCCCGCAGCGCAACGGACAAAGGCGGAAGAGGAAGTCCGCCCTCAGTCGTCGACGTCTAGTTCGGAGGCGTCAAAAAGAGCGTTCGCCTTCCTCTCGATCTCCTCCCGCCAAGCCAGCTTGTCCAGCCAGCGCTTGGGGATTCCCGACAGCCCGTAAACCGCGCCGGCGATCTGCCCGGCCACCGCCGCCGTCGTGTCGGCGTCCTGGCCGAGATTTGCCGCCATCAGCACGGCGCTCTCGAAACTCGTGGTCCGGGACACCGCCCACAGGGCCGCGTGTACGCAGTCCACCACATAGCCCGTTCCCCTGACCTCGTCGCGCGGCTGCCCGACGCGGAAGTCCCGGACGTCGGCGGCCGACCCTCCGGTGACGAGTTCATGCAGGGGGATGCCCGATATGGCATCGGCCACGATGTCCGCCAGATAGCCGGAATACTCGATCGCCTCAGGCGCGCGGTGCGTCGTCGTCGCCTGCCTCTTCGCCACGTCGAACAGAACCACCCAATCCTTCCGGAAGCGGACGGAGACCGGAGCCATCCTCATGACGCAGCCGTTTCCGGCGTCGGTCGGCAGTTCCGACCCGGCGCGAGGGTCACCGTAGGAAAGGTACCGATCGAGCGCGCGGCTGGTCGCCACGCCTATGTCGAAGCATGCCCCGGTGCAGCTGTACTGCCCATGCTCGCGCCAGTTGACGAAACGGTTCATGAGGTCCGTCAGGTCCAGCGTGTGATCGCGAAGAAGGCTGTCAGCCAGCGCCAGCGACATCGCGGTATCGTCGGTCCATTGCCCCGGGGCCAGCGAAAACGGCCCGCCTCCGACCATGTCGAAAAGAACCGGAACCTCGGGCTTCGCCGTGAATTCAAGGGTGGTCCCGACCGCGTCTCCGACGGCAAGCCCGACCATCGCGCCGACGGCGCGGTCCCGTTCGCCCAGGCCGAACGGCCCGACGCTTTCCTCCTTGCCGTCCCGGACCCATTCCTCCTGGGCACGGGTTTCGATGGCCATGGGATTGCGCGCGGTCCGCACGTCGGTGATCGCCAGGTCGGGCGGAATGCCCAGCTCGGCGAGCAGACGGGCCGAGACCATGCCAGCCCGGCCGAGGCCGCCGCGGCAATGTACGAACACCCGGTTCCCCGCAAGAAGAAGCGCCCGCAGCCGGGCGGATACGTCAGGCCATGCGGCTTCGAACGCAGCATCCGGGATATTGCCGTCGACGATCGGAAGGTGGTGCCATTCCATGAAGCGGCGGCGCACGCCCTCGCCAATGCCGGAGATCGCAAAGGCGTCGAGTTCAGGCCCCTCCATGAGGGTCACGACGACGGCGGCGCCCCAGTCCCTGACGATGTCCAGGTCCTCGTCGAGATCGCGGACATGCCGGCTGCCGAACACGCTCGGCCCCTTCTTGCCGGGAGCGAGGCTCAGGCCAAGGATTCCTCCATGGATTCCCACAGGCAGTTCCGCGATGCGAAGAGTGGCGTCCATGCCGTTCCCCAAAGGATTCAGGTTCATCCCCTCAGGGTAACATGCGCCTTCAAACCGAAGCCAGCGTCATATGCGGGCTAATCCTTGCTGTTCCGCCCTCGGGCAATATCGAACAGGGCCTGCTCCACCTTGTGGAGTTCCGGATTCTGCTTCCAGCTTTCGTCGTCCTCCCCCTGGCTCGGCGGCGGCTCCTTCTTTGGCCGTCCTTCGGCAAAGCCCTCCAGAGCCGCCTTCAGCTGATCCTCATTCGTCATCTCGTCGGACTTCCACGTCTTCCCGTTGTCAGCGGCCAGATACCTTGCAAGAGCCGCGTCATCGCATCTTGAAACGATCTGACACTCCCGGACCAACGCAAGGACGTCCCACGGCTGAAAGCTGACCCAGGCGCCTTCGTAATCCGAGTACCCTTCGACAAACTCGATGATCCGGTCCCGCGCCTGTTCCAGGAAGGACATACTTGCCTCAGGCCGCTGCAGCTCCTTTTCCATCTGAACCCATGACCGGCACGGACCGTTGTCCGGAAGCACGTAGTTGGGATGGAAGATACCGAAAAATTCATCCGCTATATCCCGAAGCGCCCAGTGCACGTTCACCGCTGCATCCAGTTCCCTATGGTCGCCGGGTATCGGAAAAACGGGTTCCCGAATGATGTCGCCGAAGGCGGCATGGTCCAGCCGCGGGTTCTCATAGCCTTTCGCGGCATTAATGAGTTTTACCAGGTCATCGACAGCCTCGTCGGATTCAGTCAGCCCTTCAAGCTCATCAGTGAGCCTGAAAATGCTTGTGCTCATCACCGTCGACCTGGAGGAAGCGCCATAGTACAGGACGAGCATCTTCGTCGGGTTGAATTTCGCGGGCGGTTTCTTGCCCTCGGTCGCTATCCGAAGGCAATCAAGAATATCCAGTATCCTCCGGTCCTGGGCCTCTTCGTAATCGGTCTCATGCTTTCCTGCCGCCCTCAGGCGCAGCGCAAGGTCCACGTCGTTGAGGAGGAAACCATGGCTGTCGAAGAACGAGCAAATCGAAGCCCCGAACGGATGTCCTTCAAGATGCCTTGAAAGGCCCTCGAGGACCGAAGGCCTGTCGATAGCGTCCCCATTGACGTTGAGAAGGTCCAGGAACTCGGCGCATTCCCGCTTTCCCCGACCCGAGACAAAAGACAGTTTCCCGGCAAGAAGGTCCCGGACATCTCCGTACTGCGAAATTTCCGGCGACCATGACTGCGAGACGTGAACGAGGTCCTGATAGGAAGCATGGCCGAACACGTCGGCCAGGACGGTCTCGGTACGCAGATCTCCGTCGGCGTTGTCCATCCAGCAATCGAACATGGCCAATGCAAAGGGTATGCGGTTGGGATTGCGGAAGGCGACGACTGGATCAGACATGGAATTCCCGAAAACGGAGAAAGCAGATACTTGCCATCTTCACGGACGATCGCCAACCGCAAATTAGGGGCGATGCCTACAATTTCAGCCTATCGGCGCATTCCTCACTCCAGACGGCCTCTCGCATCGCCTGCATGCCAAACCCGCCGCGGCTTCCATCATTCGCAGGAGGATGCGACATTGGTCATGCTGCGAAACCGGACAAGGAGACCATCACATGCTCGGAGCCATCTGCGGAGACGTGATCGGCCGCCCCTACGAATTCGAGAACCCGGTCCGCACCAAGGACTTCGAGCTTTTCACCGAGGCCAGCAGGTATTCGGACGACACGATCCTGACGGTCGCCGTCGCACATGCCGCCATGACAGGCACGCCCTACCTGAACGCCTTGGTGACGTTCGGGCAGCGCCACCTCGAGCAGGGATTCTCGAAAGGCTTCAAGGCCTGGCTGCTCGATCCAAACCGTGGACCGGGAAATTCCTACGGGAACGGGTCCGCCATGCGCGTCTCCGCGGTCTCGTGGATCGCGCGCGACCTCGACGAGGCTATCAGGATGGCCGAGGAAAGCGCACGGCCTTCGCATGGACATCCTGAAGGCATCAAGGGCGCAGTGGCCACCGCTGCCGCCGTCAGGCTCTCCATCGAGGGCAAGTCACAGGAAGAGATCAGGAAGACGGTCGCATCCCTCACCGGATACGACCTCGACCGCACGGTCGACGGCATCCGCGCCAACTATCCCAGGTTCAAGACGACCTGCCCGGACAGCGTGCCTGAGGCCATCGTCTGCGCGTTGGAAGCCACCTCCTACGAAGACGCGGTCCGCAACGCCGTCTCGCTCGGCAACGACGCGGACACCCAGGCGGCTATCGCCGGCGCGATAGCCGAGCCTATGTTCGGGATTCCGGAATGGATTTCGGAAAGGGCGCTTTCGACGCTAACGGCGGACCTCAAGGAGATCGTTGATCGGTTCTCTAGACATATAGCGACCTCCCGCATTTCGCCTCCCGTTTCCTCAATCAACCGAACTCCCTGAAACCAGCCAGTAGAAAAAATCTCTCTGGAGTGCTACATCGACCGGGTGTGAGAACGAAATGAACGCCGAAGAAATCAACGACGTGGCCAAATTGATAATGCATCGGCTGATCGCGCGCCAAGTGCGGTTAGAACCGGGCATAATCATACGTGCCCGCAATAAAGTTGCCGAGATCGAGCAGAAATCCGGATCACGCGATTTCACTTTGATGTGGAAGCAACTACTGGATGGCGATCCAACCGAGCTGCGTCGAAGGCTCGTCGCCAGGGACGAAGTCAGCACATGGCTACGCCTCACTTCTCCCTTTGCAGGAATTACAAACCTACCCCTCAACGATATCGATCTGAGGCGCCGTATCTGGAAAGATGCACGGCGACTTGTGACATTGCGGACAAGGCAAACACCGGAATGCAACCGCAATGTCACCACGCCGACAGATCAGAACACCTGCCGATTTGGATAGGGTTGGGCGGGCTCTCGCTGAACACTTCAAAACAGATGTCGTAGTGATCATAGGAAGCCAATCCGTCTTGGTTGGATGGCCGGACGCCCCAGAGATCATGCGCACGTCCGGCGAAATCGATGCTTACCCCATCAACGCTAGAGAATGGGAGGCACAACCAGAGAACAAAGGTTTCGAAGCTTCCGAAGAAATTAACGCACTCTTCGGTCAGCTATCACCATTTGAAGAATCTCATGGCTTCTACATCGACGGATGCGATGAAAATACTGCGAAACTTCCACCGGACTGGAAGCGTAGAGCCGTATACAAAGAAATAATCTCCTACGGGAAAGAGGTGCTTTTAATCGCTCCGGCAGTCGTCGATATGTCCGTCGCCAAACTCTATCGGCTTACGGAGAAAGACCGCGGATGGCTCACATCGTTGAATTCCCGACAATCAATTGATCGAGAACTTTGTCTGGCCGGACTCGCCTCAATGAACGCGGAGTCGGAAAGACTTCAGAAAGCAATGGACTTCCTAAAAACCCTGCCAGAAGGTCCACCCCCTATAAAAATCAAAATATCCGATATTCCAGACTATCCAAAAGAAACCCATTGCGCGTTCATCGGCCAAAACGGAATCGACGTAATGATTCGGGCTTGGGACGAACATAAAGGCATCTATTACAAGACCGACAACCCGCTCGGACCGGCAGCTATTATTGATGGGAAGGAGAAGTTCTTCCTCAACGGGAAAGCGCTGGACCGTGGTACATGGGAAAGCCAGACGGAAGAGCCGAAGAATATCGGCCCAAGGACCTGATACACACGCAGGCCACTTCTAGAAACTAGTCTGAATAGAGCCGCCCTTGCTGGCCTCGGTCAACTACCCCATATTCGTTGAAGGATTGAATCCTTCGGAAAGGGGTTAGCAATGGAATGGGTCATCCTCGGCATCGTCGTTCTCGCCGTCGTCGTGGCTGTCGTCGTCTACAACAGGCTGGTTCGGCTGCGCCAATCCACCAGACAGGCCTTCGCCGACATCGACGTCCAGCTTCGCCAGCGTTCCGACCTCGTTCCGAACCTTGTCAACACGGTCAAAGGATACGCCGCCCATGAAGCGAACACGCTCGAGGCGGTGATGAATGCCCGCGCGGCGACGCAGAACGCGACCGGCATGGCGGGAGCGGCGCAGGCCGACGGCCTCATGACAGCCGCCCTCGGAAAGCTCTTCGCCGTAGCGGAGGCATACCCCGACCTCAAGGCAAGCGCGAACTTCGCGGCTCTCCAGCAGGAACTCGGCGACGTGGAAAACAAGATCGCGGCGGCCAGGCGCTTCCTGAACCTTGCGGTGGCGGAATACAACGCCGCCATCGAACAGTTCCCGGCGGTCCTCTTCGCCCGCGTCTTCAATTTCAAGCCGGACGCCATGTTCCAGTTGCCGGACGACGCCCGCGCGTCCGAAACGAAAGCCCCCGAAGTCTCGTTCTGACGGCAAAGGGAGGCATGGATGAGGGCCGCAGGCGCAAGGACCCACATCTGGAACAACGGGCTTAAGTCGGCGTTCCTGCTGGCCATGTTCCCCGTGTTCGTCATGCTCGTGATCTATGCAGGCATGGTGCTGCAGGTAGGCCTTGAAGGCCATGAAGTCGCGGAAGGGCTGGTCGAGGCCGGCCGCAGGCTCCCGGGCACGATACCCTGGGCGCTGATGGGCGTTGCCGTCTGGTTCACCGTCGCTTTCTTCTTTAACGTCCAGATAATCGGCGCCGCCACTGGCGCGAAAGGCGTCACCCGCAAGCAGGAGCCCGAACTCTACAACATCGTGGAAAACCTCTGCATCTCGAAGGGCATGCGCATGCCCGCCCTTCGGATCATCGAAAGCCCGGCCGTCAACGCCTACGCATCAGGCGTAACGCGGAACCAGTATGCCGTGTCTGTCACCCGCGGGCTGCTGGACCGGCTTGACCGGGACGAGGTGGAGGCAGTCGTCGCGCACGAGCTTTCGCACATCCGTCACGGGGACGTCCGCCTGATGGTCGTCGCCGCCGTATTCGTGGGCATCGTGGCGCTCGCGGCGGAGATAGCCTTCCGCAACGGAGACGTGATCGCCAGGATGATGGCCTCCTCCTCGTCCTCGCGGCGCAGGAACAGCTCGAAAGGCGGCGGCGCGATCCTCGTTTTCATCCTGATCGCGATCGCCATCCTCGCCCTGGCACGGCTCCTGTCCTTCCTGACGCAGATGGCGCTGTCGCGCACGCGCGAATACATGGCGGACATGGAAGCCACGCTGATGACCCGAAATCCCGACGCGATGGTCTCGGCCCTGCTCAAGATTTCCGGAAATTCTGAGATCGAAGGCGTTCCGAACGAGGTGCGCGGGATGTTCTTCGACAATGCGTCCTCCTTCCTGGGGAGCCTGTTCTCGACCCATCCGTCCATCGAAAGCCGCGTCAGGAAACTCTGTGCACATGGCGGCGCGCGTTTGCCGGATGGAAGGGCCACGACTTCCAGAGACGGCGAAAATCGTGATCCCACTGCCTTCCGAATATCCGCCTGACGTGGTTCCATTCGTGTTTGCAGCGAAAAATGGAAGCGGACAGGACAACAACGAAAGACCACGATCATGCGTTTCACGCTGACGGAAACGGAAGATGGCTACGTTGTCAGGGGCGCCGACGGCGAGCATCTCGCCACGTTCCCTGACGGGGTCTACAACCCGGCCTTCATCGCCTTCGCCCAGGGCCTGCTCTCCTTCGACGGCGCGGAGATCTGGAACGAAAGCACGGCCAGCTACATGGTCTCGTATGGTCGCATCGAGGACGAAGGAATCCTGCGCGAAGCGAACAACCACAAGGTGAAGGCCTCCGTCCCCGGCAACGGGTGACGGAAACCGCCTATTTCATCGAAGGGCTTTGCCCTGCGGCCAGCGCCGATTTCCATTCCTCGACGACGTCGAAGCCGTTGTGCCCAGAAATCCTGGCCCCGCCGAAGAAGAAACCGCTCTCGGTCAGGTTGTCCAGTTCCCCGAGGCACTGCTCGACCGAATGGTAGTTGGTCGCCGCGGAAAACCTCTCTTCACGGATTTCCTCGAGCGGGGGCACTCCGTCACGCAGAGCCGACACCGGAAGCTTGACGGCGTAGACCGCGTCAGGATGGTTGCCGCCGGCGCGCACGACGTGGTCGTCATAGATGACGATCGCCTCTTCGCCTCCGGATTCGCCGACCATGGCTCCGTCGCGCACGGAGAACTCAAGATAGCCCGAAACATCCTGTGCTGGACGGAAAGCACGGCCCGCCTCGGCAAGGAATCCCGAAACCATGTTGGCCGCCCCAAGCAGTTCGGCCGCCCCGTGTCGGAAGAATTCCTTGTCCCTGGGAATCGCGGCGATCCGGTCGGCGATCCGGCGCTCATGCTCCGCCTTGGTATCGTAGATGCTCTTCCGCTCGCGCCTGATGGCCGCTTCGGTATGCGTGTCGGCCTGATGCGCCTGATACAGCCCGCGATACCGCAGGGAGGCCGCCATCTGCTTCAGCTCGGATACGAATCCATGACTATTGTAGACGGAATCGTATTCCTCAAGGACGGCCGCCGATCCGTCACGAAGGCTCACGGCATCGGCCGCCGACAGCGGACGATGCCAGCCTTTCGATACGTACTTCTCGCGCGCCTTGCCGCCGTTGGAAATCCTCCACAGGATGTCGCGGTCGCCGCACTCGCCCATCAAGCGCTCGAGGCGCTCCCTCGACAGCCGCGGCACCGAGAAATCCGTTTCCGCCAGCTTTGCGCCGGCGGCGCGCCGCAACTCGTCGAGCGAGGGCAGGGCGTTCGAGAGGGCGGGATATCGCTCCTTCGTCGTCCTCTTCAGATCTTCGATCTCCCTCGCAAGCTCACGGATTGCCTTCGAAGCCTTTTCGGACAGAGGACGGTAGGATTCGTCAATTCCATCGGCCAGCCCTGCTACGAACGCCTCGACCTCGGCGAAGTAAGCCATGACGCCCGCAAGACGCTGCGCCGCGGCCCGGCTGCGCGGGTTTCGGTCGCACTCGGACAGGAACCGCTTCGAATCCACGGAAACGCCTTCCAGGACGTTCCCGATGATGTCCTTCGGAGTCTTCAGCTTCAGGAATTCCGTCTCCACCCGATAGGAGCCGTGCAACAGGCGCTCGTCCACCTCGGACAGGACGAAATACAGCTGGGGCCGCGCCAGCTCGATCTCGACGTCGGACGCGTCCCTGACCGCCTTGGCGTACCCGATGGCGTCGGGATGGCTCGAGACGTAGACATGCATTCCGGAGATGTCGGAAAGGGGCGAATCCGCGATCTCGGGATTGATCCCCGGCGGGATGGAAATGACCGTCATCGTGCGGTCGCCGATATCGAATTTCGCGTACATGGAGATTCCCCGATTCCCGAACAGGATAGCTCCGGAAATCGAAAGGCAAAAACCGACGGAATCACGCAAATTAGGCTACCTCCAACACACTGATATTGCTGTCTTTTTCAAATAAACCTTGCACCATGCAATATTTTGATTGCAAATCTATCGATACCAGGGCATCAGTAAGTGGCGTCCGGCGGTGAAGGCATCGGTTACTTCGATTTCAACTCGACCAAGCCCGGTTCCGAAGGTTCCCCGGACGCAACAACCTGCCGTCGTGATCGACGGGAGGCGCGGTGAAAGACCACGGTTACTTCGTTTTGGCTACGATAGGGCTTAGGCCCGTTCCCGTGATCGAACGTTCCCGCCTCCCTTCCATCCCGACGGGACTTCGACGAGAGAGAAGGAAACCGTCATGTCACGGATCAATGCCGCGCGACGCCGCGCCAAGACAGTCAATTCCGATGGTCGCACCCACGGAGGAGCCTTGGCGGCCCGCGTCGGCACGCTCGCCTCGTTGCGCAGGTCCGTTCTCGCGACCTTCCTGAACGAACGCCAGTTCTACGAGGACGGCGAAGAGATTCTCGCCCGCATCAGCAGGCTCGCCCTGCAGTGCGACCCGCACTCCGTTGCGAATCTCGCGATCGAAGCGCGCAAGGAGCACGGCCTGCGCCACGCCCCGCTCGCGCTTCTGGTGGCGCTGACCCGCACCGGTTCCGGAATCCCCGGCCTTGTCGCCGACACGGTCGCAGAGGTCGTTTCGCGCGCCGACGAGGCAGGTGAACTGCTCGCCCTCTACTGGGCGGACGGCGGCCGCCGGGCGCTTTCCTCACAGCTGAAGAAGGGACTTTCCCGCGCTATCTCGTCATTTGACAGGTACCAGCTTGCGAAGTACGCCTCGCTGAAGGCCGACGTCCGGCTCCGCGACGTGATGTTCCTCGTCCGACCGACGCCCGCACAGGGCCTCGCCGAGACGTTCAAGGACCTCGCCGACGGCCGTCTGGCCGCGGCCGACACCTGGGAGACCGCGCTGTCGGCGGGAGCCGACAAGAAGGACGTTTTCGAGCGGCTGCTAAGGGAGGGCCGTCTCGGCTACCTCGCCCTGCTGCGCAACCTTCGCGCCATGCAGGACGCCAAGGTCGACGAAGGACTCGTCATCGATGGGCTGTCTGCCCGTCGAGGCGCCCGCGGAGTCCTTCCGTTCCAGTTCCTGTCGGCGGCGGAGCAGTCTCCGCGCTTCGCCGTCCATGTCGAGGCGGCCATGCTGGCCAATCTGGGCGGCATGCCGAAGCTGAAGGGTAAGACCGTCATCATCGGTGACGCTTCCGGATCGATGAACGCATGCCTTTCCGGAAAGTCCAACCGCACGCGCCTCGACGCGCAGGCCATCCTCATGGGCTGCCTCGTCGCCATGTGCGAGGACCCGGTCGTCTACGCGACCGCAGGTTCCGACGGCCTCAGGAGGCACGACACGCGCAGGGTCGCCGCGAAGGCCGGGACGGGAATGGTCGACGTGATGCGCGAGGCCCTGCGCAAGCAGGGCAATGGAGGCATCTTCCTGAAGCAGTGCATGGACCATGTCCACGCCGCCGAAGGAAAGGCCGACCGGATCGTCGTCTTTACGGACGAACAGGACTGCGACATCTCCGGAAACGGCGCGCCGGCCATGGCCAACGCGTTCGGGACCCGTAACTACCTGATCAACGTCGCTTCGGCGAAGAACGGGATCGGGTACAGGAAGTGGATCCATATCGACGGCTTTTCGGAGGCAGTCATCAAGTGGATTCCCGCGTTCGAGGCCTCGGAAGAGGTTGACCTTGAACAGGAAGCCGCCTGATGGCCGCTCCCCGGAAAAAGCGGTCGAAGCTGGCGCCTTCCGGCATCAGGGAGGCGCCAGCTTCGAATCTCGTCCTGCCCGGCACTTTTCCCATCATTAAGACGCCGGACGATTTCCGGGAGGCAGGACTCCATATTTTCGGCGGACATGGCTGGACAGCGAAGACGTCAAGGTGCATGGGAGTGGCCGAAAGCACGATCTGGCGATGGGTGAACGAACAAACGGCAATCAAGAGCTACGCGCTGGCCGTCATGTCGGCCTGGCTGCATATTTTCCTGACCACCGGTGAACGCCCTCCGGAAGTGCCTTCCGACGACGACTAGACCTCCACAAAAAGGAGCATGCATGGGCGAAGCTAAGCGACGGCGCGAAAACGCCGTGCCTACTGTCTACCACCACACGAGCACGCTGAGGACCAACCTCATCTGGATGTCCGGCGTGATCCAGGTCGAAGGCAAATCCGATGGGGCCTTCCACCCCGCCCTGGGAAAGATCGTGACGGACGCAGCCGCCCGGCGGGCGATGAAGGACTTCCCCGCGGTCGCATGGTTCACGAAGCGCATCGAAGTCCCGCGCGTCCTGACCGGATCCGCCCTTTTCGCCACCGACAAGAAAACCGGAGAGCTTCGGGAGTTCAAGGTTTCCGACGGCGAGGTGAACGCCATTTCGCTGAACCGCGTCGCCCTCGGCTTCGCCATATCCGAGACACCCGTCGTCCCGTGGCGGGAGCATTACGGCTACGGGACTCCCGAAGGCCGGGATCTCAACGAGAGCGCGAGGGCCGCCGGCGACGATCCCGAGGACTGGTACGTGTCCGAGACGCCCGTCGACGTCACGAAAGCCTCGGAATTCTGGTACTCGCGAAACATCCTGCATCCGAAGCTGGTTCGCCATGACAGCTACCTCGCCGACATTCGCCGCATGGTCCACCTGAGCAAAAGCCAGGGAGCGTACATCCCTCCGTCCTGGCTCACCACGTCGAATGCGCAGGCATTGGCCCGCCGCATGGGTGTACCCGTGGCGAACGTCCGCTGATCTACGGGTCACGGCGACTTGAACCTGATTCACTCACTTCATTGATTCTTTGAGCCGATCCGGTCATGCTTACCTGATCCACTCAATGGAATCTTGAAATGAGTGAATCAGGTTCAAATACGGCGACCGCCGCCGACCAGCACCAGCGCCGCCGCAAGGCCGTCCTCGACCTGCTTTCCAGCGGTCCGCCCCGCTCCTACAGCGAGATCAGGAAGGTCGCCGGCTCCCACGCCAACATCCGTTCGTTGATCGAGGACGGCTCCATCCAGCGGCTGCAGCTCGGCCTGTACGGCCTTCCCGAACGCGACTTGGCGTGGAATTCGCTCGCAAGCTTCTCGCTGCGCTATCCGTCGGCGGTCGTCTGCCTGGCGAGCGCCGCAGCCTTTCACGGCCTCACGACACAGAATCCGCACGAAATCTGGGCCGCTTTCCCGTACGAACAGTCGCTCCCGAGAAACGGAGAGCTTGCCTGCCGAGGCTTCCGCTGGCGGCAGCCTGCCATGACGGCGGGGGTCGAGGCTTTCGACGCCGGAAACGGCCCCGTTCGCATGACGAACCCGGCCCGCACCGTCGTGGACTTCCTGCGCACGATGAACCGCACAGGGGAAACCGAGGCCGCGATGGAGGCGCTCGGAAACTACAGGGGGAGGATGGCCGACGTCATCAGGATCGCCCGTGAACTCGGAGTCGAGAAGGCGGTGGCCCCCTATGCGACCGCAGCGCAGGGACTGGGGAGGGGCAGATGAGCGCCAATTCCGGAGCGAGGGCGTACGAACTTCTGCGGCAACGGGCCAAGGCCGTGGCCGCGGACGTCCAGGCGCTCGCCATCTCATACGCGATCGAGCGCTTCATGGCCCGGCTGATGGCGGCCGACGACCGCGGAGCCGTGACCGTCAAGGGTGGGCAGTCGCTCGGCATCCTGTTCGGGAACCAGATGCGCCCGACCAAGGACCTCGACATCAACGTCGACGCGTCATCCGACGCGGAGGAATGGATTGCGAGAACCATCAGGCGCGCATGCCAGATCGACCTCGGCGACGGCCTTTCCATCGAGCCGGACGGGCTGCGCCTCGAACACCGCGAGCACCAGGGCGAGGGCGGCCTGCGCGTTTCGGTCCCCGCGCGCGTGCACAGCTGCCGCACCGACTTCGCCATCGACGTGGGGGTCGGCAACGAGATTACCTTCGAGCCGAAAACCATGACGGTCGCAGGCGTGCTCGGCGGCCACCGCACTGCTCCGCCCGCCCTGCAGACCCGCATCTATCCGCACGAGAATACCCTGGCGGAAAAGATTGCGGCCAAGATCGAGGACGGAGTCGCCTCCATACGCCACAAGGACTTCTTCGACGTCTGGCTGAGCGTCGAGATCCTTCGAAGGGCAGGGGACCTGCGTCTGCTGTCGGCGGATGACGGAGAGATGACTTCGGAGGAACGCTCACGCGCCGCCGCCGTCAGGACCGGGCTGGCCGACGGCACTTTACTGACGCTGCCATGCGTGGAGGCTTCCGGAGAATGCCTCGACCGCCTCGGACTGGCGCTTGCGCGCACCGCCGCCCACAGAGGCACGGCCCTCCCGTCCGACCTGCCTGACTGGCTGATGCATGAATTCGGGGAAGACAGGAACCATTCGGCCCAATGGGCGAACTGGTGCCGCAACCAGAAGGGACGGCTTCGCTTCAGCCCGCCGGGAACCGGCAAGGACGACAACCGGGGGGAAGCGCTGGCGACCCTCCTCCGCCATGTCGGCCCCGAGCTGGCGGAGATCGCCGCGCGCGCAGCCCCGGAAGCCGTTCCGGGAATGAATCCTTAACCGCTCACTTTGTTGACAGGATCGACGATCAGCCTTCCAATGAATCCTACAGGCAAAAGGATTCGCAGAACATGAAGGAACTCGTCGCGGACAAGGACAGGCACCAGTGGTTCACCCCCACCTGGGCCGCCGAAATCCTGATCGAGACCCATTTCCCGGAACTGGGCGAGGACGACGTCGTCGCCGAGCCGACCTGCGGAACGGGCACCTTCCTCAAGGCCGTTCCATCCGGGATCAGGGCGTTCGGCGTGGAGATCGATCCGGAACTGGCCGAAACGGCCCGCCGCGAGACCGGCCGAACGGTGCTGACGGGAGACTTCACGTCCGTCGACCTGCCTGCCGCGCCGACCGCGGTCATCGGCAACCCGCCGTTCGACCTCGGGGTGATCGACGCGATCCTCGACCGCTGCCATGAAATCCTCCCGTCCGGGGGCAAGGTCGGCTTCATCCTGCCGGCATACGCCTTCCAGACCGCCTCGAGGATCGTCGAGTACCGCCGGAAATGGTCCATCAAGCAGGAAATGATTCCACGAAACCTTTTCCGCAACATGATGAAGCCGCTCTGCTTCGCCGTCTTCCGCAAGGATTCGCTCGGCCTCCTCGAGGGGTTTTCGCTTTACCGCGAGCTGAACGACGTGAACCACATGCCGAAGGACACGGCGCTGACCCTCTCCACCCAAACTTCGCCCTGGCGCGCGGCCGTCGGCGAGGCGGTTGAATCCCTGGGCGGGACGGCTACCCTTGACGAAATCTACGCGGCGGTGGAACCTCGCCGCCCGACGGGAAACGACTGGTGGCGTGCCAAGGTGCGGCAGACACTGGGACGTTCCGGAGCCTTCCGCCGCGTCGCCCCGGCGACATGGGAGGCCATCGCCTGACAGGAGACCCGCATGCGCATCATCGGCGGCCATGACTATTTCGACAGCGCGCTCGCCTATGGTCAGGACCCGTCCATCGTCCTGACCAGAACCCCGATGCCCGATGCCGACGTCCTCCCGTTCGCGAAGGCTGGCATCGAGCCGATGTTGCTGGATACGGTTAAGTTCCAGGGAGTCGGCCGCGACGGCTGGCGACACCAGAACGAACTGTGGACGCGGAACCATGTCCATCGCTTCGTCGTCACGGCCGTCTGGTTCGCAGGCAAGCGTTACGGCGCAATCAACGTGACCACTCACTCCGCAGACCGCCCATACCACTCCGAGCTGTCTTCGGAATGGCACTGGGACCACGGCCCGTTCATGGACTTCCTGAGCGGCATCGGCGCCCGGCTGGCCAAGGGAAGCGAATGGGACATCGACCGCAACATATCCGCCGCCAATGTCGAGGAGCACTTCTCCCGCGAACCCAAACGGGCCGAAACCGACTGGCTGATCGAAAACCGCGTCTCGATCGCCGTCTGGAAATCCAGCACGGCGGGAAAGGGGACCGCCTCCTGGAAGAGGGACACCGGTTGGAAGCTCGACGTCGACGGCCTCGGCAAGATGGGTTTCGCGCGGAAGCTCGACCCGTTCACCGCCTTCCAGGAACTGTCGATGTGGGTCGGCGGAGTGCTGCCGCGGCCCGGCAATCCAATGGTGGAGATTTCCGACGAGAAGACGATGGTGGCCAAGCACGGAATGGACGAATGGTCCTTCCGCACGCCTCCGGGCCCGAAGCGCTGACGGTTCAGCCCAACCCCAGCGCGGACTTCGCCTCGTCCACGGTCATGGCTTCAGGCGGGAACAGGTCCTCGACCGACAGCACGGGCAAGGCCGAAACGTCGACCACCCCCCGGTAAAGCGCCGTCACCCCGTCCCGCTCCACGTTCGGATCGGCCGAAACAAGGCGGGGGTCGACGCGGCTGTCGTCGATCACCAGGACGCACATGCTCTCCAGCGCCTCCCTGGGAGACATGTCCATCCTATCGCCGTTCTCGGCATAGGCCTCAAGCAGGATGGACACCGCGACCGCAGGGTCGAATGCAAGGTATACGCCTTCCTCGACGTCGAAATTGCGAAAGGCGGGCGCGGCTCCGCCCAGTCCGTGACGGCGGATCGAAGGCAGGTGCCGTCGCCAGGTTGCGTGGTAGTAGGGCATCGTTTACGAATCCACGTAGCTGGCGGCCACAATGGATCGCCTACGGGTCAAAGTCCACCTCACAGCTTGACCAGGCTTCCGTCGCACAGCTCCGTGGCCCACAGGGCGCCGACGACGGCCGGATGGTCCTGATAGACGTTCCCGCAACGCTCGCAGACAGCCGATCCGCCGGCGCGGTTGATGCCTTGGCTAAGCATGGCGTCATGCTTCGGGTCCAGGAGTTCCGGGGCGTTCAGCATGCCGTCATGCATGATCCGCTCCTCGTAGGTCATCGGACGGGTGTGCCGCGGCAGCTTCACCGGAACGCCTCCATGCGCCGCCGCATGCCGTCCGCCGAAAGGACGGCGGTCACCGCGTCGCTGTTTCTCGAGACCCTGTCAGCGATCCACCGCGGCCGTGGCCGGACCTGTGTCAGGACAAGCGCTACGGCCACGACGGCGACCGCAGGAACCAGCAGGGGAAACACAAGGAGCCACAGAAAGTAATAGGGCAGGGCGACGAGAAACCCTGTCAGCTTCAGAACGGCCTCCCGGTTCACGTTTCCCGCGATTTCCGGACATGAGCGGGCCAGCCTCAGCATGCGGAAATAGCCGGGACGGGGAACAAGGTATCGGAACGGGACGATCATGCGGACATACCCCTGCGGATCACAGGCAGTGCGGGGACTGGAACGGCGCGAAGCGCGGACGGCCGTCTGCGAGGGATTCCTCGAACATCACCCTCGGGCGAAGCCACCAATTCCCCTTGCCGTCCCGATAGAGCGTCATCTCCTGGGTTTCCCCGTCGATTCTGCCTTGCCGCTCGACACGGTAAAGCCCGCCCTTGTAATGGACATGGGTCGGCTGGAAGCCGGGCTCGGCCACCGGGACCCATTGCCCGTCCGGAACCGACGCGACAGCGCGGAAGCCGTCCCCTTCAGCATGGACGGCATGCCATTCCAACGTCTCGGAATGACGGGCGAAACAGACGAGTTCGTTCAGGGCCATGGTTTCCATCCTTCACGCCGCAAGTGCCGCGGCCGCCTTCCTTTTGTCGAGGACCATCTGAGCGAGGCGCTTCATGCGGTCCGTGTCGTTCACCTGCTCCATCGGAGCCGTGTACGGGTTCATGATGCCGTGGGACTGGCTGGACTTCAGCCCGAGGACCTCGACCATCAACGGGTCCGAGCCGCCGTCGGCGATCATGTAATGCGCGTTCACGACCTCCTGCTGCCCCGTGCGGCGCAGGCGGCCGATGAGCTGCTTGAGAATCATAGGAGACCAATCGAGCTCACCTATGACAACGTCGTTGCAGCGCTTCTGCAGGCCGTCGAGGCCGGCGCCGGAACGGTTCGATATGATCATCAGGTTGGTGTCGCCGGAGACGAACGCCTGCTTGGAACGGTATTTCGCGGCCTTGGATTCGGTTCCCGTATAAAGGACCGGATCGAAGCCCCTGAGACGGGAAAGCCAGATTTCATAGACGTCGCGGTGCCAGCCGGACAGCAGGACCGGCAGCCCGGCCTCGAGAAGGATCGAAACGTAGTCGGCCACGCCCTCCGCCTTGGCAAGGCCGGTGGTCAGGCGCGCCAGAGCGTCCAGCTCGCGGTAGGCCCTGCCGCGCTGCTCGAACGACCCCGTCGTAGCGCTGATGGCGAGCTTATAGGCGAGGTCCTCGCTTTCGGCTGCCCTGTCCTCGTCGTAGGGAACCTCGTGCGTCGTGACGTTGGGCTTCGGCAGCGCCTTGTCGACCTCCGCCTCGGTCCTGCGCAGCAGGAGAAGCTGCTCGCGCAGATAGGTTCCGAGCGCGTCCGGGTCCTTGACGATCTGGCCGTTCGGGCACCACTCCCTGATGAATTCGTCCTTGCTGCCCAACGCCCCCGGA
>Ga0222420_100446_pt1 | contig 20268 bp, 21 predicted proteins | sample 3A2ome_FD_182470 | JGI IMG/M metagenome (GOLD analysis project Ga0222420, IMG submission 182470) | Enriched microbial communities from leaf-cutter ant dump, University of Wisconsin, Madison, United States - 3A200A (version 2) | ecosystem: Environmental > Terrestrial > Nest > Insects nest > Nest...
TATCTGGTCTGGGGCGACATGCCCAACCTGCTGTCTTTCGCCGGCATCCTGGTCATCGTCGGCAGCGGCCTTTACGTGCTGCACCGCGAACGCCTGAAGCGTTAGACCGGGCAGCCCCAGCCCAGCGTCACCGCCCCATCCTCGGCCACCGGGATCAGGCGGTCCAGCGCGGTGCAGCCGCCCTGCCAGCACAGGCGGTAATCGGCCGTGAAATGCGATCGCGTCAGGCGCAGCGCATCCTGGGGCGGCAGTTCCGGGCGATAGGTCCAGGCCCCGTCGACCAGTTCGGCATCGGCCGGCGGCTCCATCCCCGCACCCGAGCCGCGGACACGGGCGGCGGCGATGGTCAGCCGCCCGTCATCCAGGATCCGCCAGTCTTCCTCCCAGGCGATCTTCTCGACCGAATGGGTCCAGGCCAGGGTGAAGGCCTGCGCCGGCACCAGCGCCTGGGCCGTGCCCAGGGCGGCGCCCAGGCAAAGCGCCAGGATCACGCGGCGACCGCTTCCCGCCGCCGCCAGCGCCACCAATGGAACAGGATGGTCAGTGCGCCGCCGGCAAAGCCGACTTCATCAGTGATCGGCAGGGCCGCGATCAGCAGGGCGGCGAAACCGAAGGCTGCGATCCGCTCGGCCGGGTTCATCGGCCGCCACAGATAACCGATCACGGCGCCGCCCCACAGCACGATGGCAAAAGTCGCCTTGACGATGATGTAGATGATCGCCGCCAGCCCGGCATCGCCCTGCAGCATCAGCTCCGGCGAATAGACCGCCATGAACGGGATGACGAAACCGGCGATGGCGATGCGGACGGCCAGGAACCCGATCTTCATCGCCGAAGCCTTGGCGATCGATGCCGCGGCAAAGGCGGCCAGCGCGACCGGCGGCGTCAGATCGGCCATGATGCCGAAATAGAACACGAACATGTGCGACACGATCAGCGGCACGCCCAGCTTGAGCAAGGCCGGGGCCGCCATCGAACTGGTGATGATGTAGTTCGGGATGGTCGGGATGCCCATGCCCAGGATCAGGCACACGATCATCGTCAGCACCAGGCTGAGGAACAGGCTTTTCTCGCCGATCGACAGCACCAGCGAGGCAAAGGTGGTGGCCAGGCCGGTCAGGGTCAGGGTGCCGATGATGACGCCGACCAGCGCACAGGCAACGCCCACGGGCAAGGCGCTCTTGGCACCGTCGGCCAGGCTGTTGCGCAGCGCGACCAGCGTTTCGCGGCCGCCACGCACGAAGAAAGCGACGGCGATCAGCGCCGCGGTGATCACGATGATGCCGATGATGCCCGACAGTTCGAACAGGCCGAAGCAGGCAAGGCCGAGCAACACCCAGAAGATCGCACGGCCCGCCGTCGCCGACAGGATGCCCGAGAACGTCCCGCCCAGGATGAAGATGGCGGTCAGGCCCAGCCCGACGGTCCCGGCAAACAGCGGCGTATAGCCGGCAAACAGCAGGAACACCAGCACCGCCAGCGGGATCAGCAGGTACCATTGCTGGCGGATGGCATCCAGCGCCGACGGGCAGTCCTCCTTGGCCAGGCCGAGCAGTCTGGCCCGGCCGGCCTCGAGGTGAACCATCAGGAAGGCGGTGAAATAATAGAGGATCGCCGGCACGATCGCGGCGATGCAGATGTCGACATAGGGCACGCCGATCGTCTCGGCCATGATGAAGGCGACCGCCCCCATGACCGGCGGCATGATCTGGCCGCCCATCGACGCCGTCGCCTCGACCGCGCCGGCGAATTCCGGGCGATAGCCGAAACGCTTCATCAGCGGAATGGTGAACTGGCCCGTCGTGACGACATTGGCCACGCCCGACCCGTTGATCGTGCCCATCAACCCCGACGAAATCACCGCCACCTTGGCCGGCCCGCCCCGGGTGTGGCCGACGGTGCCCAGCGCCAGGTCGTTGAACAAGCGGATCATGCCGGCTTTTTCCAGGAAGGCGCCGAACAGGATGAACAGGAAGATGTAGGTCGAGGACACCAGCACCGGGATGCCGTAGATGCCTTCGGTGCCCATGGCCAGCTGGTCGATCACCTGGGCAAAGTCGTAGCCGCGATGGCGCAGCGGCGCGGGCAGGTAATTGCCGAACAGGCCGTAGCCCAGGAACACCGCGCAGATCAGCGGCAATGCCGGCCCCAGCACGCGCCGCGCCGCCTCGAACACCAGGATGATGTTGATGGTGCCGACGATCAGGTCGGCGGTCGACGGATCGCCCGCCCGGATGATCAGGTCGCTTTCGAAGACCAGCTGGTAGAAGCCGACGGCAAAACCGACGGCCGCCAGGATCCAGTCGTACCACGGCACACGCGTGCGCTGCGGTCCGGGCCGGGCCGCGAAATAGGTGAAGGTCAGCGCCATCAGGAAGCCGACATGCAGCGACCGGGTGACCAGGCTGGACAACGGGGTGAAGGCGGCGGTGTAGATCTGGAATGCCGAGAAGGCGATGGTCACGCCGAACAGGAAGGTCCCGGCCCGGCCGGCGATCTTGCCCGGCACATGCTCGACCTGGGCGATCAGGTCGTCGGTCGACATGGTCTCGGGCTGCGCCGGGTCGGCGCGGCGGTTGTCGGTCATGGCAGGACCCTTTGTCCCCGTGCGCGTGATCTGCCCGAAGCCCGGGCCGCGTTGGATCGGCGGATCGGCCGTGCCGTGGAAACGGGGCGCAGCACCGGCCGCGCCCCGTTGGCGTCACGGCCGCAGGCGTTACTTACGGATGCCGCGTTCCTTGTAGTACTTCTCGGCGCCGGGATGCAGCGGCACCGGGGGGTTGCCGGCGGCATTGGCGATGTCGATCGCCTTGGCCGCGGTATGGGCCGCGACCATGTCGGGCAGGCCCTCGAACAGGGCCTTGGTCATGGTGTAGGCGGTGGCTTCCGACACCCCTTCGTGCGTGACCAGGTAATTGCCGATGGCGGCGGTGGGCACGTCCTGTTCCTGGCCCTTGTAGGTGCCGGCCGGAATCGTCGCCGAGACATAGGCGGGGTCGCCGACCTTGGTCACGGTGTCCGCGGGCACCGACACCACGACGATGTCGACGGTGGTGGCCAGATCGCGGATCGAGGCTACGCCCAGGCCCGCCGACTGCAGCGTCGCGTCAAGCTGGCGGTTCTTGATCAGTTCGACCGATTCGCCGAACGGCAGGTATTCGACCTTGGCGAAATCGCTGTAGGACAGGCCGGCGGCCTTGAAGATCGCCCGCGCGTTGAGCTCGGTGCCCGATTTCGGCGCGCCGACCGAAACGCGCTTGCCCTTGAGGTCCGCGATCGACTTCACCCCCGACGAGGCGCTGGCCACGACCTGGATATAGTTCGGATAGATCGGCGCGATCACCCGCAGCTTGGCCAGCTTGGTCTTGAAACCGGCATCTTCGACGCCCTTCCAGGCGTCCGACAGCGAGTCACCCAGGGTGAACGCGATCTCGCCCTTGCCCTGCTGCAGCAGGTTCAGGTTCTCGACCGACGCCTTGGTCGCCTGGACCGTGACCTTGGCGTTCGGCAGCGCCTTGCCATAGAGGTTCGACAATGCGACCCCGAGCGGATAATAGACGCCCGACGTACCGCCGGTCAGAACGTTGATGAAGTCCTGGGCCTTGGCCGGCAGCGCGGCCCCGCCCAGCGCAACGGCCGCGATGGCGGCAACGATATGACGACGCATTTAGTCCTCCCCTGCTATTCACGAATTATTTGGCCTTCCGCCGGACGATAGCCGAATGGCCAAGCATATGCCAGACTGCCGCGGCAGCCTGCAAATCGGGGGATTTCCTTTGCGTTCCAGCCGCTTTCTGTCCGCTTTAAGCCTTTCGATAGCTGTGGTTGCAAGCCCCGCCATGGCCCAGGACGTATCCTGGAGCATCTGGACACTGGAAGATTTCACCGCGCTGATGCCCAAGCTGGACGGCAAGGATTGGGACGTGCGGCTGGGCGCCGGCGTCGTGGCCACGCCCAAATACGAGGGCGCCAAGAAGATGCGCGCCATGCCCCTGCCGCTGGTCGACGTGACCTGGCGCGACCGCGTCTACCTGAACCCGGTCAACGGCCTGGGCGTCTATGCGGTCAACACCGACAGTTTCGATCTCGGCGTCGGCATGAACTATCGCTTCGGCCGCGACCAGGACGACGATCCCCGGCTCAAGGGCCTGGGCAATGTCAATGGCGGGCTGGCCGGCCGCATCTTTGCCGCCTACTGGGCCGGGCCGGTCAGCGTCTATGCCAACGCGACCAGCGATTTCGGCGGCCGGCAAAGTGCGACGGGCGAGGTGGGCGGGCTGGGCCTGCTGCCGCTGTCGGAGAAATTCGCGCTGCGCGCCACGGCCTTCGCCACCTGGGCCGACAACCGCAACATGGAAACCTTCTACGGCGTCACCGCGACCCAGTCGGCGAAATCCGGCCTGGCCCAGTACACCGCCAAGGGCGGGTTCAAGCGCGCCGATGTGGCCATCGCCCTGAACTACCAGATCTCGCCCAACTGGTCGTTCGACGTCTCGGTCGGCACCGGCTATCTGCTCGGCGATGCCGCCGACAGCCCGATCACCCAGCGCCGCTGGCAGCCGGTCGGCACCGCCTTCATCGGCTATCGGTTCTGAGACGGCCAGACGCCCCCCTTGAACTCAGATGCCCCCTCAAGGGGCGGGCGTCAGCCCGGCGCAGGCCGGGATACAGGGCAAGGGCGTCGCAATCTGCACGGCGCTTTCCCTGGGCCCCGGCCTTCGCCGGGGCGACGATCGGCGCTGTAAATCAAGCCTAAGCTCAGCACCTGTAAGGTTGCGCCCCAGACACCCCATATAGGGGAATAATAATCTAACTGCACCGGTGAATTGCCGCTATCCTGCCCGTGGCCGCCTACCCCTGGGGTAATTGCGGCCACCAGGTCGATCGCCGACCGTCGCGGGCAGGAGGACCAGGCGATGAATGCCCATCACCGCACCGTCGATGACCGGACCTGGCGTCTGCTTCATGCGCCGCTCGTGCCGACCTTGCTGAAAATGGCGGCGCCCAATCTGGGCGAGGCTGGCGCGCGCATCGCCTTCGTGGCCGCCGATGCGGTATTCGTCGGCTGGCTCGGCACCGATGCGTTGGCGGGCGTGTCGCTGGTCTTTCCGATCTTCCTGGTCATGCAGATGGCCTCGGCCAGCGGGCTGGGCGCCGGGGTCGCGTCGGCCATCGCCCGCGCGCTGGGCGCTGGGCGGCGCGAGGATGCCTCGCTGCTGGCCGCCCAGGCGGCGGTGCTGGCCGTGGGCCTGGGTGCCGCGATCATGGTGCTGATGCTGATCGCCGGGCCGGCGATCTATCACGCGATGGGCGCCTCGGGCGCGGCGCTGGCCGCCGCGGTCGGCTATTCGACCGTCGTGTTCGGCGGCATCGTCGCCGTCCTGCTGATGAACACCCTGGCCAACGTGGTGCGCGGCACCGGCGTGATGACGGTGCCGGCCGCGGCGATCGTGATCGGCGAGGTCGTGCATCTTGGCCTGTCGCCGGTGCTGATCCTGGGGCTGGGCCCCGTGCCGCAGCTGGGCGTCATGGGCGCCGGGATCGCGGTCGTCGCCAGTTACGTGGCGGGCGTCGCCGTACTGCTGGCCTATCTGTTGTCAGGCCGCGGGCTGGTGCGGCTGGCCGCCGGCGGGTTCCTTCCGCAGCGCCGGCTGCTGGGCGACATCCTGCAGGTCGGCGCCCCCGCCGGCCTCGGCATCGTGCAATGGCAGATCGCGACCGTCGTGGCGACGGGCGTGATCGCGGGTTTCGGCGCGGCCGCGCTGGCCGGCTATGGCGCCGCGACCCGGCTGGAACTGCTGCAGATGCCGCTGACCTTCGCCCTGGGGGCCGCCGTCATCACCCTGGTCGCGACGGCGACCGGCGCGGGCGACCATATCAGGGCGCGGGCGGCGGCGCGGATCGGCACGGTGTTCTCGGCCCTGATCGGCCTGGGTTTCGGTGCGGTCGCGATGCTGCTGCCCGAAGGCTGGATCGGATTTTTTTCACGCGACGCCGCCGTCATCGCCGAAGGCGCCGCCTATCTGCGCCTGGTCGGGTGGAGCTATCCCCTGCTGGGCATCGGCATCGGCCTGACCTTCGCCGCCCAGGGGGCCGGGCGGGCGCTGGGGCCGTTCCTGGCCGGCAGCGCGCGGCTGGCGGTGATCGCCGGCGGCGGCTGGGCGGCGGTGGCGCTGGGCGCCGGTTTTGCCGGCGTGGCCCTGGGGATCGCCGGCGGCACGGTGGCCTATACCGCCTGGATGGTGGCGGCGCGGAAAGTCAGTGGATGAGGTCGCGCAGCATCGCCACCAGCGGCAGGTCGGCCGGCGGCATCGGCAGCTTGGCCATGTCGAGCGGCCGCACCCATTTCAGCCGCTGGCCTTCCATGGGCCGCACGATCCCGTCCCACCGCCGGCACAGGTAGAGCGGCATCAGCAGATGGAAGGTCTCGTATTCATGCGAGGCGAAGGTGAAGGGCGCCAGGCAGGTGGTGGCCGTGGTGATGTCGAGCTCTTCCTTGAGCTCGCGGATCAGCGCGGCCTCGGGCATCTCGCCCTCGGCCACCTTGCCCCCGGGAAATTCCCAGGTCCCGGCCAGCGGCTTGCCCTCGGGCCGTTCGGCCAGCAGCACGCGGCCGTCGGGATCGATCAGGGCGGCCGCGACGACCAGGACCAGCTTCTTCACCTGCGCCGGCCTTCTTACGAGCGATAGTCGGCGTTGATGTCGATATAGCCGTGGGTCAGGTCGCAGGTCCAGACCACGGCCTTGGCCTTGCCGACGCCGACGTCGACGGCCAGCCGCACTTCGGTCCCGCGGACATGGGCATTGGCCTTGGCATCGTCGTAATCGGGCAGGACGGTGCCGTTCTTGGCCACCAGCTGGTCGCCGATCCACACCGACAGCTTGTCGCGATTGGCCTTTTCCGCCGACTTGCCCACCGCCATGACGATGCGGCCCCAGTTGGCGTCGCCGCCGGCGATGGCGGTCTTGACCAGCGGCGAATTGGCGATGGCGCGCGCGATGACGCGGGCCGACGGCTTGGTCGCCGCGCCCGCCACCTCGACGGTGATGAACTTGGTGGCGCCCTCGCCGTCGCGGGCGACCAGCTGGGCCAGTTCGGTCAGCACCTGGTTCAGCGCCGCCTTGAACGCCTTCAGCCGCGCATCGGCGCTGCGCTCGATCTTCTTGTGCTTGACCGCGCCGGTCGCAAACAACAGCAGCGTGTCCGAGGTCGAGGTGTCACCGTCGACCGTCATGCAGTTGAACGAGACGTCGTTGCCCTGTTTCAGCAGCGCCTGCAGCACCGGAGCGGGGATCGCGGCATCGGTGACGACGAAGGCCAGCATCGTCGCCATGTCGGGCGCGATCATGCCCGACCCCTTGCAGATGCCGGCGATGGTCACCTTCTGGCCGTCGATCTTGGCGGTGGCGAAGGCGCCCTTGGCGAAGGTGTCGGTGGTCTTGATGCAGCCGGCCGCCTTGGCCCAGTCGGCATCGGCCAGCGACTTCGACAGCTTGGTCGCGGTCGCCACCAGCTTGTCGGCCGGCAATTGCTGACCAATGATCCCGGTCGAGGCCAGGAAGACTTCCGCAGGCTTGCAGCCCAGCGCCTTGGCGACGCCCGCCGCCGACTGCTCGACGGCGATCTTGCCGGCCTTGCCGGTGAACACGTTGGCGATGCCGGCATTGACCAGCAGGGCGCGGGCCTTGCCGCCCTTCAGCTTGGCCCGGCACCAGTCGACCGGGGCGCCCGGCATCGAGGATTTGGTGAACACGCCGGCGACCGTGGTGCCCTTGGGAAAGGACATCAGCAGGGTATCGTCGCGCCCCTTGTAGCGGATGCCGCTGTTGGCGGTGGCAAGTGTCAGCCCCGCGATCGGCGGCATGGCGGGAAAGCTTGCGGGGGCGAGCGGCGATACGGGATGGTCGGCCATCGGCGGCTTCTCCTTGGGAAATCGGAACGCATTCCTTGCCGAAGGCCTGCGCTCAATAGCGGCGCGCCGCCCTGTTTTTCGAGGGCGGCGCGCGTCGGTTCAGTCCGATCAGTTGGCCGGCTTGGCCGGCGCCGTGACCGGCGTGCCGTCCTGATTGAATTCCTCGACCTTGGCGCCCTTGCGCAGCTCGGCCATCTTGGCGACGATCAGCTCCTGGGCCATGTCCTGCTTCAGCTGGTCCTTGACCTCGTCGAAGGCCGGCGGCGGGGCGGTACGCTTGTCCTCGAGCTGGATGATGTGATAGCCGAACTGGCTCTTGACCGGGGTGTGGGTGTAGTCACCCTTGTTCTTGAGCGCGAAGGCCGCGGTCGAGAATTCCGGCACCATCACCTCGCGGGTGAAATAACCGAGGTCCCCGCCCTGGCCCGACGAGCCGTCGATCGAGTACTTCTTCGCCAGCTCGGCGAAGTTTCCGCCCTTCTCGAGTTCGGCGATGATCTTCTTGGCCTCGGCCTCGTCGCGCACCAGGATATGGCGGGCGCGGACTTCTTCCTTGGCCGGCTGGGCCTTCACGGTCTCGTCGTACTTCTTCTTCAGCACGGCGTCGGTCAGCTCGGCCTCGACGGCGCGGGTCAGGTAGACCTGCTGGATGATGCGCTCGCGCACCTCGTCCATCTGCTTCTTGACCTCGGGGTCGTCGGCCAGCTTGGCCTTCTCGGCGGCCTGGTCGATCAGCTTGGAGGTAACCAGCTGGTCGCGCATGCGGTCGAACAGCACTTCCTTGGGCAGCTGGCGGTACTGGGCCGGCAGGCCCTCGATCGCCTTGAGCACGTCGTCGCGGCGGATCTCGGCGCCGTTGACGCGCGCCACCACGGGGTTGCTGGCAGCGGTCTGGGCCGACACGGCGATCGGGCTGACCAGAAGGCCGGCGGCGAGGCCGAGCGCCAATAAGCGGACGCGGGGGGAAGTCATCTCGGATGATCCTTGCAGTTCGACAGGCAGCCGCGGGCTGGTTGCCCCGGCGGGCGCGGGCAGCATAGCGTCTTCCACCGTGCGCACAAGCGGCGGTAATTGGGCCGATATGTGACGGAAATCAGCCTTTTGCCGGGATCTGGGCCAGGGCGGCGGCGACGTTCTGGCTGACCACGGCGAAGGCGCGCGACAGGGCCGCGGCCGCGGCGGCATAGTTGGGCGCCCCGCCCGGCGCCCCGGTCGGCTCGGTCAGCGAGAACCGGGCACCGGCCAGTTCGCGCTTGCTGTCGGCATCGACCACCGACCAGCGCCCGGCCAGCACGGCCTGGCCGTCGGCGTCGATCTCGCAGGCCATCAGTTCGACGAACACCTCGACCTCGACCCGCGCGCCGGTCCGGGTCGGCAGCATGACGATGCGGTCGGACGCCAGCAGGCGGGACAGGTTCTCGGCCAGCACCCGCTGGGCGTTGACCGCCAGCCCCTCGGCCCAGCGGGCATCGGGGCTGAGCAGGATTTCGTTGGTGCGGGTGCGCGAGACGATTTCGGCCCGGTCGAGATATTCGGGCACCGCCGCCGTCGCCACGCCGATCGAGGGCCCGCGGATCGGTGTCGGGCCCGCCGGCACCGCGGCGGCGTTCAGGACATACAGCCGGGGCGGCGGCACGGACGAGCAGGCGACGGTCAGGACCGCGAGGCTCAGGGCGAGGACGAGGCGGAGAGCGATCATTTGCGACCCGTGATCAAGGCGTTGGGATTGCGTTCCAGGGTTTCGGCCAGGCCGCGCAGCGCCCGGGTGGTCGAGGCGAGGTTGCGCAGGATCTGGTCGAGGTCGGCGCGCGACGAAGTGCCCTCGCCGATCACCGAATTGACGCCGATCAGCGCCGCATCGGCATCGCGCAGCGCCTTTTCGACGACGCGCAGCGATTTCTGCACCTCGCGGCCGATGGCGTCGCCCTGCACCTCGTAGACCTTCATCGTGCGTTGCAGCTGGGTCAGCGTCGTGCCCAGCTCGGTCTTCAATTCGCGCACCACGACCTGCATGTCGCGCATCGCATCGGCGGCCGAGGCCGAGGCGCGGCTCAGGTTGTCGCCGACCGGCTTGACCTGGACCCGCACGTCGGCCAGCGTTCCGCGCAATTCGGAGGACGAGGCCGCCAGGTCCAGCAGGATCTGGCGGGTTTCCGGCGACCCCAGCAGGTTGTCGAGCGACGACAGCACCTTGAGCGCGGTATTGCCGATATCCTGCACCGGCAGCTTGGACAGCTCGTTCTTCAGCGTGTCGAGCATGGTGTCGACCGCCGGAATCTCGGGCAGCGACTTGTCGGTGCCGACCAGGTGGATCGGCGTGTTGGGCTTGAAGTCCAGTTCGACGAACAGCTGCCCGGTGACGATCGACTGCATCTGCAGCTGGGCGCGCAGGCCGCGCTTGACCGCCTCCTCGATGGTCGAGCCGAAATGCTCCTCGTTGCCGCCGACCAGTTCGGCCCGGCCCCGTTCGAAGGCGACATAGACGGGGATGCGGGCGCGGAACTGGCGGATGTCGATCTCGATCTTGACGTCCGTCACCTCGCCGACCTTGACGCCGCGCAAGCTGACCGGCGCCCCGACCGACAGGCCGTTGACCGAGCCGTCGAAGAAGATGACGGCCTTGGCCCGGTTGTCGACCAGCCGGCCCGAGCCCAGCACGATGACGGCCGCCACCAGCAGGGCGACCGCCCCCAGGACGAAGCCGCCGATCAGCTTCGGATTGGCCTTCTTGCTCATTGGGTCTCCATCTCGCCGCGGCGCAGGAAGGCGCGGACCTTCTCGTCGGGGCAGTCGTTCAGCATCGCGCGCGGCGACCCGGTGGCGATCATCGTGCGCCGGTCGGCGCACAGGAAGACGCCGTTGTCGCCGATCGCGAAGATCGACGCCAGTTCGTGGGTGACGATGACGACCGTCGCCCCCAGGCTGTCGCGCAGTTCCAGGATCAGGTCATCCAGCCGCTTGGCGCTGAGCGGGTCCAGGCCGGCCGAGGGTTCGTCGAAGAACAGGATGTCGGGGTCCAGCGCCATGGCGCGCGCCAGGCCGGCGCGTTTCTTCATGCCGCCGGAAATCTCGGACGGGTAATAATTCTCGAAGCCGCGCAGGCCAACCAGCGCCAGCTTGAGCCGCACCACGTCGGCCCGTTCGCGCGGGGTCAGCTTCGTATAGAGCTGCAGCGGCAGGGCCACGTTCTCGGCCAGCGTCATCGAACTCCACAGGGCACCCGACTGGAACAGCACGCCGAACCGCCGGCTCATCGCCTGGCGGCGGTCGTCGTCGGCCGCCCAGAAGGGTTCGCCGTCGTAGAACACGTCGCCGCGGGCCGGGCGCTGCAGGCCGATCATGTGGCGCAGCAAGGTCGACTTGCCGCAGCCCGAATCGCCCATGATGACGAAGATCTCGCCGGCATTGATCGGAAAGGTCAGGTTGCGCTGGACGAAGAAGTCGCCGAACGCCATGTCCAGGTCGCGCACGTCGATGCGGGGCTGTGCATCCATCGCCGTCACCAGCCCAGGATGTTGAACAGGACGGCGAAGATGCCGTCGGCGACGATGATGAACAGGATGCCGGTGACGACGGCCGTGGTGGTGGCCTGGCCGACGGCCGCGGCGCTGCGCCCGGCCTTGATGCCCTGCAGGCAGCCGGTGACCGCGACGATGATCCCGAACACCGCGCTCTTGCCGATGCCGATGGCGAAATCGCCCAGCGACGCCGCGCTCTCGGTCTGCATCAGGTAACCGGTGACGGACACGTCCAGCATGCCCATCGCCACGATCAGCCCGCCCAGCACGCCCATCAGATTGGCATAGATGCACAACAGCGGCGTCATCAGGATCAGGGCCAGCATGCGCGGCAGGACCAGGAATTCCATCGCCGAGACGCCCAGCGTCTGCAGGGCGTCGATTTCCTCGTTGCCCTGCATCGCGCCGATCTGGGCGGCAAAGGCCGCGCCCGTGCGCCCGGCCAGGACGATCGCGGTCATCACCGCGGCCATCTCGCGCGCCATGGCGATGACGACCAGGTTGGCGACATAGATGTCGGCGCCGAACTGGGCCAGCTGCACCGCACCGACGAAGGCCAGGATCAGCCCCATCAAGAGCGAGATGACGGTGACGATCGGCAGCGCCTCGGCCCCGCATTCCTGCAGCAGCAGGCCGAAATCCGACCGGCGGAAATGCGCCCGGCCGGTGAACATCATGCCGAAGGCGCGCGCCGCCTCGCCGATGAACCCGACGGTCTCGCCCATCTCGCGGAACGACCGGATGGTCGAACGGCCCAGCTGTTCGACGAACCCGGCGCGCGCGCCGTCGCGCCCCGTGCCCTTGCGTTCGGGCACGGCGATGGCGACCGCCATCAGCTTGGCCGCGCCCTGCGGCAGGCCCGACAGGTCCAGTTGGGCGCCGCGTTCCCGGCAGGCTTCGGCCAATACCAGCAGCCAGCTGGCCAGCGACGAATCCCAGGCGCCGATCGCGGCGCCGTCGACGCGCACATGCGATACGCCGTCCAGCGCCGGTGCCACGTTGTCGTGCCCGGGTACGCCGTCGCCGATATGCCAGTCCCCCGCGAGCCGCACCGTAAGGCCGCCCGCATCACCCCTGTCGAAGGTCACGCGTTCCATCGCGGCGGACTGTCGCACAAACAGATGACGATTTGAACGCCGGTAATCGCTATCGACGGGAATCAGGCCGGCAGCTGTTCCACCACCATCTCGGCCGCGACCAGGTCTTCCAGCGCGGTGCCGACCGACTTGAACAAGGTCACCTCTTCCGGCTGCTGGCGGCCGCGCACCCGGCCGCGGGCCAGGTCGAACAGATCGCCCTGGATATGCCCCTCGGTGATGATGTTGCGTTTGATCGGATCGACCAGGTCGCCGGCCTCGGCCAGGGCGCCGGGGCGGGTATCGACATAGACCCGGGCGATCTTGATGCCGAGGTCGTCGACCTCGCGCATTTTCGGGGTGAAGCCGCCGACCAGGTCGACGTGCTGGCCCGGCCGCAGCCAGGCACCGCGAATCACCGGATCGGGCGACAGGGTCGCGCAGGTGATGACGTCGGCCTGGCGCACCGCCCCTTCCAGGTTGTCGGTGACGATGAAGGCGGGGCCGCGCATCCGCTGGGACAGGTCGGCGGCCAGCGCCCGGGCCCGCGCGATCGACCGGTTCCACAGCAGGACCTGGCGGATCGGCCGCACCGCGCAATGGGCCCCGATCAGATGCGGGGCCAGCGCGCCGGCCCCGACCATCAGCAGCACTTCAGATTCCAGCCGCGACAGAAAGCCCGAGGCCAGGGCCGAGGCGGCGGCGGTGCGGCGCAGGGTCAGCGCGACGCCGTCCAGCAGCGCCAGCGGCGCCCCGGTCCGCCCGTCGAGCAGCGTGTAGTTGCCGATGACCGAGGGCAGCCCGGCGCGCACGTTGCCGGGAAAGACCGTGACGGTCTTGATGCCGATATGGCGGCCGGGCACCCAGGCCGGCATCAGCAGCAAGGTGCCGTCGGGCGTGGCGCGATCGATCGGGATGGTATGGTGATGCCGCGGCGGCACCGAGGCGCCGTCATGGAAGGCGCGGCGCAGACGTTCGATCAGCGGGCCATAGGCAAGCACGCGGTGGATGGTTTCTGCATCGACCTGGCGCAGCATTCAGTCCTCGTTTCCCGGCGCGCCGTCCGCTTCGGCGGTAGCGACGTGCCGGCCAGCCTTTGTCCAACCAGCCTTTGTCCAAGATGGCCTTGCCCGGCAGGAGAGCTAGGCGCGCGTCCACCGGACCAGGGCTGACTTACTCCGGCGCCGGCAAGGCGGCCGAGGCCGGAAGGTGGGTACGCAGCTGCGCCACTTCTCGGCGCAGGGCCTGGGCTTCGCGGGCCACGGCCTTGTCCCGCCGCCGCCGGGCCGCCTGGGCCAGGTAGAGGGACAATGCACCGGCAAGATAGCCCAGAAAGGCGGCCCCGAGCAGCAAAAGGATGAGCGGGGCCTCGACGTCGAACGGCAAGGGATTGAAGCTGAGCAGGGCCGGGGCGCGGTTGGCCACGGCCAGCAGGGCGATGATCAGCAGCAGCGGGGCGAAACCGAGCCAGAAACGCCAACCCATGCCGTCAGCCCGCCGCCGTCATCGGGCCCACCATCAGCCGGCCCATCATCAGCCGGCCCTGGCGCCCGATTCGGCGTCCTGGTCGTCGTGATCCGCGCCGTCATGGTCGCCATCCGGGACCTCGTCGCCGATGTTCAGCTTTTCGCGCAGTTCCTTGCCGGTCTTGAAGAACGGCACGCATTTCTCGGCCACCTCGACGGCGGCGCCGGTGCGCGGGTTGCGGCCGGTGCGGGCCGGGCGGCGCTTGACCGAAAACGCACCGAAGCCGCGCAGTTCGACCCGGTCGCCGCGGGCCAGGGCCGCGCTGATCTCGTCGAAGATGGTGGCGACGATGCGCTCGATATCACGCTGGAACAGATGCGGATTGCGCTCGGCCAATCGCTGGATCAGTTCCGACTTGATCACGCCGACCCCTCCCGCTCGAGACGACCGGGGCCGGGGCCGTCCTGCCCTCGCGCTCGCTCAGTCGGTGCGAGGTTGCCAAACGGAAACCAGCCCGTCAAGGGTAAGTCGTTCTGGAATAAGCGATTTTCCGAACAGAGCCAGGGCGCTCTCGGTCAGCACGCCGCGCTTGGCGCTATAGTCGTAGTCATAGACCGGCAGGCTGCGGGCGACATTCTTCTGGGCGGCCAGCCAGGCGCGGGCCTCGGTTTCCGCGCCGATCTCGTCGACCAGCTTCAGCGCCTGGGCGCGCTGGCCGTTATAGACGCGGCCGTCGGCCAGTTCGACCACCTGGTCGCGCGGCAGGGCGCGGCGTTCGGCGACGCGGTCGATGAACCAGTTGTGGGTATCGTCGACCAGCGCCTGCAGCGCGCGGCGCCCGGCTTCGTCCAGCGGGCGGGTCAGGGACGGCTGGTCCTTCAGCGCGCCGGCCTTCACCGTTTCGGCGGTCACCCCGATCTTTTCCAGCAGGCCCGACACTTCGGCCGACTGGATGATCACGCCGATCGACCCGGTCAGCGAGGTATCGCCGGCATAGATCCGGTCGGCCGCCACCGCGGCCAGGTAACCGGCCGAGGCACCCAGCGTGCCGATCACGGCGATCACGGGTTTCTTTTCGGACACCCGGCGCAATTGGCGATACAGCGCCTCGCCGCCATAGGTCGAGCCGCCGGGGCTGTCGATGCGCAGGATCAGGGCGCGGGCCTTCGGGTCGTCGCGCACCTCGGCCAGCGCTTCGTCCAGCCGGCGGTTTTCGGCGATGACGCCGTTGACGCTGATCCGGGCGACATGCGGCCGTTCCAGCCACGCGCCGTCGGGATCCCAGGCATAGACCGCGCCGACCGCGGCGGCCACCGCCAGCACCACGGCGGCGACCCGCCACGTCCGCAGGCGGCGGCGCAACCGCCGCCGTTCGATCAGCGCCTCGGCGTCCAGCGCCATCCGCTCAGTGCCCGTGGCCGTGGCCGGCGCCGTCCTTCAGGCGATAGCGCCGCCCGCAATAGGGGCAGTCGATCTTGGTTTGATCGCCCATGTTGAGATAGACGCGCGGATGGCCCAGGGCCAGGTTGCCGCCGTCACAGGCGACGACATGGTCGGTCACCTCGATCTCTTCCAGAACTTCAGACACTGCTATTCTCCCCTTGGGCCGTCGCCCTGGATTGACCTGTCACTGGCCCGGATGATACCGATGGCGCCGCCGGAAGCAACCCAAGCCCTTGCCCGGCACCGTTCTCGCGTCTTGCGGAAGCCCCAGATCCCGTGTCCCAGCCGACCCCGCCAGCCTCGTCCCAGGCAAGCCTGCCCGCCGCCGCGATTTCGGCCCTGGGCCTCGTCAAGGTCTATCGCGGCCGGTTGGGCGAGAAACGCGCGCTGGAAGGCATCGACCTGGAAATCCCCCGCGGGTCGATGTTCGGCCTGCTGGGCCCCAACGGGGCGGGCAAGTCGACCTTCATCAATATCCTGGCCGGCCTGGTCAACAAGACATCGGGCACCGTGCGCATCTGGGACCGCGACATCGACCGCGACCCGCGCGGGTCGCGCGCCGCCATCGGCATCGTGCCCCAGGAATTGAACATCGACCCGTTCTTCACCCCGCATGAATTGCTGGAACTGCATGCCGGGCTGTACGGCGTGCCGAAATCCGAGCGGCGCACCGGCGAAATCCTGGCCGCCGTCGGCCTGGCCGACAAGGCCAACGCCTATGCCCGCACGCTGTCGGGCGGCATGCGCCGGCGCCTGCTGGTCGGCAAGGCGATGGTGCACAACCCGCCGGTCCTGGTGCTGGACGAACCGACCGCGGGCGTCGACGTCGAACTGCGCCAGCAGTTGTGGGCCTATGTCCGCCAGTTGAACCGGTCGGGCGTGACCGTGATCCTGACCACGCACTACCTCGAGGAAGCCGAGGAACTGTGCGACCGCATCGCCATCATCAACAAGGGGCGGCTGGTCGCGTGCGACACCACGCCCAACCTGATTTCGCGGCTGGACCGCAAGGACCTGCGCATCACCATCGCCGAACCGCTCGATGGCGTGCCGCCGATCCTGGAATCGTTCGGCGCCACCTGGCATCCGGCGGAAAAGGCGCTGCATTTCAGCTATCGCCCCAGCCAGACGCCGATCCAGCGCCTGCTGGCCGCGGTGCAGGCCGCGGGCCTGTCGGTCGTCGACCTGTCGACCCGCGAAGCCGACCTCGAGGACCTGTTCATCGAGATGACGCGCGGCAACTGACGCCGCCTGCCCGGCAAAACTTGCCGCGACCGGCCGGCCACGCCGCACCCAAACCCTTGATTCCATTGAACCAGGCGGTTGGCACAACGCCTGCATCGGCATTCCTGGAAGATTGTCCGAGTTCGAGGGAGTGTCACCATGTCCACAGCCCTGTTGCGTGCCGCCATCGAGCGCGCCGCCCAGAAGCGCGGCACCGACGTTCGTGCGGTCGAACCGTCGCTGACCCTGCGCGAGGCAGCAGCCGGCCCGACGGCATCCCGCCGCCCCGCCCCGGCGGCACAAGGCGGCGGCCAGCCCGCCGCGCCGGGCCAGCCCGCGCCCCAGCCCGCCCCGCCGCCGCCGGTGCCGCCCCTGCCCACCGCGACCGCCATCCCCTCGCCCGAACAGCAGGCCGCCGCGGGCCGGCCGGTCGCCGCCGCCCAGTTCGCCCGCACCATCCTGGATGCCGAGCGCCGCGAAAGCGCGCGGGCGATGCGCGAGATGGTGACGGGGGTCGACGCCGCCGAAATCTCGCGCCTGGTGCAGGTGATCGCCAAGCTGAAGGCGCGTTATGCCGCCATGGTCCTGGAACTCGGCCGGTCGGACCGGGTCGGGTCGAATTCGATCGTCGCCACGATCAAGACGCTGCGCGAGCAGATCGAGGAGCTGGAGAAGGGCTTGGGGTTCATCCGCCAGGCCGTGGCCGACGGCGAGATCCGCGTGGCGGGGGTGCAGCCGCCGGTCCATTAGAACGTCCGCCGAAAGGCAAGCAAAAGAATCGCTTGCCGAATCGCCGCCGCCCGGCGTGCAATGACCACGATTGACCGCTTGTGGTTTCTGCAAGGAGCGTGAACGCGATGGCGTCGGGCATGTCGGGTACGCCGCGACCGGGAAGGCCCGCCGCGCCCGCGGGCACGCGGGCGGGCGGCCCTGCCGGCGCGGCCGGCGCCCCGGAACTGGACCGCGTGACCCTGAAGGCCGTGGCGATCCTGGCCGGCGCCGTCGAATCCTGCGCCGGCCCCTCCAACATGGCCAGCCACGCCCTGCAGGCCGTGCTGAAGACCCGCTCGCGCCCCGCGCTGGCCTTTGCCGGCCGGGCCTTCGAACTGCTGGAACCCCGCCTGCGCCGCCGCATCGCCGACACCGCCGACCGCGCCGCCCAGGACCTGGTCCGTCCCGCCCTGCCCCGCTTCCTCTCGGCCCCGCTCAAGCCGGTGCATTGGGAGGTCGACTACCGCAAGCCCGGCATCGCCCCGAAGAAGAAAGAGCCCTGAAAAGGCGCAGATCGGGTGATTGCAACCCGGGAACAAACCCGCTAAGGTCCGCGCCACATCGACCGGCCGGCATGCACCCGTAGCTCAGCTGGATAGAGCGCTGCCCTCCGAAGGCAGAGGTCACAAGTTCGAATCTTGTCGGGTGCGCCAATTTCCGCCGATCATTCCCCTAAGCGATTGTCCGCGGCCCGTTCTCAGCACCGCCACCATCATCTGGTCGCGAAAAACAAGCGCCCCCTCACGCCCGCGACCGGCGCGGGCAGCTCCAATATCGTGGCAAACGACGCGATGTAGTAGTCGCACAGCAGTTCGTTATCGCGAGCGGTGGGGTTCGACGGCTGATTCATCACCAGGTCCAGCGTGGGCACTGCGTTCTCAGGGCCTAGCCGCTCCAAGGTGCGGACGGTGAACGCGACAAGTTCTTCCTCCCTGAGGCGGCGTGCCGGTGGCTCGGGTTCGGTGGCGGTCTGGGTGAGCAAACGGCCCATTACCTCGACGTCGCGCTGTTGAAGCTCGACGGGCATGATGCGGCCCATGTCCCTGTCGGATGTACCGCTGCGGGCCATGCTGACGCACACGGCGGGATCGACGCGTCGAAGGACCGTCAACTGATCGGCGAGCAGTTGCATGACATCATAGGTGTTATCGGGGCTGGCCTTCGGCATCTGCCGGGCAATGACACGGGTAATGACGGGCCGGATCGCATTCTGTGCCTCCACCACGTCTGCAGCCTCATCGACCCCCATCACCGCCTGCTTCAGCAGCGCATAGTCGGCGGGGTAATGCGCCTTGAGCGCGGCGACCGAAGGGAGCCCGTACAGCGCGGCCAGGGCTTGGACATACGGATCGTTCGGCACCATGCGCCAGACCGTCAGCGCGACCATCCCCCCGGCAAGCGGGAGCCACCTGGTCCAGGCCAGATTCTTGCCCGCGATACGCTCGATCGCCCAGGCCAACCCGCCGCCCAGCAAGGCACCGATCGCGCCCGCCATGGCGCCTAGAACGATCGCGTTCATAATCCCCCCACCATCTCGACGCGCCGATCTTACGCCGACGCAACGGCCCGGGACAACCGTGGCGGGATCCCAAGCTGATATCGACTTGTTAAGTCAACAAAGGGCGGCGGCTTTGGCCGGTTGCGCCCGGCGCCACGCTCAGCGCATCTCGAACAGTTCCTGATGGAAACGCCCCGCCGGCAGGCCGTGGCGGGCAAAATCCTGGCGCAGCGCGGCGCCGAATCCGGGCGGGCCGCAGAACCAGATGCTGGCCTGCCGCCATTCGGGGACCTCGGCCCGGATGCGATCGCCGGTCAGCCGGCCGTCCTGCGGATCGTGCAGCACATGGAGGCGTATGCCCGCGGCGGCCGCATCGGCCGTCAGCTTGGCGATGGCATCGTCGCTCCAGTCGGCGGTGGTGTGGAACAGATCGATCGTCTGCGGGTGCGGACGGCTGGAATAAGCCTCGCGATCCATCGCCAGCTGTTTCAACCGGGCGATGAAGGGCGTGATGCCGATGCCCCCGCCGACCCAGATCTGCCACGCCAGGCCGTCATCGAAGGTGAAGCAGCCATAGGGCCCTTCGACACTGACCGGCTGCCCGATCCGCAGCGCATCGGGCAGACCCCGCGTGTAGTCGCCAAGCGCCTTGGTGATGAAGGTCAGTCGGCGTTCGGATGGAGTCCAGGCCGAGGCGATCGTGAACGGGTGGGCCTCGTGGGCGTGGTCGGTCGTGACGAAGGCGAATTGCCCGGGTTTGTGTCCCGGCCAATCCGGCGCGGTCTCGATCTCGCCTTCGAGCACGTGAAGGTCGGGATAGAATTGCAGGCGGGTGATCGTCCCACCCACCTTCCGCCGCGCCCCGACGCGGCGCAGCAGCACGATGACCGCAGCCCATGATCCGTGCGCCAGCAGGACGGCGACGACCAGGCCGAGCGGCGAGGCCCAATAGCTGAAATTCATCAGCACCACGGCATGGAACACCAGCACCAGATAGGCCACCGCCAGCAGCCGGTGGGTCTGGTAGAACAGCCGGTAGGGAATGCGGCGGATCAGCGCGATGGCGATCAGCAGCACCGCGGCGTAGAAGGCCCATTCGCCGATGTCCTCGGCCACGCCCCGCCACGACCGCAGGACTTCCTCGGCCAGGTTGGCGGGCGCCGGCCGCGGGCCGCGCTCGGGGCGGGTCAGCCAGCCCAGGCCGACGGCCCATTTCGGCCCCTGCACCCACAGCCAGTGCACGATCGCCAGCACCAGCCCGCTGATGCCGAGCCATTTGTGCAGGCGGTACATCCGGTCGAGGCCGCCGATCCAGCGCTCGGGCCAGCGCGGCCTGAGCGCCAGGATCATCGCCAGGC
>Ga0222420_100449_pt1 | contig 20026 bp, 21 predicted proteins | sample 3A2ome_FD_182470 | JGI IMG/M metagenome (GOLD analysis project Ga0222420, IMG submission 182470) | Enriched microbial communities from leaf-cutter ant dump, University of Wisconsin, Madison, United States - 3A200A (version 2) | ecosystem: Environmental > Terrestrial > Nest > Insects nest > Nest...
CGGCGTCGGAAGAGCAGTCCAGCGGGATCGACCAGGTGAACCGGGCGGTGTCGCAGATGGACGAGGTGACGCAGCAGAACGCGGCGCTGGTGGAAGAGGCGGCGGCCGCGGCGGGCTCGCTGCAGGAGCAGGCGCAGCGCCTGGCCGAAGCGGTGGCCGTGTTCAAGATCAACGCGGGCGAGGTCATCGAAGTGCCGGCCCACCAGTTGAGCGGCTATTCCGCGCCCACGCTGACCCAGGCCTGAGGCCGGGCGCCTTGCGGCAGGACCGCCGCCGCGCATCGGCGCGGCGGCGGTCCTGTGTCGTTTCGGGTGCTGCCGATGCGCAGATCATGCGCACGTTAAGTTTTCAGAAATATTGCCGTTAACTGCAATAACGCCTGAACAGGGCGATGAACAGTGTTCGACGGCCATGACACGCCTGCCAGGGCGCGGCCTCACGAACCGGGCGGGAAGATGTAGATGCGGGGCATCGGGTCCAGTTTGCTCGCCGTTATTCATTCGCTGCTTTTGATATGACCGGAGACAAGCTGTGCGCGTCAACCTACCCATCCACAACGTGGAAACCAAGCTGCGCGACGATCAATACCTGATCTCGCGCACCGACACCAAAGGCCGGATCGTCTATGCGAACCCGGCCTTCATCGAAGTCAGCGGGTTCTCCCGCGACGAATTGATCGGCAAGGCCCACAATATCGTGCGCCATCCCGACATGCCGCCCGAAGCCTACGAAGACCTCTGGGACACGCTGCAGGCTGGCGAGTCCTGGCTCGGCCTGGTGAAGAACCGCCGCAAGGACGGGGGCTTTTACTGGGTGCTGGCCAATGCCACCCCCATCTTCGAGAACGGCGAGGTCGTGGCCTATTCCTCGGTGCGGGTGCGTCCGTCGGATGAACAGATCGAGATGGCCGAAGCCTTGTACGCGCGCATCCGCGAAGGCACGGCCAAGGGCGTGCGCATCCTGCGCGGACGGCCCGCACGGGCCGGCTGGCGGCGCGGACTGGACCTGCTGGCATTCCCCTTCAAGCGCAGCGTGCGCAGCCGCATGCTGCGCCATGCGCTGCTGTCGGCCGGCATCGTGGCCGCCGCGGGCGCCTATGGGCTGCGCGCCAACTGGGACAGCCTCGATGCGATGGGGGCCGGCCTGGCTTGCGGGGCGATCGGATTGGGCATCGCCGCCATCTTCGGCATGGGCTGGCGGCTGTCCCGTTTCCTGCTGGATCCCATGGTGGACGCCGCCAATATGGCGCGCCAGGTGGCGGCGGGCAACCTCGGCACGCAGATCGTGGCGGAGTCCGACGATGAAGTCGGCAGCCTGAAGTTCTCGCTCGAGGTCATGCGCAAGAGCCTGATCGGCATTGCGCAGGACGTCTATCGCGGCATCGAAGGAACCACCCATGCCGCGGCCCACATCGCCCGGGGCAACCAGGAACTGGCCGGCCGCACGGAAGGCCAGGCCTCTTCGCTGCAGCAGACCGCCGCCAGCATGGAGCAACTGACTTCCACGGTGCGCGAGAACGCGGACAACGCGCGCCAGGCCAACGAGCTGGCGGCCAGCAGCATGGACGTGGCGCGACGCGGCGGCGTCGCGGTCGGGCAGGTGGTGAATACCATGCACGGCATTTCGGACAGCTCCCGCAAGATCGTCGACATCGTCAGCATCATCGAGGGCATCGCGTTCCAGACCAACATCCTGGCGCTCAACGCCGCCGTCGAAGCAGCCCGCGCCGGCGAGTCCGGCAAGGGCTTCGCCGTGGTGGCGGGCGAGGTCCGCAGCCTGGCGCAGAAGAGCGCGCAGGCCGCGAAGGAGATCAAGGGCCTGATCGAGGATTCGGTGGAACGCGTCACGGAAGGTTCGCTCCAGGCCGAGCAGGCGGGCACGACGATGCAGGAGATCGTGGCCGCCGTGCATCGCGTGACCGACATCATCGGCGAAATCTCCCGCGCCTCGCAGGAACAATCCGCCGGCATCGAGCAGGTGGACTCGGCGGTGTCGCAAATGGACGTCATGACCGTGCAGAACACCGAGCTGGTCCAGGACCTGGGCGGCGCCGTCGCCCAATTGGGCAACCAGTCCGGCGCGCTGCGCGAAACGATCCGCGTTTTTCGTCTGACGGGACAGCAATGAGCGCAGGCGCGGGATTGGGTGTCAGACACCTGTGCACTTTCTCGGGCGTCAGACAGCAGGGATGCCGGCAGCCTGGCGCTGGCAAGTGTCTGACACCCTGGGGAGACGATCTTCAATCTTCGATATCGCCGGCAGGGTGTCTGACACCGAACCGCGTTTGCACACATGGTGGGTGTCAGACACCCGCGAGATGATGCGGTCATGCGTCGTGCATTTCCTCGGGTGTCAGACACCTGTGCACTTTCCCGGGCGTCAGACACCTGCGCACGTTCTCAGGCGTCAGACACCAGCGCACGTTCTCGGGCGTCAGACAGCAGGGATGCCGGCAGCCTGGCGCTGGCAGGTGTCTGACACCCTGGGGAGACGATCTTCAATTTTCGATATCGCCGGCAGGGTGTCTGACACCGAACCGCGTTTGCACACATGGTGGGTGTCAGACACCCGCGGGATGATGCGGTCATGCGTCGTGCATTTCCTCGGGTGTCAGACACCTGCGCATTTCCCTGGGCGTCAGACACCTGTGCACTTTCTCAGGCGTCAGACACCTGCGCACTTTCTCAGGCGTCAGACACCTGCGCACGTTCTCGGGCGTCAGACAGCAGGGATGCCGGCAACCTGATGCTGGCAAGTGTCTGACACCCTGGGGAGATGATCTTCAATCTTCGATATCGCCGGCAGGGTGTCTGACACCGAACCGCGTTTGCACACATGGTGGGTGTCAGACACCCGCGGGATGATGCGTTCATGCGTCGTGCATTTCCTCGGGTGTCAGACACCTGCAAGGTAGTGCCATGGGTGTCAGACACCTGTGCATTTCCCTGGGTGTCAGACACCTGCGCACTTTCTCGGGTGTCAGATCCCGCGGACGGGCGCTTGAAATTGCCGAGCGCGGTCTTACTTCCCCGCCAGCGCGTCAGCGACACGGCTCATGGCAGTCAGTCCCGATTCGAACAGCGATTCCAGGAACGGTCCGGCGTGGGGCAGGACGACGGCCAGCACGGTGACGCCCACCATCAGCGTGACCGGGAAGCCGATGGAGAAGACGGATAGCTGCTGCGCCGCGCGGTTGAGGATGCCCATGGCCAGGTTGATGGTCAGGAGCGCGCAGATGAGCGGAAGCGCCAGCAACAGGCCGGAAACGAATACCGTCTTGCCCCATTCCACCACCACGCCCCATCCGTTCTGATGCAACTGGATCATGGCGATGGGCAGGGTGTCGAAGGAACGCACCAGCGCGGCCAGGACCAGCAGATGGCCGTCCAGCGCCAGGAAGGTCAGCATCGCGATAATGTTGAACAGGCGCGAGAGCACCGCGCTGTTGGCGCCGGAGCTGGGGTCGAAGAAGGATGCGAACGACAGGCCCATCTGCAGACCCACGAATTCGCCGGCGGTCTGCACGGCGGCGAACACCAGGCGCATCGTGAAGCCCAGCGCGACCCCGATCAGCACCTGCTGCATGACCATCCACAGCCCGGCGTAGGACCCCGGCGCGATGGGCGGCATGGGGTCCAGGGCGGGGCTGACCGCCACCGCCAGGACGAAGGACAGCCCGACCTTGACCTTGACGGGAATCAGCGATTCCGAGAAGAGCGGCGCCGTGCCCACCAGCGCCAGGATGCGCACGAACGGCCAGAGGAACTGGCCGATCCAGCCGTTGAGCTGTTCGAGCGTGAAGGCGATCATGGCGGGCGGTCCGGCGTCCGGCGGCGGGCGCCGCTCAGGACACCAGCATGGGGATCTGGCCGATCAATTGCCGGATGTAGTCGACCATGACGCCGATGAGCCAGGGGCCCAGCAGCACCAGCACGCCGCACATGGCCAGCAGCTTCGGGATGAACGACAGCGTCATCTCGTTGATCTGCGTGGCGGCCTGGAAGATACTGATGATCAGGCCCACGGCCAGGGTGACGAGCAGCAGCGGGCCCGCCATCGCCAGCACGATCTTCATCGCCTGGTAGGTCATGGTCATGACGGTTTCTGCGGTCATGGCGATTCTCCTCGGGGCGTCACTGGTAGAAGCTCTGGGCCAGCGAACCCATGAGCAGGTTCCAGCCGTCGGCCAGCACGAAGAGCATCAGCTTGAACGGCAGCGCCACGGTGACGGGCGGCACCATCATCATGCCCAGCGCCATCAGGACGCTGGCGATCACCAGGTCGATGATCAGGAACGGGATGAAGATGGTGAAGCCGATCTGGAATGCCGTCTTCAGTTCGCTGGTGATGAACGCCGGCACCAGGATGCGCATGGGCACCTGCGCCGGGTCTTCGATGGCCGGCTGGTTCGCCAGGTTGGCGAAGAGCGACAAGTCGTTCTCGCGGGTCTGGTGCAGCATGAAGGTCCGCAAGGGCGCGGCCGCGCGCTCCACCGCGGTCTCGAACGGGATCGAGCCCTCGGACAGCGGTTTGTAGGCGTCAGCGTAGATCTTGTCGAACACCGGCGACATCGTATAGAAGGTGAGGAACAGCGCCAGGCCGATCAGCACGTGGTTGGGCGGCGACATCGCAGTGCCCATGGCGCTGCGCAGCAGGCCCAGCACGATGATGATGCGGGTGAAGCCCGTCATCATCAGCAGCGCCGCCGGCAGGAACGACAGCGAGGTCATCAGCAGCAGGGTCTGCATGCTGAGCGAATAGGTCTCGGATCCGTTCGGTCCCGGCGTGGCCGTCAGCGCGGGCAGCGTGGCCTGGGCGACGACACCCGCGGGAAAGAAGGCCAGGCCGAGCAGGGCGGCCGCCGCGAGCATGGGCAGCGCGCCGGGGCGGGCGCGGACGGGTGTCGTGCGGTTGGGCAAACTCATGGGTATCGCGTGGAGCGCGCCGCGGCGCTAGCGGCGCTTGAGCGCCTGGCCCAGCTTGGCCGCGAAGGCGGCCGCGGGCAGCGGAGAACCCTCCGGCAACTGGCCGGCGGGCAGGGTGTGCAGGGTATTGAGCTGGTTCGGGCCGACGCCCACCACCAGCCAGGTGTCTTCGATTTCCACCACCACGATGCTCTGGCGCGGGCCGACCGGCATGCTGGCGACCTGCCGCAGCAGGCTGCCGCCGCCGCGCGGCGTCAGGCCGGCCCGGCGGGCCAGCCAGGCCGCGACCAGGATGGCGGCCACCACCAGCACCAGGCCGACGATGACGCGCGCAAGGGCGGATTCGGTCATGGCGGAGCCGGGATCAGCGACGGTTGTTCAAGCGGTTGATCCGCTCGGACGGGGTGATGATGTCGGTCAGGCGGATGCCGTACTTGTCCTCGACCACGACCACTTCGCCCTGGGCTATCAGGTAGCCGTTGACGAAGATGTCCATCGGTTCGCCGGCCAGGCCGTCCAGCTCGACCACGGAGCCCTGGCCCAGTTGGAGCAGGTTCTTGATGGTCAGGCGGGTGCGGCCCAGTTCGACCGTGAGCTGGACGGGGACGTCCATGATCAGGTCGATGTCCGTGCCCGTGCCGCCGGTGGCGCCGGCCAGGGGCTTGAATACCGACTGCGCCGCCGATTGCGCGGCCGGAGCCGCCGGAGCCGCCGCCGCGGGGGCAGCCGGCGCCGCGGCCGGGGCGGCAGCGGGCGCGGCAGCCTGTTCCGCCATCGCGGCGGCCCAGTCGTCCTGAGGCTTCAGGCCGTCGGCCTGGGTGGGCGGGTTGGCGCGGGATTGTTCGGCGAGCGCGTCGGCCCAGTCGTCGGCCGGGGACGAGCCGGTGCCGGGCTCGTTCTTGTCAGTCATGGTCAGAGGCCTCGTTGGGTTCTGTATCGTGGGTAAACATATTCTGTACGCGCAGGGCGTACTGGCCGTTGAAAACGCCGTAGCCGCATTCCATCAACGGCACGCCGTCGACGCTGGCGATCACGGTTTCCGGCACGGTCACGGGCAGGATGTCGCCTACCTTGAGGCGCATCAGTTCGCGGATCGACGACGGGATGCGGGCGAATTCCGCAACCACGTCGATGTCGGCGCTGCGCACCTGGCGGGAAAGCTGCTGGGACCAGCGCTGGTCCACTTCCTCGAGCGTGGTTTCCTGCAGCGGCCGCGTGAGCAGGTCGCGCACCGGTTCGATCATCGAATAGGGCAGGCAGATGTTCAGGTCGCCGCCGGTCGCGCCGAATTCGATGTGGAAGGAGGTGACGACCACCACTTCGTTGTTGCCGGTGATGCTGGCGAACTTGGTGTGCATCTCGGAGCGCACGTACTCGAATTCGATCGGATAGACCGGATCCCAGGATTTGCCGTAGCTTTCCAGGGTCAGGTTGAGCAGGCGCCGGATGATGCGCTGTTCGGTCGTGGTGAAATCCCGGCCTTCGACCCGCGTGTGGTAGCGGCCATCGCCGCCGAACAGGCTGTCGATGACCAGGAACACCAGGTTCGGGTCATAGGTGAAAAGCGCGGTGCCGCGCAGCGGCTTCATCTGAATCATGTTCAGATTGCTCGGCACGGGCAGGTTGCGCTCGAAGTCCGCGTACTTCTGGATCTTGATGGAGCCGACGGTGATGTCCGCGCTGCGGCGCATGAAGTTCAGCAGCACGTTGCGCATGTGGCGCGCGAAACGCTCGTTGATCAGCTCCAGCGTCTGCATGCGGCGGCGCACGACGCGCTCGGGCGAGCTCAGGTCGTATGCGCGCGCGCCGGTGTTCTGGCCTGCCGCTTCGGTTTTGCTGTCGCTCTCGCCGGTGACGCCGGCCAGCAGCGCGTCGACCTCGTCCTGCGAAAGAAATGCCTCGTAGGCCATGCTTATTGCACCACGAACGCCGTGAAGAGCACGTCGGTGACGTACTGGCCGTCAGGCAGGGGCGAGAACGGGCGGTTGACGGCCTGCTTGATCGCGTTGGCCATGTCGGTCTTGCCCTGCTGCGTCTGCACGCCGATGGGCGACTGCGACGACAGCACCATGAGGATGCGGCTGCGCACTTCGGGCATGTATTTTTCGAGGCGGGTGCGGGTCTGCTCGTCGCTGACGCGCAAGGTCAGGCCCACGTGCATGATGCGCTCGGTGTCCGGATTCTGCAGCGTGACGGTGAAGGGTTCGAGCGGCACGAAGATCGGCGAAGGCACCGCGATCGGGCTGGCGGGCGGGGCGACGAAAGTGGCCGGCGCCGCCTGGGGGCCCTGGCCCATCTGGCCCATCTGGCCGGCTTGTCCGGGCTGGCCCGGCTGGCCGCCTGGAACCTGGCCGACGCCGAGCTGCACGGGCGCGGCGCCTTGCTGCTGCTGCAGCCGTTGGGTGATGTACCAGGTCGCGCCGGCGCTGGCCGCGGCCACGAGGAGCAGGACCAGGATCGCCAGCAGCGGGCGCAGGATGCGGCCCAGGCCGCCCGCGCCGGAGGAGGTTGCGCCGCGCGCAGGCATGGGTGTGGATTTGGAAGTCGCCATCTCGGTGTCGATGCGTGTTTTTCCGCCGATGAAAACGGATTCTCAGTTGATGAAAGCATTCTGCCCGAAATGCCGCCTCGGCTTGGAGGCGAAAAACAGGGCGAAAGCCGCGTATCTCAAGCTATTGCTGCGCTGCCCGCAATCCTTGGCGGACGCGGGCTGCCGACGTCTCAGGCGAAGGTGTCCACCAGCGCATTGGCATTGCGCGCCACCGTGACGGCGGCGGGGACTTCGGCCATGGCCTCGGTTCCCCCCAGCGTGCCTCCGGACTGCCGTTGCGATCCGTTGCCGCCCTGTTGCGCGAACTCCTGCTGGGCAGCCTGCTCGCCCACGCTGGTCTGGCCCAGCGAGATGCCGGCCTGGGCCAGCGCCTGCTGCAGTTGCGGAATGGCGGTTTCGATGGCCTGGCGGACGGAGGCATGGGCCGACACGAAGGACGCGCTGGCCACGCCGTCGGCGAGATTCAGGCTGACCCGCAGCGGGCCCAGGTCCGGAGGATCCAGGCGCAGTTCGGCCGTCTGCATGCCCTGGCGCGCGCTGTGGCTCATCATGACCACTTGCTGGCCGAGTTCGGTGCCCCAGTGTGTGCCGCCCACGGGGGTGGCGACCTGCAGCACCAGGGGCACGGCCGGCGCGGCGATGGCGGCGGGGTTCGCGACGGCGATGGGCTGGCGTTGCGCGGCGGCGGCCAGCGCCTGGGCCAGGCCGTCGTGCGCCGCGTTGCCATGCTGCGGCGCCGGCAGTTGCTGCTCGGCGCCCGTGAGCGCGGCAACGGGGTCCTGCTCGTCGTGCACCGGCGCCAGCGCTTGCGCGGCATCGGCTTGCTGACCGGCGGGGCGGGCCAGCGCGGCGTCGGCAGGCAGGCGCGGCGTGTCGGCCTTGGGCGCGGCGGCGGGAACGGCCGGCATTTGCGCGGGAGCCTGGGCGCTGCCGGGCTTGATCGCCGCGGTGAGGACGGGCTGCGCGGCGTCGGCGTCGCGGGCGGCGAGCGCGGCGGCGGCTTCCGCCTGCCGGGCGGTGGCCGCGACGGGCGCGCCCACGGCGACGGCGGCATCGGCGGCGCCCAGCGCCGCGGTGAGCACGGCGGCGCCGCCGCTCATCGCCGTGGCGGCCGCCGCGGCATTGCCACGCGCAAGCTGCACTTGCTCGGCGGCCTGGGCGGCGATCTCCAGCGCCTGCTGCGGCAGGACGGCGGCGGGCTGGGCGGCGGCCACGGCCAGCGCGCCCGCTTCGGCCTGCGCGGCGGTCTGCACCGCTTCATCGATGGCGCCGGCGGCCGCGCCTTCGGCGCGGGCCGCGGGATCGTCCGAGCCCGGTCCCTTGGAGGACGGCTTCGCGGCCCCCCCAGAGGGACGCGAGCCCGCGGCCTGGTCCGGCCGGGACTGGGATGGGCGCTGCTGGGCCAGCACGTCGGAAAAGCTGGGGCCTTTCTTGTTCGCGGGCGTCGATTTCGCGCCGAGCGCGTCGGTGATCGAGGACGGCGCGGCGGGCGCGAGGACGGGCAGAGGCAGGGGAGCGTTCATCTGGGGCTTCCTGTTGGATATCGCTTAATGCATGCCGGCCTGGCGCTGGACCAGGCGGGCTGAGTATTCGTCGTTGGCGCGCTGTTCGCGGCGGGATTCGATCACGGCCTGGGCGCGCAGCTCGCGCTGCGCCAGGGCGTCGTAGGAATTGAGCTTGCGCTTTTCCTGCTGCCAGTACTGGCGCCCCTTGGCCAGGTTTTCGTCGGCCTGGCGCAGCACGGCCTGCTGCTGGCCGATGGCGTCGTCCAGGGTGCCGATGAAGCGCTGGTAATTGTGGCAGTCGCTGGCCGACATGCCGTTCGTCATCGCCTGCTGCAGGCGTTCCAGGTAGTCCTGGCGGTAGTCGTGCAGCATGCCGAGCTGGCGCTCGGCGTTGCTGCGTTCGGTGTTGAGCCGGCCCAGCAGGCGGGCAGCTTCGTCCGTGCTTTCCTTGGCCAGGTTGATCAGCATGTCCAGGGGCAGTTGGCTAGGCATAGGTGTTCCTCAACTCGAAACTGGCGCGCAACTGGCCGACTGCCTCTTCGTAGCCGATGTTCTCGCCGATGTCCTGCTGCAGAAAGGCTTCCAGGCGCGGATAGCGGGCGATGGCGTCGTCCAGTTGCGGATCGTTGCCGGCGGCGTAGGCGCCCACCGCGATCAGGTCGCGGTTGCGCTGGTAGCGCGACAGGGATTGCTTGAAGCGGCGCACCACGGCGAACTGCTCGGGCGTGATCAGCGAGGTCATAGCGCGCGAGATGGACGCTTCGATGTCGATGGCCGGGTAGTGGCCGGCTTCGGCCAGGTGGCGCGAGAGCACGACGTGGCCGTCCAGGATGGCGCGGGCGGAGTCGGCGATCGGGTCCTGCTGGTCGTCGCCCTCGGCCAGCACGGTGTAGAACGCCGTGATGGAGCCGGCCTTGCCGGACGGGCCCGGCGAACCCATGCCGGCGCGTTCGACCAGCATGGGCAGCTTGGCGAAGACCGAGGGCGGATAGCCCTTGGTGGCGGGGGGCTCGCCGATGGCCAGCGCGATCTCGCGCTGCGCCATGGCGTAGCGGGTCAGCGAGTCCATGATCAGCAGCACGTCCAGGCCCTGGTCGCGGAAATGCTCCGCCAGGCGCGTGGCATAGGCGGCGCCCTGCAGGCGCAGCAGCGCCGACACGTCGGCCGGGGCGGCCACCACGACCGAGCGGGCCAGGCCTTCGGGGCCCAGGTTGTGTTCGATGAATTCCTTGACTTCGCGGCCGCGTTCGCCGATCAGGCCCACCACGATCACGTCGGCCTTGGTATAGCGGGCCATCATGCCCAGCAGCACGCTCTTGCCGACGCCGGAGCCGGCGAACAGGCCCATGCGCTGGCCGCGGCCCACGGTGAGGAGGCCGTTGATCGCGCGCACGCCCGTGTCGAGCACGGTATCGATGGGCGCGCGCGACAGCGGGTTGATCGGCTGGGCCGACAGGGGCGCGAGTTCGGCGCCGGTCAGCGGGCCCAGGCCGTCCAGCGGCCGTCCGGCGCCGTCCAGCACCCGACCCAGCAAGGCGTTGCCCACCGGCAGGTGGCGGCCAAGCTGTGGCTTGGCGTTGCCGTTCAGCTCGGCCTTGCGCGGCAGGGGGATCTGGCGCTGCACCGGCGGCTCGCCGGGCACGACGCGCGCGCCGGGCGGCAGGCCGGAGATATCGGCCTGCGGCATCAGGTACAGCGTGTGGCCGTCGAAACCGACGACTTCGGCGTCCGCCCAATGGTCGTGGCCGCGCGCGATCTCGATGCGGGCGGCGGCGCCCACCGGCAGGCGCAGGCCGGTCGCGTGCAGCACCAGGCCGGTGGCGCGCGTGATCTTGCCGCTGACCAGCCACGGCTCGGTCGAGGCGGCCCGGATCGAGCCGATCTGCAACTGGGTCTGCCACCGGTCGAGCACGGGCACGGCCGGTACTGGCGCGGCCGGCATAGGCGCGGCCGGGGCGGGCGCCGGTTTGCCGTTCACGCCGGGTCCTCCCACGACACGTTGCGGCCCAGCGAGGCCGCGACGCGGCGCCAGCGCGTCTGCAGGGTGGCGTCGATGTCGCCGAACGGCGTCTCGGCGCGGCAGCCGCCGCGCGCGATGGACTCGTCGGCGAGCACGCGCCAATGGCCTTCCTTGAGCTCGTCGGCCAGGTGCAGGCGGATCAGCTCGATGTCCGCCGGGTTGGCCCACAAGCGCATCTGGCCGCCGGCGGAGGGATTGATGTGCAGTACTTCGCGCACCGCGCCGGCCACGGTTTCGGGTTGCTCGGCGAGGGTGGTGCGCAAGACCTGCTGCGCGATGTCCAGCGCCAGGGTGAGCAGGCCCTGGCCCATTTTTTCTTCCAGCGCGCCCAGCGAAGCGGCGCAGGACTGCACCAGCGCATGCAGGTGCTGCGCTTCCGCGGCGCCCTGTTCGCGCGCCTGCGCCAGGCCCTCGGCATAGCCTTGTTCGCGCCCGGCGGCCAGGCCGGCCTCGTAGCCGGCCTGCCGGCCCGCTTCGAAACCCGCGGCATGGCCCTGGGCGTGGCCTTCCTCGCGGCCTTCGGCCATCGCCTGGGCGCGCAACTGGGCCATGACGACCTCGGGGTCGGGGCCGGGATCGGGTTGCGGCTCCGGCTCCGCCTCGACGGGCGCGGGTTCGTCGAACGACAGCATCTGCCAGCGCCGCCATGCGGCGCTGCGCGAGGCCAGCGTCGTCGCGCCGCTGTCCGCGTCAGACATACGTGTCGTCTCCCTGGTTGCCCAGGACGATCTGGCCGCTTTCGGCCAGGCGGCGCGCGATCTGCAGGATCTTCTTCTGTTCGGCCTCGACCTTCGACATGCGGATGGGGCCCTGGGCCTCGAGGTCCTCGCGCAGCATTTCGGCCGCGCGGCTGGACATATTGCGCAGGAACTTGGCGCGCAGCTCCTCCGGGGCGCCCTTGAGCGCGACCATGAGGGTGTCGTTGTCGATTTCCTTGAGGATGAGCTGGATGGCGCGGTCCTCGACGTCGAGCAGGTTGTCGAAGACGAACATCTCGTCGATGATCTTCTGCGCCAGGTCGCTGTCGCGCTCGCGCAGGCTGGCGACCACGGTTTCCTCTTCGGCCGAATTCATCATGTTCAGGATCTCGGCCGCGGTGCGCACGCCGCCCATCTTGCTGCGCTTGGCGCCCTGGCCCGCGAGCACGGAATTCAATACCTCGGTCAGCTCGGACAGGGCCGCGGGCTGCACGCCGCCGAAGGTGGCGATCCGCAGCATCACGTCGTTGCGCAGGCGGTCCGTCAGCAGCGCCAGCACGCCCGCAGCGCGGTCGCGCTCCAGGTGCACCAGGATGGTCGCGATGATCTGCGGGTGTTCGTCGCCGATCAGCTCGGCCACGGTGTTCGGGTCCAGCCAGTTCAGCGCGTCGATGCCGCTGCCGCCTTCGCCGGCTTCCAGGATGTCCTCGATCAGGCCGGCGGCGCGGTCGCTGCCCAGCGCCTTGGTCAGCACGGTGCGGATGTAGTCGTCCGAACCCAGGGTGACGGCCATGAACTGGTCGGCTTCCTGGCGGAACTCCTCCAGCACGACGGCCACGTCGTTGCGGGTGACCTGCTTCAGGCTGGCCATGGCGCCGCCGACCTGCTGGACTTCGCGGGCGCTGAGGTACTTGAAGACCTCGGCGGCCGCGTCCTCGCCCAGCGACATCATCAGGACGGCGCTGCGCGTCATGCCGTCCAGCGGAGGGGAATCATTTTTCATCTTTGTTCATCCAGGTACGCAGAACCATCGCGACGGCGCGCGGATCCTTGTTGGCCATCGTGCGGGCGCGTTCCAGGTTGTCCTGGTAGCGGTCCACTTCCTTGGCGCGGGCCGTTTCCTGGGCTTCGCGCGCCGCTTCGATGCGCTCGGCCTCGGCCTGTTCGGGATCGACCGGCGGGTACAGGTAGTCGCCCACCGTGCGGCGCAGCACGCGGTACAGCCACAGCGCCAGGACGCCGCCGACCAGCCATGCCAGGATCGTCTTGAACAGCGAGATCATTTCCGGATCGCGCCAGACCGGCATCGGCGGCGGGCCGTCGTTGAACTGGCTGTTGACCAGGTTCAGCGAATCGCCGCGCGTTTCCGAATAGCCCATGGCTTCGCGGACCAGGTTGGTGAGCTTGTTCAGTTCCTCGGGCGGCAGGGCCTGCGGCTCGCCGTCCTTGTCGCGGATGTAGTTGACGACCACGGCGACCGACAGGCGCTTGAGCATGCCCACGGGCTGCTTGATGTGGCTGATGGTGCGGTCCACTTCGTAGTTCGTGGTCGCGTCGCGGCGTTCGTTCAGGTTGGCGGCCGCGGCCTGGGTGCCGGTCTGCTGTTGCGGCTGGGCGTTGGCCGGTTGGGCCGGCTGGCCGGGACGCGGCGGTTGCGGCTGCGGCGGGTTGGCGATGGGCGCCTGCGCAGTGGCCGGGGCCTGGTTCGACAGGGCGCCGGGCACGCCTTGGGCGGGGTTGACGCCGCGCTGGGTCGAATCGCTGGTCTGCTGGCTGCGCACGGCGGCCTGTCCGGGCTCCTGGTTCGGGCGATAGACTTCCGAGGTTTCCTCGCGGCGCGAGAAGTCGACGTCGGCGCTTGCCTGGGCGTGGACGTTGCCGGGGCCCACCAGCGGGTTCAGGATGGTGAGGATGCGTTCGACCGTGCGCTGTTCCATCTCGCGCACGAAACGCATCTGGTCGGCGTCCATGCCGCGGCCTTCGCCCAGCGGCGCGGACAGCAGGCGGCCGTTCTGGTCCACGATGGAGACGTTCTCGGCCGTCAGCTCGGGCACGCTGGAGGCCACCAGCCACGAGATCGCCGACACCTGCGCGTCGCTCAGGCTGCGGCCCGGATAGACGTTCAGCAGCACCGAGGCGGTGGGGGCCTGGCGCTCGCGCACGAAGAGCGATTGGCGAGGCATGGCCAGGTGCACGCGGGCATGCTGCACGGTGTGCATGGCTTCGATCGAGCGCGCCAGTTCGCCCTCCAGGCCGCGCTGGTAGTTGATCTGTTCGGCGAACTGGCTCGCGCCGAAGCGGGCGTTGTCCATCAGTTCGAAGCCGACGGCGCCGCCGCGCGGCAGCCCCTGGGACGCCAGTTGCAGCCGGGCGTCGTATACGCGGTCGGCGGGGACCAGCAGGGCGGTGCCGGACTCGTTGTAGCGGTAGGGCACGTTCATCGTGCCCAGCGCCGTCACGATGGCGCCGCCATCGCGGTCGTCCAGATTGGAGAACAAGACCTTGTAGTTGGGTTCGCTGCTCCACATCGCGACGGCGACGATCGCCGCGACGACGGCCGCCGCCGCGCCGAGCAGGACGGGCTTGGGGAGCGCACGCAGCTTCTCCAGCACGGGGAACTTCGTCAGCAGCGACGAGCTCAGGGTGGCCTGCTGGTTCATCGACGGCTCCCGCTGGCTACGCGGAGCTGGGACTGGGGCTTCATGTCTTGGTAGGGCAGATTACACATGCAACGTGCTTCTGGTCTGGGGAGAGCGTGGATTATTGCCCCTGAGACGACAATCCCAATCGTCGAAAACAGCCGGTTTTTGGCGTTACTTATCTCCTATGTCGCGCGGAAGGCGCGAGGGGCCGCCGCGGCCCTGGACGCAGGCGGCCGCATTCGGGGAAATGTCGGGGTTTTTGGCGGTTCTTGTCGGCTATGGCCGGCCGCGATCGGCGTTACGCTGTCTGCAACTTTGGCGTAATTCCCACCAGCAAGGAACCAGTAATGGCTGTATCAGGCTTGTCCGGCATCGAAAGCATGCTCCAGCAGATGCGCGCGGTCGTCAGCAAGGCGGAGACCGGCAACCTCGCCGCAGGCGAAATCGCCGGCCAGCCGGACGGCTTCGCCGCCGAGCTGCAGCGTTCCATCCGCCGCGTCACTTCCGCCCAGAACGCGGCCACCGCGCAGGCCAAGGCCTTCGAACTGGGCGCGCCGGACATCTCGCTCAACGACGTCATGATCGACATGCAGAAGGCCAGCATCGGCTTCCAGACGGCGGTGCAGGTGCGCAACAAGCTGGTTGCGGCCTACAAGGAAATCTCCTCGATGGCCGTCTGAGCCCGGTCCGCCGCGGCGGCGGATCAATTGCGCTGCGCGCCTCGCTCGAGGCGCCACACCACCTGCTGCAGCCAGTTTTCCTGGCGCGCGTCCAGGTTCAGGAAGATCGCGCCGAGATGGCTGACCGGCGGTTCGCCGGTGAGCGAGACGTGCCGGGGCGCGGCGTCGCCCGGATCGCCGGCCTGCACCATGGGCTGGCCCGAAACCGGATACACGTTGCGCACTTCCAGGCTGGCGCTAATCTTGCCCAGTTCGCCGAAGTCGAGCTGGACGTTTTCCATGACGGCGCCGCGTTCGGGCAGGGCGCCCACCTCCACCCCGGCGCGCAGGCCCACCCCGTCCACGGAAATGTCGCGCACGGCGAAATGATGGGGTTTGTCCTGGGGCGAGGCCTGCCAGGCCGCATTGCAGCGGCTGGCGCTGGCGATCAGCGATGCGCGGAACATCTTGCGGCGCTGGATCCGGGCCAGGCGTTCGGGGAAGGGCGACACCAGCGCGGCGCTGCCGTCGTCGAAATGAATGACCTCGGGCCGCTGCACCCGGAAGCGGATCTGCACGCCGCCATAGGCCGTGGCATTGAAATAGAACGTGGTTCCGCTCAGGAGCCCCATGCTGTCGGAGTGTTCGAAGTCCGCGCCGGCATAGTCGCGCGGCCGCCAGAAAAATTGGTGGGTGTGCTTGTCCGCGCCCAGGATGAGCACGGCCATCTCGCGGTCCGCGGCGTCGCGCACAAGGATATGGCTGTCGGGGTGCGTCAGCTCGAACAGGGCTGCGCGCATGTCTTCCGGCCGGGTCAGCAGGAATTCCGGGTCGCTGGCGTCCAACACGATGGTCGTCCTCAGTCAGTGGGGTCAGGCGGGGGGCGCGGCTTCGGGAAGCTCGCGCGATTCCAGGCGGTATAGCCAGGCCAGCAATTCTGCCACCGCTACGTAGAGTTGGGGAGGAATATGCGCATCCAGGTCCACTTGCATGAGCAAGCCGACCAGCTCGCGGGACTCGTGGACATACAGTCCGTTCTCTTCGGCGGCGCGGACGATGGTGTCGGCGAGCTGGCCGTAGCCCTTGGCGACCACGCGCGGCGCGCCGTCCTTCTCCTCATAGGAGATCGCGACCGCCGCGTTGCGGTTGGCGTTGGGGCCGGCGTCCTGGGAGGGGGGAAGGGCGTTCATCAGATATCGGCCGGCATGGCGGGGCGGGGCTCGATCACGCTCACCGACAGATTGCTCAGGGTCAGGCCGGCGGCCAGCAGGCGCGAGCGCAGCGTGTCCGAGGCTTCGTGGATCTCGGCCGCGCTGTGGGGCGCGATGACCTGGAGGACGAGCTGGTCTCCGGCCAGGTTCAGCCGCGCGTCCACCAGGCCCAGGCGCGGCAGGTCCAGCTTCAGCCGGGTGGCCCAGGCGGGGACCGCGGAATCGGGGTCGCCGCCATAGGGATCGCGCTGCACCTCCCATTCCATGGGGGTTCCGGGCCAGGCTTCGCCCTGCCAGGTCACGGCCTGGTTGGCCAGCACATCGAGCTGCTGGCGAACGAGGACGGTCAGATCCTGGTGGATGCCGCTGACGGGCGTGCCGGGCGCGGGCTGGGCCGGCGAACCCGAGGAACCCGAGGCGGATGGCGCGTCGCCGCCGCCGCGGGCGGCCGGCGGTTCGGCCCTGGGCCGGGCGGGCGCCGCGTCCTGCGGCGCGGCATGCTTGTCCAGCCGGGCCTGGGGCTCTTCCCGCAACTGGGCGGGCTGGGTCCGGCCGAACACCATGTCGGTCAGGTGGGACTCATAGAACAACCCGCTGTTCTGCAGCGCCTGGCGCAGGGCCTGGCCCAGCGCGCGCGCCGAGGGGCCGGCGGCGGCAAGCGCCGCATGCGCCGGAGCGTCCGGGCCCTTTGCTCCGGCGGAGGCTGCGGGGTGGCCAGGCTTGCCGGCGGCGGGGGCGGCGCCTTCCTGCGCGAGGGCGGCCGCGGCGCCGGAAGAAAGGGCCGCAGCCTGCGGCGCGGGCGTTTGCGCTGCCGGCTGCCCGGGTTGGCCCGCAGGGGGCTGGGCCGGAGCGGCGGCCGGCTGGCCTGCGGGGGCGCCGGCATTCCAGAGCGGCGCGCGGCCCTGCAGCGCGGGCGCGGCCTCGGGATACTGGGCCAGCAGGGCAAGAATGGTGCGCGCCGTCGTGCCCAGCGTGGTCGGGGCCGAGGCCGTGGTGTCGCTGCTGGTGACGAGGCCGCGCGCCGCCAGCGCCAGCGCGGCGGCGGTCTTGGCGTCGATGACGGTATTCTGGCGGTCGCCCCGGGCGCCGCCAGTCTGTATGCCTTGCCGGGGATCGCGGGCCGAGCCGTCCGAAGGGCCGGGCTTTTCCAGGCTGCCGGGCTGGCTGACCGCGTCCGGCCGGGCGCCGGAGGCAAGATTCGCGTTGGCGGCGGACATCGTCGTGCCGAGCACGGCGTCCAACCGCTGCACCAGGACGTTGCCGAGTGCGGCGGGACCTACGCTCATTCTTCAGGCGCCCGGTTGCCGTAAGTGGACAGCAGCGTTTGCTGGCGTTTCATGCGTCCCAGCAATTCTCCCAGGTGGGCGAGCTGGGGCAGGGCCAGGTCCCGGGTCTGGGCGTCGTTTTCCAGAATGCGCACGAGGAGGTCGTACTTGATGGCGCGGCCGCCTTCGTCCAGCGGGGCGGCATGTTCCATATGACGCAGACGCTCGACCCGCTCGCAGTACTGCTGGCCGTGGAGCATCGCCCCGTCCCAGTCGCCCATCTGGGCGGCCGCGAGCATTTCTCCCGTGATGAGAGCGATCTCCTGGTAGTGTTCCAGGATAGGCGAGGTGTACTGGGTAATGGACGTCATGGAAATCTCGGGCGTTCGATGGCTGGGCTATGCGTATGCCGTGCCTTCAGGGCTGCATGCTGCCGGCGGAGCGATCTATGGATGTCTGCCAGGCCTCGGCCAGGTCCGCCAGCAGGCGGTCGGCGGTGTCGAGCGCTTCTGCATCGGCCCGCAGGTTCGCCATCAACAGCGTGCGGACGATGTAGTCGTACAGACGGGCGAGATTCGCGGCGATTTCGCCTCCCGCCTCCATGTTCAATCCGGTCTTCAGGCCTTCGTCGACGATCTTGATCGCCTTGGAGATCGCCGTTCCCCGTTCTACTGCCCTGCCTTCCTGGAGGTGGAGCCGGGCTTGCCCGATCGCCGCCCGGGCGCCCATGTACAACAGCGAAATCAGCCTTTCCGGGCTGGCGCCCAGGACCTGCGTTTCCAGGCCGATGTCGGTGTAGGAACGTACGGAATAGGAGCCGGTCGGACGGCGGGCGGCGTAAGTCATTAATGCATCTTCTATAAGTTACTAGGACGTGGACTTGTTCAGCGCCGCGAACTGCTGGGTCAGGTAATTGGCAGTGACGGTCTGCTGCGATACGAACTTGTCCAATGCGATGAACTGGGCGCGCATGGCGTCCATCGATGCCGTGCTGGTGGCCTTGGCGCGGGCAAGCTGGTCCTTGACGTCCTTGATGGATTCGTTCAGGCCGTCCTGGCTGATCTTGATGGAACCGTTGCTGCCCAGGACGGTCTTGGTGGCGGCGTCGAATCGTGCCGCCAGGCCGTCGGTCGACGTCATGATGCGCTTGACGTCGGCGGGGTTGCTGGTCAACGCCTTGTCCAGTTCCTTCTGGTCCAGCTTCAACTGGCCGGTCTTGGGATCCAGCGTGATGCCGAGGTCGGCCAGCGAGCGCAGCGAGCCCTCGGAGGTGACGACCTGCAATGCGCTGGACATGGACGACTGGATGCCGCGCGTCGTGCTGTCGCCGGTCAGGGCCTGGTTGGTTTCGGCGGCCACGTCGAACGCCGTCAGCTTGCCGATCGTGCTTTGCAGCGAGTTGTAGGCGCTGACGAAATCCTGGACCGCCTTGCTGGCCACGCTGGTGTCGCTTTGCAGCTTGAGCGTGACGACTTTGTCGTTGCCGGTCGTGCTGTCGGTGCCGGTAAGGGCGGTCAGGTTCAGCGTGATGCCGTCGATGGCGGTGGACACGTTATTGCTGCCGCTCTTGACGGTGATGCCGTTGATCTCGATTTCCGAATCCGCGGCCGCGGTCTGCTGCGTCATCTGCACGCCGGAGCCGGAGTTGTAGCTCAGGATGTCCTGCAGCTTCTGGTCGCCCGTCACCGTGATCGACTTGACCGATGCCTGCTCGCCCGTGTCCTTGGCGCTGAGCATCAGGTAGCTGCCGCTTTCGTTGGTGATGATGGTGGCGCGCACGCCGGCCTTGTCGTCGCTGTTGATGGCCTTGGCGATGCCGTTCAGCGAGGTGTCGCCGTTCAGCTCGATGGTGTGCTTGTCGCCATTTGTGAGCTCGATTTCGAACGAGCCGTCGGCGCCATTGGAACCCTTGCGGTCGGCGACGATCCCGGATTGCAGGGTCTGGGCGGCGGCCAGGTTCTTCACCTTGATGGCGTATTCGCCCATCGTGGCGCCGTCTTCGCCGATGGTCGCGGTCAGCCCGTCGCCCACCACGTTGGCCTTGACGGCGTCCAGCGTCGACGACTTGCCCAGCGCCGCGGCGGCTTTCTGCAAGGCTTCCACCGCGCTCTGGATCTGGCCATAGGCGCTCACCCGGGCTTCGTAGCTGGCCTGGCGGTTGGTGTAGAGGCTCAGCTTCTTGTCCTCAGCGGCCTGAAGCTTCGTGAGGATGTCTTCCAGCGGAAGGCCGGTGGTCGAACCGAGATTAGTAATAGAAGCCATGTGAAATCCTTCCTAGCAATGCGATTCTGTCAAAAATACGGAGCCGGCGATTGGCCGGGTAAGGGCATAAGGCATGCCTAATTCGACGCTTCCGCGGCGGATCGGCGCTGAATGGGTATCAAACACCGTTTAAATCCACCGTTCACGCGCTGGTCTTGATGCCGTTGCCCTGCATGTTCACGATCATTTTGGCGATTTTCAGCACAGCCTCGCTGGGGATGGTGCGCACCACGTCGCCCGATTCCGCGTCAACCACCGATACCACCACCTGGTGCACGTCGGGGTCGA
>Ga0222420_100451_pt1 | contig 19781 bp, 19 predicted proteins | sample 3A2ome_FD_182470 | JGI IMG/M metagenome (GOLD analysis project Ga0222420, IMG submission 182470) | Enriched microbial communities from leaf-cutter ant dump, University of Wisconsin, Madison, United States - 3A200A (version 2) | ecosystem: Environmental > Terrestrial > Nest > Insects nest > Nest...
GCGGGGGGAGGGCGGGAAGTGGGTGTCTGACACCCGGGGACGCCGGGTCGATATGACGGGCGTCTCGTACGGGTGTCAGACACCTGAAGGGGCTGCGGGTGTCAGACACCTGAAGGGGCTGTCGCCTTGTGTCTGACACCCCTACGCGCAGGCCGTCGCTAAGCGCTGGCCCCTCCCGGGTGTCTGACACCCCCAGCTTCACCGCACCAAAAACCCCGCCCCCACCGGGTCGTTCTTGTCGATGACCCAGCGCGCCGTGCCCAGGATGCTGGCCGTTCCCTTGACCGTGGGGCGCACCGCCCGGGTGCCGTTCAGGTCCACCTCGCCCAGCAGGCAGCCTTCGAACACGCCGCTGCCCAGCAGGCCTTCCGACTTGATCGGCTGGTTCAGGCCCATCTTCCCGCGCGCCTCGAACATCGCCATCATCGCGCTGGTGCCGGTGCCGCCGGGGGAGCGGTCCAGTTGGCCGGCGCTGAAGACGTGCACGTTCTTGTAGAACGCGCCTTCGATGGTCGGCTGGTGCCAGAAGGTGATGAAGTTCAGGTTGTTGATGTGCGCCTCGGTCGGATGCTGGATGCGCTGGCGGGCGTTGAGCTGGTCGCGCACGATCAGGCCCATGCGGGACAGCTCGGAGCCGTTGTCCGGCGAGATCCGCAGGTCGCAGCCGGACAGGTCCACGATGCCGAAGTAATTGCCGCCCCAGACGATGTCGGCCGACAGCTTGCCGTAGCCGGGCAGTTCCACGGGGATGTCCTGCGCGGCCACGTAGGCGGGCACGTTCTCGAAGCGCGTCCACAGCACGTTCTCGCCCTCGGACGCCACTTCCGACACGACCAGGCCGGCGGTGGTCTCGAAGCGGATCTTGGTGATGCCGTCCTTGCCGCGCGGCACCAGGCCGTGCGCGACCATGGCCATGCTGACGGCGATGGTGCCGTGGCCGCACATGTGCGAATACTCGGTGCCATCGATATAGATCAGGCCGGCGTCGTACTCGGGGCTGGACGGCGGCGTCAGGAACACGCCGAACATGTCCTTGTGCCCGCGGGGCTCGCGCATCAGGGCCTTGCGCAGCCAGTCGTAGTTCTGTTCCAGGAATGCCCGCTTTTCCAGGATGGTGGATCCGGCGGGGTAGGGAATGCCGCTGTGCACGATGCACAGGGGCTCGCCTTCGGTATGGGTATAGATGACATCGAACGCGTCTTGCTTGCGCATGACTGTGGCTCCAGACAAGTAGGAAAGAGAGAAAAGTTATTTGCCGCGTTCGGACAGCATGTCCAGCCCGACGGTCAAATCCAGGATGACGATGGCGATCACCGCGGCCACGATCGTGGCGCCCGATACGGCCGCGATGGTCGGATCTATCGTGTATTGCACGTAGTTGAAGAGCTTCACGGGGATGGTGTTCAGGTCCGCCGTGGTGTTGAAGATGGACAGCTCCACGTTGATCCAGGAAGAGATGAACGCGAAGATCGAGCCGGTGACGATGCCGGGCCGGATCTGCGGCAGCACCACCAGGAAGAACGTGGTCCAGGGGTTGGCGCCCAGGTCCGCGGACGCCTCTTCCAGGGCGCGCTGTTCGGGCGTCAGCAGGGTCAGCGTGGACCGCAGCACGAAGGGCGCGATGATGACGATGTGCCCGATCAGCAGGGACAGGAAGCTGCGCGTCAGGCCGAAGTAGGCGCCGTACTGCAGCAGGGCCGCGCCCAGCACGATGTGCGGCAGCACCAGCGGCGACATCAGCACCGAGGTCAGCGCCGCCTTGCCGGGAAATTCATAGCGCGCCAGCGCCAGGGCGGCCGGCACCGTCAGCAGCACCGCCGCGACCGTCGCCGCCAGCGCCAGCACGGTGCTGGTGGTGAAGGCGGCCACGTAGCCGGCCTCGACCAGCAAGGTGCGGTACCACTCCAGCGTCCAGCCCTGGGGCGGGAACGCCAGATAGGGCGTGGCGGTGAACGAAGAACCCAGGATGACCACGAGCGGCAGGGCCAGGTAGGCGAGCACGGCCAGCGCGAACAGGCGTATCAGGTGGCGGAGGATCATCGCGCGGCTCCAGGCAGGACGGCGGCGCGGTTCGCCAGCGCGACCAGGATCAGGGTGAACACCAGCAGCACCATGCTCAGCGCGCCGCCGTAATGGAAATCGAACACCGTGCTGTATTGCTGGAAGATCAGCATCGACAGCACCGACACGCGTCCGCCCGAAAGCAGGGCCGGCGTGACGTAGGCGCTGACGGCCAGCGTGAACACGATGATGGCGCCCGATACCACGCCGGGCAGGGTCAGCGGCCAGGTGATGTGGAAGAAGGTGGCGGCCGGGCTGGCGCCCAGGTCCGCCGAGGCCTGTTCGCAGGCAGGGTCGACCCGGGCCAGCGCGTTGCCCACCGCCAGCACCACGAAGGGCAGCAGCACGTAGACCATGCCGATCAGGATGCCGGTCTCGGTGCCGATGAAGCGCACCGGACGGTCCGCGGCGCCCGCGCCGACCAGGGCCTGGTTGACCAGCCCGTTGCGGCCCAGCAGCACCATCCAGCCGAAGGCCCGCACGATGTTGCTGGTGAACAGCGGCACCACCAGCAGGATCACGCAGACGCGGCGCCAGGCCTTCCAGCGCACCACGCGCACCAGGTACCAGGCCAGCGGATAGCCCAGGATCACGCAGGCGACCGTGGTGAAGAAGGCCAGCCTGAAGGTCACCAGGATCACGTCCCAGTGGTATTGGTCGGCCAGCACGCGCAGGTATTGCTGCGCGGTCGGCGTCAGGCCGTCGGGCCCGCCGGTGACGCTGGCCAGCGCCACCACGGCGAGCGGCGCCAGGAAGAAGGCCGCGAAGAAGAGCACGGGAGCCGCCAGCAGCAGGCCGGGGGAACGCCAGGCGCGCGCGTTCATGGCCGTTCGCCGATCAGGTGCAGGCAGTCCGGCGCGAACGCCAGGCTGGCCGCGGCGCCGGGCCCGAGGCCGGAAGGCGCGATACCGCCGTGGCGGGCCACCACGATCTGCCCGCCGATGTCCACGTGGATCATGCAGTGGCTGCCCACGTTGATCACGTCGGTGACCGTGCCGGTCAGCTTCGCCGCGGCCGTGTCCTCGCCCAGCCGCAGGTCCTCCGGACGCAGCACCGCGATGCCGCGCGCGGGCGCCGGCCTGCCGCGTAGCGGCACGCGCAGGCCCTGGGCGTCCAGCAGCAAGCTATCGTCGCCGGACGCGGTGTAGGCCATGAAGTTGGCGTCGCCGATGAATTCGGCCACGAAGCGCGTGGCGGGCTGGCGGTAGATGTCGGTGCCGGTGCCCACCTGCTCGATCTGGCCCGCGTGCATGACCACCACCCGGTCGGCCATGGTCATGGCCTCTTCCTGGTCGTGCGTGACGAAGATGAAGGCGATGCCCAGCTTGGCCTGCAGGTGCTTGAGTTCCAGTTGCATCCGCTTGCGCAGCTTCAGGTCCAGCGCGGAAAGGGGCTCGTCCAGCAACAGCAGCTTGGGCTGGTTCACGATGGCGCGGGCCAGCGCCACGCGCTGCTGCTGGCCGCCGGACATTTCGCGGGGATAGCGCGGGCCGAAGTCCGCCAGGCCCACCAGGTCCAGCGCCGCCCGGGCGCGCGCCGCCGCCTCGGCGCGCGAGGCGCCCTGGCGGCGCGGCCCGTAGGCCACGTTCTCCTGCACGCTCATATGCGGGAACAGGGCGTAGTTCTGGAAGACGGTGTTCAGCGGCCGGTGATGGGCGGCCAGGCGACTGATGTCCCGGCCCTCGATCAGGATGCGGCCGGACTCGGGCTGCAGGAAGCCGGCGATCGAGCGCAGCAGGGTGGTCTTGCCGCAGCCGCTGGGGCCCAGCAGCGCCACGAATTCTCCCTGCCGGATTTCCAGGTCGATGCGGTCCAGCGCCTGGTAGGCGCCGAAGCGCATCGACACGCCTTCGATGGTAAGCAAAGCGGACATGTTCGGCCCCGGTCTAGCGCTTGCGGGCAACCTGGCGGTTCCAGGCGTCCGTGACCTCGGCGCGGCGGCTGTTGATGACGTTCCAGTCGAACAGGCTGAGGTTCTTCACGGAGCCGTCGGCGCCCCACGGCAGTTTGCGGGCGACGTCCTTGGGCACCTGCACGTCCTTGACCGCGGGGCCGAGGTAGAGGCGCGTGGCCAGGCATGCGGCGGCGTCCTGCGTCAGGGCGGTGTCGATGAATTTCTGCGCGGCGGCCTTGTTCGGCGCGCCTTTCACCAGGTGCAGGCGCGCGTCCGTGGCCCAGGCGCCTTCCTTGGGCACGGCGAAGCCGATGGGCAGGCCTTTGTCGGTCAGGTCCCAGGCGCCCACGTTGAAGTGCGCGCCGATGATGGCCTCGCCGCTCTGGTAGGCATTGGTGGCGGCGCCGGAGCTGTCGAAGAACAGCGCGGTGTCGAGGCTGGCGAGCTTGGAGTACAGCGGCGCCAGGTTGGACGGGTCGATGGAGAAGACCCGGGCCAGGAAGAAGACGAACGGCACGCCGGACGAATTCGCGGGCGAGGGAATGGCCACGGCGCCGGCGTACTCGGGCTTCCACAGGTCCTTCCAGCTCGTCGGCGGCTGGGGCACTTCCTTGGTGTTGTAGGCGATGCCCAGCGAGTAGTAGCCGGTGCTGACCGCGTAGGCCGCGTCGCCGCTGCGGTACACGCCCTGGTCGATCACGTTCTTCAGGTTGGGAATGCCCGCGGGTTCCAGCGCGTCCAGCACGCCGGCCTCGGCGGCCAGCTCGCTGATGCCGCCGTCCATCCAGGCGACGTCTATCGTGGGCGAACCTTTCTGCTGCTGCAGCTTCGCCAGCGTCGTGGTCGAGGTGCCGACCTCCGGCACGACGGTCACGCCCGTCGCCTTGGTATAGGGTTCGGCGACGCAGGTGCGGAAGGCGTCGCCCCAGTTGCCGCCGTACCAGGCGACGGTGATTTTCTGCTGCTGAGCCAGCGCCTGGCCGGCCGCGATCAGTCCGGCGCCCAGCAGGGCGGCGCGGAGGGCGCTGCGGGTAAGTGTTGCCATGTCGGATTCCCCTTGTGAATTTGTCGGCCCGGTCCGGTGCTTGTCGGTGGGCGCGCATACGGTGCCACAAGCGCATCTTGGGCGATCCCAGGGAAAACCAGCTTGAAGGCGCGGGACATAAACTTGAATAATTGCGACATGGACACCCCCGCACCCGCCGCGCCCGCAACGTCTCCCTATGACGACGGCGGTCATGCCCCGCCTCAGGGGAAACCCGCGCTGACTGTCGGTATCGTGCTGCTGGACCAGTTCACGCTGGCGGCCTTCGCCGGGCTGGTGGACGTGTTGCGCCTGGCCGGAGACCACGGCGGGCGCAGCCGCCAGATCCACACGGCGTGGCGCGTCATGAGCTGGGACGGCAAGCCGCGCCGTTCCAGCGCGGGCCTGACGATAGACGTGGCCGACAGCCTGCCCGACGATCTGTCCCAGTTCGACTACGTGGCCGTCTGCGGCGGCAACGACTATTTCAACGAGCGCATGCCCGAACGCCTGCGCGACTGGCTGCGGCAGGCGGCCGCCCAGCGCGTGCGGCTGCTGGGCATATGCACGGGCACCTTCGCGCTGGCGCAGGCGGACGTGATCGGGCCGCGCACGGTCTGCGTGCATTGGAACGTGCTCGATACCTTCCGCGAGCGCTTTCCGCAGGCCCGCGCCGTGGTGGACCGCCTGTTCGTGGACGAGGGCGACTTGATTTCCTGCGCCGGATCCACCGCCGCCATCGACCTGGCCCTCTATCTGGTGGCCCGGCATTGCGGGCGCGACAAGGCCCAGCAGGCCGTGCGGCACATGATGCTCCAGGGCGTGCGGCCAGGGCGCGTGCCGCAGGCCCATTTCCATACGGACCTGTCGGGCATCCAGGATCTGCGCGTGCGCCAGGCTGCGCATTTCATGGAGCAGCGCATCGACAGTCCCCCGCCGCTGGACGCCATCGCGCGCTATGTCGGCGTGGGACGCCGGCAACTGGAGCGCGCCTTCCGAATGGCCACGGGCATGTCGCCCATGGCGTTCCAACGGCAGTTGCGGCTGGAATACGGCAGTTGGCTGCTGCTGAACAATCCCTGCAGCATCACCCAGATTGCGCTGGATTGCGGCTTCGCGGACGGCGCGCATTTTTCGCGCGATTTCCGCGCGCATTTCGGCCTGTCCCCCAGGCAGTACCAGCAGGCACGCGGCGTGCTGGCCGCCGGCCACGAAGGCGAGATCAGCGTGTTCCCCGCCTAGCGCGAACAGGCCCTGGCCTTCATCGACAAGGAGCAGGCATGACTTACGACCTTTGGTATTGGGACGGCATTCCCGGGCGCGGCGAATTCGTGCGCCTGGCATTGGAGGCGGGCGGCATTCCGTATCGCGAACGCGCGCGCGAACCCGGCGCGGACGAGAACACGCTGGTCGAGGACTTGAGTTCGCCCCGCAAGCATCCGCCGTTCGCGCCGCCTTACCTCGTCGCGGGGAAAATGACGCTGGCGCAAACCGCCAACATACTGCTGTTCCTCGGGGAAAAGCACGGCCTGGCGCCGGATTCCGTGGAAGGACGCCTGTGGGTGAACCAGTTGCAGCTCACCATCGGGGACATGGTGGCGGAAGCGCACGATACCCATCACCCCATTTCCGCCAGCGAATACTACGAAGACCAGAAGGAAGAGGCGGCTCGGCGCGCGCGCTGCTTCCGCGAAGAGCGCATGCCCAAGTTCCTGGGGTACTTCGAGCGGGTGCTGGAGGGGCCGCAGGCATGGCTGGCGGGGGGCAAGGGCTGGACCTACGTGGACCTGTCCTTGTTCCTCCTGGTCGACGGCCTGCTTTACGCCTTTCCCAAGCGCATGGCCACGCTGGCGGCCGGCCATCCGAACGTCATGGCACTGCATGCGCGCGTGGCGGCGCTGGAACAATTACAGCCGTACTTCGAAAGCGACAGGCGCCTGCCTTTCGGGGATGGCATCTTCCGCCGCTATCGCGAATTGGACGCGGCCTGAGTCGGTGTTTACCCTGGTGTTGCTGGATGCTTTTTTTCCTGAAGCGGGCCGGAATAGGTTGAGGGGCGCTCATTTTTAGGATTAAATACTTTCCAATTGATACGTAATATTATCTATTTGTGTCATAACGGATAGGCCGAGCGGCATCCGGCCAGCCAGACGCCAGGCAGGAGACCCCCTCATGAAATGGATCACCCTCGGCCATTTGTTCCGCGCGGACCGCGGCACCGCGGACATGCATGGGCAGATCGCGGCGATCCACCATGTCCAGGCCGTCGTGGAGTTCGATCTGGACGGCCACGTGCTGACGGCGAATCGGAATTTCCTGGAGACGCTGGGCTATACCCTTGACGAGATCGCGGGGCGGCATCACCGCATGTTCGTCGATCCCGACGAGCGCGGATCGGCCGCGTACGCGGAATTCTGGAACAGGCTGCGCCGGGGCGGGCACGATGCCGGGCGCTATCGCCGGATCCGCAAGGATGGGCGGGACGTCTGGCTGCAAGCATCCTACAACCCCATTTTCGACCGGCGCCAGCGGCTGGTGAAAGTGGTCAAGTACGCCGTCGACATCACCGCGCAGCAGCAGCGGCAGGCCGACGTCGAAGGCCAGTTGGCGGCGATTTCCAAAGTGCAGGCGATCGTCGAGTTCGAACTCGACGGCACCATCATCCGCGCCAACAGGCTGTTCCTGGACGCGGTGGGCTACCGGGCCGACGAGGTCCAGGGGCGGCACCACAGCATGTTCGTCCCGCCGGAAGAGGCGCGCGGCGCCGCGTACAAGGAGTTCTGGCGCAAGCTGCGCAGCGGCGCACACGACACCGGGCAATATCTGCGCATCGGCAAGGGCGGCCGCCAAGTCTGGATCGAGGCCAGCTACAACCCGATTTTCGATGCCGAGGGCCGTCCCGTCAAAGTGGTGAAGTACGCCACCGACATCACCAGGCGCTTTACCGCTGCCCAGACCTTGCGCGTCGCGGTCCAGGGCCTGACCGAAAACGCCGATCGCGCGGGCCAGGCCAACACGCTGGCGCTGGACGCCTGTCGCGTGGCCGAGCAGGGCGGCAATACCGTGCAGGAAGTCGTGAAGACCATGGGCGGCATCACCCAGAGTTCGCGGCGCATTTCGGAAATCATCGGCGTCATGGACGGGATCGCCTTCCAGACGAACATCCTGGCCTTGAATGCCGCGGTGGAGGCGGCCAGGGCCGGTTCGCACGGCAAAGGTTTCGCGGTGGTGGCGGCGGAGGTCCGCAGCCTGGCGCAGAACAGCGCCGCCGCGGCCAAGGAAATCAAGGACCTGATCACCTCGTCCGTCCAGCAGGTCGAAGGCGGGGCGCGCCAGGTCCAATCGGCGGGCGCGACCATGGACGATATCGTGGCCTCGTCCCGCCGAGTGACGGAAATCATGGCGGAGGTGGTGGAGGTGTCGCTGGCCCAGTCTACCAAGCTCGCCGAGGTCACCGAAGGCATCACGCAGCGGACCGGAGAGCCGGGGCGCTCGCTGCAGCCGGCCGATGCGCTATAAAGACGGTATTGTCTGAACCCGCAGGCCCGGGCAGGAGCCATTCCGCCCGGGCCGCGCCATTTGCGGCTACCGTCCATGACCGAATCCGAAGCCCTGGCTCTTGCCTCGCACCGCCACTACAAGGGCGGCCTGTACCTCTATCTGGGCACTGCCCGGCACTCCGAAACCGAGGAGTCCATGGTGGTGTATGAACACCTGTGGCCTCACGACCGCGGGCTGTGGGTGCGCCCCGCGGAGCTGTTCTTCGGCCGGTTGTCCGACGGCTCGCCCCGTTTCGCGCCCTTGCGGCCGGCGGAGTAAGGCCGTGGCATTCTTTTATCGGCGGCCGCGCGCAGGCGGCATTGCGCCCGCTCGCGCAGCGGCGGGTCGCAAGGCGGGGGCCGAGGCCCTGGCCGAAGCGCTGCAGGCGCTGCGCGGTCCGTTCATCGTGGCCGACCTGGAAACCACCGGCCTGTCCACGGCCACCTGCGAGATCCTCGAGTTCGCCGCCGTCCGCGTGGGCGTTTCCGGCGAGCTGGAGCGGGAATACACCCAGGTGGTGCGCACGCGCGGCCCCGTGCCGTCCTTCATTACCCGCCTTACCGGCATCACGCAGATGGAAGTCGACCGCCATGGCGTGCCGGTCGTGCAGGCGTTTTCTTCTTTTCTGGATTTCGTGGAAGACCTGCCCGTGTTCTTCCACAACGCGTCCTTCGACCGGCGCTTTCTGGGCGCCGCCGCGGACCAGACCGGCCTGCCGTTTCCGAACGCCACCCATTGCACGCTGGCGCTGGCCAGGCGCGCCTGGCCCGAGCTGCCGTCGCACAAGCTGGAAATCCTGGCGCGCCACGTGGGCGCTTCGGATCCCACCCACCGGGCGCTGGCCGACGTGCGCACGACGGTCGCCGTGGCGCTGGCCGCCAGCGCGCGGCTGGCGGCGGCCTGAGGCGGCCATTTCGAATCAGGAGCCGCGATGTCCGATCTGGAACAGATCAGGCTTGCCGTCCGCCGGTTCACGGCGGAGCGGGATTGGCAGCCCTACCACTCGCCGAAGAACCTGGCCATGGCCCTGGCGGGCGAGGCCGGGGAACTGGTGTCGCTGTTCCAGTGGCTGAGCGAGGCCGAGTCGCGCCGCATGCCGCCGGACAAGCTGGCCGACGCGGCGGACGAGATCGCGGATGTGCAGATGTACCTGGTTGCGCTGGCGGACCAACTGGGCGTCGATATCGGCGCCGCGGTGGCGGGCAAGATGGTGAAGAACGCGCAGAAGTATCCGGCGGATCGTTTTCGCGGCAGCGCGCGCAAATACGACGACCCGCCGGAGACTCCCTGATCAGATCACTTGCTGTTCGTGGTGCACCTGCGGCGGCTCGACGAAGAAGCCTCCCACCAGCTTGCGCCATTCCTGGAAATCCGCGGACTCGCGGAAATCCACCATGTGGTTTTCCACGGTTTCCCACGCCACGACCAGCGTATAGCGCTGCGGCTGCTCGATGCTGCGGTGCAGTTCGACGCCATGGCAGCCGCGGGCGCGCAAGAACAGCGGCTTCGCTTGCGCGACGCCCGCCTCGAACAGCGCTTCCTGTCCTTCGCGGACATGAATGCTGGCAATCTCCTGGATCATGGTTTTGTCTCCGTACGAATGAGGCCGGGTAGCGCCCGGCGGCCGGGATAGTATGGCGGAAAAATCCGGATCCGGCCTGCCGGCAGACTGCGGCGCCGATCCTGCTCCGGGCGTCGCCCGGGCGCGCTAGGGAAGTTGCCCGAGCCCGCGGCATGCATTCCCATCCTTTGAGTGGATCCGCTCCGGCCGCCCGATCCCTCCCGCACATTCTGCGTCGTCCATATGCAGGGTACGCGCGCGCCTGATCCGCATATTTGGCGGCATGCGCCGCGTCCCAAGCTCGTCCGGCAGGATTCGGTCGCCCGTTTAGCCGATACCGATAAGCCTAAGGCGGCGCAATCATTCCGTACCAATACGAAAGTCCCACGCCTTTCGCCGTTGTCCGGGGGGCGGGGAGGGTAACGGTCCGCGCCGGTCGGCCACCGGCAACCGTGTATCCGTGCAAGTACGGATCAGGAGGAGCTCAAATGAAAAAGCTCGCAGCAGTCGCCGCGTTGTCCTTGTTCGCCGCAACGGCCTATGCCTCCGGCCAGATCGGCGGGTCGGTGACCGGCCATGCCGGCGCCATCAACGGCACCGCGTCATCCATTTCCACCGGCAGTTCCGTGGTGGCCACGCAGATCAACGGCTACGGTTCTTCCAGCCAGACTTCGTTCGGCAGCACCGGCGGGATCGCGGAAGTCGGCGGAACCTTCAGCCGCGACGGCACGCAAGTCGTCACCAGCACGCGCCAATACGCCAATAGCGAGTCCTACGGCAACGTGACGGGCAACGCGCCCATCATGGTGGGCGACAGCATCGCCAACGGCGGCGCCACGTTCGGCCAGACGGAAACCAGCGCGTCGGCGACGGGGTCGTTCCATGCGGTGAATGTGGGTGCGTTCGGGTCGATTCACGGCATAGGCGCGGTGGGCCATGTCGCAGGGTTCAATCACTGACCCAATTATCCGGACGGCTTCGGCCGTCCGGGCGAGGGGACATCATGAAGACCATTGTGCTTGCCATTTCCTTGTCGCTGGCCGCGTTTTCCGCCGGCGCCCAGACCAGCAGCTCCAGCGCGACGACCTCGGCGTCGTCGGGCTCGACCAATGCCGGCAATAACCAGGGCATTACGTTCAACTCCAGCAATGGCGGATCCAGTACGCTGCGCACGGCGCCGCCCGTGGGCGGCCAGAGTTTCTACGGTTCTTTCTCTTCCGACAGTTGCATGGTGTCCGCGGGAGGCGGCGGCTCCGTGGTGGGCTTCGGCATGAACGTCGCGATGCCGATAGAGGACCAGAAATGCAGCTTGCGGCGCAATTTCGAACGCACGATGCAGGCTGCCGCGTCCACCAAGGACGCCGACCGCGCGCGCCGCCTGGAGACCGCCGCCATCGACATCCTGTGCCAGACGGACGACCGCACCAAGGCGGCGCTGGTGGCGCAGGGACTATGCACCAATCCCGCGCTGGCCACGGCCGATCATCGTTTCGACGGCAGCGCGGTCGCGCAGGTGGCGCCGCCGCCGGCGCCCGTCCTGGCGGAAGGGTCCCCGCCAGGGCAGCCCGCGGTGCGTTCCGTGCAGAGCGCGGCGCTGGCATCGCCGCCGCTGCGCAATCCGCGGCTCGACAGGCAGCGCTTCGCCGACCTGTATTCCCCCGGCTGAAGCCGGGCGCCCCGCCAGGCCGCTAGGACGCGGCCGGCGGCGGGACCGCGGCGGGAACCGCCGCCTGCGCCGCCGGCAGTTGCGCGCCCGGGGCGAGCAGCATGGTGGGCGGCGACGATACTTCCAGGCCCGCATCGTGCAGCCGCTTGAGCATCGTGAACAGCAGGGCGCTGCGCACGCCGTAGGCCGCGCGCGGCGAAGATACGTAGCCCTTGGCGTTGAAGATCAGGTGGCCGCCTTCGATGCCATCCAGGAACACGTTGGGCGCCGGCGAATCCAGCACGTCCTCGTGGTCGGTAAAGGCCTGGAGCATCAGTTCGCGCACCTGCTCCGGGTCGGTGGACAGCGGCAGGGGCATTTTGATCTGCACCAGCCCCAGCGGATTCGAGCGGGTGACGTTGCGCACGGTCTTGGTCACGAACTCCGAGTTCGGAACGATCACCGTCGAGCGGTCTCCCATCTGGATTTCGGTGGCGCGCACGTTGATGCGCAGGATGTCGCCCTCCACGCCGCCCAGGGACACCCAGTCGCCCACCTTGACCGGCCGTTCGGCAAGCAGGATCAGGCCCGAAACGAAGTTCTGCACCACCGCCTGCAGGCCGAAGCCGATACCCACCGACAGCGCGCTCGCGATCCACGCCACGCGCTCCAGCCCCAGGCCGGCGGCCGATAGCGACAGGGCCACGGCGATCACGAAGCCTGCATAGCCGAACAGCGTGGCGGCCGACAACTGCATGCCCGGATCCAGTTCGGTCGTGGGCAGGTAGCGATTGGACAGCCAGCGCTTCAGCATCTTCACGCTGAGCAGCGACAGCCCCAGCACCAGCAGCGCCTGCAGCACCGCGCCCGGGCGGATCTGGGCTTCGCCGATGGCCAGGCCCTTGCGCAACTGGTCGAAGCGTTGCAGCAGGTCCATCGGCGCTTCGCCGAAGGGCGCCAGCAGCAGGGTGATGGCAAGCAGCCCGACGGCCACCCGTCCGATGCCCGACAGCAACACCGCGGCCTGGTCGCGCATGCTGGGCGCCTCGTGCTCGCCGCCGTCGCGATGAGACGTGCCCAGCAGCGTGCCGAAGCCGTCTTCGATCAGCGTGGACGCCAGGTAGGCGGACGCCAGCACGATCAGCACCCACAGCACCTGCTTGACCAGGAAGCTGCCGAACGCGACATAGCCGGCCAGCAGGCTGGCGAGGCTGAGAATCAGCACGGTCCAGATGGCGGTCAGCAGCAAGGACAGCCAGAACGGAATGGGGGCGTCGTTCTCCTGCATCGCCTGCCGGCGCAGCCGGCGGCCGATCGCGAGCACCGCGCCGATCATGGCCATGGTCAGGACGGCGACGATGCCGGTCAGCGTGATCGTCGTGGTCAGGCTGGCGTTGAGCAGCACGGGCAGGCCTTCGGCCAGCCAGATCATCACCACCAGCACGCCCAGCGTGCCCGGCAGCCAGCGCAGCCGCGACGCGACGGCGTCGGCGATGGGGGGAAGGCGCCACGACGGCCGGTTCGACGACAGCAGGGCATAGCCGAGGCCCGACACGTACCCGCCGAAACAGACCGTCGCCACCAGGTTGGTCAGCAGGGACGAGGTGTTGTCGGTCAACTGCGAGTTCCAGTCCAGACCGATGTGGAACAGCAGCGCGATGACGCCGGGCGTGGCCACGGCCAGGGCCACATGGGTGACCGCGAGGAAGGAGCGCCGCAACCGGCCGGGAGGGACCCGGGTGGCCGTCAGCCGCAGCAGGATGCGGCCGATCCAGACGCGCAAGGCTATCGCCAGCGCCGCCGCGGCCGCCAGCAGCAGCCAGCCCCATTCCGGCGTCTGCCCGATCGCGGCCGACAGGTGGTCGCCCAGGGTCTCCAGGCGATCGAGGTCGCGCGGGAACTCTTCCCGGAACTCGGTCCAGAACTGGCCCGACAGAAAGGAGTCCCGCCGCTCGCCCAGGCGCGCCTGGAACTGGGTGCGCCGCTGGGCCGATATCTGCTCCGCGGCCTGGCCTGCGTCCACGGACAGCAGCCGGGCCAGCTTGATCTGGGCGTCCAGCGCACGGCCGCTCTTTTCGAGCTGCATGCGCTGCGCGGCCACGTCGGGCGCTTCCTTGCCGCCTTCCGGCGGCGTGCCCAGTTCGCTCAGCTTGGCCGTCACGCTGGCCAGTTGCGGGGCCAGCGCCTCGGCAGCCGCATCCGCCTTGGACTGGATGTCCAGCGCGTCGCCGCGCTGTTTCACCAGGGCGGCGTCGTCGGTTTCGTCGGCCACGCGCTTGCGGATGTCGTCGATCTGCTTGCGCGCCGCGGTCAGCATCGTTTCCGTGTCGGCCGGCGTGGGCGGCGGCGCCGCCGCGGCGGGGAAGAGGAACAGCGCCAGCAGCAGGGCCGCGATCAGCGCCGCGAAGGACGGCGCGGGCCTCGCATGGGCCCGCCGGGGCAGGGAAAGAGGGGGGGTGAATGTCATGTTTCTTGGGCGAGTCGCTCGCATCGAGGCGGCAGCATAACAAGCCGCCGTCCCGCCCGTTGCAACAAAAACTGGTGCTATGGCCCCATTTGAATCGGTCCGTGATTTCCGTCAAAAGCGGCGCGCGCCGAGGGGAGGAAACGGGGGCGGATTGAGGGCGGGGCCTGGAAGATGGGCCGAGGCCTGCCGCAGCCCGCAATCCAAGTTTACGAGGCCAACGTTTGGATTCAACTCGCCCCTAGCGGGTGGGCGCTTTCTTGGGCTTGCCCAGCACCTCGTCGCACACTTCCAGCCAGGCGCGCGCGGCAAAGGAAAGATAGCCGGATTGCTGCCAGATATGGCCGACTTCCCACTGCATGCCCGATTTGGCCAGCTTTGCCGTGCTCAGCCCGCGTGTCTTCATCCGTTGCATCAGCGGCTCGGGCAGCAGCGCTATGCCCAGGCCGGCGGAAGCCATGGCCACCAGGAAATCCCAGTGCGCGCTCTGCGCCGCGATGCCGGGCTGGAAGCCGGCATCGGCGAAGGCCTGGCGCAGCCGCCGCGTGATGGCGAAGTCGTCCGTGGGGATCAAGAGCCGCGCCTCGCGCAACGCGCCGAGCGGCAACGAGGTCTTGCCCGCCCATGGCGCATCGGGCGGGCCGATGACCCAGATGGGGTAGCTGCCGAAGGGCTGGGCGGCCAGGCCGCCATCGGGCGCGACCGGAAGAATGGTCGCGCCCACTTCCAGTTCGCCGCTTGCGACCAGGCCCTCGACCGCCTGCCCCGTGCCCTCGCGCAAGGTCAGGTGTATGCCCGGGTGCCGCTCGCGGAAGCGCTTCACCACCGGCGTGAACAGCAGGTTGATCATGGGCGGGATGCCGACCTCCAGCTCGCCGCGGCGCAGGCCGGCGGTCTGGCGCAGTTCCTCGGACAACTGGCGCATCGTTTCCAGCACCTGCAGGCCGCGCTGGTACATGACCCGGCCGGTATCGGTGGGCCGCGCGGTATGGCCGTCGCGGATCAGCAGGGGCGTGCCCGCTTCCTCCTCCAGTTGGCGAATCATCTTGCTGACGGTCGATTGCGTCACGAACAGCGCCTTGGCCGCCTGCGTGAAGCTGGCATGCCTGACGGTTTCCACGAAATACCGCAATGCGCGTACGTCCATAGCCTGAGGCCTCCGCGGCGCGCGGTGCGCGCAAACAGGAAAATAATGAAAAAAACGACTGGTTTGAATGATTTTAAGTCATTACGAGATTTGCGCCGGCCTTCCTATACTGCCGAAAATTCGTCCCGGAGCCGGCTGTATCCGGCCCAGGGACCTCGGGAAACGCCGCGTCAGACGGTGCCTGGGCGCATAGGCGGCATCGCCGCGCCCCGCCGCCGGCCGCCGGCCATTGAATCTGGAGACACCATGCATCTCGACCGTATCCGCCACCCTGGGCTGCGCGCCAAGATCTCGTCCGCCGAACAGGCGGCCTTGCTGGTTCAGGACGGCATGACCGTCGGAATGAGCGGCTTCACCCGCGCCGGCGACTGTAAGTCGGTGCCCGCGGCGCTGGCGGCCCGGGCCGAGCGCGAACCGCTTTCCATCACTTTGATCACCGGCGCCTCGCTGGGCCACGATACCGACAAGATGCTGGCGCAGGCCAACGCCCTGGCGCGCCGCATGCCGTTCCAGGTCGACACCACGCTGCGCCGCAAGATCAACCAGGGCGAGGTCGCGTTCATCGACCAGCACCTGTCCGAAACCGTCGAGCAACTGCGCGCCGGCCACATCGGCCCGATCGACGTGGCCATCATCGAGGCCGCGGCGATCACCGAGAGCGGCGCCATCGTGCCGACGATGTCGGTGGGCAATTCCGCCTCGTTCGCGCAACAGGCCGACAAAATCATCATCGAGCTGAACCTGGGCGTGCCCGCCGCCATCGAAGGCCTGCACGACATCTATGTGCCCGCCGACAGGCCCGCCCGCCAGCCCATCGGGCTGGTGTCGGCGGACCAGCGCATCGGCCAGCCTTTTATCCAGGTGGACCCCGCCAGAATCGCCGCCATCGTCATCACGCAAGAGCCGGACAGTCCGTCCAACGCCTTGCCGCCCGACGAAGAAACCCATGCCATCGCCGGCCATATCAACGCCTTCCTGCGGCGCGAGGTCGATGCCGGCCGCCTGGCCAACTCCCTGCTGCCGCTGCAGGCCGGCATCGGCACCATCGCCAACGCCGTGCTGCACGGCTTCGAGTCGTCCAGTTTCGACAAGCTGACCATGTATTCGGAGGTGCTGCAGGACAGCGCCATCGAGCTGCTGGACCAGGGCAAGCTCGCGTTCGCGTCGGCGTCTTCGATCACGGTGTCCAAGCCCGTCTACGAAAAGATCCTGGCCAATATGGAGCACTACCGCGAGCGCATCGTGCTGCGTCCGCAGGAAATCAGCAACGCGCCGGAGATCGTTCGCCGCCTGGGCATCATCGCCATCAACACCGCGCTGGAATTCGACATCTACGGCAACGTGAATTCCACGCACGTCGGCGGGACGCACATGATGAACGGCATCGGCGGGTCGGGCGACTTCGCCCGCAACGCGCATCTGGCGATCTTCGTGTCGAAGTCCATGGCCAAGAACGGCGACATTTCCAGCGTGGTGCCCATGGTGTCCCACGTGGACCACACCGAGCACGACGTGGACGTGCTGGTCACCGAGTGCGGCCTGGCGGACCTGCGCGGCCTGGCGCCGCGCGAACGGGCGCGCGCGATCATCCGGAACTGCGTGCACCCGTCCTATCGCGACGCCTTGCAGGATTACTTCGACCGCGCCTGCGAACGCGGCGGGCAGACGCCGCACCTGCTCGAGGAAGCATTCTCGTGGCACCAGCGCTTCAATGAAACGGATTCGATGCAGCCGAAGAAGCCCGCTGCGCGCAAGGTCGCCTGAAGCCCGGGCCGGCCGTTTATTCCGGCCGCGGTCCGTCTTCGGGATCGGGCGTGTCCAGGCTGCGGCGCGACATCTCCAGCTCGTCGCGCAACCATTGCTTCAGCGCGACGAGCGGCCCCCAGTCGCTCTGGCTGGGGCGGTACACCAGGTGATAGGTTTGCGCCTGTTCGTAATGGATGCTCACGGGCGAGACCTGCACCAGCCTTCCCGCGCACAGCGCGTCGGCGGCAAGCAGCTCACGTCCCAGGGTGATGCCCAGCCCCTGCTCGGCGGCCTGCAGCATCATGCCTGCGTCATTGAATGAAGCCACAGGCGTGACGGGCATGCGCAGTCCGGCGGCATTGAACCATTGTTGCCAGATATCGCGTTCGCCCAGCAAGGGCTGGCGCGCGAGGGTTTCCGGCGTCTGGTCGGGAAGCGCGGCCGCAGTTTCCGGCGACGCCAGCACAATCAGCGGCAAGGGCATATCGAACAAGGGCTCCGACTCCACGCCCGGCCAGGGGCCGCGGCCGAAACGCAGCGCGGCATGAAAACCGTCGCGCAGCAGATCCACCACCTGCTGCGATGAATCGATTTCCAGCGCCAGGTCGGGATGGCGAGCCCGCCACCGTGCCATGCGGGGCAACAGCCAGCGCTGCGCGAAGGAAGGCAGCACCGACACCCGCAAGCGCTGCTCGCTGCCGGTGGCGGCGGCCGATGCCGCCAGTACGCCTTCGTCCAATTGCGCCAGGGCGCCCTGGACCGCGCACAGCAGGGCCGCGCCGGCGGTATTCAGAACGATGCCGCGCCCGCTGCGTTCGAACAGGGGGAAGCCGAGCTGGTCCTCCAGCCCTTTGATCTGCTGGCTGACCGCGCTGTGGGTGAGATGCAGCCGCTCGGCCGCCGCGCGCAGGTTCTGCAGTTCGGCCACGGCGCGGAAGGCGGGTAGGGTATTCAAGGGCAAACGCATGGCGGCAATGAAGGAAGTGCTGGATTGGTCAGCATAACTTACCGATAACCCCAAAACAATTCGATTTTCACGATGGGGATGGGCTATTACGCTTACCAAACGCGTATCCCACACGGAGCCCATCATGTCAGCGCAAACCTGCTCTTCACCTTCCGTTCCGTTTGTCCCCCTGCCCAAGATGCGGCAAGAGGCTGCGTTGCCGGCCGATCGCAACAGCCGGGCGGCGGAGCGTGCTCCGGAACAGCCTGCCTCTTCCCGCACCGGCTTTTTCGAATGGGTCTGGTCCGCCTATCGCAAACGCCGTGACGAGGCGCGGCTGCGCAATCTGGCGACAGAGCTGGACGAGCATATGCTGCAGGATGTGGGCGCGCCCGAATGGCTGATCAACGAGGCTACCGCGGACCGCGAGCGGTTGCGGCGCCGGGATGTGGACTACCTGCGCTGGTAGGCGCGTCCAACGGTTGCCGTGCAACGGCCCCGCCTGCCTTCCTCTCTTCCTCTGTCTATATATAGAGCGACAGGGATACAGGAAATCCGCAGGCGGGGCCGTTGCATCGCCCGAAACTTGTGCTATAGTCTCGCTCCTTCGCGGTTCGGGCAGTTTTCGAGCCGCGGGGCCAGGCAGGCATCATTGCATGGATCGCGCGAATCAGGCAGAAGCTAGTTGCGTGTTCCGAAACAAATGTGCTATAGTCTTGGGCTTGGCTGGTGATGCGGATTAAGGGTTTACCCTTAAAATTGCCAGCCACCTGAAGTGTGACGGACCCCTGGCAACAGGGCTGCGGTTCAGCCGGAAGTTCGGCGGTGGCGCAGGTTGCAAGATAGGATGCAAATTAGGCAAAAGCCGGTTGCATAATCTGCAAAAGTCGTGTTATAGTTTCGGGCTTGGCAGTTGCCGAAAATTCAGGGTTTACCCTGATGTTTCGATAGCTGCTAAAGAGGAAAGAGTCCTGAAGAGGGCGCGGCAGGGCAGCAAAGCGAGTGTGTTGAAACAAGCGATGCTGACTTGACAGGCGATAAAAACTTCTTCATAATCTCGTTTCTCTGCTGCTGACACAGCGAGCGACGCGAAAGCGACGCCCGTTGGGCAGGCAGGGTTGCAGTACAGAATTTGGCAGTACCGCTCTTTAACAATTAAACAACCGATAAGTGTGGGCGCTTGATGCGGGTGCGGTGATTGATTGGGTTTTTAACCTGGTTGGTCACAAGCACAAGAAATCAAGTGCTCACTAGAAGTGAAGTACCTTAGATGTCAAGTCTAAGCACATACCTCACTTCCTTTGAGTAGCGACGTATGACTCGGTTCTTCGGAACTAAGAAATACGAAACACATACAGAGATTAAACTGAAGAGTTTGATCCTGGCTCAGATTGAACGCTAGCGGGATGCCTTACACATGCAAGTCGAACGGCAGCACGGACTTCGGTCTGGTGGCGAGTGGCGAACGGGTGAGTAATGTATCGGAACGTGCCCAGTAGCGGGGGATAACTACGCGAAAGCGTAGCTAATACCGCATACGCCCTACGGGGGAAAGCAGGGGATCGCAAGACCTTGCACTATTGGAGCGGCCGATATCGGATTAGCTAGTTGGTGGGGTAACGGCTCACCAAGGCGACGATCCGTAGCTGGTTTGAGAGGACGACCAGCCACACTGGGACTGAGACACGGCCCAGACTCCTACGGGAGGCAGCAGTGGGGAATTTTGGACAATGGGGGCAACCCTGATCCAGCC
>Ga0222420_100452_pt1 | contig 19760 bp, 19 predicted proteins | sample 3A2ome_FD_182470 | JGI IMG/M metagenome (GOLD analysis project Ga0222420, IMG submission 182470) | Enriched microbial communities from leaf-cutter ant dump, University of Wisconsin, Madison, United States - 3A200A (version 2) | ecosystem: Environmental > Terrestrial > Nest > Insects nest > Nest...
CTCCTGATGGTGGCGATCGAGATCCGTAAAAGGACTCGTTACATGATCGCGATTGCGAGAGAGGGAGCAAGCTGGCAGACGATGACGGAGTGTTCAAGGATTCGTGCGAACGGCTATCGCCCATTCCCGCACCCCGTGCGACGGCGAGGGCTTCACAATCGCCTTTAGCCTATGGTTTCGTTTGATTTTCGAATCCTTGTCGGGTTATGTTTATAATTAAACTTTTTCCTTTGGGGCAGTCCTGATGAATTTTGTTAAGTCGATGTAAGGCTTGGACGTCAAGCTGACCCCAACCGGAGATCCGTCTCCGTCACTGTAGAGAGCCTCGAGGCGGTCCGCCTCCAGTATCCATAGCAGTTCGCGGATGCCGGTCCCGTGATAGAGGACGGCCGGAACGTCTTCTTCCGTTCGGCGTTTCCCCATCTTCCACTGCATGGTCGACTCCCTGGCGCTAATCAGGGAATTCTGGGACATCCCGCGGAATACAACCAAAAGGGAGGCGTCCGAGAAGCCATTACTGACCTTAGTCTCGGCTGCACACTCCGTGAAACGAGAGAGCAACCTATGTCTTCGGTTTGCTGGAGATCATGTCGCTCGCGATTTCCGGAGAACCCGGCCAATGGGCCTGACGGCGAGCGGCGACAGTTTCATAGTCTTCGAGCCTTGATGGATCAGGCTGTACGACCGCGCCGTTTTCCAGAAACAGTAGGCCGTCGTAACCCGAAGGCATCGAGGCCACGAAATTTTCGGCCTGATGAAAAATCACCTTGAGCGCCATCGACACTTCGCGGGCGTCTATGGCCTTGTCGCTCATCAAGCGATCGAAGTCATCCTGTCTATAGACGGCATTCCGTTTCAAAGCTTCGATGAGGCTTTCAGGCGAGTATCCGGGGTCTTTGGCAGGAGCCGCCCATATAGCGGCGGCGATCGGAAAATGGTGCCTATGGATGTGAAGGAGGTCGACAACATCCCTGGGTTCCTTTCGCGAGGCCGCAGCCAGGACCTTGTTCGTGGCGAGATCGAACATATGAAGGGTGTACCCGAACACGTCGTCCCGAACGGCTTCAAAAAACCTGAAATCGCTGTCGATGACCCACTCCAGCAGCGTGGTTTCACCGTCTTTGCGGATAACCGCGCGATACAGCTCGGGATGTTCCGCCTTCCATTCCACTTCGAAGCCGGCATCTGAAAGGGATTTGGCATCCATTTCGACGGTCGCTTTCAGTCGATAGAAGCGGTCGTCGTCATTCGACAAGTCATGGAAAATGTCGATGTCTTTTGAAAACCGGAATCCGTCAGCATTAATGACGGTGCCGCCCGCAACATGGCTTCCCGGATGCCTGTTCCTGGCAATGGCAGCTAGTGCCTCTCGCTGAACCTTAAATAGCGGCACGGCAGGCTTCCTCGATGTTTTCAGCGAACCTTCGCGAAGCCATGTTTCCTTCACGCTTGAGACGGGCGGCGGTGTCCAAAGCATCCGAAATCGATGGAGCAGTCATTTTACGCGTGGACCAGAGGAACTGAGGCCCGTAGAGATCGAAAGCCTGCCGATACAGAGCGGCGACAACAGGCGGAGCGGCTCTTTCCAGAGCCGCTCTTGGGATTTCTCCAAAACGGGCTGCATGAGGAAGCATCAACCATCACCATCATTCTGTCCGAAAAATAAGGCATCGATCCGCCTCCCGCAAGCCTTTGCGCCTGTTCGGGGAACACTACTTCCTTCACCGGAGTGCGACCAGAACCGATGGTCGGCGTTCCGGTTTCCTGTCGTCGGAAAGCCGCTGGCACGTGCCCGTTATCGCACTCCTCCGAAGCTTCCGCCGTAAACCTCGCCGAGGTCATCGGACAGGATGAACAGTCCCCCGACTTCGTTCGCCTGTGGACCATAGAAGCGGCCCTCGAGCGTCCCGGTCATGCCGCTTGCCGTGGAGGCGCTGCCGATGAGACGGTTCGAGTTGCCGCCGTAGGCCATGGTTCCCGTCATGTCGAGACTGGGGGCATCGCCAACGATCCCGGAATCCGGCTCTACGATCACAGTGTTGTCGGTCCTGAAACCGACCGTTCGGCTCGCGAAATCGGCTGAAAGGGTAGCGTCCGCTCCAGCCAGGTAATCCTGTCCGTCCCGGTCGACGGCCGAGCCAAGGGAATGCCCGCGGAAGGTCGCCGTTCCAGAATTCGGGATGTTTGCACCCGCAGTCTGCGCCCCGACGCTGAAGGCACCCGCAGTTCCAGCGCCGGTTCCGCGCCCGGTCTGCCATATGCCGAAGGTTTGATAGTCGTAGCCCGCATCCAGAGGCAGAACGCCCATGACCAGGTCGGAACCGTCATTGCTGACTCCAGCGATAAGCGATCCATCGTCTTCGACCTGGGAATTGTAGGCGTTCCAGCTGCGGGTGGTCTTGGGGCCGTTCACCTTGAGTCCTGTAATCGAACGGGCTCCGTCAACGGTGGCCTCGATGCTGCCATAAGACTGCTGGTAGCCCGAAACCGTCGTGACCGTGCTGCTGTCGTAGGTGTAGTCCAGCTCATGGGCTATCCCGTCCACCCTCGTCGTGGCGGACGGCTTCATCGTGCTGAAACTCGTAAAAACCGGAGCTGATGGCCCCGAACTGCCTCCTCCCGATCCCCCCAGACATCCCGACAGAGCCAGGGGCAGCAGCAGAAGAGGGACGGTTCTCAGGACTTTGCGCATGTCATCCTCCAGGACAGCAACGGCTCTCGGCCATCCGGAGGACAATAGCATGCAGGCCGAGGCACCGCCGTTTCGCCGGCGAGAGAAGTCTTCAGGGCTTGGGAGCCGATGCGTCGGCCGATGCCTTCTTGCGCCATAGCACAAGGGATTCGCCACGCTCCGCCCGCTGCCATGCCCACATCACGAGATGACCGAAAGACGCCTTCGGTCTGTAGACTACGCCACCGAACTGGTTGAAGGGTTCCACTGTCGCGAATCCTTTCTCCACCAGTTCGTCGAGCGCCGCCTGACACTCCTCGCTGGGTTCGCTCTCCACCATGTGAAAGGTCGCCTCGCTGCCCAAGGTAGGGAAAAACGCATGGCCGACGGCCTTCGCGTTGTCGGACAAGTCATCGAAGTTCATGACGAAAATTCCTCCTGGGTTCCGGATAGCGTGCGCCTTCTTCGGGTTGCAGGCAAATATGAACCGTTGCCTACAACCCGGCGCGGGAAACGGCGTCTCATGGAGAGAGAACATCCCTCTCTTCTTCGAACAGGTTCGAGAACGGTGACTCCGCGTCTTCCAGTGCGGGAACCCGATCACCCAGAACCTTCCGATCAGTCCCCGTCACTTCGAACGCCCGCACGCGCCTGGAGCCGTCCTCCGCGGCCATGAAGACGAAGAGGACGTGTTCCGGAAGGGCTTCGTCGTCGTCCACGACGCCATTCACCTCGTCCACCGCGTGTCGGCCATCGGCCAAAGCCTCGGACGAAGCTTCCGACCCCTTTAGCCGCGCCTCGTAGCCCACGGCGTAGGCGACGTGGGCGAGAACGTCGAGAACCGCCTTCAGCGCGTCGGGGCCGCTCTCTCCATGGGGATCGTAGACATTCACTTCCCGGATCTCCCGGCTTTCGCCGTCCCATGTCAGGGCCGTGTCCGGCAGGCGGCCGTCCCTTTCGAAGAGACGCCTGAGTTCGCCTTCCGCGAAGTCGAAGAAGCTTTCAGCGTTCATTGCAGGAGTCTCCTGTTGCGATAACCCGGAATGTAGCTCTGGAAAATGAAGCCAGCAAATGCCTTTCGGTTCAGATCGTATTCCTGTGAAAATGCGTTTCGGCTCCGCCATCCTCGGGAACGAAATAGAAGCTTGTCCCGTCCTTTCTGAGCCTTCCCTTGCCCGGCAACGAAGGCGGTGTGTTCCCATCGCAATCCTTGCACTTGAAATAGTAGCCGTACTTGCCGTGAAGCATCTCCAGTCTCGCCGACGAGCAATGCTTGCAGGCATGGCCGCTAGGGCCTTCCACTGTGCCATCGGCCTCCGCCGGTTCGGTTTCCGTGGAAGTTATGGCCTCCAGGTAGGAGAAGTCATTGTCGAGGGGCACATGGTGGGCCGCCAGCTTCCTGCCGACTTCCATCAAGGTATCGGAGCCGATCACCCGCGACAGGTTCACGATGTCCTTCAGGATGGCGTCGTTGGAACTCATGGCCTGGAAGAACTCTTCGTAGCTCACGATCTTCGAGGTGTCGAACTTGTCGGCAGGAGGCCGATTCACACGAACCTTGGGCGAAACGACCATGATGGACTCGAACCGCGGCTTGATCTGGAAGCCGAGGCGCCGCGGGAGCAATCCTTCCTTGCCAATCAGGTCTTCGAGAACAAGCTGATGGCGCTCGTTCTGAAGGAAGGGAGAGGGGATGCCGTCGTACTTCCGCTTGTAGTTGTTCCACGTAACGAAACGTCCATCTTCGTCGATCTTCAAGCTTCCATGGAAGCTCTTGGTTTCGATCAGGTAGAAGGTCAGGAAACGATCGATGATGAGATGGTCGATCTGTGCGACGCGGCCGTTGAACTCGATCCGCAGCCCATGGAGGATGGCGTAATTGAGCGAGTCCTTAAGCTTGAAGTCGATCTGGTAGGCAGCGTCCTTCTCTGCGGCGGCCCCGGCTCTGTATCGTTTGAGCTTACCGTCTATCTCCCCGGCCTTCTCGGGATTGCATCGCTTGATGTCCTCAAGCTTATGGATGGCTCCGGGAATGGAAAACGGAAGGATAATCATGGTTTGTGGCTCCCCTTTACGAATATGGTTAAGGAGAGCTTCCGCCGGCGCAATGGATTTCAAACGTCAGCAGCCCTTGGCTCCGATTGACCTGTTGACACTCGACGGAAGGGCATGAAGGTTCGACATGGAGGAGATCTCTGCCGCGGATATGCCGAACTTCCACCCGCATTTTACAGGGATGACGTGGTCGACATCATAACCGTTGGCCCTCAGGTTCGCCACGCTCCCTGGAGTGACCCGGAGAGTTTTCGTTGTAAGACTACGCGCTTCCTTGGCATATCCGGCAAAATTCTTGTAGTGCCGGAACTGTTGCCATTGCAGGTATTGCGAAACAACCGCCGATCCGCCGATTGAACCGACGATGCTTCCAGTGATCTCCCCCGTTCGAAATGCGCTTTCGTCCAATGTTTCTCCTGCCCATGCATAGCCTTCGGAAACCAGAGCCGCGCCGCCATGAGCGGCCAACGTGCCGCATGCACCTCCGGCAAGCGCCATGACGACGGGACCTCCTGGAGTAGAGATCACCGCACAACCAAAAGTTGCCGTCCCGACAGTTGTCCCGACGACGGCCGTCGTAATGCCGAAATCACGCCACCAGTCGCTATCGGTTGGAATGTTCGATGCCGCTTTCAGGGTGATGGCCTGGAGTCTGGAAATTGTGGGCCCTGGCTGTTCGTCCGGTATCCACGCTACGACGTTCCATCCTTTAGGAAGATCAAGCTTGTCACGCCATCCATCTGAAAGCATATCGACGGATATCCAGTTGCTAGTGTCGGTCCCGTTCCAGACATTGACCGTAGCCTCCCACAATACAAGCGAACGATTCGTCAGGTGGTATCCAGCCAGGCTATCCTTTGCTTCCCCTATCAAATCCCGATCACGCACGTCGCCGACCAAACGGCTCCCCTCGACCATCAATTCCTTGGATTTCGTCGTTGTCACGGCCCACGCATCCGAAGCGCGTGAAGAGGACCATTCTGTCCAAGATTCATCAGCGCGTACGGAGGTTCCCGCAACGAAGAAGAGGCCGGCCGTCAAAGCGATAATACAGCACCGCATGATCCCTAGATGCCCAATGCGCGCGCAAGCATGGGTTCCAGAACCAATTCAGGACGATTCCCTCTTTCACGCAACTCCATCGCCTTTACGATTTTCGTCCCCGCGTGGCTGAATTTCCAATCTCTCGAACTCTCCGCGGCGATGGCGAGATAATCGGTACGGCTGGAGACAATATCGTTCAGCATGCCGCCCTGTTCGACGATCTTCCCTGCTATCGCTTTTCTGGGGGCGATCACGAATTTGCCGGTTAAAACAAAAACACGATCAGAGACGACAACTTTGCTGACATCCTCAAGGCTTCCATCTATCACTCCTACATTGCCGAACGTGGGCAATCCTGTGTCGGTCGCGCTGTCGCCGACAAGGCGGGTAATCCAGCCGCAAATATCCTCCGCCTCATCGGGAGTTATTCTACCGTCTGCGATGGAAAGCCTGGCGGATCGACCTAACGACGCAACACGGGAATCTTTACTGAGTTCGGGATTGCAATCCAGTCGAGAGAGAAGCTTCTCCACTTCGGTTGGAGATATCGAGTTATCGCAGGCTATCCCCGCGCAGAACCCATAGAACTCATTGACAGCATCCCTCTCACTCTCGACGACGAATTCGTGCGAACGCATTTCCACGATATTCTCGAGGATGCCATAGACCTCCTTCATGTCATTCGCCCAGATATCTAAATCCTGGATGAGTTCCGCGGCGTCGTCGTCATGCAAGAGAGACAGAAATTGTCCGGCTTCCGCTCGCAGTGGCCCGATTTCGGCATGGACGACATTCTCGCTTGCCATCACCCCTTTGAGGAAGCCAAGCCAGTAGCCAAGGGCTTTTCGGTAATTGGATGCGGCATGAATTTTGCCGAGACCAATACTTTCATGTTCGAACTTGCGAGGTTTCCAGCTTGAACTTGCCATATGGCATCTCCATCTGCTTGATTCAGCAAGTCTAGCAGATTTCGCAAGTCGCCATCTCCGCCGGTGAAAGGGGTGACGTATTTGCGAGCGGGTCAGGCCGCAGGCATGTACTCGGACATCGGCCGCACGGACGCGACCTCGTTCTCGAACCGGGAAACCTCTGTCTCCGGCGCGCCGCTGGCCCTGAGCGTGTCGACGCACGACTTCAGGGACTCGATGTCCTCCGGCTCCATCCAGTCGTCCATCGACAAAGTCAGGACGTAGCGCATCACGTCGGCCCGCGTCTCCGGCGAGGAAAGACTGTCCGCCTCCGCCTTCCTGTCGAGAGCGGACTGCATGCGCATGGGGTCCATTGCGTCGGCAATCCTGTTCTTCATCCTCTCGAAAAGGCCCCCGGCGGCCGCCGTCGACCTGACGGCGCGGACGAGCTTGCCCACCTCGAGGTCCTCGACGGCGGAATGCGCCTTCGACTTCAGTTCCGCATGCCGTTCAGCGGCCAGCGTCAGGTGGCGCAACGAGGCCTCACGGCCGAATTCCGTCGACGACAGGGCAGGCCCAAGCGAGGCCCGCAGGCTTTCCCGGCACGCTTCCTTGGCAGCGTCGAACTCGGCAAGGGCCTGAGGATGTCCGCTCAGTTTTTCCCTGACCTCCTCAAGGCGGTGGAAGCCTCGCCAGGAAAGGACCGTCGAATAGGAATAGGCGTTCCGAAGGTCCTCGCAGAATTCGGAGGCGGCGGCCGGGATTCCGGACTCAGGGGCGGCGTTCAGCCCGATATATGAGCGCCGCAGTTTGTCCTTAGCCTGCTCGAACTTGACGAACGGTGCATCCTTCGGGAAAACCAATGGCATGTGACGATCCCTCCAACCTCCATATGAGGATCGCCGTCTTGAAGGAATGACACAAACGCGCGGACGCCCGCCTTCGTCACTCCTCGCGTGCGAACACCAGACTGACCGAATTCGCTTCCTGGCGGCCGCACGCACCCAAGGCCCATGCCGGACGGTTTCCGGTCTCAGGCTTCCAGGTCACGACCGAATTCAACAGGACCATCTTGAGCGCCGGGCTTTCGTAATCCCGGGCCAGCGCCAGGCACCCCTCGTTGTCCAGTCCCTCGAAGGTGACGGCCGTTCCCGCTGGGTGACCCTCGCCGACGTCGAATTCGCCCACGCGGATCGGCGATCCGGTTTCGCTTCGCAGGCTCCGGTCCACGATCATGCTGTCCGGAACCATGCCTGCACCCGGCGTCGCAAGGACGTGCTCGTTGAAATCCGAAACGTTGAATCCGCCTCCCGTCGCATTCGACAGAAAGGTTTCAAGGACGCGGGTTTCCCGCTGCAGGGTTTCCGCCTTGCCCTCGGCCGCATAGGCCTGATGAATCCCCGGAACGGCGGCGGCCGCTGCCAGCAGGCCGAATGCCATCATGCTTTTGAGATTTCGCATTCCAACGCCTCCGATGTCGCTTTCAGAATATTCACCCACTGAACAGGATGGTGGCAACTCCCCGTCGATGGAAGCGCCGGCTGAGAATGATCGGAACTAGCTTGGCCGCCCGACTGGACATGGGCGGATAGCCGCCGAATACTAGCGGTCAATATTCCCCGAGGAGACCGCCATGAAGCCTTCCTACGACAGCGTCATCCTGAAGGACGACAACGGCGTCGCTCATTCGATCTTCTCAAAGGCCGACTACACGGCCGAGCACGAAGGTCGCCTCGAGGAAATCTACCGGATCATCGGCGCCTCTCCCGACACCTTCCAGGGGATTCCCAGCTACAGCCTCAACAAGGACCGCATCGAGAGTGCCGTGAACAGCCTCCATATGTTCGAGCAGTCCTACAGCTGGAGAGAGGACGGCAAGGGCAAGAACGGCCGCGACAAGCAGCGCCGCGGGAAAGCCCTGTGCATGCGGTTCGCCTATGACTGGGAAGATCGCCCGCATACGATCTGGGACCACTGGCGGCGCAACGAGGAAGCAGAGCTCTCCTGCGCCTGGTCCGATTCCGGTTTCGAGATCATGGGATACTCCGAAGACGCCAAGGCCTTTCTGACCGATCTTGCGGATGCGGTCCGGAAGGGCGACTTCGCCTGCTTCAAGGGCGGCGGCGGAGGGAACCCGTTCGACCGCGGCGGACTGGTGATCTGCATTCCCTCCCGCGTGCCCCAGAAATACAAGGACCAGATGGCCGACGGCCATGCCGAGAAGAAGCGGTTGCTGGACGCCGCCGCGGAGACCGGCATCGAGAAGCGTATCCTGGAGCGCATCAAGGACGGCCCATCGCACAACGGCTTCTCGCACATCTTCTCGGAGTACAGGTTCTACGCGCTCGCCCCCGCATGGGCGGGAACCATTCGCGACAGAGGCGTGGAGCGCGGCGGCATTCTCGAGACCAGTCACCCGGTCGTCTTCTTCCTCAACCCGGGGTCCCGGAATGCGGAGGCTGGCTGGTATTCGGTCGAGGAACTGGACGACTGGCTGGCCGGGAAGGGGCCTGTGCTGCGGAACAAAGAATCCGCCCCATCTGAAGACACCCATAGCCTGTAGAACAGGAAGCCATGACTCCGCAAACACGCAGAGACCTTGAATGGGCGTTGCAGACGCTGGATCGCCGAAAGAAAATCGTCGAAGGCCATTTTTGGCAGCCTGATGGCTGGCGGAATACCGTGCTGCGGCTTTGGACAGGGGAATACGACAACGATTCCGTCTGCGTCAAATCGATCGAAACGAGAGACGACGGATCGATGCGAAATTGGCTCATGGCCTGGCGGGTTCAGCCTGACGAAATCAAGCAGGAAATCCATGAGTGCCTACGGCAGATCAGGACCGTGCCCGACGCAGACCTTGGCGAGCTTGCGACGGTTCCGCTTCCCGACGTTCCGGAGCACCTCATACAATCCCTGCGTTCCGACATGTCGTTCCTGACCCTTCGATCCCTTGGGGAGGCGGCGGACATAATCAGCACTCCTGCCTTTGAGGAATATGGCGCTGTATGTATGTTGCGGTGGCATACCGGCTGGACGCTGTACGTTAGCTTCCAGGAGAGCCTGCATGGCTCCGCAACGGCAAGCTGCACGCTGATCGACCCGAACGGGGACGGCGTCTGGTCTCGAAAAGGAATCTCGGACACCGACGGGTTCAAGAGGGCGATCGACCTGTTGGTGTCCGAAGCCCGGGATGAAGGGTTTCAGCCACCTGATCCGTATTGGTTCGGCATCCTGACCGATGGGTACTTCGAACGGCAGATACAGCTCATTTCGGAACAGGAATGGGTTCAGTGAACGATAAAAAGACGGTCAGACGAATGACTGCTTTCGACTGACCGCGAACAGATTTGACTTTACTCCTCCTTGTCTGGCGCGCGCGGAGATCACCGGAACGAAGGAAGCTCCTTTTCAATCCTCGCCATCTCCCTCGCCTCGTTTCGAAGCAGTTCGAAAGCGTCGCGCCTCAACCCTCTAAGATCAGTTGAAACGACCCGTTCAAGTTCCGTCATTCGCCCGAGAAAACCGTAGCGATCAGCAGTCTTTTGTGCGAGGATCGAAACTTCGATCCTTTCGTTCTCAGGAAGGAACGGCATGAGCTCGGCACGATCGCCCTCGTAGTCCCCACGTATCGCGCGAGCCCGAATTTCTCCCAATAATTTCCCGCCGCTGAATGAATCGTTGTGAAGTGGCGCTTCCCACATCTTGAGAACGGCGATTTTACGGGCGAGATCCTCGTTGAATGGATGGTTGCCAAGCTCAACGAGGTCATAGAGATCCCTAATCCGGATTCGTTGGTAGGCTGCCCTTATCTTCTCTCCGATGATCTCCTCGATCTGCAGACACCTTAAGTTCGAAGCTTGACCGCCTACATGCGCTTTGAACTCTGCTCTTTGCTCTAGGAGCACCGGCGGAAGAACGGGTTCAGCCCTATGGTCCAGTTCGACCTTCACCCTGCCTGACCTACCGTTCGGCAAGGTATAGCCAACCGAAAGAACATGGGTGTTCCCATGAGTGACGGCCCTGACATCCGACGAGGAATCGATATCAAGCTTCAGCCCCGCGATTTCTCCCGGAATTAACGACACAAGGTCGCCGACCGTATGCTGCACATTCGCGAGTCCTTCGCTATCGATCGTGAAATCAAGGTCGCCCGAGAATCTGGACTCAACTCCAATGATGGTTCGGCGAAGCATTGAGCCACCCTTGAAGACTAGGTGTTCGAGTGCGCCGGTCAAAGACAGGTGTTCGACTATATGGGTAAGAACGATGTCCTGTAATGCCGTATCCTGAGATCTGGCGTTAAGCTTCTTCTGAATGATCCTGAGCTTTAGGGAGAAATTTCCTTCGAAGAACGACAATGGCCAACTCCAAATCGGTCCACTTCACCCATGAACGCGGATCGATTGATGTTGACCTGAAGCTGCCATTCGGACTGATACCCGAAGTCGCCCTCGACCGACCCTTCCCTGCCGAGTCTGGACCTGCTCGTTCTGGGAATCCTCGATCTAAGTGCATGCCTTGCGGCAGCATCGAACAAGTCCGGCCTGACGTGGTCGAGGAAAAAACCAAGGCGCTGGAGCATGGATACGGACCCGTTTCGAAGCGCGGCGTCGACGATCTCCTTCACGGAACTCTTCTCGACGCCATTACCGAGGATAATGCCGACTTCGGCATATCCTCCGGACAAATCGGGGCGATCGACGCAATCGACGACGGTCTTCGCTACGCTCGAAATGCAAAATCCGTCGTGGGAGTCTTTGATGAAACCGAAGAACTTTTCAGGCTTCAATTTCACAAATTCGATCTTCGCGTTCTCGACCAATCTCGCCTTCACCTGCTTCAACGCAGCCACATGGACGAGCGTTGGATGCTGCCAGGTAAGGCCGAGATGGGAAGCCGCTGCCCACCAGCCTACATAGCTGGGTTCCACGAAGCTTGCCGCCGTTGCAAGCACCGAAACCATCCGAGTGTCGAGATACCCGGTACTTGCCGGAATCGAGACATAGCGCCCATGTCCGACGCGGCGAAGCCAGCCTTTGCGTTCCAACCGAGACAGGGTCCGGACCGCTTTCATTCGATCGCCAAGCAAGGCTTCCGCAAAATCGATGTCAAGTACGGCTTTTCGAGCCTCCTCCGCGGAAAGCATGACTTTGGCCTCAAATGGGCCTAAGGTCCGGATGTTGAATTCAAAGCCTTCGATGGTTTCTTTCATTCGGATGCCTGTGTAATATGTATTCTCATTTTGCATTTATAGCGACAAATTGCAATACAAAATACCTAGCTCCCACAGCAGTGCGAACCCTCCTCGTGTACAAAGGAAATTGGATAGAAATAAAAAGCCGACCAGTCTCCTGATCGGCTTTGACTGCTCGCAGGCAGCGTGTTTTAACGCCTTGTCTGGCGGGGTATTGAAGCTCTTTCGGGGCGCGAGGCCGCAGCCTCAACTGGAAGGATAGTTCCCGGCCATTCAGCGATCAAGATCGCCGCCAAGGATTCAGGGAGACAAGGGAGATGTTTGCGGCTATAGGAGCCGCATGAGCCTCGCCGCCCCTAAACGCCCCTGCGGAAGCTGTCCCTACCGGACCGATGTCGCGTCCGGAGTTTGGGCCGCCGACGAATACGAGAAGCTCCCCGGTTATGACGGCGAAATCATCGACCAGCTCACGGCAGGCGCGACCGGCGTGTTCCTCTGCCATCAGAAGGACGGCAACCTGTGCGCGGGCTGGCTCGCCTGCCACGGTCCGGACAATCTGCTGGCACTGCGGCTGCACCAGAATCTGGATCCGTCCATCTGGGAGTATTCCACCGACGTCCCCGTCTTCAAGTCAGGCGCCGAGGCAGCCCGGCACGGCATGCGCGACATCGAAGAACCCGGAGAAAAGGCGAACAGGACGATCCGCGGTCTGATGAAGAAGAAGCGCGGAGCCTGAATCCTCGTCGGGGAGCCTTCTTGACAAGCGTATCCTGCCTCCTTCTGTCAGGACTCCTTTGTTGACAAGCAGTCCTCCAGGTTCTACAGACACCATTCGAATCCTTGAAGCCAAGGACTCGTTCGACAGGAGACTTGCCAATGTTCTCGACCAGCTACCTCGCATGGGGCGCGACCGGAGCGCTGATTTTCGGATTGACCCTCCTGTTCGCAGTCCGCAGCGGAGCCATGGCCGCCTTCGGCGTGGTGGCGGGCTTCATCGCCGGCTGGACGATCTCCTTCACCTTCATGCCTGCCTACGACCTCTGGCTCGGCCAGAGCCTGATGCTGTTCTTCTTCCTGTTCGGCTTTCCGGCGCTCCTGTCCCTTAACGGAGGAACGGAGCGCTCGGCCTATCCGGTGATCATGTGGTTCCTGCTGGCGGCCGTGGCCATCGTGACCGTCATCGGCTCGACCTTCTCTGGCTTCCATGCCGAGAGGTACGCGAAGCTGCTCGTTCCCGTCCAGGAAAGCCGTGCGACTGGCATTCCCCTGATCGACCAGACGCAGGCCCGCCTCGTCACCGACGAACTGGCCCGCAAGCGCGCCGCGGAACTGATCTCCGGCTCGGACGAGCAGGGCATCGGCTCCCGCGTCACCATCGGGGAAATGTGGGGCAACGAGATCGGCGGAACCATGTACTGGATCGCGCCTCTCGAGCATTCCGGCTTCTTCAAATGGCTGAACTTCGACTCGACCCCCGGCTACGTCATGGTTAGCCAGTTCAACGAGGTGAACGCGAAGTTCGTCCAGAACCAGCCCATCAAGATCGGCAAGGGCGCGTGGTTCTCCGACAATGTCTACCGCCATGTCTACCAGGCGGGCCTGATCGACTACGAATACGGCGACGCCATGTTCCAGGTGGACGATTCCGGCCACCCCTACTGGGTCGTGCCTTTGCTCTACCCGCAGGTCGGCTTCGCCGGATACATGCCTGTCAAATGGGCGCTGGTCGACGCCACGAACGGCGACGTGCAGACCTTCGACAGCCCCGACGCCATCCCCGCCTGGGTCGACCGCGTCTTCCCGCAGGACCTGATCGCCGACCGCTTCGACGACTGGGGCTGCCTCGGGCAGGGCTGGGTCTCCTGCTGGTTCACGGGCCAGAACGTCATCAAGTCCACGCCCGGCATCAGCGTCACGATCGATCCCGATGGCCATATCGTCTACTATTCGGGCACCCAGTTCGAGAACGCGAAGTCGGAAGGGGCCTCCTCGGGCGTCTACCTCGCCAACGCGCGGACCGGCAAGACCGTGTTCTACCCCCGCGCCGGCATCACCGAGATCGAGGCGCAGTCCGTGATGACGCAGGCCTACGCCAACTACGAAGGCTATAAGGCGGCCGAGCCGATCCTGCTGTCCGTCAACGGGCACGAGGCATACTTCTCGATCATTCTGGACGCTTCCGGTGTGCGCAAGGGCTTTGCCATCGTCTCGCAGGACAACCGCAACATCATCGGCCTCGGCAATTCGGTGCAGTCCACCGTCAGCGACTTCTCCCGTTCGCTGCAGCGCTCCGGCCGGGACGCGGCCTTCGAGCCGGGCAAGCAGGCGCCGCAGACCTCCGTCGAGGGCCTCGTCGTCACCTTCACGCCCTATGTGCAGAACGGCAAGACGGCCTTCTACCTCACCATCGACACGCTGCCGAACAAGATTCTCGAGGTCTCGGACGAGAAGATCGGCGAGATCGTCGCCACCAAGGTCGGCGACCCGGTGCGCGTCACCTCGGACAACTACCAGCCCGGCGTGGTCTACGTGACCGGCTTCGACAACCTCCGCTTCGAACTGAAGGAGGAAGGCCTCCAGCCGGTCGTCGACGGGTCGATGAAGGACGCGACCAAGCGCTACGAAGAGCAGAAGGACCGCAAGGACGCGAAGGCGATCATCGAGAAGCTCACTCCGGAGGAGCTGGACCGCCTTCTCGATGCGCTTCGCCAGCCCGACGCTCCCGCAAGCGGCGACGCCCGCTAGGGATTGCGGCTCGCCATGAAAGTCGTCTCCATCCAGGAAACGACCCTGGCAGGTGACCATCGACGAGGCAATACTCGAAGGCCGTGAGGGGCACGATGACAGGTGGCCCTCATATCGAGACGGGAAGAGACGCTATCGGCGACGCCGCATAGCGTTATGCCCTGCCAGCCCATTAATGGCGTTACGTCGGCCCTAAATTGCTGCCGCGGCCAAAGCGACGACAGCCCCGCCAACCAATTCAGCGGCCATCCCTCCGACCGGAGACACGTAATAGAGTACGGTGGACGTGACATAAGCCCCAGCGGCAAACCACAGCGCGAAGGCAGTGATCGCATGGATGCGGCGGTCGCGCGGTCCGTGCGCGATGTCCTTATAGGTATCCATGGTGAATTGCACGGCCATGCTCTCCCTTAGCCCACCTAGCGTAAGCATCTGTCTACTGGTTCTCAAGTCCTGAGAGGCGGGGCATCCCTTGTGACATTTCGGGGTCAGCCCCAATATGCCGGAGAACGGAGCTTCGGCATGACGACCTACAAGGACCACGCTCTCGCATTCCTCTCCTCGCGGGTTTCGCCCGAGGGGCTGCGGGGCCGCGCCGATACCTGGAGACAGAAGTCGCTCGCGGTCGATGGCCTCGACGTTCCGGCGGTGCTTGACCGGGCCGCCGGGCACATCGAGGCGATGACGGACGCCCTCGCGAAGGTCGCCGAACTCATCGAAGGCATGGAGGATGCTTCGTCGGTGGGGTCAGCGATCCAGAGCCTGCCGATCCCGGACGCTTCCATCGTCGATGACATCTGGGCGGTCGGGCAGGCGCTGCGGGAAGACAACCGCGACCCACATGGCGGCAGCACGGCGTCCCATCTGGAAATGGCGGCCGACGAACTTCGCCATCTTTCGAGTGAAGCGGTCCAGCTTCGGACTATGGCTCTGGAAGACCTCAACCGTATCCGGAACGCCGCCTTCGGAGCGGTGGGCAGGCTGGTGACGGAGCCTAGCCACGAAGCCCCCGCCCTGCGCATGTAGGGGATCACGTGACCTGACGACCGATCGACGGTCGCCAACGCTTTGTCTCCTGCGGGAGTTCACGGCATAGCTTACCAGTCAAACGCGCCGGAAACCTCACAGTGGACCACGATCACTATCCCGAACGCACGATACCCGCAGGCTGGTGGTTTCATGGCCAAGAGGAAGGCGACATCCTGCTGGACTTTCCCCTCTTCCTGTCCTCAAGCGAGAGCGAGGCAAGGGGCTACGCCGGTCCCGACGGAAGGCTCTTCCGCATATGGGTTCCGGAACTGTGCGTCGTCGATACCCTCGACGTCGAAGCCGTCAGGCTGCTTTCCCGTGGCCGTCCCATCCATGATCCCTACGACGACCAGGTCTACGACACAGCCGAGGAATTCCTGAATGCGTGCTCGTCCGACACCTGGGAAGCGATGGAGGCGCTCGGCCTTCCGTCGGAAGCATTGGTCTACGAGGGCGGTATCCAGAACCTGTACCTGAGGAATCCGCAAGAGGTGCTGGATGCCGCCAGAATCGAGCTTGTCGGTGCCGAGCGAGAAGAGACGGCCCTGCTGACGCCATAGAGGTTTTCGGGCCGGCATTTGACCTTTGGCCGCCGGGAAGGCATCCTCAGGTCAGCAACGGACAGCGAGGCCTCCGAAAGGTTGCCGTTGCAGGCGCACCCTTTGAGGTCTGGTACACCACGGTAAGGCGCACTCGTACGATTGAAGCCTGGAAGCTATATGGCCATAAGGCTCAATGCCGGACGCACCTTACGTAGTACTGGGACGGACCTATCGCCTGGGTGGTTCCGGACGCCGCGACTATCGAGAAGTAGTTTAGTGTCGTCGTACTGGTCGATGACCAGTACCTTCCACTAGCCATGAAATTCCCGACCCCCGAGCGGAACGCCGTTTCAAGCTCCTTGATCGCAGGAAGATACCATACGGAGCCTCGAAGCCGACATTGGTTTGCAGCAGGAAACCTTGAAGGAGGACTCAGGTTCGCCATCGCAGTGGTGTTGGGTTCGCCGTCATCTTGGCTGGTAGGCACTCCATACACCCCGTCGGTGACGTAGAACGTGCCCGGCTCGTCTTCTGTCGCGGCATAAATCCGGATGCCTGTCACGGGATTGTCGCCGACGTAAATCGCTCCGTCGGGACATGCAGTTCCGACGGGACCGGTCTCGCAGGACAGAGCCTCGAGCGCTTCGAAGCTGAACGACGGGCTCGAGGCAGTCCGCCCCTCTCCATCCACCGCCGAGAGGAATATCGAACGGACCGATGTATAGGCCGCTTCATGGCCTGCCTTGATCGCCAGATGAGCGGTGCCGGACGTCCCGGAGATTACGTCGAGCCAGTCCGGAGCTCCGTTCATCGACCATTGCAGGCTGGCGGAGTCACCCCCATGAGTCGTCGCGGTGATCCCTGTCGTCGGGAATGGATCCAGAATCGAATAAGAAATGTCGTCAGGAATCCCGTCGATGACCAGAGGCGCGCGCAGGGTCTTCGAAACGCTGTCGACAGCAAGCACGGTCTCGCCCTTATATGCCTCGACCTCGATCCTGTATTCGGTGTCCGCGGCCGCCGTCGGCAATCCCGACACCGCGCCCGAAGCGCCTACGACAAGGCCAGGCATGTAGGCATCGGGACCCGCCCGATAGGACACCCCCGATACGTCGCCGATCTTTAGAAGGGGCAGTTCCATAAACGATCCGACGGTCAAGCCGAACGGAGATGGAACCTGAATCGCTATGTCAAGGTTCTGGGATTCGTCGCCGCCATTGTCGCCTCCGGTATTGTCTCCCCCGGTACCCCCACCGCCTCCTTCCCCGGTATCTATCGGCGGCAGGTTCGAGGGCCTATCGATAAGACCCGTCTTGGAGGTCCTGTAGTAGAATGAGGATTCAGAGTACGCAGATGCCGACATACTCACGGCGGCGAGAGCCATGACGCTCCCGAGAACGAGCTTCCGATATGCGCTTTTCATGGATCCGATCTCCGGGCCTGATTTTTCAGGTGATTGATATTTGATCACGCAGTTCAGATGGTAGGTTTTGAGGCAAACCGTGTAAAGGATTGGTCGCTTTCGCCGGCAGGCGATGGGACCTCATGCCGAAGATGTCCAAAGGCCGAATCCTTGGGTTCGGGTCAAGGCATCCAACCGGGTATTTTAGCCTTCCTGGATCAAGCGACATGAGATATAAGGCCTGCGCCTGCGGAATGCTTGTGTCCGGGGTAGAGGAGACGGCTTGGATTTCCATCAAAAGCATCTCGTCAACGCGAGGGCTTGGCGGAGGGCGGTTTTCACCACCTATGCGCTCAGCCTGTCGTTTTTTGAATCCGTCGTCCTCGACCGCCTCGTTCGCGGACGCACGGCGGAGACCCTGATCCTTGCAGACGCCGAGGGCGTGAGGGCGGGGCTTACAGAACAGGGCGCGCAGCGCACTGGACGCGACTACGAACTCGAACCGGTGATCCTCGACCAGGGCGTGTTCCATCCCAAGATCTCCGCCTTCATCGACCATGACGACGCGCATCTCGTCGTCGGTTCCGGAAACCTGACCTTCAGCGGATGGGGCGGCAACTTCGAGCTCGCCGAACACCTTCATCCCTCTTTCGCCGCCGACGCCTTCGACGACGCGGCCTTGTTCTTCATGACGCTGGCGGGAAGCGACATCGCCACCCACGGCGCGGCGGAGCGCTGCGAGGCGGTCGCCGACGACCTGGCGCTGGCCGCCTCGCGTAACAGGCTCACTGGCGACGTCAGGCTCCTGCACAGCCTCGACGGCTCCATCGGGAACAACGTCGCAGGCTTTGCGGACGAACTCGGAGGCGCGACGCGGCTGACGGCCGTCTCTCCATTCTGGGACTCGGGCAAGGCCGTGAGCACCCTTTGCAAGCGGCTCGGACTCAGCGAATTCCACGTCCACGCGCATCCGGGAGGCAGCGTCAGGAGCCGACAGGGGACGAACTGGCCCACATCGCCGGACGTTCCCGCCATCCCCGTCGCCGTCGCCGACTTGGCCGAGGGCGGGGACCGCCTGCTGCACGCCAAGGCTTTCGAGATCGTCTGCAGGCGCGGGCGCATCCTGATGTCAGGCAGCGCGAACGCGACATGGCCGGCCCTGTATTCAGGGAACGTCGAGGCTTCTGTCGTCCGCATCCAGCGGGAAAGGCTTCTCGGCTGGACGCTGGTGTCTTCCGCGGTGCCTGTCCCGCTCCCGCCGATGGACACGAAGGGAACCGACGACGGCGAGCATGTCGGCCTCCTGCGGGCCGAGGTGGCGGGAGAAACGGTCAAGGGAACCGTGCTGTCGCCGAAGATGTCAGGCCCGGCGCGGCTTCTTCAGCGGTCTTCCGAAGGCGACGCCCACATCGCCGAGATCGAGGTCGCTCCCGACGGCAGCTTCACCGCGGCGGTGCCGGGCTTCGAACTGGGGGCCATCCGCGGGGGCCGCGTCGTCTTCCGCATCGAATGCGGCGGGCAGGCCGCCGAAGGTTTCGCATCGCTGTCCACGCTGGCGGGACTGCGCCGTATCGCGGGCAAGTCGGCGGCGAGCCTGCTGGCCGTGCTTTCGGGCACCGAGACCCCGGAGGACGTCCGCGTCCTGATGGAGTGGGCGCACGACAATCCCGGAATGCTCGTTCCCGCTTTCAGCGGAGGCGGATGGGGAACAGGCCAGCAGGCGGAAATCAGGCCATTCGCCATTCCGATGTCCGATCTCCGCAACGTGGCGGACGACGCTCCCCGGCATGCCGGAGGCGGCGAGGCTGGCGGAAACGGTGGCTGGACGAGGTTCGTCGACGCGCTTCTGTCCGCCATGAGGGAGCGGCGCGGCGCGGCCGCCCAGAGGGAAGACAACGAGGACCAGGAGGGGCGCGACAATCCCAGGGACGCGGACAAGGAAGCGAAGGAGGCCGCCAAATCCCAACAGGCCGCCTTCAAGGCGCTAGAAATCTTCGACCTGGTGTTCGAGGCCATGCTTCCGAGCGGCGCGCCGAACGAGGCGGCGCTCAGGGCCTTCGACATCGCGGGATACGTCTGCGACAGGCTTCCCGCCGAGATCGCTCCCGACAAGGCCCGCGTCTGGCTTCGCCGGGTGATCGACGCAATCTGTGCAAACGGAACCGTC
>Ga0222420_100454_pt1 | contig 19571 bp, 14 predicted proteins | sample 3A2ome_FD_182470 | JGI IMG/M metagenome (GOLD analysis project Ga0222420, IMG submission 182470) | Enriched microbial communities from leaf-cutter ant dump, University of Wisconsin, Madison, United States - 3A200A (version 2) | ecosystem: Environmental > Terrestrial > Nest > Insects nest > Nest...
TTGTCACGCAGGTACAGGTCTTCCAGCTTCGCCAGGTCGCCCAGGTCGGGAAGGGGGCCGGAGAGCTGGTTGTAGTTCACCGAGAAGGTGCGCAGCTTGACCAGGCCGGCCAGCGGCGGGAGGGTGCCGGTGAGCTGGTTGGACGATGCGTCGAAGCTGTCCAGGTTGCCCAGCCCCGCCAGTGCGGTGATGCCGGTGAGCCGGTTGTTGTTGACCCAGAAGGTCTTCAGGCTGGCAAGGCCCGTCAGGTCGGGGATGGGGCCGGTGAGCTGGTTGTTCTGCACCGTGAAGCTCTCCAGCGCCGTGGCGCCGGCCAGCGGGCCGATCTGCCCGTCGAGCAGGTTGCCGCTGAGGTTGAAGGTCTTCAACTTCGTCAGCCCGGCCAGGCTGGGCGTGGAGCCCGTCAGCTTGGCGCCGCGGATCTCGAAGTCCTCCAGTTGCGTGAGCGCCGCCAGCGAAGGCACCGGGCCGCTCAGGCCGCTCTGGCCCAGGCTGACCGTGACCAGCTTGGCCAGCGCGCCGACGGGGGTGATGGGGCCGGTGAGCTTGTCGTTCTGGAACAGGTTGAGCGACCTCAGCTCCGTCAGGTCGGCCAGCGACGCGGGCAGCGTGCCGTCGAGGTTGGCGCTGTTCAGCGCCAGGCCGGTGACGTGCTCGCTACCGGCGGGGCCGGTGCAGGTCACACCCTGCCAGGTGCATTCGGTGCCAATGGCGCCGTTCCAGTTGGCCTTCTTGGTCCAGTTGGCGCCGTCGGTGCCGTCGTACAGGTCGGTCAGCGCCTGGCGCTCGGCGGCGGGAATGGCGGCCAGCGCGGGCGCGCAGGCCATTGCTGCGGCCAGCGCCACGGCCAATGCGGGAATGCGGGTAGGAAAAGTCATTGCCAATGGGATCCTCTTTGCTATGGGTTTGGAAGCTATCAGCGCTGGATGGATAAGCGCTGGAGCCGGTTTTGAATCGGAGGTGGCGCGGCGCGGTGCGGGCCTGCGGAGATTCTTGGAAAAGGGGGCCTTCCTGGCGACAGCTGGTCAGCGCGACTTCACAGCCGGCTGTTCTGCGCGCCGCGCCGGGGTGGCGCCGTCGAGCGCCGGGGCCACGCCGCGCTCGCGCTTGTAGGCGCGGGCCAGGATGGCGCCGGTGGAGTAGCCCACCGCGTCCGCCGCCTGCTGCAGCGTCATGCGCTGCTCGCGCAGCAGGCGCTCGGCCAGGTGGATGCGCCAGCGCGCCAGGTAGCGCATGGGCGGCAGCCGCATCTGTGCCTGGAAGCGCTGGGTGAACGGCGAGCGGCTCATGTGGCACAGGCGCGCCAGTTCGTCCGCCGTCCACGGGTGCGCGGGGCGGGTGTGCATGGCGTGCAGCGCGGCCAGCAGGCGTTCGTCGTGCGGGGCGCTGCCGTCCGAGCCCCCGGCATGCGGCGCCGCGCCGCCCTGCAGCCAGCGCAGCACCAGGTGCTGCAGCAGCGCGTTCATGGTCTGCGCCAGGCCCACGCCCTTGCCGCCGTGGTGGATGTCGGCCATCCACGCCACCAGTTGCGCCATGCTGGGCAGCCACGCGGCGGCCTCGGCCTGGCGCAGCAGCAGCACCGGCGGCAGCGCAGCGGTGACGGGGTGCGCCGCCAGGTCGGCAGCCCAGTAGAAGCTGCCGCTCCACAACTGCGGGGGCGCGGCATTGCCGCTGTCGTCGATCGACAGGCCGAAGGTGCGGCCGTGGCGCGCAGGCGCCAGCGCCATCAGCTCGGCCATGCGGCGCGGCGGCACGCCCTCGTCGCTGTAGATGCGGTGGCGCCCCGCGTGCGGCAGAAAGGCCACGTCGCCCGTGTGCAACGCCACGGGCGGGGCGTCTTCCCAGCGCAGGTGGCAGCCGCCGCTGCCGGCCACGTACAGCGGGGCGCGGCTGCGGCTGGCGATTTCCACATGCAGCGGCGAGGCGCACTGGAACTGGAAGTGCAGGAAGGGCGCAAAGGCCAGGCCCTGCACGATGGCTTCGTGGGCGGCGCGCATGGTCATGGTTGCTACTTGTTTGGTAGCTGCTGGCGCTTGCGGGTCAAGCGCTGCAGCCTGTTTTTGCTTGGATAAGCCCGGGGCGGTCAGCAGCGCTTGTCCGCCATCAGCCGCGCCAGCAGGTCGGCCCGCGCCTGCACGGCCTGCATGGCGAAGGTGCTGGCGGCCGGCAGCCCGGTGCCCATGGGCGCGTAGTTGGCGGCCATGGTGCGCAGGCCCGCGCAGTCGAGCGAAGCGAAGTGCGCCTGCTCCTCGGGCGTGATGTCGGCGGCGCGCTCGATGGAGCCGGTCTGTGCCAGGCGCATGCCCATCTCCACGCCCATACCCATGCCGATGGCGGTGGACATGGGGGTGAGCACGGCGGCGGCCGGCGTGCGCGCGATGGGCACGCCCACGCAGCCGCACAGGCCGGCGCAGGCGGTCAGGCAAGCGGCGCGCGCCATGCGCGGCAGGACGTTGTGCAGGGATCGCATGGCGCGTTACCCCGCCATCGCGCGCCGCGTGCGCAGGCTCGCGAGCAGCATCAGCCCGGCGAGCAGCAGCACGCCCCATTGCGATAGCGTGGGCACGCTCTGCACACCGGCCGGGCCATCGCCCGGTGCGGGCGCGGGCATCACGCCGGCCAGCGGCAGGGCCGATGCGCTGCCGCCCGCCGTGTTGGCGGTGACGGTGAAGGTGTACGGGGTGCCGTTCGTCAGGCCCGTGACCGTGCAGCTCGTCGCGGGCGCCAGCACGGTGCAGCTCGCGCCGCCAGGCTGGGCCGTGACGGTGTAGCTGGCGGGTGGCGTGCCCGTGGCGGGGGCTTGCCACGACACGGTGACTTGCGCATTGCCCGGCGTGGCCGCAACGTTGGTGGGCGCGTCGGGCGCGCCGCCCGCCAGCAGGCGGATGCGCACCGCGTCGGACGCCATGCCGTTCACGAACACCGTGGCGCGGTACGGGCCGGGCTGCACGCTGGCGGGCAGGGGCTGCGTGCGCAGCAGGGTTTCGGCACCGTTGGGCGCCAGGCTGGCCAGGGGCAGCCACGCCACGGCGTCGCTGTCTTCGCCCTGCAGCCGCACCAGCGGCAGGTGCGTGGCCGACTGGCCGGTAGCGCCGCCGCTGGCTTCGGTGTCGCCGATAAAGCGCAGGCCCGACAGTTCCAGCGTGCCGTTCGGGGCGACCTGGGCGGGGTAGGCGTTGATGCGCGGGCGGCGCGCGTCGTCCACGCCGATCTTGCGGCCATACAGCACGGCGGGGGCGGAGTTGATAACCCAGCCGCCCGCCACCAGCACCTGGCCGTTGGGCAGCAGCGTGGCCGTGTGGCCCGTGCGTGCGCGGGGCATGGGGCCTGCCGCCTCCCAGGTGCCGGTGGCGGGGTTATAGACCTCGGCCGTGGCCGTGGAGTTGCCAGGGATGTAGCCCCCGGTGACCAGCACGCGGCCGTCGGGCAGCAGCGTGGCGGTGTGGCCCGTGCGCCCCTGCGCCATGCTGCCGGTGGTCTGCCAGGCGTTGGCGGCGGGGTCGTAGATTTCGGCGCTGGCCAGGTAGCCGGGGCCCTGGCCGCCCGCGACCAGCACGCGCCCGTCGGGCAGCCGCGTGGCGCTGTGGCCCCAGCGCGCCTGCTGCACGCTGGGGCCGGCGGTCCATGCGCCGGTGGCGGGGTTGTAAAACTCCACGGCGGGGGTGAGCTGGGCGTTTTCGGCCTGGCCGCTGACCAGCATCACGCGGCCATCGGCCAGCAGCGTGGCGGTGTGGTTGCTGTGCGCCACGGCCGCGCTGCCGGCGGCCTGCCAGGTGTTGGTGGCGGGGGCGAAGACCTCGGCCTGCTTGACGTAGTAGCCGTTGTCCGAGCCACCGGCGACGAGCACGCCGCCGCCGGGCAGCAGTGTGGCCGTGTGCGACCAGCGGCCTTGCGCCAGGCTGGGCGCGGCGCTCCACTGGCCGGAGCCGCTGTCGTACAGCTCGGCGCTGGCGGGCGCGTAGCCGCCGCCCACCACCAGCACGCGGCCATCGGGCAGCAGGGTTTGGGTGTGGTAGCGGCGGTTGTTGGCCATGGGCGCGGCGCTTTCCCATTGGCCCGTGGCCACGCGGTAGATCAGCGTGCTGGCGCTGCTGCCCGCCCCGCCATTGGCCACCTCGCCGCCGGTGATGAGCACCGAGCCGAGCGGCGAGCCGTCGTCCAGCAGCGTGGCGGCGTGCTCTTGGCGCAGCGCGGGCAGCGCGCCGGTCAGGTCGGGGGCCAGCGTGTCGATGCTCAGCCGCTCGGCGCTTTGCAGCGCGCCCGTGCCGTCCTCGCCACCCGTCACCAGCAGCTCGCCTGTGTGCAGCAGCAGCGCACCGTGGCCGGCGCGCGCATGCGCCATGGGCGCAAAGACGTTCGACAGGGCCGTGGCGGGGGTGATGATTTCGGTCACCGCGCTGGCCGTGCCCGCCGCCTCGCCGCCCGTGACCACCACGCGCCCGTCGGGCAGCAGCGCGGCGGCGTGCAGCGTGCGCGCCGTGTGCAGCGTGGCGTTGGCCGTCCAGGTGTTGGCGGCGGGGTCGTAGACCAGCGTGGAGTCGAGCGCGCCGCTGCTGTTGCTGCCCCCGGCCACCAGCACGCGGCCGTCCGGCAGCAGCGTGGCCGTGTGGTCGAAGCGCGCGGCGGGCAGCGCGGCAGCGGCCGTCCAGGTGTCGCTCGCCGGGTTCCACAGCGCGGTGGCGGTGGTGGGCGATTCGCCGTTGTCGATGCCGCCTGCGACGAACACGCGCCCGTCCTTGAGCAGCGTGGCCGTGTGCTGGCGCTTGCCCATGCCGGGCATCTGCGCGGCGCTGCTCCATTGGCGCGTGGCGGGGTCGTACACCTCGGCCGAGCGCAGCCCCTCCTGCCCGCCCGTGCCGCGCCCGCCGGTCACCAGCACGCGGCCGTTCTGCAACAGCGTGGCGGAGTGCAGGCTGCGGCGCACGGCCATGTCCTCGGCGGCGGTGAAGGTGCCGGCTTTCGCATCGAACGTGTAGGCGGCGGTGACGGACGCGCTGCCGCTGGTGCCACCCGCAACCAGCACCGTGCCGTCGCGCAGCGGCGTGGCTGTGTGGCTGGCGCGCGGGCCGGGCAGGGCGGGGCCGCCGGTCCAGCGGCCCGTGGCCGGGTCGTAGAGCTGTGTGGTCGTGGTGGGCGTGGCGCCGCTCTGGCCGCCCGCGACGAGCACGCGCCCGTCGCCCAACTGCGTGGTGGTGTGCCGGGCACGGGCGCCGGTGAAGCTGCCCGCGTCCTGCCAGCCGGCGGCCTGCGCGCTGCCGGCGACGCCCAGGCACAGCGCGGCGGTGTGCAGCACGCGGCGGGCCGTGGCGGCCCATGCGGTGGTGGTCATGAAAGGAGACTCCTGCGAGAAAAACAGAAGTCCGCGATTCTTGGAACGGGCGTGCTTTCTGCCTATTGGCCACCTGGCCGATGCCCGTGCATTTGTTGGCAAAGGCGCAGCGGGCGCCGCGCAGGTATCCCCCGGGGGAATGGCGCGCGCGCGGGCGCTCCGAAAGAATCGCGCCCTCAAGAAGTCAAGGAGATTCCTTTTTGCATACCGCATTGATCGAGCTGCTGGGCGCGGTGGCCGACGAGGCGCGCTGGCGGCGGGCGCTGCACGCCTACGCCAACAGCCTGGGCGCTGATGAGGTGGGCTGGTTCGTGCTGGCCAGCGGACCGGAGCAACTGGCGCAGTGGGGCCCGCGCTTTGCCGAGCACCCCGACCCGGCCTACTGGCTGCAGTCGCCATCGGCCGATGGCACGCCCGCGCTGGTGGGCCGGGGCGTCACGGCCGAGGCCACGCTGCGCTATGCCGCGCTGTACCGCGAGCAGGACCCGCTGTGGGATGCCGCCATGGCGGGCTATGCCCAGGCGGGCACCGGTGGCGTCTCGGTGGTGACGGACGCGCCCGGCCCGGCGGCGCAGCGCTTTCGCGCCACGGCGTTCTACAACGACTTCCTGCGCCCGCACGGTATCGGCACGCGCATGTTCGGCGGTGCGCAGAATGCGCGGCAGCCGGGGGCGCACCTGTTCGCGTCGGTATACCGTCTGCGCGATGACGAGGGGTTCACGCCCGCCCAGGTGCACCGGTTTCAGGCCGAGTTCAGCGCGCTGCAGCACGCCGCCTTTCTGCACCGCGAGATGGTGGCCCTGCACACGCGCACGCAGGGGCTGGAGACGCTGATGGAGCGCCTGGCCGTGGGCCTGCTGTTCTTCGACACGGCGGGCCGCGTGCTGCACGCCAACGCCCGCGCCCGCATGCTGGCCGGTCGCCGCGAGCAGCAGGGGTTGCGCCGGCTGCTGCAGGGCACGGAACAGGCGGACCCGCCGCTGCGCGCGCTGTTCGTGCAGTCGCTGTGCGGCCAAAGCGGCTGCGCCGAGCTGCCGGAAGGGCTGCTGCTGGTCACGCTGCCAGCGGGCGGCTTGGCGGAACTGGGCCTGTCCCACGCGGCGCCCGGCGTGGCCTGGGTGCTGCTGGAGCGTGCCCCCGACGCCGCCGCCGCCGTGGAGCTGGCGCGACAGGCCTGGCGACTGAGCCCGGCCGAGGCCGCGCTGCTGCTGGCCCTGCTGCGCGGCCAGACGCCGCAGGACTTTGCCGACGCGCGCGGCGTGCGCATCCGCACCGTGCGCGCGCAGATGAGCGCGCTGCTGCTCAAGACGCGCACGCAGCGCCAGCAGGACCTGGTGGCGATGGTGGCGCGGCTGATGCTGGTGAGCCCTGGCGCGGTGCAGGCAATTCCGTCAGCTGCGTAGGCGCTGGCCCAGGTCGTCCCAGTCGCTGGCGCCGGTGGCCGCGAAGATGGCGCGCAGGTGCTTCTTGAGCGCCGCCTCGCCCACGCCGGCCAGGCGCTGGCAGTCGGCGCGCGCATGGCCCAAGCCGGCGAGCAGGGCGATCTCGCGCTGCAGGGGCGACAGCGGCAGCGTGAGCACGCGCCGCGCCACCTCCACGCTGCGCGGGCGCTCCAGGCGCAGCGTCACCAGGTGCTGCGCCGCGCCGCCCGCCAGCGGGTGCAGCGCGCTCATGTGCGCGGCCAGCCAGCCGCCCGGCACGGCGATGCGCGCGGCCGCGCCCGCCTGCCCCACGCCCAGGCGCTGGGGCAGGTCGGGCGGCAGGGCCACCTGCGCCGTGGCCGATGCGGCATGCAGGCCCAGGCCCGGCAGGTTGGCCTGGCGCAGCAGCTGCGCTGCGGCCTCGTCGGCGAAGAGCGGGCGCTGGCCCTCGGCGTCCAGCACCACGTGGCCCACGGGGCCCGGGGCGCCGGCCTCCCACGGCAGCGCGGCGGGCGGGGCCGCGAAGGCGCGCGCGAGCCAGCCCGAGGCGCGCTCCAGCAGCGCCGCCTCGTCCGCCGTGAACCCCGCGCCCGGCGCGCGGAACAGCATGGCGATGGCGCGCGTCACGGGGCCATTGGCGCCCGGCACCTCCACGCGCAGGTCCAGCGTGTGGTGGTGCCCGCTGGCGCGCACGAGCAGGTTGTAGGAGTTGGAGCGGAAGAACTGCGCACCGGGCGCGAGCAGCCGGCCGATGCGCGGGCCGTCGGCGCGGGCGAGCGTGTGCACGTTGATTTCGTGCGGCCCGGCGAACAGGCGGTCGAACTCGTTGAGGAACAAATCCTGCGCATCGGCGGGCGAATCCTCGTGGAAGAAGCCCTCGGGCCGCCCCTGCGCGTCCAGCCAGAACAGCGCCGCTGCATCGGCCCCCACCAGCGTGCGCAGCACGGCGCAGACCTCGGGCGCGACGGGCGCGAGCCCCAGGCCCAGCCCGCAGAGCATGCCCAGCGCATGCCACAGCCGCTGGCGTTCAGCGGCGGAAGGGGTGGAGGAAGGGAACTGCGACGGCATGGCGCGGGAGGAAGGGGCGGCTGCAACAAGCGAGCGCGCATTATGTGCAGCGCTCGGCTCCGACTGCTGCCACGGGGTGATGCACTACAGTGCGGCCCATGCAAGGACTGCACCTCACCGCCGATCTCCAGGACTGCCGCTGCGCGCCGCACTGGCTGCTGGACGCCGATGTGCTGGGCCAGGCCTGCCTCGACGCCGTGCGCGCGGCCGGGCTGCAGCCCGTGGGGCAGCTGTTCCACACCTTCCCGGCCACGGCGCAGGGCCCTGGCGGGGTGACGGCGACGGTGCTGCTGGCCGAGTCGCACCTGTGCGTGCACACCTGGCCCGAGCGGTGCGCGGTCACGCTGGACGTGTACGTGTGCAACTTCGGAGCAAACCATTCCGCCAAGGCCCACGCGCTTATGGATGCGCTGCTGGCCTTGTTCCAGCCCGCCGCCGCCCGGCGCCACGCGCTGCAGCGCGGCGCGGCCCAGGCCCCCGCCATGCTGCTCGCCGCGGGCCGGGGCGAGCGCATGCGCCCGCTGACCGACGCCACGCCCAAGCCGCTGCTCACCGTGCAGGGACGGCCGCTGCTGCAGTGGCACCTGCAGGCGCTGCAGGATGCTGGGGTAGAGCGCGTCGTGGTCAACACGGCCTGGCTGGGCAGCCAGATCAGCGATTATTTTTCAGGTGTTTTTGGCTCCGAGCGCTTTCTGGGTAGGCGCAAGCAGCTATCGATTTCATACTCGCAGGAGGGCGTGGACTTCGGCGGCGCCCTCGAAACCGCCGGCGGCATCGCGCGCGCCCTGCCGCAGCTCGGGCCGGTGTTCTGGCTCGCGGCGGGCGACGTGTTCGCGCCGGACTTCGTGTTCGACGCGGCCGCCGTGCAGGCCTTCGCCGCCAGCGGCCACCTGGCCCATTTGTGGCTGGTGCCCAACCCGCCGCACAACCCGCGCGGCGATTTCGGCCTGTCGGCGGACGGCCTTGCGCTGAACCTGCCCGCCGGCGACCCGGCGCCGCGCTACACCTACAGCACCATCGCGCTGCTGCGTGCCGAGCTGTTCGCGCCGCCATGGTGCAACATCGAGCCTGGCAATCCGCAGGGCGTGGCCGCGCCGCTCGCACCGCTGCTTCGCGCCGCCATGGATGCGGGCCGCGTCAGCGCGCAGCTCTACACCGGCCGCTGGACGGACGTGGGCACGCCCGAGCGCCTGGCGCAGCTCAACGCTGAACCGCCGCCGCAGGCGCCACGCTGATCGCCGGCCCGTTCTCGCAGTTGCGGAACAGCCACTGGCTGGGCAGGAAGCGGGCGTCCGGCCCGTCCGGCGCGGGCTTGCCCACCTCGGCCTGCACGTCGTAGGGAATGTGCGGCACGTGGAACACGGCGATCTGCCCCTTCTTGCACGCCATGGCCGGCACCACCTTGTGCGGCACCCAGCCCTGGCTGGCGCTGTCGAAGCGGTACACGGGGCCGATGGTCTGGTCCTGTGCCAGCTCCACGCGCGCCGGCACTGCCTGCAGCGCGCTGGCCCACACGCCGGCCACCTCCACCGGCTGCGCGAAGCGCACCGCCTCCAGCCCGTGCAGCGCCAGCGGGCGGTTCGGCTCGCCCTTGTCGAACGGGTCGTTGCGGTTGATCAGGCTGCCCTGGGGGATGAGCAGCTCGCCGTACTGGTAGTCGCGCGGCAGCACGAAGCGCTCGCGGCCGGCGCGCACGGCAGCGCCGTCCTGCCGGGCCTGGCGGGCGCTGTGCGGCAGGTAGAGCTGCAGGAGCAGCAGTGCATCCAGCGCCACGGCCACCGCGCACAGCACCTGCAGCGCGCGCCGGTCCAGCAGCCATTTCTGGGGCACGTCGAGCCAGCGCACGTACATGCCGTAGAGCAGCAGGGCCGCCGTCAGCGCCAGCCCCAGCAGCGGGAGCAGGGTGGCCAGGACGAAGTGCAGCAGGGATGAGGCAAAGGCAAGCATGGGATTTCCGGCAAACGGGGCGGGGCAGCGTGCGGATGCCCCAAAATGCGCGGATGATCCCACAGCCATCCCCCTACGCCCAGCGCCGCGCCCGCCTAGCCTCGATGCTCGGCGCAGGCGGCATCGCCATCATCCCCACCGCGCCGGAGCGCCCGCGCAACCGGGACACGGACTTCCTGTTCCGCCACGACAGCTACTTCTACTACCTCACGGGCTTCATTGAGCCCGGCGCCTGCCTGGTGCTGACGGCCGAGGGCACGAGCACCCTGTTCTGCCAGCCCAAGGACCTGGAGCGCGAGATCTGGGACGGCTACCGCCTGGGCCCCGCCGCCGCGCCTGGCGCCCTGGGCGTGGATGCGGCGCACTCCATCGCCGAGCTGGACGCCCGGCTGCCCCGCCTGCTGGAGAACCGCGCCACCGTGTGGTACCCCTTCGCCATCCACGCCGGCCTGGCCGCGCGCGTGGAAGGCTGGCTCAACGCCGTGCGCGCCCGCGTGCGCTACGGCGCGCTCTGCCCGGCCGGGCAGAACGACGTGTGCACGCTGCTCGACGAGATGCGCCTCGTGAAGGACGCGCACGAGCAGGACATCATGCGCCGCGCCAGCGCCATCAGCGCGCAGGCCCACATCCGCGCCATGCAGCGCTCGGCCCGCATGCTGCGCGCGGGCGAGGACGTGCGCGAGTACCACCTGGACGCGGAACTGCTGCACGCCTTCCGCGAGGCCGGCTCGCAGTACCCCGCCTACAGCTCCATCGTGGCCGCGGGCGCCAACGCCTGCGTGCTGCACTACCGCGCCGACGCGGCGCCTGTGCGCGACGGCGAGCTGGTGCTCATCGATGCGGGATGTGAGCTCGACGGCTACGCGAGCGACATCACGCGCACCTTCCCGGCCAATGGCAGGTTCACCGGCCCGCAGCGCGCGCTGTACGACCTGGTGCTGGCCAGCCAGGACGCCGCCGTGGCCGCCACGAAGGCCGGCGCGCGCTTCAACGACCCGCACGACGCCACCGTGGCCGTGCTCGCGCAGGGCATGCTGGACCTGGGCCTGCTCGACCGCAACAAGGCGGGCACGGCGCAGGACGTGATCGACAGCCGCGCCTACTTCCAGTTCTACATGCACCGCACCGGCCACTGGCTGGGCATGGACGTGCACGACTGCGGCAGCTATGTGGAGCCCGGCGAGGTGGGCCAGGTGAGCGAGCGCAAGGATCCGCTCTCGGGCGAGACCATCACCAATCGCCCCAGCCGCATCCTGCGCCCGGGCATGGTGCTGACCATCGAGCCCGGCATCTATGTGCGCCCGGCCGAAGGCGTGCCCGAGCAATTCCACAACATCGGCATCCGCATCGAGGACGACGCCATCGTCACCGACGCCGGCTGCGAACTCATCACGCGCGGCGTGCCGGTGAAGGCCGATGACATCGAGGCGCTGATGCGATGAAGCTCTGGGCCGCCCTGTGGCTGCTGGGCCTGCCCGGCGTGGCCGCCGTGGTGTGGGCGCTGCTGCCGCCCCTGGCGGCGCATGCGGAGCTGCTGCGCTGGCCGCTGTGGGCCGTGCTGCTCCTCAGCGGCGCGCAGACCGCCGCGCTGCTGGCCCTGGCTGTGGCCGTGGGCGTGCGGCTGGCGCCGCGCGTGGGCCTGCACGCGCCCGCCCTGTCCGCCTGGGTGGCCGGCCAGCCCGTGGCGCCCGCGCTGCGGCCCCAGCTGCTGCCCGGCGTGTGCGGCGGCCTGGCCGGGGCCGCGTGGCTGTGGGGCCTGTCGCTGGTGCAGCCCGGCGCGCTCCGGCCGGCGGACCCTGCCAGCGCCATGCCGCTGCTGGTCAAGCTGCTGTATGGCGGCATCACCGAGGAACTGCTGGTGCGCTGGGGCGTGATGACGCTGCTGCTGTGGCTGGGCTGGCGCCTGGGGCAGCGCGGCCAGGGCGTGCCCGGCCGGGGGCTGGTGGCCCTGGCGGTGGTCCTCGGCGCCCTGCTGTTCGCGCTGGGCCACCTGCCCGCGGCGCAATCCCTGGCGGGGGCGCTGACGCCGGAGGTCGTGGCCTTCGTGCTCGTGGGCAACGCGGCCTTCGGGCTGGTGGCGGGCTGGCTGTTTGCGCACTACGGGCTCGAAGCAGCCATCCTCGCGCACGTGCTGGCGCATGCGCTGTCGCATCCCTGGCTGTAACCCTTCACATCAGCCACAGGCTCATCAAGCCGGCCCGGCTGCGCACCCCGAACTTGCGAAACAGTGCCACCACGTGCTGGTGCGTGGTGGACACGGCCAGGCCCAGCTGGGCGGCGATCTGCTTTTCCGATGCCTGGGTCAGCAGCAGCGCGAGCACCTTGCGCTCGGTCGGGGTCAGCGGCGCCTTGGCGATCAGCGGGCCGTGCGTCAGCATGATCTGGCGGTGGAACCACTTGATGCCGCGGATGGCATAGGCCAGCAGCGCGATGTCCTCGCCGGAGAAGACGTGGCGCGCATAGAAGCCGAAGTGCGATTCGGCGTCGCCATTGATCGGAAAGCCCACCCAGATGGAATCGATGGTGCCGAAGGGGGCGCTGAAGGTCCGGTAGGCCGGCCCGTCGAACCACTCCGCCGGCATGTCGCGCCGGTGCCCGTAGGTCCTGAACGCGCCGATGTCGCGCATCGGCAGCAGGAAGGACGGGTCCATCTCGCGCTCGTTCCAGCGTTGCTGCAGCTCCTCGAACGGGCCCTGCGGGTCGGGCTCGAAAGGGTGGAGCACGCGCGTGGTGGTCACGCGCCAGCCCTGCAGCGGGTCGCCGTCCCGGCCGTCGCCCAGGCGCATGGCGCCGGCCCAGGTGGCGTTCCATGCGTCCACCATGCCGCACAGGGCGGACTTCAGGTGGCGCACGGCGGCCTCCGTCTGGCCCACCTCGAAGTCGGCCAGCTCGTCCCACAGGCGGTGGATGGCTTCCCGGGCGGCCGGGGCCGGAGTGTCGTGCATGGCTCTTGTCGTGGTGGCTCGGGGGATGCAACCCCTACTGATTAGTGGATAGGCGCGCGGCAGCGCCCTGGGTACGCTGCGGGCGGAAAACGTAACTGTTCGTCAATCAGTGTAGCCACCGTGCGGCGTAGATCGGCCTTCAGCCCGGATACAGCATGCGCTGAAAGCTATCAAAACAAGAGTGAACTTCCCCCGCCCGCACCCCACGTCACGCCACCTGCCCCAGTGCCTGGGGCGTTGCCCGCGCCTGCTGGTGCCATTCGGTGGGCGGCAGCCCGAAGCGGGCCTTGAACAGCTTGCTGAAGCCCGACGCATCCGTGAAGCCGCACCGCCACGATACCGCGCCCAGGTGCGGCCGCGCATCCTGCTCGATCAGCACCCGGGCGCGCTGCAGGCGCAGCTCGCGCAGCGTGCCCATCACCGTCGCGCCGCGGGCCGCGAACGCCTCGTACAGCCGCGAGCGCGAGCAGCCCGCGCCGCGCGCGATGGCCGCGGCGTCCAGGCCGTGGCGGTGGGCCTCGCGCTCCATGAAGCGCAGCGCCGCCGCGTAGCGGCCCGCGTGCAGGTCTTCGTTCAGATCGGGCAGGTCGGCGGCTGCGCCCTGGCGCCCCAGGTTGCGCAGCGTGAGCAGGGCCAGCGCGCGCGTGGCGTCCAGCAGGCCCGCGTACTCCACCGCGTCCACCGCGCCGGGCTGGCGCAGCAGCAGGGCCATGTGGTGCATCTGGCTCGCCAGCGCCGGGGCCAGGGCACAGCGCGCGGTGAGGAGCTCGGTGCCGGCCTCGCGCCCCAGGGCGGCGCGCACGTCCTGGCGTGGCAGGGCCAGGAAGACTTGCCGCGCGCCGTGGCCCCAGCGGTAGCTGCCCATCTGCTCCGGGGCGCACAGGTTCAGCGCACCCGGCCCCTTGAGCGGGTAGTCCTGCGGCAGCAGCGTGCCCGACTGCAGCAGTGTCAGCACCACCATGTCGTCGCGCTGCGCCCGGCGCGATCCGGTGCGCATCTCGTAGGCCGACGAGCGCGTGGTGCCCAGGGTGCAGGCCGCGCTGTCCAGGATGGTCATCTCGGCCTCCAGCGGCACGTCGGGCGCGGGCCGGAAGTCCACCCAGCGGTGTGCGATCTCGCGCCAGGCCTCCGTGCGCAGCGCGGGCTCCAGGTCGCCAGTGGCAAAGCGGGCCAGCAGGGCGGGCGGCGGGGGCGTGGACATGGCCCGGATTGTAGGGACGCGGGACGCAATCACCACACCTGGGACGCCCGCACCCAAGGCCGTGGCGGCGGTGCGCAGGGCGGTTCATACACTTTTCAACACCTGTGCCCGGGGCTGCTGGGCTTGTGGTGTTTTGGGAGCCAGCGCCTTCCCATGCTGGGTTTTCAGCTATTAAAAACGTAGTCCTCCATCCTGCCATGCCTCCCGTTTCGCGGCTTGCCGCGTCGTTGCTTTTGCTGCTGCTGCCCGCGCTGGCCCAGGCCCAGCTCAACGACACCGGCCAAACCGCCTGCACCGACAGCGCGAGCCTTGCCATCGCCTGTGCTGCCCCCAGCGACCACCCCGGCCAGGACGGCCGCTTTGGCCGCGACGCGCAGGTGGGCGCTGCCGCCTTCAGCCTTGCCTCCGCCAACGGCTGCGTGCAAGACGGCGTGACCGGCCTCACCTGGACCGACGAAACCCTGGCCCCCGCGCCCTGGGCCGATTTCAACGGCATGGCCTATGACCGCTGCGGCATCGACAGCGGCTGGCGCTTGCCCACGCGGCGCGAGCTGCTGTCCACCGTGCACCACGGCCAAAGCCACCCCGCCAGCACCTTGCCCAATACCCAAAGCGCGCTGTACTGGAGCAGCGACGTGCAGGGCGGGAATGCCTGGGCCGTGGACTTCACCGATGGCGATACCCGGCTGATCGCCCAGGCCGAAAGCCACCCCGCCCGCCTGGTGGCCCGCCCCGCCAACCAGCCGCCCACCATCACCTTGGGCGCCAACATCGTCGTGCCGCAAGGCGACAAGCCCGGCCCACGCGCCTACCCCGCCTGGGCCACCGGCATCAGCCCCGGCCCGGCGCGCGAGGCGGGGCAGCACCTGACGGCCCAGGTGGAGCTGCTGCCGTTGCAGCCGGGCGACCCCAAGGCGCTGGAATTCGAAGTGCCGCCCGCCATCGACCCGGCCACGGGCGATTTGACCTTCACCCTTCGGCACCGCATCGCCAACTACGACGCCCAGGCACGCCCCACCCGTGACTATTGGGTCTCCTCCGCAGGACTGGCGCGCCTGCGCGTCACCTTGCAGGACGACGGCGGCACGGCCCACGGTGGGCAAGACAGCGCCAGCGGCGACTTCACCATCTTCCTCGACCCCGTGCCCAGCGTGCTCAGCCCCAACATCAAGCACCCGTGGAAGCCCGCCTGCATCCCCTTCACCATGGGCGCGATGGACCCGGACACCGACTGGGTCATTCCCGACGACTGGTACCACGGCGCGCCCTGGTGGCCGTATCCCACGTTCAAGTTCCTCACCCACCCGTCCCAGGGCTTCATCACCGACTACGTGTCGTTCCGCACCCCCAGCGGCGACGAGGCCATCCGCTTCGCCAGCGCGCGCGGCAGCTTTGACTATGTGCTGCCCCCAACCGGCATGGTCAAAGTGGGCGCGCAGGCCGCCAGCGTCCAGACCGCCGTGCAAGATCCCCTGCCCGGCATTCAAGAGGTGATGGAACCGCGCCCCGCGCACATCACCTGGCTCAACGAGCAAACCCCTGGCGCGAGCTTCAACTTCGCCATGACCTGGTGCTACGTGCCGTTCAGCAGCACCTTCGTCGGTTCCGACACCTTCACCTACCAGGTCACCGACCCGGACGGCAACGTCAGCCAACCCGGCGTGGTCAGCATCGAAGTCTTCGAGATCAAGTGATGGCGATAACTACTAGAAACATAGCTGCCAGCGCTTATTTGACGGGCGCTATCGCCCAAACAGGCTTGAAATTCCTGCTGGCCTGCCTGCTGCCCTGGCTGTTCGCCAGCGCCGCCCTGGCCCAGCCCGTCACCGCCCAATCGCAATCCGTGCAGACCGCCTTCAACAAGGTCGTCTTCGTCGCCCTGCAAGCGGCGGACGCCACGCCCGGCGGGCCGCATGCGCTGACCTACGCCATCACCAGCGGGCCGTCGCACGGCAGCTTCTTCGGCAACTCGCTCAACCTGCAAACCGGCACCTTCTCGTACCAGCCCGCGCCCGACTACTACGGCAGCGACAGCATCACCTTCACCGCCAGCAACGCCCACGGCACCTCGGCCCCGGCAACGGTCTACATCACCGTGGCTGCGCCGCTGCCGCCGCTGGCGTATGACAACCAGCATTTCAGCGTGCCCTTCAACACCACGCGCGACCTGCTCCTGACCTATTCCAACGTCAACTTCAGCCTGACGCAGACCAACTACGCGCCCACGTTCGAGTTCGTCACCCCGCCCGCACACGGCAGCGCCACGTTCCACCTCAACGCCGCCACCTACACGCCCACCATCAACTACAGCGGGCCGGACAGCTTCACCTACCGCATTGTCGGGCGCTACGGCACGTCAGCCACCGTCACCGCCACCATCGACGTGGCCGCCGCCGGCCTGCCCGTGGCCCAGCCGGGCCGCCAGTTCGTGCCGCATGGCACGGCCACCGCCATCCCCCTGGCGGCGCAGGACGACAACCCCGGCGGCCCCTGGCCGCTGACCTACGCCGCCGCCACCCAGCCCGCGCACGGCGGCGTCACCGTCAGCGGCAGCACGGCCACCTACACACCCGCCAACGGGTATTGGGGCGAAGACAGCTTCACCTACACCGCCACGTCGGCCAACGGCACATCGGCCGCCGCCGTGCGCGTGCTGGTGGGCCAGCCGGTCACGCTGGGCGTGGCAGGCGGGCGCGGCGACACGGGCCAGGTGGCCTGCACCGACAGCACGGGCATGGCCATCCTCTGCGCCGCGCCATCGGCCCACCCCGGCCAGGACGGCCGCTTTGGCCGCGACGCGCAGGCGGGCGCGGCGGCGTTCGACCTGGTGGCCGACAGCGGCTGCGTGCAGGACCGCGTGACCGGCCTCACCTGGTCGGACGAAACCCAGACCGGCCCCTGGGCCAGCTTCAATGGCATGGCCTACAGCCGCTGCGGCATCGCCAGCGGCTGGCGGCTGCCCACGCGGCGCGAGCTGCTGACCACCGTCCACCACGGCGCCAGCCACCCCGCCAGCACGCTGCCCAACACCCAAAACGTCCCGTACTGGAGCAGCGACGCGCAGGGCGCGAACGCCTGGGCGGTGGACTTTGCCGATGGCAACACGCAAAAAATCGACAAGGCCCAAACCCACGCCGCCCGCCTGGTGGCCCTGCCCGTCAACCAGCCGCCCACCATCGCCCTGGGCGCGGCGGAAATCGTGCTGTCCAACAACGAAATGCCCGGCCCGCGCCGCTACCCCGGCTGGGCCACCGGCATCACCCCCGGCCCCGCGCGCGAGGCCGGGCAGCAGCTCACCGCCACCGTGCGCCTGCTGCCCGTGCCGGGCGAAAAGACGCTGACCTTCGACGTGCCCCCCGCCATCGACCCGGCCACCGGCGACCTGACCTTCACCGTGGAGCACCGCATCTACCCCAAAGGCCAGTTGCCCGTGTACGACCCGCAGTTCCCCAACACCCCCCCGGACCAATGGCCGGTGCGCGACGTTTTCTACTGGGCCTCCGCCGCCGGGCGCGTGCGCGTCGAAGTGACGCTGCAAGACGACGGCGGCACCGCAGGCGGCGGCGTGGACAGCACCGTGCAAACCTTCGACATCGCCCTCTCGCCCGTGCCCTTCGCCTTCGACGTACTCATCAAGCACCCGTGGAAGGCCGCCTGCATCCCCGTCACCATGCACGCGCAGGACATCGACACCGACACCGAGGTGAGCGTCACCTACCCCCTGCGCTACGCGCCGCTGTTCCGCATCAAGACGCACCCGAACCAAGGCTTCCTGACCGACTACGTGGCACGCCTCACGCCCGACGGCGACGAGGCGATCCGCTTTGCCAGCGCACGCGGCAGCTTTGACTACGTGCTGCCCAAGACCGGCATGGTCAAAGTGGGCACGCAATCCGCCGCCAGGGTCGTGCCCAGCCCCGCACGCGCCGCAGCCCTGTCCACCAAATCTGCCACGTCCACCGCATCCACCAGCGGCATCAGCGTGCCCCTGGGCGACACGGTGGACTCCGTGCCCGACCACGTCGGCATCACCGGCAGCCGTGCGCCCGTGCCCGGCCCCGTCAGCCCCTGGGGCTTCTACGCCGACACCCTCTGCTACGTGCCCTTCAGCACCACCTTCACCGGCTCTGACGTCTTCACCTACACGGCGGTCGATGTCGATGGCAACGAAAGCGAGCCCGCCAGCGTGAGCATTGAAATCTACGAGGTGAAATGATGGCTGCTATCAAAAATAAAGCTGCCAGCGATTGCCAGACGGGCGCTACAGGCCAGAAGGGCTTGAAACTCCTGCTGGCCTCCACCCTCGCCGCCAGCGGACTGGCCCACGCCGCCCCGCTGCAATGGGACACCTGCGCCTGGGGCCAGGCCGCATCCGGCAACACCTGCACCGGCACGCCCGCCGCCCTCACCTGGCAACAGGCCCTGCAAGCCGCGCAGACGGCCAACGGCGCAGGCCACCAGGGCCACGCCGACTGGCGCGTGCCCAACCGCACCGAGCTGGAATCCACCGTGGACCTGTCCGTTCCAGGGCTGGGTGCCTATTGGTCCTCCACCAGCTACCACCCCGCCCCCGCGCAGGCCTGGGGCGTGGACTTTGCCGACGGCAGCTCCAGCCCCGCCGCCAAGACCGCCCCGCAAGCCCTGCGCCTGGTGCGCGGCGACGACTACCGCGCGCCCGGCCCGGCCACCCCGCCCGCGCTGCCCCTGCCCAGCGACCCCGGCGAGACGGCGCAGGTCACCGTGACGGGCGGCGGCAGCACCTGCGGCTTTGCCAGCGTGGGCTTCATCGGTGCCGCCACACTGCCCGCGCCGCCCGCCTACGTCACGCTGGCGGCGGACCCGTTCGACTTCGTGCTCGATGGCTGCACGCCCGGCAGCACGGTGCAGATCACCATCACCTACCCGCAGCCGCTGCCCGCCGGTGCGCGCTTCTGGAAGCATGGCCCGCGCCCCGGCGCGGCGGCGGGCTGGTACGCCTACCCCCGCGCTGCCATCAGCGGCAACACCGTGGTGCTGACCCTGACCGACGGCGCTTTGGGCGACGACGACCTGGACGCCACCAATGGCCGCATCGTGGACGCGGGCGCCCCGGCCCTGCTGGCCGCAGGCGCGGGCGCGGGCGGCGCGGCGGCCATTCCCACGCTGTCGCAGTGGGGCGTGCTGCTGCTGTCGGCGCTGCTGGGGCTGGCGGCGCTGCGCCACAGAATTTCAAGCAAAAACGACCGCTAGCGCCCGTCCATCAATCGCCAATAGCTATCAAAACATGAGTCAATCACGCACCTTCACCCTGCAACGCCTCTGGCTGCCCCTGCTGCTGGCCTGCGCCGCTGGCGGCGCGCACGCTGACGTGTGCCGCGCCGCGCCCGTCGGCACGGGCGACGGCTCTGCCTGGGACAAGACCATGGCGCTGCAAACCGCGCTGGGCACGGCCAGTTGCACCGAAGTCTGGCTCATGCAGGGCGTGTACAAGCCTGGCACCCAGCGCGCGGATTCGTTCAACATCCCCCGCCCGCTGCACCTGTACGGCGGCTTTGCGGGCAACGAGACGGAGCGCGGCCAGCGCGCTGCCAACAGCCGCCTGACGGTGCTGTCGGGCGACATCGACGGCGACGACACCGCGACCGACAACATCGTGCTGAACGCCAGCGGCATCGCGGGCG
>Ga0222420_100455_pt1 | contig 19545 bp, 21 predicted proteins | sample 3A2ome_FD_182470 | JGI IMG/M metagenome (GOLD analysis project Ga0222420, IMG submission 182470) | Enriched microbial communities from leaf-cutter ant dump, University of Wisconsin, Madison, United States - 3A200A (version 2) | ecosystem: Environmental > Terrestrial > Nest > Insects nest > Nest...
TCAACGAGGCCTTCGCCGCGCAGGTGCTCGCCAGCCTCGATGCGCTCGGCATCGACCCCGGTGCGGTCAACCGCGACGGCGGGGCGCTGGCGCTCGGCCATCCCTATGGCGCATCCGGCGCGATCCTCGTCACGCGGCTCTTCGCGCAGATGCGGGAAGAGCCGGCGGGCACGGAAGGGCTTGCGCTGATGGGCATCGGCGGCGGCATGGGGATCGCCGCGCTGTTCCGGCGCGTGTGAAGGGCGTCAGGAAAGGAAGGCCTTCAGCCAGTCACGCACCGTCTGCGGCACGTTGACGGGCTGGCGCGTTGCGGGATCGACGGCGACCCAGACGATCTCCAGCTCCGCGACCGGCGCGCCCTGCGAAGAGATCGCGACGGCGAAGGTGAGCGAGGTCGCGCCGATGCGCGTCACAGTGACCTTGAAGCGGGCGACATCGTCCAGCCGCAGGCCGCGGTGGAAGGTGCAGCCGGATTTGCGGACGAAATAGACGGGGTCGTTCTCCCCCTGCGGGCGGTGCCGCCAGAGGCCCGCCACCGCCGCCTCGGCATGGGCGTAGTAGGCGGCATTGTGCATATGGCCGTGCATGTCTATATCGCGGAAGGGTATCCGGACCTCGCCGACCGTGATGTCTGCCGCCTGTTCCACGTCTTGTCCCAAGGTCCCACCATGCTTCGTGCCGTTGTTAGAGCGTTCGGCGAGCCCCGGCAAGCGGTCGGCATCGAAGAGGCGGAGCGCATCGCGCCCGGACCCGGCGAGGTGGAGATCCGCATCCGCCGCGCGGCGATCAACCCTTCCGACCTCATCCCCGTCACCGGCGCCTATCGCAGCCGCACGACCCTGCCCTTCGTGCCCGGATTCGAGGGGATGGGGGAGATCGTTCGGATGGGGGATGGGGTGGCGGAAGCCTACCCCCCTCTGGCCTGCCGGCCATCTCCCCCTCAAGGGGGGAGATCGGATGGGGCACCGTTTTCCTCCCCTTCAGCGACGCAGCATGAGCAGGGTTCCAGCCTCCTGCCGATCTCCCCCCTTGAGGGGGAGATGCCCGGCAGGGCAGAGGGGGGTGAGCCGCAAACCGCCCCCCGCTTCTCCATCGGCCAGCGCGTCCTGCCCATCGGCGCAAGCGGGCTCTGGCAGGAATATCTCGTCCGCCCCGCCGAATGGTGCTTTGCCGTGCCGGACGATCTCCCGGACGATCAGGCGGCCATGGCCTATGTGAACCCGCTGACGGCCTTCCGGCTGGTCGAGGCCGTCAGCGCGCATTTCGGCGCGGCGGACGGGCGGCGCGTCGGCGTCACCGCCGCCGCCTCGGCCATCGGGAAGATGCTGCTGGTGCTGCTGGCCGACGCCGGCTTCCGGCCGGTCGCGCTGGTGCGCGGCCCCGCCACGGCCGCGCGGCTGCGGGAGGTTTTTTCCGGCGAGATCGCCGTCCAGTCCGCCCCGATGCTCGATGCCGTGCTCGATGCCGTCGGCGGGACCGCCGGGGATGCGCTCTTCCGGCAGATTCGCTCCGGCGGCGCCTTCATCCAGTATGGCGCGCTCTCCGGCGCGCAGCTCGACCCGGTGCTGGTTTCGGCGCGGCGCGAGGCGGTCTCCTTCTCCTTCCTCTGGCTGCGCAACTGGGTGCATTCCGCCCCGCGCGCGGCCATCGAGGACGCTTTCGCGCGCAGCTTTTCCGGGATCCGCGCCGGCGTGCTCGGCTCGGCGATCGACGGCGTCTTTCCGCTTTCCGGCCTTGCCGCCGCCCTTGCCCGGCAGGAGGATCCGGCCCGGAGGGGAAAGCTGCTTCTGGCGCCGTGACTGTTGAAAAGGCGGAAGGACCGGCCCATTTCCCGTGGACCTCGCCATCTGCAATGGGTAGCCTTCCGCCATGACGACGTTTCTCTTCGAGAACCCGATCTTCCTCGAGCACCATACGCCGGAGGGTCACCCGGAGCGCTCCGACCGCATCCGCGCGCTGAACCTTGCGCTGGAGCACGAGCGCTTTTCCGCACTGACGCGCAAGACCGCGCCGCAGGCGAACGAGGATTTCGTGCTGCTCGCCCATCCCGAAAGCCACCTGCGCGCCGTGATGGACGTGATCCCCGAAGAGGGCATCAACCATTTCGAGGCCGATACCCATGCGAGCCCCGCCAGCCTCCAGGCGGCGCTGACGGGCATCGGCGGGGCGGTCGCGGCGGTCGATGCGGTCTTTTCGGGCAAGGCGGACAATGCCTTCGTCGCCGCGCGCCCGCCGGGCCACCACGCCGAGCGCGAGAAGGCGATGGGCTTCTGCTTCTTCAACAATGCCGCCATCGCCGCCCGCCACGCGCAGAAGGCGCACGGGGCCGAGCGCGTCGCCATCGTCGACTGGGACGTGCACCACGGCAACGGCACGCAGGACATCTTCTTTAACGATCCTTCCGTGCTCTTCTGCTCGACGCACCAGATGCCGCTCTATCCCGGCACCGGCGCGAAGGACGAGACGGGCGCGGGCAATATCGTCAACGCGCCGCTTTCGCCCGATACCGGCAGCGACCATTTCCGCGAGGCCTTCCGCTCGCGCGTGCTGCCGCGCGTCGCCGATTTCCGGCCGGACCTCATCATCATTTCGGCCGGCTTCGACGCCCATCACCGCGATCCGCTGGCGCAGATCAACCTCGTCGCCGACGATTTCGACTGGGCGACCGGCAAGCTGATGGACCTTTCCGAAAAATCGGCGAACAACCGGGTGGTCAGCCTGCTGGAAGGCGGCTACGACCTCGAAGGCCTTGCCGAATCCGCCGCCACCCATATCTTCCGCCTGATGAGAGGCTGACCATGAACGCACCCGCCCCCGACGTCTCCGCCCTCTCCTTCGAGCAGGCCGTGGAGGAACTGGAAAAGATCGTCGCGGCCCTCGAACGCGGCGACGTGCCGCTCGACCGCTCCATCGAGATCTACGAGCGCGGCGAGGCGCTGAAGAAGCATTGCGAGACGCTTCTCTCGGCCGCCGAGAACCGCATCGAGAAGATCCGCCTCGACCGCGCCGGCAAGCCCCAGGGCACCGAGCCGCTCGACGGCTGATGCCCGTCATGGTAGCATGAAGCCATGACGAAGGACGAGATCATCGCGAAACTGCTGGAGCACCGCGCCGAACTTGAGGCTGCGGGGGCGGAGCATGTCGCCTTGTTCGGATCGGTGGCGCGGCATGAGAACCGGCCGGACTCCGACCTCGATATTCTCGTGACACTTTCCGAACCCGTCATACAGTCCGGCTTCGGCTACTACAGCGCCCTCGAAATCCTGAGCGAGAAAATCGCCGCGATCACTGGGTTCGAGAACGTGGATGTCGTCGCCGAGCCGCTGCGGCGCGAGGCCGTCCGCGCGCGCGTCGAGAAGGACCGGGCACTTGCCTACTGAAAGACCGCTCGTCCGCCTTCGGGATATTCTCGAAAATATCGAGAGCATTCAGGATTATACGCGCGGCCTCGACCTCGCCGGCTTCTTGAAGTCCAGAATCACTATAGACGCGGTGGAACGCTGCCTCAGTCGCATATCCGAAGCCGCGGTCAAAATCGGGCCGGTCGCTGAAGAGATTTTGCCCGGGCACGACTGGCGAGGCATTCGCGGTATCGGTAATCGCCTGCGACACGAATACGACATCATCACGGACGCGGCGAACTGGGCGATCGTCATGAAGAGGCTGCCCGAGATGCATTCCGATATAAAGGCTTTTCTGGCCCGTTATCCCGTAGACCAGGAATATCTCTAGCCCGTTCCATTGACCACACCGTCAACGCCGGCCGGCCTATCCCTCTCCTCCGCCTGCCGCTAGCATGCCTTCCACGAACCATCACAGGAGGGTGCGATGAGCTTCTTTCCGGGAAAAGACCCCGAGGCCGGCGATGCGGCGGCGTGCGATGCGCTGGACCTTTTGATCATTCCGCGCACCAGCGACATCGGCGGGCTGGAGGTGCGGCGCGCGCTGCCGACGGCGAAGCGCCGGCTGGTCGGCCCGTTCATCTTCTTCGACCGCATGGGGCCGGCTCTGCTGCGGGCGGGCGAGGCGATCGACGTGCGCCCGCATCCCCATATCGGCCTTTCCACCGCCACCTATCTCTTCGATGGCGAGATCAAGCACCGCGACAGCCTCGGCACCGAGATGGTCATCGCCCCCGGCGACGTGAACCTGATGACGGCGGGGCGCGGCATCGTGCATTCCGAGCGCTCGCCGGAGAACCTGCGCGGCCGGCCGCAATCCATCTCCGGCCTCCAGACGTGGCTGGCGCTGCCCGACAGCCAGGAGGAGATGGCGCCCGTCTTCTCGCACACTACGAAGGGGGAGCTTCCGGCCTTCTCGGCGGACGGCATCACCGGGCGCACGATCATCGGCAAATACGAGGGCCACGCCTCGCCCGTCGCCGTGCCGACGGACACGCTCTATACCGACCTGACGCTCGCCCCCGGCGCCGCCGCGCCGCTTGCGGCGGACTGGGAGGAGCGCGCGGTCTATGTGCTCTCCGGCACGCTGGACGTTGCTGGCGATCTCTTCGAGGCCGACCGGCTGCTCGTCTTCCGCCCGGGCGACGCGATCACACTGAGGGCCGGCCCCGAAGGCTGTCACATCATGCTCTTCGGCGGGGCGGCGCTCGGCTCCAAGCGCTACATCTGGTGGAACTTCGTCTCCTCCTCGAAGGAGCGGATCGAGCAGGCCAAGGAAGAATGGCGCACCGGCCGCTTCGACATCGTGCCCGGCGACGAGGAGGAGTTCATCCCCCTGCCGGAGGGGTGATGCTCGCCGGCCGCTTCTCCTCCCCCGAGCCTCCAAGACAATCGCATATGGCAGGTCGTTGCCTCTTTCCCCTTCTCCCTCTCGGGGAGAAGGTGGCCCGAAGGGTCGGATGAGGGGGTGAGCGTGCCGTCTTGCCTGCGGCTCCCCCTCATCCCGCTGCCGCGACCTTCTCCCCGCGGGGGAGAAGGGGCAGGTGGCACGTGTCGAACTCCATATGCGTTTGCCCTTCCGCCCTTTCCCGTCCCTCCGCCTTCTCCTCCGTCATGCTCGGGCTTGACCCGAGCATCCATGCCATGGCGACGGCGTGCCGTGGGGCGTGGATCCTCGGCTCAAGGCCGAGGATGACGACGGAGAGGGTGGCGGGCTTTCTTGCCGGCTTGACGAACCCATAGCCATCCAGCTATATAAAAATCCATAGCCATTGAGGTATGGATTTTGACAGAGCCCCACGACATCCTTTTCCGCACATTGGCCGATCCGACGCGGCGGGCGCTCTTCGAGCGGCTTTGCCGCGAGGGCGAGAAGACGGTCGGCGCGCTGACGGCGAAGGCGGGCGTCTCGCAGCCGGTCGTCTCGAAACATCTCAGCCTGCTCAAGCAGGCGGGCCTCGTGCGCGACCGCCACGAGGGCCGGCAGACCCATTACAGCGCGCAGCTTGACGCGCTCGCGCCGCTGGTCGACTGGACCAGCCGGATGACCCGGTTCTGGGAAGCGCGGTTCGACGATCTCGAAAATCTGCTGAGGAGAATGGACCAATGAACACGGAGATACGCTCGGTCGTCGTGGAGCGCGAAATCGCCCATCCGCCGGAAAAGCTCTGGCGCGCGCTGACGCAGCCGCATCTCATCGCCGAATGGCTGATGCGCAACGATTTCGCGCCGGTCGTCGGCCACAGGTTCACGCTGAGCGGGGACTGGGGCAGCGTCGAATGCGACGTCCTTGCGGTCGAGCCCGGGAAAACCCTGACCTATACCTGGAACCACCCGCATGCCGACCCGGCTTTCGATTTGAGAAGCGTGGTCAGCTTCACGCTGACGCCCACGGGCTCCGGCACGCTGCTGCGCATGGAGCAGACCGGCTTCCGGCCGGAGCAGAAGCAGGCCTTCGGCGGCGCGCGCCATGGCTGGGAGCAGAACTTCACGAACCTCGAACGGGTTCTGGCGGAACTGGAACAGGAAGGGGAACGAGAATGAACTGGACGCTGAAGATCCGCCAGGTCCATCGCTGGCTCTCGATCGCCTTCACGCTCGCCGTGCTCGTCAACATCGCGGCGATGACTGGAGGGCAGCCGCCCCTCTGGATCGGCCTCCTCGCCCTCTTCCCCCTCATCCTGCTTCTGGCAAGCGGGCTCTATCTCTTCGCGCTACCCTATGTCGCGCGATGGCGGCACGGCTGACGGCTGTAGCGAAAGGACCCTGCTAGCGAAAGGACAAGGCATGACGGAAACAGACACCCCCGCCCGGCTGATCGACAGGCGCATTGCCGAACTCAACGACTGGCGCGGCGAGACGCTCGCCCGGCTGCGCGCGCTGATCAAGGAAGCCGATCCCGATATCGTCGAGGAATGGAAGTGGCGCGGCGTTCCCGTGTGGGAGCATGACGGCATCGTCTGCACCGGCGAGACCTACAAGGCGGCGGTGAAGATGACCTTCGCCAAGGGAGCGTCGCTGGCGGACCCGGCCGGCCTCTTCAACTCCAGCCTCGACGGCAACACGCGCCGCGCCATCGACGTCCACGAGGGCGCGGAAATCGACGAGGAGGCGCTGAAGGCGCTCATCCGCGCCGCCGTGGCGCTGAACCGGTCCGCGCGCGCCCGGAAGAAGAAGTAGGCCGCCGGCGGGAAACCCCCGTCCGCAAAATGCCCGAATTGCCCGACACAACGCAGCAATGCGTCGGATTGGGCGGTATCAATCGGGCGAAATACGCTCTAGACTTGTCGAAACGGTTGAAATCGCGCGCCGCATTCTGCATTTGACAGGCAAGCGCGATTTGGGCTGCATGTCCGGCGCGGGCTTCGCAACGGAGCTTTCGCAACCGGGCGCGACAACGAGGCATAGAGTGACACAGACGCCAGCCACCCCCCTGCTCGACAAGGTCCGCGTACCGGCGGACCTGAAGGCCGTCGAGGACCGCGACCTGCCGCAGCTGGCAAGCGAGCTGCGCGCCGAGATGGTCGACGCCGTCTCGCGCACCGGCGGCCATCTCGGCGCGGGCCTCGGCGTGGTGGAGCTGACCATCGCCATCCACAAGGTGTTCGATACGCCGCACGACCGGCTGATCTTCGACGTCGGCCACCAGTGCTACCCGCACAAGATCCTCACCGGCCGGCGCGAACGCATCCGCACGCTGCGCCAGGAGGACGGCCTTTCCGGCTTCACCCGCCGGGCCGAGAGCGAATACGACCCCTTCGGCGCCGCCCATTCCTCGACCTCTATCTCCGCCGGCCTCGGCATGGCGGTGGCGGCCGACCTTTCCGGCGAGAAGCGCAACGTCATCGCCGTCATCGGCGACGGGGCGCTTTCGGCCGGCATGGCCTACGAGGCGCTGAACAATGCCGGCGCGCTCGACGCCCGCCTCATCGTCATCCTCAACGACAACGACATGTCCATCGCCCCGCCGACCGGCGCGATGAGCGCCTATCTCGCGCGCCTTGCTTCCGGCCGCACCTATATGGGCTTCCGCGACCTCGGCAAGAAGCTGACGGCCTATCTCGGCAAGAAGGTGGACCGGGCGATCACCCGCGCCGTCGAGCATGCGCGCGGCTACGTCACCGGCGGCACGCTCTTCGAGGAAATGGGCTTCTACCATATCGGCCCCATCGACGGGCATTCCTTCGAGCACCTTTTGCCGGTGCTCCGCAACGTGCGCGACAACGCCAAGGGCCCCGTGCTGATCCATGTCGTGACGCAGAAGGGCAAGGGCTATCCGCCGGCGGAAGCGGCCGCCGACAAGTACCACGGCGTCAACACCTTCGACGTCATCACCGGCGCGCAGGCGAAGGCCAAGCCCAACGCGCCCGCCTATACCTCCGTCTTCGCCGAGGCGCTGGTGCAGGAGGCGGGCTTCGACGAGAAGATCGTCGCCATCACCGCCGCCATGCCGGCCGGCACCGGCATCGACAAGTTCAAGACGGCCTATCCCGCCCGCACCTTCGACGTCGGCATCGCCGAGCAGCATGCCGTGACCTTCGCCGCCGGCCTTGCCGCCGAAGGCTACAAGCCGTTCTGCGCGCTCTATTCCACCTTCCTGCAACGCGGCTACGACCAGGTGGTGCATGACGTCGCCATCCAGGGCCTGCCCGTGCGCTTTCCCATCGACCGCGCCGGCTTCGTCGGCGCCGACGGGCCGACCCATGCCGGCTCCTTCGACACGACCTATCTCGCCACCCTGCCCGGCTTCGTGGTGATGGCCGCCGCCGACGAGGCGGAGCTGAAGCACATGGTTCGCACCGCCGCCGCCCATGACGCGGGCCCGATCTCCTTCCGCTATCCGCGCGGCGAGGGTGTGGGCGTCGACATGCCCGCGCGCGGGGAAATCCTTCCGATCGGCAAGGGCCGGATCGTCAAGCAGGGCACCAAGGTGGCGCTCCTCTCCTTCGGCACCCGCCTTCGCGATTGCCTCCTGGCGGCCGAGGACCTCGATGCGGCGGGGCTTTCCACCACCGTCGCCGACGCGCGCTTCGCCAAGCCGCTCGACCACGACCTCATCCGCCAGCTCGCCCGCCACCACGAGGTGCTGATCACCATCGAGGAAGGCGCCATCGGCGGCTTCGCCAGCCATGTGCTGCAGTTCCTCGCGCTGGAAGGGCTGCTGGACCAGGGCCTGAAGGTGCGCCCCATGGTGCTGCCGGATATCTGGATGGAGCAGGCCAAGCCCGAGGCCATGTATGTGAAAGCCGGCCTCGACCGCGCCGGCATCGTCGCGACGGTGTTCCAGGCGTTGGGGCAGAAGGGCGCGGGTATCGGCGCGGCGGGCTGAACCTCCCGCGAAACCGCCCCTCATCCCCCTGCCGGGACCTTCTCGCCACAAGCGGCGGGGTATGACATAGGGAATGAAGGCCCCTCCCCAACCCCTCCCCACAAGGGGGAGGAACTTACATTGCGGCACCCTCAGAGAGAAAATTTCAAGGAAATGCAGGCTGCCGGCAGGCAGAGAGGGTCTTCATAGCTATTGCCTCTTGTCCTGCAAGGCGTCATGAGAGGCCATGTCTGAAACCACCCGCCTCGACCAGCTTCTTCTCAATGCCGGCCTCGTCGCCAGCCGCTCACGGGCGCGCGATGCCATCGCGCGCGGCACCGTGAGCGTGGACGGGCGCGTCGTCACCAAGCCGAGCGCGAGCTTTCCCGCCTCGGCCGTGCTTGCCATCAACGATCCGGCGCAGGCCTATGTCTCGCGCGCCGCGCTGAAGCTGACGGCGGCGCTCGACCGTTTCGGCCTCGATCCGAAGGGCCTTGCCTGTCTCGACATCGGCGCCTCGACCGGCGGCTTCACGCAGGTGCTGCTGGAGCGGGGTGCGGCGCATGTGGTTGCCGTTGACGTCGGCCATCATCAGCTTCATCCGCTCTTGCGGGACGATCCGCGCGTCACCAACCGCGAAGGACTGAACGCGCGCGGCCTTGCGCGTGACGACATCGGCGACGACGCCATCGGCGCGGTGGTCTCGGACGTCTCCTTCATCTCGCTGAAGCTGGCGCTGCCGCCGGCCCTTGCGCTCGCCGAGCCCGGCGCCTTCTGCGTGCTGCTCGTCAAGCCGCAGTTCGAGGCGGGGCGCGAGGCGATCAGCAAGGCCGGCCTCCTGAAGGACCCGGAGAGCGCGCCCGCGGTCGCCGCCGAGCTGGAGCGCTGGCTCGTCGAGGACATGGGCTGGCGGAGCCTCGGCCTCATCCCCTCGCCTATCACCGGCGGCGACGGCAACCACGAATTCCTTCTTGGAGGGCGAAAGCCATGACGACGGAAACCCTCACCATCGCGCGGCTCGGCTCGGGCGGCGACGGCATTGCCGATACGCCCGGCGGCCCCGTCTACGTGCCCTTCACCCTGCCCGGCGAGGTCGTCGCCGTCGCGCGGGTGAAGAACCACGCCACCGTCATGTCCATGTCGGTGGCTTCGCCCGAGCGCGTGACGCCGCCCTGCGTGCATTTCGGCCCGGACGGCAGGAACGGCACCTGCGGCGGCTGCACGCTGCAACATGCGGGCGATGCGCTCTACCACGCCTTCAAGCGCAACCTCGTCGTCGCGGCGCTGAAATCGAAGGGCCTGACGCCGGAGGTGGCGCCGCTCGTCATCGCCCGGCCCGGCGAGCGCCGCCGCGTCGTCTTCACCGCGCGCAAGACGGAAAAGGGCATGCTGCTCGGCTTCAACCAGGCCGGCAGCCACCATATCGTCTCCATCGACCACTGTCCCATCGCCAGCGACGGCATCGTCTTACGGCTGGAGGACATCCGCCGCGTCGCCGGCGCCATCGCCACCTCCAGCGAGCCCTTCCGCCTCACCGTGCTCGAAACGCTTTCCGGCCTCGACCTCGCCCTCGAGGGCGTGAAGACGGTCGGTGACAGGGAGCGGCGCGCCGTCACCCAATGCGTCCTCTCGCTGCGCGGCATCGCACGGGTATCGAACGACGGCGAGATCCTGATCGAGCCGCAGAAGCCGGAGATCGATTTCGGCGGCGTCCGCGTCTCCCCGCCCGCCGGCGGCTTCACGCAGGCGACGAAGGAGGCCGAGGAGGCGATGGCCGGCCTGGTGCTTGCCGCCATCGGCAAGGCCAAACGCGTCGCCGACCTCTTTGCCGGCTCCGGCACCTTCGCGCTGCGCATCGCCCGTAAGGCCAAGGTGCATGCCGTCGAGGGCGAGGAAAAGGCGGTGAAGGCGCTGGACCACGCCGCGCGCAACACACAAGGGCTCAAGCCCGTGACGGTGGAACGGCGCGACCTCTTCCGCCGCCCGCTGATGGCCTCGGAGCTGAAAGCCTACGACGCCGTGGTCTTCGACCCGCCGCGCGCGGGCGCCGAGGACCAATGCAAGGAACTCGCCCGCTCCGGCGTGAAGACCATCGTCGCCGTCTCCTGCAATCCCGTGAGCCTTGCCCGCGACCTCGCCATCCTCACCGCCGCCGGCTACCGCATCCGCCTCGTGACGCCCATCGACCAGTTCCTCTGGTCGGCCCATGTCGAGGCGGTGGCGGTGCTGGAGAAGTAATCCCTCAGACCGCTTCCCACGGATTGACGACGCCGACGCCCATCGGCGCGAAATCCGCGACATTGCGCGTGACGATCGTCATCCCATGCACGAGGGCGCTCGCGGCGATGAAGGCATCCCGCTCCGGGCGCGGGTCGGGCACATGGAGCCGCGCGCAGGCGAGCGCGACGGCCCTGTCGATCGGTATGGTCCGTTCGGAGAATTCGGGAAGGACATGATCCTCCATCCAGACGCGCAACCGCGCGCCCTGCGCCGGATCGCGCCGCTCCATCAGCAGGATTCCGAGGTCCAGTTCCATCAGCGTGACGGCGGAGACGTAGCAGGCCGCGGCATCACGGGCGGAGAGCCAGGCGACCACATTCGGGTCCGCCTTGCCCGAGCCCGCCTTGCGCAGCTCGGAAACGACGTTGGTGTCGAGCAGGAACATCAGGAAAGGTCGGCCGGGCGCGGCAGGTCACGCGCGCGGGGAATGTCGAGGTCGATATCGGCAAGGCCGGGCATGGAGAGCGCCTCGACAAGATTGCGGCCGCCGCCGGTGATCCGCTGGTAATCCTCGAAGCTCAACAGGACATGCGCCGTCCGGCCGCGATTGGTGATGAAGACGGGCCCGTTCCGCGCAGCCTTTTGCGCCTGATTGGCATTCTGCTGGAATTCCCGGCTCGACAGGGTCGTGATCGTCATGGCAACACCTCATCGGTCGATATTTGTTGCTACATTAGAACATTCCCCCTGAAATGACAACGCCGGCCCCAGATCAGGAATCTGGAGCCGGCGCGATTCTGTCGGGTCTGGCGCGGTCAGGCCGCCCGGCGCGTAGCCGCTGCGGCCGTTTCCGAGCCCAGGCGGAACTGGGCGAGGAGGGCGTTGAGGGCGGCGGCTTCGGCGGCGAGGCCGTGGCTGGCGGCGGTCTGTTCCTCCACCATCGCGGCGTTCTGCTGGGTGCCCTGGTCCATCGTGTTGACGGCGGTGTTGATCTCCTGAAGGCCCGTCGACTGCTCGCGGGCGGACGTCACGATGGCGTTGACGTGGCCGTTGATCTCCTGCACCTCGCGCACGATCGTCTCAAGGGCCGCGCCCGTCTCGTCGACCAGCGCCACGCCGGAGCGGACCTGATCGCCCGAGGTGGTGATGAGCGCCTTGATCTCCTTGGCGGCATTGGCCGAGCGCTGGGCGAGCTCGCGCACTTCCTGGGCGACGACCGCAAAGCCCTTGCCGGCTTCGCCCGCACGGGCGGCTTCCACGCCGGCATTCAGCGCCAGCAGGTTCGTCTGGAAGGCGATGTCGTCGATGACGCCGATGATGTTGGAGATCTCGTGCGAGGACTTCTCGATGCCCTGCATGGCCGAGACGGCACGGCGCACCACATCGCCCGACTTTTCCGCACCGAGGCGGGTGCGCGATACGAGCGAGCCGACCTCCTCGGCGCGGCGGGTGGAGTCCTTGACGGTCGTGGTGATCTCCTCCAGCGCGGCGGCGGTCTCCTCGACGGAGGCGGCCTGCTGCTCGGTGCGGCGGGCGAGATCGTCGGCGGCCGAGCGGATTTCCGTTGCGCCGGCATCAATGGCGCGGGCGTTCTGGCCCACCGTCGTCATGGCCTGGTGCAGCCTGGCGACGGAATTGTTGAAGTCCGTGCGCAGGCGGTCGAGATGACCGGCGAAGGGCGTGCCGATACGATGGGCAAGGTCTCCTTCGGCGAGGCGGCCGAGGCCGTCGGCAAGCGCCTCGACGACATGCCTGATCTCCTCGGCCTCGCGGGCCTTGGCGGCCTCGCGCTCGCGGCGCTCGCTCTCGGAGAGCACGCGGCCCTCCTCGGCGGCGTTTTCGAGGCGCGTGCGCTCGATGGCGTTATCGCGGAAGACGGCGACGGCGGCGGCCATGCGGCCGATCTCGTCCCTGCGCTCCTGGCCGGGAATGTCGGTGCCGACATCACCGGCCGCAAGCTTGTCCATGGCGACGGTCATGTCCTTGACCGGGCGCACGACGAGGCGCGACAGCACGGTGGCGAGGAAGCCCATCATGACGATGACGGCGAGCACGGTGGCGATCGTCGCCGCGATGCGGAACTCGTCGATGGCAGCGAAGGCCATGCCGCTGTCGATGGTAAAGCCGAGATACCATTCCACCGACGGCAGGCCCGTGACCGGCACGAAAGAGACCAGCACCGGCTTGCCGGCATAGGTGGTGTGCATGATGCCGCCGCCGATGGCGGGCGTCTTCTCGGGGAAGGCATCGGCCAGCGTCTTGGTGACGAGCGCCTTGTCCTGGTGGACGAGGATCTGGCCGTCCTTGCTGACGAGGAAGGCAAAGCCCGCACCGCCGAGATCGACCGAATTGACCATGTCGACGAGGGACTTCAGCGAGAAGTCGCTGCCGGCGACGCCGACGAGCTTGCCGTCGCGCTTGACGGGCGTGGCGGCGCTGATGATGAGGTCGTTGGTGGAGGCGTCGATATAGGGCTCGGTCAGCACGCTGCCGTTCGCCTTGACGGCATCCTGATACCAGGGGCGCTTGCGCGGGTCGTAGCCTTCTGGCATCTCCGACTTCGGCCACTGGGTGAAGACGCCCGCCTCGTCGCCGACATAGGTGGTCATGAACTGGCCGACCAGAACGTCGTTCTGCAGCACGGCCTCGATGCCGGCGGGGTTGGCGGCCTTGGCGGCGGCGTTGCCGGCCATCTCGGTCAGCGCCACGCGGGCGTTCAGCCAGTTGGCGATGCCCTGGGCCGCCTGCTTGCCGGAGGATTCGATACTGGATTCGACCGAGCCCGTCAGCACCTTGCGCTGCAGGCTGTCGATATAGACGGAAAAGCCGGTGAAGGCGGCAACGACGACGAGGGACGCGACGACAAGGATGCGCGTCATGAGATTGGTGCGCTTGGACACGGGTGCGGTATTCCTTCGGGGGCCCGCCGGGCGGCGGGCGCGATGCTGAACGGCATGCCGGAGGCGAAAATCAACCGCGTCATGCGGCCGCCGGCAGAACGCCGGAAAGTGGCCGCACTATAGGAAAACGTGTTTAAGACCCTGTTAAAATTGGTCGACCACAAATCGCCGAGGGTTCACCGGCGCGCGATGAAGGCCTCGAAGGCGGCGCGGGCTTCGGCGCTCTTCAACTGCGCGGCGAAGTGGGCGGCTTCCTCGTCGATCCGCGCCAGCACGTCGGCACGGTCGCCGCGGATGAGGCTGCGGGCGATGGCGAGCGCCTTCGGCGGCTTGGCGGCAAGGCGGCAGGCGGCGGCGAGCGTCTCCGCCTCCACCGCCCCGGGCTCGACAACGGCATAGACGAGGCCCGCCTCGCGCGCCGCATCGGCCGAAAAGCCGTCCCCTGCCGCGAGCAGCGCGAAGGCGCGCTGGTGGCCCATCAGGCGCGGGGCCAAGAGGCTGGAGGCCGCCTCCGGCACCAGCGCGAGATCGACGAAGGGCGTGCGGAACCGGGTGCGGGCCGAGGCGTAGGTGAGGTCGCAATGGAGATGGATCGTCGTGCCGATGCCGATGGCAAGGCCGTCGACGCCCGAGACGAGCGGCTTGCCGTGCGTAGCGAGCGCATGGAGGAAATCGATCACCTCGCGGCCCATCGTGCCGCCCATGGCGAAGGCCATGAAGTCGTTGAGGTCGTTGCCGGCGGAAAAGCAGCCGTCCGAGCCGAGGAAGACGGTGGCCCGCACCGCCTCGTCCGCATCGGCAGCCTTCAGCGCATCGGTCATCGCCTGGTACATGGCGCGGGTGATGGCGTTCTTCTTCTCCGCGCGGTTGAAGCGGATCACCATGACGCCGGGGGCGTCTTGCGGGCGCTCGATCAGGATGTGGTCGGTCATTGTCGTCGCTTTCTCCACTGGAAGACCCTCTCTGCCTGCCGGCATCTCCCCCACAAGGGGGGAGAAAGGCTGGCAGCTTGCTTTTCCATTAATTCTTGAATGCTGAGAGTGCCGCGCGTTAAGTCCCTCCCCCTTGTGGGGAGGGATTTAGGGAGGGGTCTTACCCCAAAGCCACCCGCGCCGCCGCAAGGCTTGCCGCGCCGGTCATCACCCGATCCCGCAAGGCCGCCGTCTCGCCGATCACGTTCTCCGCGGCGAACCGGCAGAGCGCGGCGCGCTCGGCGTTGCGGCCGTCGCCGCCGTCGGCGAGCGCGCCCTTGGCGAGGTAGGCGCCGGTCAGCACGAGGCCGAAGAGGCGCTGATAGGGCGTGGCGCCGGCAAGCGCTTCGGCCTGTTTTCCTTCGGCAAGCGTGGCGAGCAGCCATTCGGTGGCGGCTTCAAGGTCGGCGATGCTTGCCTCGAGGCGGGCGCCGGTCTCGCCAAGAGCCGGCGCATTCGCGGCGCCGGCCTTTGCGGCGATCTCTCGCAGCTCGGCGATGAAGCCGCGGACATGGCCGCCATCCGACAGCGGAAGCTTGCGGGTGACGAGGTCGATGGCCTGGATGCCATTCGTGCCCTCGTAGATCGGCGCGATGCGGGCGTCGCGGTAAAGGCGGGCCGCGCCCGTCTCCTCGATGAAGCCCATGCCGCCATGCACCTGCACGCCGAGCGAGGAGACGTCGACGCCGGCATCGGTGGCGAAACTCTTGGCGATGGGTGTGAGGAGGCTGGCGCGCTCCGACCAGTGCGTTGCCTCCTCGCCGTGGCTCATGTCGACGGCATGGGCGCAGGCATAGGTGATGGCGCGGGCGCCCTGCGTCAGCACCTTCATGGTCAGCAACATGCGGGCGACGTCCGGATGCTCGATGATCGGGCTCATGCCGGAGCCCTGCCAGCCGGGCGCCTTGCCCTGCGTGCGCTCCTTCGCATAGGCGATGGCCTTCTGCGTGGCGGCCTCGGCGATGGCGACGCCCTGCATGCCGACGGCAAGGCGGGCATTGTTCATCATGGTGAACATGCAGGCAAGGCCGCGATTCTCCTCGCCGACCAGCCAGCCGATGGCGCCCGGCTCCTCGCCGAAACGGCCGTCGCCGTAGATCATGGTGCAGGTGGGCGAGCCGTGGATGCCGAGCTTGTGCTCGATGGAATGGCAATAGGCATCGTTGCGCGCGCCGAGCGACCCGTCTTCGTTGACGAGGAATTTCGGCACGAGGAAGAGCGAGATGCCGCGCGTGCCGGCGGGCGCATCGGGGAGGCGCGCGAGCACCAGGTGCACGATGTTGTCGGTGAAGTCGTGCTCGCCATAGGTGATGAAGATCTTCTGGCCGAAGAGGCGATAGGTGCCGTCGTCGCGCCGCTCGGCGCGGGTCTTCATCACGCCGAGGTCGGAACCGGCATGCGGCTCAGTGAGGTTCATCGAGCCCATCCATTCGCCCGAGACCATCTTCGGCAGGTAGGTGGCCTTCAGATGATCCGAGCCGTGCGCCGTCAGCGCCTCGATGGCGCCGATGGTGAGCGTCGGGCCGATGGCGAAGGCCATGGAGCCGCTGTTCCACATTTCGAGCGCGGCGACATGCAGCATGTGGGGAAGCCCCTGCCCGCCGAATTCCGGCGAAGCCGTCAGCGAGTTCCAGCCGCCCTCCGCCCAGGCTTTGTAAAGGGCGGGCCAGCCGTCCGGCATCTTCACCTTGCCGTCGACGAGGCGCGCACCCTGCGTATCCCCGATCGCGCCGAGCGGGGCCACCTCCTCGCTGGCGAAGCGCCCGGCTTCGGAAAGGATGGCATCGACGAGGTCGTCCGTCAGGTCCCCGAGATGGCCGCCCTCCAGCGCAGGCACCAGCCCCGCGACATGCTTCAATGTGAACGCAATCTCCTCGACCGGCGCCTTGTACATCTCTATCCTCCTCCATCGCGCCCCGGACTCAGGGGCGCGGCTTGTTGGCGGACAGATTATTGATTTTTACGTAAACGTCAACGTTGCGCAATCACCGATAGGGCGAATGGCACTGGCGGCGCGGGCCGTTATAGGGCTGGAACGTGTTGTCGTAAGCCCGGTAGGACCGGTAACGGTTCGCGCACCAGCGCACATGCGAGCCGCCATAGCCGCGGTCATTGGCGACGGCACCGCCGATCATGGCTCCCATGCCGAGAATGGCGAAGGGCACCCAGGCATTGCTGTGATGGTGGCGATGACGGTGACGATAGTAGCGGCGCTCGCCCCAGTGGCGATGGCCACGCCAATGCCGGCGGATGTACCGCCGATGCTCGACGAGTTGCACGGCATCTCCGCTCGCGACCGGCTGAACCGTGACGGCGGGCAGCGGCATGGCATTGACAGGCATCGCCGGCGTGGCGGCAAAGAGCGCGGAAAGCGCGACGGCAAGGCATTTGCTGGTAAGTCTCATGGCTGATCTCCCGGATATTCTCCGCAGCAGCCGCAAGGCCGCAATGCGGCTTTCCGATGCAACGCGGGTGGCGCCGACATTGTTCCGCAATCTCCGATTAGCCCTTCGTTAACCATGCCGGCCGCATCATCGCCGCTTGCGGGGGAGAAGAGATTCGCAAAGGACCGTCCATGAACGTCAAGCAGCTTTCCGGCCTTGCCGCCCTTCTCCTTGCCGCGGCGCTCCCCCTTTCCGCCCTCGCCGCCGACAGGGCGCCGTGGAAGAAGCCGGAAAACGCCATCGTCATCGACGCCTACGAGCTGAACGCCATCGAATGGTCGGACATGCTGACGGACGGGCGCATCGCCGGCTTCATCTCGAAAGCCTCCGACGGCCTGCCGGAAAGCTATAGCTGCAAGGGCGACCATGGCGGCGACACCGTCGCCCATTGCAAGACCATGTGGCGCAAATATGCGGTGAGCCGCGAGCTCTACGAGACGCGCCGGCTGCTCGCCCGCTCGAAAGGCCTGCTCTGGGGCGCCTATCACCTTGCAAGGCCCGGCAATCCCGTCGAGCAGGCCAACCATTTCCTCGACTATGCCAATCCGCAGGACGACGAGATGATGGTGCTCGACATCGAGGGCCGCAATCCCGAGACCGACATGTCGCTGGAGGACGCGCAGGTCTTCGCCGGCCATATCAAGACGCGCACGGGGCGCTATCCGGTGCTTTACACCAACCACGCCACCGCCCGCTACATCGCTGCGAACCGTGACACATACCGCATCCTCTCGCGCCTGCCGCTCTGGTATGCGCGCTACCGGCCGGAGATCGCCGGTACGTTCCCGTTGGGCAACTGGGACAATTATGCGCTCTGGCAGTTCTCCGCCGCCGCCAATTGCACCAAGCGCCGCTGCCCCTACCGCGTGAAGGGCGCGGCAAACGACATCGACGTCAACGTCGCGCCGATGACGAAGGCGGCGCTTGCAAAGATCTGGGCCTTCGGCGCGCTCGTACCGGAAAAGCCCTTCGAGCCGGTGGACGAGATGCTGACGGCCTCCATTCCCGCCGCCGGCGCGCTGAAGGCCAGCGCCGATGCGGACGCCTCGGCCGGGGCAAGCGTGCAGACGGCGGGCGCGGTGACGCTCGCCTCGGGCACGGCGGGCGCCTTCGCCGTCAGCGTGTCCGCGGAGGCCGGCGCCGGCCTTTCCGCCGCCGGGTCGGCAACCGTGATGCCGGGCAAGCGGATGGTCGAGATCACGCCGCTGAACTATCAGGATTTCTGAGGGAAGACCCTCTCTGCCTGCCGGCATCTCCCCCACAAGGGGGGAGAAAGGCTGGCAGCACGCTTTTCCCTCAAAATTCTCCACGGATGGTACCGCACGGTAAGTCCCTCCCCCTTGTGGGGAGGGATTTAGGGAGGGGTCTACCGGCTACCAGCCCCCACCGCCACCGCCGCCGCCACCGCCGCCGGAAAAGCCGCCGCCGGAGGAAAAGCCCGAGGACGAGCTTTTCGGCGGGTCGGGGAGCGAGCGGGTCATGGTGTCGGCCATGGAGCCGGCAAAGCCGCCCATGCGGTCGGAAAAGCTGCCGGAGGAGAAGCCGTCGCCGTGATACCAGGCCGGCTGATAGGCGACGGCAGCGCCAGCCGCCGCGGCGGTGAGCAGCCAGCGGTCGAAGGTCTCCGACCAGGGTTTTTCGACGCCCAGCGCCACGGCATAGGGCAGCAGCGTCTCGTAGTGGCGCGGCGACATGTCCGGCGCGCCGGCCATGTTCATGCGGTCCTTCTCGGCGAGCGTCAGGTATTGCCGCAGGCCCGCGATGCCGTCCATCATCCGCCGGCCGAGCGGCGTCGGCGCGCCCATCAGGAAGAAGAAGACGAGATTGGCGACGACGATGCCGCCGACGGCGGCGAAGATCGGCAGTTGCCCCGTCGCCTCCGCCTCGGCGAAGAGCGAGAGCGCGATGCCGCCGAAGACCGTCAGCAGGACGAAGCCGAAGAAGGCGGCGAAGGCGACCGCGGCGATGCGCGAACCGAGCGATTTCGACCGCCGCACGCTCTGCCCCAGCGTCATGGCGAAGATGGAGACGAAGACCGAGGCGAAGACGGGCAGGATGACGAGCACCACGCCCTCCTCCGGCAGCGAGCCGAACAGCAGGAGGGCGGCAAGGCAGGCGAGCGACAGGAAGACGCCGCATATCACCTGCGGCCAGTTGGCGAGGTAGTATTTCTGGCGGTGCTCCTTTTCCATCGCATCGCGGAAATCGGCGCCGAGCTTCTGCACCCGCTTGCCGTTGGCCTTCTCGATGACAAAGCTGCTGCCCTCGCCCGCCATGGCATTGATGAGGGTGGCTTCCCCC
>Ga0222420_100459_pt1 | contig 19336 bp, 18 predicted proteins | sample 3A2ome_FD_182470 | JGI IMG/M metagenome (GOLD analysis project Ga0222420, IMG submission 182470) | Enriched microbial communities from leaf-cutter ant dump, University of Wisconsin, Madison, United States - 3A200A (version 2) | ecosystem: Environmental > Terrestrial > Nest > Insects nest > Nest...
CGATCGCGTGTTCGACGGCATCCGCGAACGCTACCGCCGCATGCTGGCCGGCGCGCTGACCACCTGGCCGGTGCTGGTCGTGTTCGGCCTGCTGGTGCTGTTCGGCAATGCCTATCTGTTCATCAACTCGTCCCAGGAACTGGCGCCCGAGGAAGACCAGGGCATCATCCTGGCCCAGACGCAGGGGGCGCCCGACGCGACGATCGAACAGATGGCGATCTATTCGAATCAGGTCTTCGAGATCGCCAGGTCGTTCCCGGAATACGAGGCGCTGTTCCAGCTGGACGGCCAGCCGACGCTGAATTCGGGCATTTCCGGCGTGCTGCTGAAACCCTGGGCCGACCGCAGCAAAAGTGCGGCCAAGGTCCAGCAGGAATTGCAGGCCAGGTTCGACACGGTCGCCGGGGCCCGCATCGCCGCCTTCCAGATGCCGGCGCTGCCCGGGGCGCAAGGCTTGCCCGTCCAGTTCGTCATCACCTCGACCGAACCGTTCCGCAACCTCGACGAGGTCGCCAAGGCGATCGTTGCCAAGGCCAATGCCTCGGGCCGGTTCTTCTTCATCGATTCCGACCTGAAGATCGACAAGCCCCAGGCCCAGCTGGTGATCGACCGCGACCGCGTCGCAAGCCTGGGTCTGTCGCTGCAGGATGTCGGTTCGGCGCTGACCGCGGCGCTGGGTGGCGGTTATGTGAATTATTTCTCGATCTCGGGCCGCTCCTACAAGGTCATCCCCCAGGTCCTGCAGGTCGACCGGCTGAACCCGGCGCAGCTGGAGGGGTACTATATCCGCACGGCCAGGGGTGATCTGGTCCAGGCCTCGACCGTCGCCCATATCGAACGGTCGGTCGTGCCCGAATCGATCAACCGTTTCCAGCAGCTGAATTCCGCGACCATCACCGGCGTCGCCGTGCCCGGCGTGACGCTGGGCCAGGCGCTGGAATACCTCAAGGGCGTGGCGGCCGAGGAAATGCCCAGCGGCTACGCCGTCGATTACGGCGGGCAGTCGCGCCAGTACGTACAGGAAACCGGCGGCTTCCTGGTGACGCTGACATTCGCCATCATCATCGTCTTCCTGACGCTGGCCGCCCAGTTCGAAAGCTTCCGCGACCCGATCGTGGTGCTGGCCTCGGTGCCGATGGCGGTGTTCGGCGCCCTGCTGTGCACCAATGTCGGGCTGGCGACGGTCAATATCTATACCCAGGTCGGGCTGGTCACCCTGGTCGGGCTGATCTCCAAGCACGGCATCCTGATCGTGCAGTTCGCCAACGACCTGCAGCGCCAGGGCATGTCCAAGATGGAAGCCATCGTCGAGGCCTCGGCCGTTCGGCTGCGCCCGATCCTGATGACCACGGCGGCGATGATCCTGGGCGTGGTGCCGTTGGTGCTGGCCTCGGGCGCCGGCGCCACCGGCCGCAACCACATGGGCCTGATGATCTTTGCCGGCATCGGCATCGGCACCGTCTTCACCCTGTTCGTCGTGCCGGCGATGTACCTGATGCTGGCCGCCCGCCATACCGGGGCCAAGCGCCAGGCGACCGTGGTGATGCACCGGCCCGAGGCGCAGCCCGGCACCCAGCCCGACGGTGCCGACTGATCTGATATAGCAAACGCCGGAACTTCCCCAACGGGCGCCCTCAAGGCGCCCGTTTGCCATTTTTGGCTATTTTGATATTTCAAATTTTCCCTCTTTCATCGACAAATCGACAGATGGCGGCCGATGTTCGTCGCCAAGAAGCGTCTGGACAGCATTTTTGATATATGATCTTCTGAATTCCGGGAGACGGGGAGCGTATCGGGTCGAAAGGCCGGTTATTGGGCGCCGTCTGATATAGCAAAGCGGCCGCCGTGCCGATCCGGAGGGAGAGTCCGATGCATCGTCGCCAGTTTCTGTCTACGACCGCCGCCGCCGCGGGACTGATCGCCATGCCGGCGATCCGCAGCGCCGGCGCGGCCGATCGCCGGGTCCTGAAATTCGTGCCCCAGGCCGACCTGGCGGTGCTGGATCCGATCGGCACCACCGCCTATGTCACGCGCAACCACGCGCTGATGGTGTTCGACACCCTTTACGGCGTGGACGAGAACAACCAGCCCCAGCCGCAGATGGTCGAGGGGCATACGGTCGAGAACGACGGCCGGCTGTGGCGGCTGACCCTGCGCCAGGGCCTGCAGTTCCACGACGGCACGCCGGTCCTGGCCCGCGATGTCGTCGCCAGCATCAACCGCTGGGGCAAGCGCGACATCTATGGCGGCGCGCTGATGGCCGTGATCGACGAACTCAGCGCGCCATCCGACCGTGTCGTCGAATTCCGCCTGAAGAAACCCTTCGCCCATCTGCCGGCGGTGCTGGGCAAGGGCGCGCCGACCATCGCGGCGATCATGCCCGAGCGCCTGGCCAGGACCGAGGCGACCACCCAGATCACCGAAATCGTCGGCTCGGGCCCCTATCGTTTCATCGCCAAGGAACGCAACCCCGGCGCCCTCAACGTTTATGAGAAGTTCGCGGGCTATGCGCCGCGCCAGGGTGCGGCCAGCTATCTGGCCGGGGGCAAGGTCGCGCATTTCGAACGGATCGAATGGCACACCCTGCCCGATGCCTCGACCGCCGCGGCCGCCCTGCAGGCCGGCGAGATCGACTGGTGGGAACAGCCGACCTCGGACCTGACGCCGCTGTTGCGGTCGAACGGCGACATCAAGGTCCAGGTGCAGGATACCTCCGGGTTCGCCGGCGTGATGCGCTTCAACCACCTGCAGAAGCCGTTCGACAACCCGGCGATCCGCCGCGCCTTCTTCGGCGGCATCGATCAGTCCGATTACCTGATCGCCGCGGTGGGCGAGGACAAGTCGCTGTGGCGCGACGGGCTGGGGTTCTTCCATCCGGATTCGCCGATGGCCAGCAAGGTGGGCATTCCGCCCGCCGGCAAGCGTGACCTGGCCAAGGTCAAGGCAGACCTGGTCGCGGCCGGCTACAAGGGCGAGCGGGTGGTCATGCTGGCCACGGCCGATTTCCCCGTGATCAATCTGATGAGCCAGATTGCCGCCGACATGTACCAGAAGATCGGGGTCAATCTCGATTTCCAGGTCCAGGACTGGGCGACCGTGTCCTCGCGCCTGCAATCGCGCGAACCGATCGACAAGGGCGGGTGGAGCGTCACCTGCAACTTCGCCGCGGGCATCGGCATGTTCAATCCGGCGGCGCACAGCTATCTGCGCTCGAACGGCGAACGGGCGCTGTTCGGCTGGCCGACCATCCCGGCGATCGAACAGCTGCGCAACGATTGGTTCGATGCGCCCGACCAGGCCGCCCAGCAGAAGATCTGCGAAGAGATCCAGAAGGTCGCCTATGCCGAGGTGCCCTACATCCCGCTGGGCCTGTACTACCAGCCGACCGCCTTCCGGTCCGACCTGACCGGCATGCTGAAGGGCACGCCGCTGTTCTACAACCTGCGCCGCGCCTGATCCCGAACGACCGATCCGGGACGGTGCGTGACCCCCGTCCCGGGCAACCCCTCCATAGGCTCTGACTTTGAGTTTGGATATCTCCTCCGGCGACGATCGGTTTTGAACGGACGACCGACGCCCAAGTCAGCCCGCATGGGGCAACCTCCCGGAACGCGCATGCTCGAAAACGATCCGAACGCCGCCCATTACCCGATCGACCCCGACCGTCTGGACCTGGTCGAGGAATTCCGCCGATCCCCGAAGGGCCCGCACAGCGACGACCTGCAGAAGGTGCTGCACCGCATGCGCTGGGCGGGCGAGGCGCGGCGCTATGCCGTGATCGTCGTCGAACCGGGCCGGCGCTGGATGCTGGGCCGCCTGCCCGACAGGCGCAACGCTCCGGTCGAGCGCCTGACCGATCAGGTCTTCACTGATCTGGCGGATGCCGAATGGGAAGTCTTCCGCCGGCGCTGGCAGGCGATCACCGGCCGGGTTCTGCCGGCCGACCGGCAACAGGGTTGAGGGGCGCGCCATGATCGATACCACCGCCGTGCTGGGTTATGCCTGGCCGATGGCCGTCGCCCCGGGCGAAACCATCCGTTTCCACCTGAGCAGCGCGACGCTGGCCCAGGCGCAGCTGCGCGTCGTGCGCGTCCGCTGCGGCGATTCCGATCCGGCGGGGCCGGGCATCCGCACCCAGGCCCCGGGCAGCGTGATCGACGGGCCGGTCGCCCTGCGCCACCAGCCGATCCATCCCGGTTCCTGCGCCATCGTGCCCGACAGCGCCGCGCTGGCCGGCCTGCGCGAATTTTCGTTCGGCTGCCATCTGTTCCCGACCCTGGTGGGCGGCCGTCGTCAGACCGTCGCCGCGCGCTGGGACGAGGCGCGCAATGCCGGCTGGAAGATCGAACTGGGCGAAGACGGCCAGTTGATGCTGACGGTCGCCGATGGCACGCGGCGCTGGACGGTGCGCGGCGGGCTGCCCCTGCTGGAACGCGAATGGGTGACGGTGGCCGCGGCGGTCAACCCGGCCGAAGGCTGGATCGCCATTCACCAGGCCAGCATGGCCCGTCACGGCGGGCGCGACCGCAGCGCCTCGGCCATGGCCGAAGGGCCGCGGGGCGTGCAGTGGCCCGATGGGGTGGCGCTGGTGCTGGCCGCCCAGGGCACGGGCCGCGACCGGCCCGCCACCATCAATCATTTCAACGGCAAGATCGACCGGCCGCGCCTGTATGCGGCCGCGCTCGATGCGCCGCGCATCGCGGGGCTGGTCGAGGCGCTGTCGCCCGTGGCCAACGATGCCGCCCTGATCGCCGCCTGGGATTTCAGCCGCGGTATCGGCACCGACGTGATCACCGACCTGTCGGGCCATAATCATCACGGTCGGCTGCTGCATCTGCCGATGCGGGCGGCGACGGGGGCCAACTGGGACGGCCGCTCGGTCAGCTGGACCGAAGTGCCCTGGCAGTACGGCGCGATCCATTTCCACGACGACGACCTGGCCGATTGCGGCTGGTCGCCCGATCGCGAACTGACCGTGCCGTCGGACTGGCAGTCCGGTTTCTACGCGCTGGAGCTGACCGCGACCACCGCTGCCGGGGTGGCGGTCGAAAGCTACGTCCCGTTCTTCCTGCGTGCGCCGCGCGACCGGGCCACGGCCCCGTTGGCCGTCGTCGCCTCGACCGCGACGTTCCTGGCCTATGCCAATTCCTGCCTGCGGCTCGATCAAAGCCATTTCGAGGCGATGAACGAAGGGCTGGTGCTGCTCAGCGGCGACGATGTCTATCTGTGCGAACATCGCGAACTGGGCCTGTCGACCTATGACACCCATGCCGACGGCAGCGGCGTCTGCTATTCCAGCGGTCGGCGGCCGATCCTGAACATGCGGCCGCGCGGCAACAGCTTCAACTACGTCAACGATACCCATCTGCTCGACTGGCTGGACCAGCAGGCCATCGCCTACGACATCGTCACCGACGAGGATATCGACCGCGAAGGCGCCCGCGCCCTGCAGCCCTATCGCACCGTCATCACCGCGTCGCACCCCGAATATTTCTCAGCGCCGATGCTGGATGCGTTCGAGACCTACCAGAACGGCGGCGGCCGCCACATGTATCTGGGCGGCAACGGTTTCTACTGGCGCATCGCCTTCCACCCGACCGAACCCGGCCGGGTCGAGGTGCGCCGCGGCATCACCGGCACCCGTACCTGGGAGGGCGAGGCCGGCGAAAACAGCCTGTCCTTCACCGGCGAGCCCTCGGGGCTGTGGCGCTCGAACGGCCGCCCGCCGCAGCGGCTGGTGGGCGTGGGTTTCGACGCCCAGGTCTTCGACCATTCGGCCGCCTATCGCCGCCTGCCGGCCAGCTTCGACCCGCGTGTCGCCTTTGCCTTCGAAGGCATCGGGGCGGATGAACCGATCGGCGATTTCGGCCTGCGGCTGGGGGGTGCCGCGGGTCTGGAAATCGATCGCGCCGACCCGTCGCTGGGGTCGGCCCCCAATCTGCTGATGCTGGCCACCGCCGACCGCATCGGCCGCGGCGGCCTGCCGACGACGGAGGAATTCCGCACCACGCACCGGGGATTGACCGGCGACCAGAATGCCCGGGTGCGCGCCGATATCGTGTTCTTCGAAACCGCCCGCGGCGGCGCGGTGTTCTCGACCGGCTCGATCGCCTGGGTCTGCGCACTGTCGCACAACGGTTACGACAATACCGTGTCGCGCCTGACCGGCAACGTGCTGCGCCGGTTTCTCGATCCCCGGCCGTTCGACTGAGGCGCACGCGGTGACCAGCTACATCATCCGCCGCCTGCTGATGACCATCCCGGTCATGGCCGTGGTCGCGCTGTTCGTGTTCAGCCTGCTATACGTGGCGCCGGGCGACCCCGCGGCGATCATCGCCGGCGAACAGGCGACCCCGGCCGAGATGGAGCGGATCCGGGCGACGCTTGGCCTGGACCAGCCCTTCGTGCCGCGCTTCGCCCGCTGGGCCTGGAACGCGGTGCAGGGCGACCTGGGCGTCTCGGTCTTTTCGGCCACGCCGGTCAGCGCGATGATCGTGCAGCGCATCCCGCCGACCCTGTCGCTGATGGCGTTGACCCTGCTGATCTCGATCGTGGTGGCGGTGCCGATCGGCGTCATGGCCGCCGCCCATCAGGGCGGCTGGCTGGACCGGCTGTTCATGACGGCGGCGGTGCTGGGATTCTCGTTGCCTGTCTTTGTCGTCGGCTACCTGCTGGCCTATATCTTCGCGCTGCAGCTGGGCTGGCTGCCGGTCCAGGGCTATCGCCCGCCATCGGCCGGGTTCGTCGACTATATCTCGCGGCTGATCCTGCCGGCGCTGGCGCTGTCGGGCGGGTATATCGCGCTGATCGCCCGCATCGCCCGTTCGGCGATGCTTGAGGTCCTGTCGCAGGATTACATTCGGACCGCCCGGGCCAAGGGTGTCGCCCGCCGCACCATCCTGTTCGTCCATGCCCTGAAGAATTCGACCCTGCCGATCGTGTCGATCATCGGCATCGGCGTCGCCACGCTGATCAGCGGTGCGGTGGTGACCGAAACCGTATTCGGCATTCCCGGGCTGGGCCGGCTGATCGTCGATGCGCTGCTGCGCCGCGACTACCCGGTCATCCAGGGCGTCGTGCTGGTGTTCAGCTTCACCTATGTCGTGGTCAACCTGGTCATCGACCTGGCCTACACCATGCTAGACCCGAGGATCCGCTATTGACCGTGCCTGCACCGGACGGCGAGGTCTTCGCCGTCGCCCCCGACCTGCCGCCGCTGATCGCCGCCCCGCCGCGGCGCGGGCCCGTCGCGACCTTCGTGCGCCGCCACCCGACCATCGTGATCGGCGCCGCCCTGCTGGGGCTGATGGCGCTGGTCGCGATCTGCGCGCCGCTGCTGGGCACCGGCGACCCGCAGGCCCTGGCCCCGGCCAAGCGCATCCGCGCGCCGTCGGCCGAATTCTGGTTCGGCACCGACAGCCTCGGGCGCGACGTCTATTCCCGCGTGATCTATGGCGCGCGCACCTCGCTGCTGGTGGGTCTTGTCGTCGCGCTGGCCGCGACCGCCGCCGGTGTCGCGGTCGGGCTGGTATCAGGCTTCGTGCGCTGGCTCGACCCCATCCTGATGCGGGTGATCGACGGGCTGATGGCGATCCCGTCGGTGCTGATCGCCATCGCGCTGCTGGGTATCGCCCGCGGGTCGGTGGTCAACGTCATCATCGCCATTGCCCTGGCCGAATTCCCGCGGGTCGCCCGCTTGGTGCGCGGCGTGGTGCTGTCGCTGCGCGAACAACCCTATGTCGATGCCGCCCAGGCCTGCGGTTCGGGCAGCGGGCGCATCATGTGGCGCCATATCCTGCCCAATGCGCTCGATCCGATCATCGTCCAGGCGACCTATATCGGCGCGTCCGCCATCATCGCCGAAGCCGTGCTGTCCTTCATCGGCGTCGGCACCCCGCCGACCGTGCCCAGCTGGGGCAACATCATGGCCGAGGGGCGCGCCCTGTGGCAGGTCAAGCCCTATATCGTGTTCTTCCCCGCGGTGTTCCTGTGCATCACCGTGCTGGGCGTCAACCTGCTGGGCGACGGCCTGCGCGACATGCTCGACCCCCGCGTCGCCAAGAGGGCGTGATGGCCGCGCTGCTGGAAGTCGAAAACCTGCGCACCCATTTTGCCACCCGCAACGGCGTGGTCCGTGCGGTCGACGGCCTGTCGTTCCACGTCGATGCCGGCGAGACACTGGCCATCGTCGGTGAATCGGGCTGCGGCAAGTCGGTGACGTCCCTGTCGATCATGGGGCTGGTCGACCAGCCGCCGGCCCGCATCGCCGGGCAGATCCGCCTCGACGGCCGCGACCTTGTGGCATTGCCCGAGGCCGAGATGCGGCATCTGCGCGGCAACGAGATCGGCATGATCTTCCAGGAGCCGATGACCAGCCTGAACCCGTTGCTGACCATCGGCCACCAGATCGCCGAACCGGTCATGCTGCATCAGGGCCTCGATCGCGCGGCCGCCTGGGCCAGGGCGCTGGACATGCTGACCCTGGTGGGGATTCCCGCGCCGGAACGCCGCCTGCGCGATTATCCCCACCAGCTGTCGGGCGGCATGCGCCAGCGTGCGATGATCGCCATGGCATTGGCCTGCAACCCCAAGATCCTGGTCGCCGACGAACCGACCACGGCGCTGGACGTCACCATCCAGGCCCAGATCATCGCGCTGATGCGCGACCTGCAGCAGCGCACCGGCTCGGCCATCATCCTGATCACCCACGACCTGGGCGTGGTCGCCGAGATGGCGGCCCGTGTCGTCGTCATGTATGCCGGCCGCAAGGTCGAGGAAGCCGACGTCGCCACGATCTTTGCCGATCCGCGCCACCCCTATACCCGCGGGCTGCTTGGCGCGGTGCCCAGGCCGGGTACCGGCGGCGCCTGCCACCGGCTGGCCGAGATCCCCGGTTCGGTGCCATCGCTGATCAAGCCGCTGGTCGGCTGCGCCTTTGCCGGGCGATGCGACCGGGCGGCCGATATCTGCCACCGGGCGGCGCCGGCCTGGCGCCAGATCGCGCCGGGCCACGGCGCCGCCTGTCATTTCGCCGGTGCCGCATGACCGCCCCCCTGCTGGGCGTCCGCGACCTGGTCAAGCATTACCCCGTGCGCAACGGCCTGTTCGGCCGGGCGACGGAAACGGTGCATGCGGTCGACGGCGTGTCGTTCCACGTCGATGCCGGCGAGACGCTGGCGATCGTCGGCGAAAGCGGCTGCGGCAAGTCGACGGTGGGCAAGGTCGTGCTGGGGCTGGCCCCGGCCACCGCGGGCCAGGTCACCTTCGGCGGCGAATCCTATGCCGGGTTGCGGCCGGCCGACATGAAACGCATCCGGCGCCGCCTGCAGGTCGTGTTCCAGGATCCGTTCAGTTCGATGAATCCGCGCATGCGGGTGCGCGACATCATCGCCGAACCGCTGGAAAATTTCGCTGTGGTCGACGGGCGCGATGCGGTCACCGATCGCGTGCGCGACCTGCTGGTGCGCGTCGGCCTGCCGGCCGAGGCGCTGAACCGTTATCCCCACGAATTCTCAGGCGGCCAGCGCCAGCGCATCTGCATCGCCCGCGCCCTGGCGCCGGGGGCCGACCTGATCGTCTGCGACGAGGCGGTGTCGGCCCTGGACGTGTCGGTCAAGGCCCAGATCGTCAATCTGCTGCTGGACCTGCAGGCCGAATTCGGCCTGGCCTTGCTGTTCATCAGCCACGACATCGCGGTCGTCGAACACATGGCGCATCGCGTGGCGGTGATGTATCTCGGCCGCATCATGGAAATCGGCGATCGCGACGCACTGTTCGCCCGGCCGCGCCATCCCTATACCCAGGCGCTGCTGTCGGCGGTGCCGGTCGCCGACCCGACGGTCCGGCGGGTGCGGCCGATGCTGACGGGCGATCTGCCCAGCCCGATCGATCCGCCCGGCGGTTGCCGCTTCCACACCCGCTGCCCGCTGGCCTTCGACCGCTGCCGGGTCGACGAGCCGGTCCTGCGACCGGTCGGTCCGGGCCAGCAGATGGCCTGCCACCTGGATCAGGCCGATGGCTGAGATCGCCGCCGCCGGGACGTCCCGGTCTCGTACCCCTCGGCCTTCAGCCGTTCCAGGATCAGATAGGAACCTTGTCTTAGATCCTGGACGATCAGTTCCCCGGCCTCGGCCGGGGCGCGGCGGCGCAGCGCGTCGATCAGCATCAGATGCGGATGCGCCTCGGCATGGGCGCGGACGACGTGGGGGTACTGGTGGGTCACGAACGGCCCGATCAGCAGCCAGAGGTTTTCGATGATCCGCAGCAGCACGTCGTTGCCGGCGGCCCGGTATACGGTGAAGTGGAATTCCTTGTTGGCGGCCAGCGCCTCCTTCCAGTTCTTCTGCCGTTCGGACTGGACGAAACGCTGATGCAGCCCTTCCAGGCTGGCCAGGATATCGTCGGTCATCGCCGCCGCCGCGCGTTCGGCCGCCAGCCGTTCCAGCGGCGCGCGCACCTCGCGGATGCTGATGTATTGCGGGATGGTCAATACCGGCACGCGCGGCTGATGGCCGATGCGCAGTTCCAGCGCGCCTTCGCGCGCCAGCTGGATCACCGCCTCGCGCACCGGGGTGGGCGAGGTGTCGTAGGCGGCGGCCAGGCGCCGGATGCTCAGCCGTTCGCCCGGTTCGTAGACACCGGCGATCAGCGCCGCGCGCAGCCGGACATAAGCCTTTTCCGACAGGCTGTCGCGGACGATGCCCTGATCGTCGTCGTCCTGGTCGACCTGCGCCGGCGTTGTCATCACGAACCCTCGAACCCACTGCGATCTGCTGCCGGATTGTACTCCAGCCCGCCTGCGATCGTCTGTGATTTTCTTCTTTTCACGCACTGGGAATATCGATCATGAAGCACCGGGCCCGCGACATCGCCGAGGCCGCGCTGGACCTGCGGGACAAGGGTGTGCCGCCCGACGCCGGCGCCGTGCCGCTGGCCGATGTGGCCGCGCGCAACTGGAACCTGCTGGCCGAGGATCTGCCGCTGCCGGCCGCGGTGATCCGGCGCAGTGCCCTGCATCACAACAGCGCCTGGATGCGCGACTTCATCGCGCAGCGCGGGCTTGATCTGGCCCCGCACGGCAAGACCACGATGGCGCCGGCCCTGTTCGACCTGCAGCTCGACGACGGCGCCTGGGGCATCACCGTGGGCACGGCCCATCAGATCCAGGTGGCGCGCAGCTTCGGTTACAACAGGCTGTTCCTGGCCAACCAGCTGGTCGGGCGCGCGGCGATCGACTATGTGCTGCGCGAACTGGCGCGCGATCCCGCATTCGAGTTCTATTGTCTGGTCGATTCGGTGGCCAATGTCGCGGCATTGACGGCCGCCGCAAACCGCATCGCGCCGGGCCGGCCGCTGTCGGTGCTGGTCGAACTGGGTTATCCCGGCGGGCGCACCGGCTGCCGCACGATTGCCGAAGCCATGACGGTCGCCCGTGCGGTGGCGGCCAGCGGTGGCGCCCTGGCCTTGCGCGGCATCGAAGGGTTCGAAGGGTTGTTCAAGGAGGCGACGCCCGAGGTGACGGCCGCCCGGGTCACCGCCTTCCTCGACGATGTCGTGGCCCTGGCCGGCAATTGCGCCGCCGAGGGGTTGTTTGCCCCGGGGGCGGTGATCCTCAGCGCCGGCGGATCGTCGTTCTACGACCTGGTGGCTGCGCGTTTCGGGGCCGCCGATCTCGGGCGTGACAAGATCGTGCTGCTGCGCAGCGGCTGTTACATCACCCATGATTCCATCATGTATGTCCGGGCCTTCGATGCGCTGGGCCGGCGCGATCCGGCGCTGGCCGCGACCGGCGGCGGGCTGCGGCCGGCGCTGGAGGTCTGGGCCTATGTCCAGTCGCGGCCCGAGCCCGAGAAGGCGATCGTCGGGCTGGGCAAGCGCGACCTGTCGCATGACGACCTGCCGCTGGCGCAACGCTGGTATCGGCCGGGCGAGGGCGGGGCGCTGCGCGATGTGGCGGCCGGCCATGTCGTCACCCGGCTGAACGACCAGCATTGCCATTTGACCATACCGGGGGAATCGCCGCTGCAGGTCGGCGACATGGTCGCCTTCGGCATTTCCCATCCCTGCCTGACCTTCGACAAATGGCGGGTCATCCATCTGGTCGACGACGACTATCGTGTCGTCCAGTCGATCCGTACCTATTTCTGAACCTCGGACGCGGGGACCATCGTGAAGACAGCGAAATCGCAGATCCATTTCATCACCGGCGCGGCCAGCGGCATCGGCGCGGCGACCGCGCGTGCCGCGGTGGCGGCGGGCCACAAGGTCGTGCTGGCCGACATCAATCTGGGCGGGGCCCGCGCCGTTGCGGCCGGGCTGGGCCCGGACGCGCTGGCCCTGGCCCTCGACATCACCGACGGGCGGCAGTGGGACCAGGCGCTGGATGCCGCCTGGGCGCATTTCGGCCGGGTCGACGTACTGGTCAACAATGCCGCCGTGGTTCATACCGGCTATGCCCGCGACGTCAGCATCGACCATCACGGCGCGACCATCCAGACCAATTTCATGGGACCGCTGACCGGCATGCTCAAGGCGCTGCCGCGGTTCAAGGCGCAAGGGGCGGGGCATCTGGTCACGGTCTGTTCGATGACCGCGTTCCTGCCCTTTCCAGGCATCGCGTCCTATGCCGCGGCCAAGCATGCGCTGCGTGCCTTCCATCACGGCCTGATGCTGGAAGAACGCCACGGGCCGGTCGCCTTCACCATCGTCCATCCCACCGCGACCGAAACCCCGATGCTGGAACAGGAAGCGCAGGACGATGCCGTCGCCATGGCCTTTGCCGGCCCGGCGGTGACCGCGGAAACGGTGGCCGAGGTCATCCTGAAGGCGATCCGCCTGCGGTCGGTCGAGATATTCATGCCGCCCGAACGCGGCCGGGTCGTGCGCCGCGTCGGCACCAGCCCGCGGGCGCTGCGCGCCCTGGTCGAACGCAACGAGGTGATCGGCGCCGAGCGGCAGAAGGAACGCCGCGCCCGGTCGGCCTGACGATGGATCGCTTCACCCCCGCCATCGATATCGCGCTGGGCATCGGCGAAAGCCCGCTGTGGGATGATCGCCGCCAGGCCCTGTGGTTCGTCGACATCCTGGCCCCGGCGATCTTCCTGCTGGATCCGGCCGGCGGTACCCCCGCACGCTTTGCCATGCCCGACCTGGTGACCAGCCTGGGGTTGTGCGCCGACGGCCGGCTGGTCGTCGCCCTGCGCAGCGGCGTGCATCTGTTCGATCCGGTCAGCGGCGCGCTCGACTTCCTGGTGCATCCCGAACCCGACCGGCCGATGAACCGGCTGAACGACGGCAAGGTCGGGCCGGACGGCTGTTTCTGGGTCGGAAGCATGCATGACGCCATCCCGCGCCAGCCGACCGCGGCGCTGTACCGCGTCACCCCGGGCGGCCGGGTCGACAAGGTCCTGGACGGGCTGAAGGTATCGAACGGCCTGGCCTGGAGCGGTGATGGCCGCACCATGTACCACGCCGACAGTCGCGGTCCCGACGTCACCGCCTATCCCTTCGATCCCACGGCCGGGGCCATGGGGCAGGGCCGCATCCTGGCGCGGCTGACCGAGGAACAGGGCCTGCCGGACGGCGCGGCGGTCGATGTCGACGGTTTCTATTGGAGCGCCGGGGTCACCGGCGGCTGCCTGAACCGCATTGCCCCCGATGGCACGATCGCCGAGGTGATCGCGCTGCCGGCACCCGCACCGACCATGCCCTGTTTCGGCGGGCCGGCGCTGGACCGTCTCTACGTCACCTCGCTGGCGACCGACCGCACGGGCCGGGCGGTGGGCGGCACCTTGCTGGTGGGTGATCCCGGCGTCGCGGGTGTCCCCGTCGGCCGGTTCGGCTAACCCAGCCCGGCCTTCGTCGCGTCCAGGATTTCGTCCGACAGGGTTTCGTCGTCGACCAGGCGGGCCAGCGTGACGGCGCCGACCATCGCCGCCCAGGCGGTGATCGCCGCCTGGCGGCGTGCCGCGGGGGTCTTGCCCGGCGCCGTCCTGGTCAGCCGGTCCAGTTGGGCGCGCACGGCGGCCGTCAATGTCCGCCGCATGTCGGGGCCGCCGCGCACCGCTTCCGAACCCAGGGCGGCAAAGACGCAGCCGCCGCCGCGGTTGTCGCGGTGCTCGCCCGACAGATAGGCGGCGGCATAGTCGGCAATGACCACATCCTCGCGCGATGCCGGCAGGGCATGGGCGCAGGCCTGCGCGACCAGATCGTCCTTGGATTTGAAATGGCCATAGAACGCGCCGTGGGTCAGGCCGGCGGCGGCCATGATCTGCGCCACCGTCACGCCGTCGATGCCGCGATCGCGGAACAGGCGGGCGGCGGCGTCAAGGATCAGGCGGCGGTTCTCGGCCACCTGCTCGCGGCTGACTTTCATGATGGGCCTCAGGAATGGCTTGACTCTTTAAATGATGTATATCATGAATAGTTAATCCTGACAAACATCATGAATAGGATCGCTGCCATGTCCACCACCCGCCCCGTCGCCCTGGTCACCGGTGCCTCGACCGGCATCGGTGCCGTCTATGCCGACCGGCTGGCCCGTCGCGGCCATGATCTGATCCTGGTTGCCCGCGACGAGACGCGGCTGGGGGCGCTGGCCGCGCGGCTGCGGGCCGAAACCGGTGCCGCGGCCGAAGTGCTGCGTGCCGATCTGACCGACGCCGCCGACCTCAAGCGGATCGAGACCCGACTGGCCGATGACACGCGCATCACCCTGCTGGTCAACAATGCCGGGGCGGCGGTGCCGGCGGGGTTCGAAAAGCCCGACCTGGATGCCTTCGAACGGCTGATCCGCCTGAACGTCACCGCGGTCACCCGGCTGATCGGGGCGGTGACGCCGCGTTTCATCGCCGCCGGCGGGGGCGCGATCATCAACGTCGCTTCGGTCGTGGCACTGGCGCCGGAATTCCCGCTGGGAATCTATGGCGCGACCAAGGCCTATGTCCTGGCGCTGTCGCAATCGCTGCAGGCCACCGTCGGGCCCAGGGGCGTCTATGTCCAGGCAGTGCTGCCCGGCGCCACCCGCACCGAAATCTGGGAACGCGCAGGCCGCTCGGTCGAGGATCTGGCGGCGGTCATGGAAGTCGACGACCTGGTCGATGCCGCCCTGGTCGGCTTCGACCGGCGCGAGGCGGTGACGATCCCGCCGCTGCCCGACGAGGGCCAGTGGCAGGCGTTCAACAATGCCCGCCTGGCCATGCTGCCGAACTTCGCCCAGTCGCAATCGGCGGCGCGGTATCGCGGTTAGGCCAGCGCCCGCCCGGTCAGTGTCGTGCGTTCCGATATCTCGATGAAATTGCCGTCGGGATCACGCACGAAGCTGTAGCGGACGACATCGCCCAGTTCGCGCGGCGGCGCCGCCTCGGTGCCGCCGCGGGCCAGCACGGCCTGGTGGGCGGCGACCGCGTCGAAGACCTGGACGGTGATGTAGCGAAAGCCGTGGGCACGCCAGTCGGGCGAGGGTTCGACGGTGCCCTTGGTCAGGATCAGCCGCGTGGTGCCGCATTTGAGATCGGCGAACCCCATCGCCTCGACATAGAAGCGGCGCGACGCATTGATGTCGTTGACCGCCAGTTCGATGGCGATATCGGTGATGCCGTCATGATCAGACGGCACCAGCCGCACGGCGTTGCCGTCGGGGTCGGCCAGGTCGCGCGGCGCCGTGATGCCGTCCTGCGCGATGATCAGCCGGCGAAAGCCCGACGGTGCCGTCGGCGCCAGCGGGTCGCGGGCATGGTTCACCTTCAGGATCGAGCCGTGCAGGTGGTGGCGATGCTGCTGCATGCCGCCGCCCAGTTTGCCCATGTGGTCATAGGACAGGCCGACGTCGTTCTGCCAGAAGGACAGCTGTTCGTCGCGCTGGTTGGTGCCCAGGCCCAGGTCGAGGCACGGTTTGGCGAGTTTCATGGCTTCAGCTTCTTGCGTTGGCGCACCACCGCATTGTCCAGCGCCGACAGGAAGGCCGACCGGTCGGCCGCCTTCATCGCCCTGGGGCCGCCGCCGCTGACGACGCCGGTATCGCGCAGATGGGTCATCAGGTCGCGGCTGGCCAGGGTCATGCCGATGGATTCGGTGGTGAAGCGCTTGCCCGTCGGGGCCAGCACGTCGGCGCCGGCCTTGACGCAGCGGCTGGCCAGCGGGATGTCGGCCGTGATCACGATGTCGGTGGGCCCGGCGCGTTCGGCGATCCAGTCATCGGCGACGTCGGGCCCTTCGGCTACCAGCACCCGTTCGATCAGCGGGTCGGCCGGCACGGCCAACCCGCCATTCGCCACCACCTTGACGGCAAGGCCGTAGCGGCCCGCGACCCGGTATATCTCGTCCTTGACCGGGCAGGCATCGGCATCGACGTAGATGGTGGTGGTCTGCATTATCCCGCGACCCTGGCGATGCCGACGCCCCCTTGCGTCGCTGCACCGATGATCGCTTCGAACGCGGCGATGCCGTGGACCATTTCGGGCACGGTGATCGGGAACGGCGCGGTGCCTGCCACCGCGGCGGCGAAGGCTTCCAGCTCGGCGCGTTCGGCGTCGAAAGCGGGATATTCGGTGGTGCGCACCGGCTGGCCCAGCGGGGCGTGGATCAGGCGGCGTTCCTGGTCCATCGTCGCCCAGCCGTTCGAACCGTAGACGTCGAGGCGCCAGATCGGGCTGGTCGCGACCATGGTGGTCAGCACGCCCTGCGCCCCGCCCTGGAAATCGATCAGCGCGGTCGTGGTATCGTCGACGTCCACCGGCATCACCCGGCGGGTCGAGCGCACGCGCACCTCGTCGAAGCGCAGGCCCAGCCCGATCATCGCATCGACCAGGTGGATGCCCAGGCCGGTCATGCCGCCGGCCGGGCTTTCCGCCCGTGTCGCCCGCCACATGCCGTCCTTCCAGTTCGGCACGGCATTGGCCGAATAATTGCCCGAGACATGCAGGATCGTGCCCAGCGCGCCCGAGGTGACCAACTGCTGCAAGTCGCGATAGGCCGGCATGAACCGGCGGTTGTGGCCCAGCGCCACCACGACCTTGTCGCAGGCCCGGGTCGCGGCCAGCGCATCGGCGTGGGTCAGGGTCATCGGCTTTTCGACGAAGACCGGGCGGCCGGTCGCGGCGACCGCGGCCATCTGGGCGGCATGCTGGCTGTGCGGCGTGGCCAGCACCACGCCCTGGACCTCGGCGTCGGCCAGCAGGCCGGCCAGGTCGTCATGCAGGCGGATGCCCTGCTGGCGGGCGTAATCCTCGGCCTTGGCCCGCGTGCCGGTGGTGCCGGCGACGAAACGGACCTTGTCGCTGCGCCCCTGCGCCGAATCGACCAGCACCCGCCCCCAGCGACCCAGCCCGGCAATCCCCAATTTCAACATCTCGAACGTTCCGTTTGTGGCACTCTGATGGGCGGAACTATAGGGGGTATTGCCCGACATGCCGCTAGTTCTTCGTGGTTTCCTGCTGATTTTCCTGGGCTTTTTCGCCATTTCCGCCCGCGCCGAGGATCACGGGCCGGTCGATCTGGCGCTGGTGCTGGCCGCCGACTGCTCGGGTTCGGTCACCAGCCACGGCTACCGGTTGCAGCAGCAGGGTTATGCCGATGCCTTCCGCGACCCCAAGGTGATCAAGGCAATCCTGTCGGGCATGCATGGCGGCATCGCCGTCACCTATTTCCAATGGTCGGGCCCGGCCTTGCAGAACCAGCTGGTCGGCTGGACCGTCCTGCGGTCGCAGGCCGATATCGCCGCCTTTGCCGACAAACTGGCCCAGGCGCCGCGCACCATCTTCGGCGGCGGTACCTCGGTCAGCGGCGCGATCGATTTCGGCCGGGAATTGCTGGGCGAGGTGCCGGTCGAGACGGTCCGGCGCGTCATCGACATCTCGGGCGACGGGCGCACCAACAACGGCCGCCCGGCGCCGCCGGCCCGGGACGAGGCAGTCGGTGCCGGCATCACCATCAACGGCCTGCCGATCCTGAACCAGGAAAGCGACATCGACCGGTATTACCAGGACGAGGTGATCGGCGGCCCCGGCGCCTTCATGATCCCGGCGCGCGACTTCGACGCCTTCGGCGAGGCGATCAGGCAAAAGCTGATCCTGGAAATCGCCGCGCTGAAGTGACACAGTCCGATATCATGACCGACAAGATTCCCGCCGCCCTGCGCGGCCACGAGGCCGAGCTGATCGCGATCCGCCGCGACCTGCACCGCCACCCCGAAACCGCGTTCGAGGAACGCCGCACCGCCGATGTCGTCGCCGAACGGCTGACCGCCTGGGGCATCCCGATCGACCGGGGCCTGGCGCGCACCGGCGTCGTCGGCACCCTGACCGGCAACCGGCCGGGCCAGCGCGCGATCGGCTTGCGCGCCGACATGGATGCGTTGAACCTTCAGGAAAAGAACGATTTCGACTATCGCTCGGTGCATGACGGCAAGATGCATGCCTGCGGCCATGACGGGCATACCGCCATGCTGCTGGGCGCCGCGCAATACCTGGCCCGGCACCGCGATTTCGCCGGTACCGTCCATTTCATCTTCCAGCCGGCCGAGGAAGGCGAGGGCGGCGCGCGCGTGATGATCGAGGAAGGGCTGTTCGACCGTTTCCCCTGCGACGCCGTCTACGGCATGCACAACATGCCGGGCATTACCGCCGGCACCTTCGCCATCCGCGCCGGCGCGATGATGGCGGCGTCCGATACCTGGACGGTCAAGTTCATGGGCACCGGCGGCCATGGCTCGGCGCCCGAACGCGGCACCGACCCGACCGTGCCGATGGCCAATTTCATCACCGCGATGCAGTCGATCGTCGCCCGCAACGTGACGCCCTTCGCCGCCGCCGTCCTCAGTGTCGGCCATGTCCAGGGCGGCGCCTGGGGGTCACCCAACGTCATCCCGTCCGAGGTGGTGGTGCGCGGCACCGCGCGCAGCTACACACCCGAAACCCGCGACCTGCTGGAACGGCGCCTGGGCGAACTGGCCCGGGGCATCGCCACCGCGCACGGTTGCAGCGCGGATTATCACTACCTGCGCCGTTACCCGCCGCTGATCAATGCGGCCGACCAGACCGCCGTGGCGCTGGCCGCTGCCGCGGCGACAGTGGGCCGGGATCTGGTCGAGGACAACACGCCGCAACTGGCCGGGGCCGAGGATTTCGCCTTCATGCTGGAACGCAAGCCCGGCGCCTATATCCTGCTGGGCAACGGCGGCGACGGGTCGGCCGGCGGCTGCCACTATGTCCATACTCCGCATTACGACTTCAACGATGCGGTGCTGACCACCGGCTCGGCCTACTGGGTCAACCTGGTCGCCCAGGAACTGGGCGGCTGAGGCGTCATCCGGGGTAGATCAGCGTCAGCAGCGGGGTCA
>Ga0222420_100461_pt1 | contig 19287 bp, 27 predicted proteins | sample 3A2ome_FD_182470 | JGI IMG/M metagenome (GOLD analysis project Ga0222420, IMG submission 182470) | Enriched microbial communities from leaf-cutter ant dump, University of Wisconsin, Madison, United States - 3A200A (version 2) | ecosystem: Environmental > Terrestrial > Nest > Insects nest > Nest...
ATCCGGATCCATTCCGTAGTGGGACTTCACATGGCGGCTCATCATCTTCCGGACCTCGCCGTCAAACAGGCAGACAAGACCTTCGTCCGTGACGGACTCCGAGACAGGGACGGCCGGTTCGAGGAAGTGCCCTGTCCCGGCGTTCCTCCTGATTTCCCACTCGCCTTTCCTGACGGACCGGACGAGGCAAAGGTCGGCCGCTATAGCCACGTCGCGCACAAACTCCACCACATGGTCGACCGGAAAGTGTTCGGTTATCTCATGGAGTTTGAACCAGTCGTCCTTCTTGCGGATTTCCATACGCCTGTCACCGCCGACAAGCCTTTCGGAGATTTCACGCGGAACCGCGAACCCTTCCAAGAGGCGGGCATCCTGACTGATGCCTGCCTCGACCAGCGCCCGCGCCTCGACGGTGTCGCCCTTCGCCATGAACATGACCACGCCCCACACCAAGGATGCATACGGATTGTCAGGCGACCGTGCTCCTATGATTTCCATGGCGGCCGACACCTCTCCGAAAACGGCCTTTGCCAGCGCCAGTTCGGCCATGACCTCCGTCTGCACATCGGCAGCGTCCCCCTCATGCAGGAACGCCACCATGGCTTCGCGATCCTGTATTCTCTCCCTCCAACGCCTACGGACCAACCAGTCGTTCAATGTCGGCGTCCGTATGTCGGCGGGTGGCTCGGAAACTCTGGCAGGCTGCCGAAGTTCATCGTTCTTCAACCTGTGCATCAAGGCGTCGGCCTTCCAGCCCAAGGCTCCAGCCACCAGGTCGAGAACCTCGGTGTGCTTGGGATCATTCCCGTACAGGGCACGGATGCCCTTGGTCAGGTTGCGTATGAAGTCACGGGTAACGTCGATGGACACGAGTCCCTCCATTTCCGTGGTGCGGCAGGACGCGAAAGCGTCTGCTGGCCATCTCCGTCACCCGCGCCGCCCCACTCATGTGGAAGCTCGTGGAGGAATTCCGAACTGCCGACGTTTAGCTTGCCCTTCCGGGTGGAGAATGCCGAGGTTGCCGACGACCTGTGGGCGGGCTTCTACTCCAAGGACTAAGTCCTGTCAACAAAATTTGCTGCATCTACACGAATCCTGCCGTCGGCTCATCTCGCGCGAACCGTTGGCAACGGGCAGGGATTCGTTCACCATTCCAGAGGATCGAAACCTTGGAGGCACGCATGGACGCCAACGAAGCCGCGACGAAGCTCGACGGCAGCGAATACCGGGAAGAGGGGTCCCGCGAACTCTTCGCAGCCATGAAGGAGGCTGGACTCGTCGCCGTTTTCGGGGCCAGCGACGACCTGATGGAGTTCCGCGGGGCCGAAAACGACGAAATCGGAGCCTACAACGGTGGAAGGGCCTATTTCACCCGGAAAGGGCTGCTACGGAACGAATGCGAAGACGACGATTGTCCTTACCATGCGAAGGCCCGGAAGGCGGCCGCAGTCGTGAACGCGGTATGGGACGAGGGCGGCCTGTCGTGGAGCTACCGGACGGAAATCCCGCACGAGACCTTCACGGTCTACGAAGACGGAGAACCCTACTGCCGCGGCATCGTGTTCGCCCTCTCGGACGTTCCTGACTAAAGCCCGGAGAGACCGGACGGCCCGGCGAAGGCGCGCGCCCGCTCCGCGTCGCCGCTGAAACTCATTCTCTCGCCCTCGCCGGCGCGGCGATGGGCGAGCTGGTAGAGACGCAGCGCCTGCCGCATCACGGCGGACGGAGACATCTCCATTTCCCTGGCGAGCGTGTTCATCACGTCGACCTCGGCCTCGTTCATCTCCAGCAAGACTTCCATTCCACCCTCTCAGATTTTCTGACCCGGGTTGATCGAGGCGACGCCGTAAAGTTCCGGCCACGCCTCGATCAACCCGGCCGCCCAAAGATAATCCTCGTCGAGGTTTCCGTCGATACGCAGGCATTCGTCGCGGCCAAGTCTGCGTACCGGGCCCGGCTCCTTCTCCGAATACGGAGTCCTTGCCCAGCCGCCCTCATGGACGCCATTCACGTCGACCGCCCGTCCATCGGGATCGACGACCCATGCATGCGCGAGATCCCCTCCGCCGTTTTCGTACTCGGCTACGATCCGCCAGCCCGTGCGGTCGTGCAGCGCCGCAGCGAATACGCAGCACAAGCCACACGTGAACGAAACACGGGCATGCCCGTCCGGACCCGCGACGCCGCTTCCTGTCATCGCCCAATGACGGGCATAGCTCTCGCGTTCTTCTTCGGTTTCGTCGTCCATAAACCCTCCTCGCTCAGGCTATCGCCCCCGTTCGCCAGCGGCAACGCAGGCCTTGTCGATACCGAGCAACCTCCCTAACCTTCATGGCGACACTCGGAGGCGACGATGGACATCGACCACGACTACGACCCGCTGCAGGCCCTCGCCGTCAGGATTTCGACACCTGCCGAGCAGGAATTCCTTCGCGCCAACATCCGGCACATCGAAAAGGAGTTCGGGACCGCCATGTCGGCCGACCTGGCCCGTGCCCTTTCCCTGGACGACTTCGAGGCCGCGATACGTTTCTCCGCCGCGCTTTGCAGCGAGGCGGAGTTCACCCCGACTGGAGAGCGGACCTATTCATGGACGATCGACGGAATCTCCGCTTCGGGAACGACCTCCCTGAAGCAGGGTACCGAGGCCAAGGCTCTGGTCGCCGCCTCGATCTGCGCGCATGCGGCCGCGCTCAGACACTCGCCTTCGCCAGCCCCATGACGGCCACGTTCACCCGAACTCGTAGAACGGGTTCTCGGCGCTCGGTTCCACGGCCTCCATGTTCCGGTCGAAGGTAACCTCGCCGCGCTCCATCGCCAGCATGAAGGCCATCTGGACGTCGCGGGGCGTAAACCCCTGGGCGACGGCCTCGTCCCTGAACTGCTTCGGATTGAGCGGCGAGGCGTCCCTCAACGCTCCGACCAGAAGCCCGTGAAGTTCCTTCCCGCGGTCCGGCATGCCGATGGCTCCCTCAATGGCCGATCGCCGTCAGCGTAGGCCGCGCGGAGCCGGGCCGCAACCGTCAGCCTTCGTCGCGAAGCTCGACGAAGCCGATGTTGAGGCCGAGCAGCGCCATGTCGAGGCGGGATTCGTCAAGAAGCCCGAGCATCGTGTCCGCATGAGGCGCGATCTCCTTGATCTTGGCGGCCAGCGCCGCCCGCTTGCGCTCCACCCGATCCCTGTCTTCCTTGCTTCCTGCCATAGCGTTCTTCTCCGATTTCGTCTGTGACGCGCCGATATAGCGCATCGAAGCCGTCGGGCCCATCCGCCTGGCGCTTGTGGCCAGCGGCGGCGATTGGTACTCATGGTGACAAAGGAGAACCCCATGTCCCTCTTCCCCATGACCGAACAGGAAGCGAACTTCGTCGAGTGCGCCGTGACCTGCGGCTCCGAAGCCCCCGACCGCGACGAAGACCTCGTGGAGCGGATGATGGGCAAGCTCGATGCGGGCTTCGACGCATCGGCTTTCGAAGAAGACGAGCTCATGTGCCTCGTCGACTGCTTCGAAATCGGCTTCGACGTCGGCCGCGACGGCAGCGGCTTCAGCGAAGCCGAACTCGAGGACCTGAAGTCCCGCGTCTCAGGACTGGTCGCCCGACCTGAAGGACTGGCTCTGCACTGAAATCGGAGGGGGCCACGCCGCCGAACTTAACCCTAACGAAAGGTTTCGATTGAGGCCTTGTCCGCCGCAAGCCAGGATTCCCTTTCACGCGGAAGGATTGGAAGAGCCTTTATAAAGGATTCGTTCCTCTTACCGCAGCGGAGGAAAATGGAATGCGCGCTATCCTGATCATGTGGGCGGCTCCGCTGACCCTGTTCTGGGCCTGGTTCCTCCTCTCGGCGAACGACGTGAACTTCGGCTACGTCATGCTGTCCCGGCCGGCCCATGACCTCGCAATGGAAATCTACGCCACGGCGCTGGGATGCGATCCTTCTGAGGTTCCATGGACGGTGGCCAAGGCCTGTGCGCTCGACAGCCTCATCGTCCTTGCCCTTTTCGCCTATAGGAGACGGCGAAAGCGCCTCCTATTCAGTGACTCCTCCCGGCGGTTCCAGCGGAGGCTGTCGGCCATCGCGGGCGGAACCCCGGTCCCATCCGCCTGAATCCTTGAGGCTTGCCGCTCGCCCGGCTTCGCGCTATTCCTGCCAAACAAGACAGCCAGGAGGAGCCTTGCAATGGGCGACAGCCTTGAACGTTATCTTTCGAAGTCGCTGTCCTTCCTGCTGAGGCACAACAACGACGAATTCCCGATCTCCATAGACGGCCGAGGCTTCGCGTCCATGGACGACGTGCTGGCCGCCATCAATGCACATTCGGGAACAAAGGGCACGATCACCGCCGAAGACGTTTTCAGGATCGTGTCCAGCGACGAAAAAGGCCGCTTCCAGATTTCAGAGGAACCTGGCCTGACGCTGATACGGGCGCTGTCCGGCCACTCGTTTCCGGTCGAGATCGAAGGCGAGGATTTCGTTCCACAAGCCCCTCTCTGGTTCGGGACGACGATGGAGGCATATGAGCGCATCGACGCGCACGGCCTGACCATGACCGCGAAGCTCAAGACCCGCCTCCGTGAAGACCGTGAAGACGCCGAACGCGTCGCCGCCACGCGCCGCGGAAGCCCGCTACTGGTGGAGGTAGACGCTGAAACGCTTTACAGCGAAGGCCACAGGTTCTTGAAGCTCGCCAACGGCGAGGTGGTCACGAACCCCGTCGCCAGGGAACGCTGCACGTTGCACCCCTTCGCATCTCCGAAGCCCTGACGCGCAGGCAGAGCGCCTTCCGATATGCAGCGCCGGAACGTAGGATGTCGGCAAGGAGGACCCCGATGGTCAAGGCAACCGAATTCGACGTCGCCGACAAGCACGAGCGCGCGATCGTCGACTACCTTGAGTCCGAAGGGCTTGCCCTGTGGCGCAGGGACCATGTCTGGAGCGACGGCGAGACGGTCGAACGACAGCTGGCCGGAGTGATCGCCGGCGAAGACGGCCCCGAGCTGTTTCTTGCGAGCGCATGGACCACCCATGGCAACACGCTGAACGTGCGCGTCCATTTTAGGACCGCGGTCGAGCTTGCCTGCCGCAGGTTCCTGCCAGGCAACGGCGAGGTCGCCGCGCGGACCCTCCATATGCCCGACCGATACGACGCCGCCGTCGCCGCGGCCGGGGGCGACCGAACCAAGTATCTTGCGCGCGACGCCGACACCGCCTCGGCGGTCTACATCCTGCGACTGGAACCAGATTCCGACAGCGGCAAGCGGATCGCCGTGGCGACCGCGGACTTCAAGAACGGACAGACGGTCGCCAGCCTTGGCTTCGAGGCTACCATGTCCGAGTTCATGGAATGGGCTGACTCCGAATTCGGCGGCGCTCCCGCTCCAGCCCATAGATGACGGCCTGCATCGAGATCAGGCCGTCCAGGCCGCGAGGCACTCCTTCATCGCCAGACCGTGAAGCTCGACCATCTTCTGCAACGGCTTCTGGTATCCGCCGCCCAGCGTCCAGCAGACTGGCAGCCCCAAACGACGGCAGGTCGTGAACACGATCCGGTCCCGGCGACGCATCTGGCCTGTCGTCATGACCCCCCGGATCATTGGATCCGCGACATGCGGATCGCAGCCGACGTAATACATCAGGCCGCTTCCATCAGGGTCGCCGCCGCGGACACGGCCGCAGGCAAGTCCGCCTCCTTCTTCTTCAGCATGGCCGTCTCCATGACGCTCGCGACGGCCCCGGGAAGCGGAGGCGCGCTGCCCTCCATCGGATGCCCGATGATCCCCTTCGACACGATCGTCGCTCCCGGGATGGGATGGAACTCGGCCCCGTCGGGCGCGAACTTCTTCCAGAACTCGACCAGGCCGTCCCGGGCAAGGCCGTAGAACCCGGTATAGCCCTTGACGCGGCAGAAGTTGAAAGCGAACTCGCCGACCTCCCAGGCGATGCCCCGCGTTCCATAGCGATGCTTCCTGTACTGCTTCAGGACCGCCATCCTCTCGAGGATGGCGAACGACCCGAAATACCGGATACGCATCGTTCCGGCCGGATGGCCGTCCACGAATCCGATGATATGCGTGGCCCCGAAATCGTTGCCGTCCGCCTCTTCATGGAGGGGACAGCCGTCCTCGCCGATGAACACGGCAGCGCGAATCATCATGCAGGTGATGACGTCATCCGAGGAAGACGCGACGCGAACTTCAACCCTTTTGTTGACGGAACCGCTCATTGAGCCCTCTACTCCCCTATACGCCTTGTTGACATGATCAGGATACGACAAGGATTCGGGCGCAGGTTGATGCTTATTTGCATCAGGATGGGGCAAGAACGGATGGGGAACATGGAAGGATTCGCAGGGCTTGACCTGGAGTCCGTCAGATACTTCGTTATCGCAGCGAAACTGAAGAACGTCAGGGCGGCCTCGGAGGCCCTCGGAGTCAGCCAGTCTACCGTTTCCAGAAGGATTCAGTCGCTCGAGACCGGCATGGGAGCCAGACTTCTGATCCGCCGGCCCGAAGGGGTATCCATGACGGACGTTGGCCGCCGGGTGCTGGCCGCGGCCCACGATCTGGACACGGTGTCCAAGCGCGTGGCCTCGATTTCGGACGGCCTTGCCCGCGATGCCGTCCTTACGGTCAGCGCGTCGGACGGCATCGGCGGCTACTGGCTGCCCATCCTGCTTGCGGAGTTCCCTCACGACCATCCGGGCATCACCGTCAAGGTGCAATGCCGCGACGTCACCAGGCTCAATCCGGTCCATGTCGCGGAAGCCGATGTGGAAGTGACCTACTACCCGCCGACGGACCCCGACACCTGCGTGCTGGGGAAGGGAACGCTGCCGATGCGCATGTTCTCGTCTCCCGGATACGTCCGGCGCTACGGGATGCCACATACGCTCGAGGAAACGGCCCTGCACAGGGCCTGCGCCCTCGACGCCTATTTCGAACGAGGCCTGGGAAACGGGGACTGGGACGCCTATGCGGACGTGCTGGCCACGCACAAAGACGTCGCCTTCAGGGTCAACAGCGCCATTTCGCTTGGATTCGCCATCCGCAGCGGCTGGGGTGTGGGAGTGCAGCCGGCCATGGTGGAGGCAACGGAACCGGGGATGTTCATGCTTCCGGAAGACATCTACCGCAGCGACGTCGTCTTCTGGCTGGTCGTCCACAAGGACCTCAAGGACAATCCGGCGCCTCGTCTCCTGGCGGCCTGGATCAAGGATCGCATGATCCGGTCCTTCAGTGGAGGAAAGGCGACGTTCGAGCCTTCGTGAGTTCGTCGGCCAGCGTCGCCATCGAGCTTCCGTGCAAGGCCTCCACCTCCTGCGCCTCCATATCGAGGATTTCGCCGATCCTCTGGAAATCGAAACCAAACAGGTTCCTGAGCGACAGGCACGCCCGCGCGTCGAAAGGCAGCTTGCCGTAGCTCGCCCCGAAATCCGAATTGGATTCGTCAGGATGCAGGACAGGGGACCGCCGGGCGGTTTCGGTTATGTCCTTGAGAATGGCGTCCAGGCTTTCGGGATCGGTCAGAACCCGCTCGCGGGAATGTCGCTTGACCGCGGCGTGGACGATCGAGGTACCGAGACGCCTGTTCCCTGTTACGGAGGCGCAATGGGACACCATCTTCCGAAGCAACGCCAGCACGTCTGTCAGTTCTGATACCACTACTCCGCCCTGCATTCCGCCCCTTTCGTGAACCCTATAGCCTCCCGAAAGCAAGAGGTAGATGCAGAATGGCATCAGGTCGGTGCAAAAACGGATCGCCATGGCCGTTCGGGAGACAGTCGGAGCGCGCGGAGGTGTCCCAAACGAAGGTTCTCTATTTCCTGAATGAAGCCTGGCCGAGCCTCGCCGCTATGGGACCGAGGTCGACCTGCCCTGTCGCGGCGTAGCCGCGGGCAACGGCTTCGACCACCTCCTCGAAATCGAGTTCGGCTTCGTCGACGCCGTTTCGGTCGAGGTAGGCGTGCCCCAGCTCGTGCACGACAGTCGTCAGCATCTCCTCGCGGAAGCCACGGGCATCCGTTTCACGCCAGAGCCGCGCGGCCGAGACCCCGATGAACGGATAGGAGGAGGTGCCGTTCACATAAACGCCGACCCGGTCTTCGCTGTTTTCGTCCTCGAAAAGGAAAACGACCGCGTCCCGGACGCCGAAGGCCGGCAGGACGTCACGCTCGACTTCCTCCATGGCCGCGCGCACCTCGTCGCCGAAGGCTCCGTCGGCGTCATACGACACCTCGTAGTCCCATTCGGGGTCATAGTCGTGATCTGCGCCGGAAATATCCAGGGCGCCGTCCCAAAGCCTGAGCCTATGCCGAAGTCCGTCGGCCACGACCTTCCGTCTCCGTCACGGCCGCAGCGGAGGGTCGAGTTCAAGGGAAGCCCACTCCGGAAGAACGTCGGATTCCCTCAGTTCCCAGTACTCGGGATTGTCGATGGCGTCGGAATTCGCGCCTATGACGCTCTCGGCGAGGTCGGCCATCGCGGCTTCGGACAGCTTCGCCCACCATTCTCCGTTCTGACTGCGCCCGCCGACCTCCATCGCAGCCACGATGGTGCTCGTTTCCCTGTCATAGACCCAGCGTGTCATGACTTCAGGGCCGTCCTGTTCGAAAATGTGGCCCCAGAGCGAGCCGTCCTCGTCGGCGATCACGTACCGCATCGCATTACCTCTGCATTGAGTGCAGCCAGACGATAGCGGCGAGGCATGCACGAAGCAAGGAATGGAGGAGGGGATGCGTCCCCGGCGCGAAGATGGGGTCACGGTCGCCCGCAACCCCATCCATGGTACCTACCGCCACCCGGCGAGAACCGGGACCGGACAAGATCCGGCAGCCTGACCGAGGCACCGCTTCCGCGGGTAGCGCCCTCTGTCAGGCACCCTCCAATTGTGGCCCCGGAACCGACCCAGCTCAAGCAAGGATTCCGCATCGGTGAGGAATAAGGCGGTATTCGTCCAATCCAGATCCTTGGGCTCCGTCATAGGGTTGAATCGAATTCTTCACGGCGGCACACTGAGTCCGGAACAGGGAACTCAGTCGCCTCATGCCCCATGTCACGCCCGAGATGATCGTCGCCGGGATCGGGCGTCTTGACCGGAAGGTCAGCTACACCTTCGTCAACCCGGCGAACAAGCGACGCATCAGGGTCATGGAAACCGTCGGCCCCGCAGGCCCCATCAAGGTCAAAAGGTTCAATCCCGCGAAAGGCCAGCGGCAAGCTTCCGTGAAGACGATTACCATAACGACGTCGATGATCGAAAGGTTTGCCGCAAGCGTCGTCGAGGGGCGGCCCGTCCACATGGACAGCGTCCTGCATGGCAGCCACAACACGCGTTCGGTGTTCGAAAGCCTCGTTGCGCACATGCCCGAATTCTTCGTCACGTACCCCCAGGGGCCGACGGGCCAGAAGGTGAAGCACCTCGTCTACCTGCCGAAGGTGGCGCACCCATGCGGAACGCTGACCGAATACGTACTTGGCGACGAAGCCTTCCCGAAAGCCGATGCCGGCGACGATCCTTCCGACAGGACGCGCCAGCTCCACGGCGCCTCGCAGGACACTTCCCTGAGGCAGCATTCACGTATGCAGGCGCTTCTCATTCCCATCGGCCGCGCGCTTGGAGCGGAAGTCTGGATCGCCTCGAACGACGTCGGCGTCACGGGATGCGACGGTCGCCTCGGAGACCTCGAAGGAGTCGTCCGAGACATCAACACCATGGAGATCGCGAAGCTTTCCGGAGTTCCGCGCGCCATCCGGCTCATCGACGTCGGGTTCTTCACCAAGGGCGGCAAAAGCATTCCCGTCGTATTCGAGGTCGAGCACTCGACGGGATACGTGCGCGGAATGTCGAGGATGCGCGGACTGATGGACCAGCTCCCGGACGGGCTCCACGTCCGCTATGTCATCGTCGCTCCCGACAGCGAGTACGACAAGGTGAAGGAGCTTGCGCAAAAGGAGCAGTTCATACCGCTGAACCTCCACTTCCTTCCGTATTCGGAACTGGACTATCTCGGCCGCCACTGCGAACAGCGCGGGCTCAAGGGCGCTTCGATGGAGTTTCTGGACAACTTCATGCGCTCGCTCCTTTAAGGGCAAAGGATTCGTTCTTTACGAGACGCCTTTGCCGGTCAACAATCGTTACGGCAACTTCTGGAAGGCTAATCCTTGGAAAGGTTCCGTTCGCCCATAGCGACATACTCCCGGCTGCTTCTGGCCGCGGCGGCATTCGCCCTTACGGGATGCGTGGCGCAGGACAAGGCGGCCACGTCGTCCCCTTCCGCTCCGAAGTCGGCGGCGGTCCGCATCGAAAAGGCGACCGACGGCAAGACTCCCATCATGATGCGCATCTTCAAGGAGGAAGGTGTCCTCGAGGTCTGGCGGAAGGGTTCGGGCGGCAAGTACGCGCTCGCCGCGAGCTATCCCATCTGCAAATGGTCGGGAAAACTGGGACCGAAGTTTGCGGAAGGAGACCGCCAGGCTCCGGAAGGCTTCTACACCGTCCGCCGAAGCCAGATGAACCCGAACTCCGACTACCACCTTTCCTTCGACATCGGCTATCCCAACGCCTACGACCGGGCCAACGGCCGTTACGGCCGATACCTCATGGTGCACGGAGCCTGCTCTTCGGCAGGCTGCTACTCGATGACCGACGCCCAGATCGAGGAGATTTACGCCTTCGCGGAAACCGCCTTCAAAGGCGGCCAGTCGGCGTTCCAGGTCGCGGCGTTCCCGTTCCGCATGACCGACGAGAACATGGCGCGCTACAAGGGCGATCCCAACCTGCCGTTCTGGACGATGCTCAAGCAGGGCTACGACGCCTTCGAGGCCTCCCGCATTCCGCCCAAGGTGGACGTCTGCGGCAGACAGTACGTCTTCAACCGCACGCCAAAGAACGGGGCCGAATTCAGCCCCAGCCGGGCATGCCCACCATCCGATCCCATGCCCGATGCCAAGTCGGCTTACGCCGAGGACGGACGCAAGCCGCAGGGCTTCGCATCGCTGCTGTCCCCGGCCAAGGCTCCGGCACCAAGCATTTCCGGCATCGAGGAGGCGGCGCTGGCCGCCGACTGGTCCGCGAGGAGACTTAAGGGAGAGAAGGTTTCGCAGTCGCCGCCGTCTCCCTCCGACGTATCGGAGGCGGTGCTGAAGGCCGCGCTCAAGCCGGTGCTCGAAAGAAGCGCCAGGGCATTGCTGGCCGCACAGGCGGCGCCGCGAAGGCGGATGACAGAAGCTCCCGCGGTAGCGCAGGATACGACGGTTCGTCCCCGAAGGTTCTAGGTTAGACGACGGCCCGCTTCTCGTCCGGGCCTGCCTTCCGCTGCGCCAGTTCCGCCCATTCCGCCGCCAGCGGTTTGCCGAACACGTCGAGATAGGCTTCGAAACGCGGCCCCCACTTCCCGCCAACGCCGCCGGCCGCCACCGGGAACGCCAACCTGGCGACCTCTTCGGCCGAACGGCTGAGCGCCTCGCAGGCCCGGGCATGCATAGACAGCGCCCTGACGAGGTAGGTTTCGGAAATCCCGTCGTCGCCGTCGTCATCGTCGAAGGCCTCGGAATACTCGTCGCGCGGAAACTCGCCTTCTTCGGCAATACGGCGGGCGGCCCGAAACGCACATTCCGCGACTTCCGCCGCCATCCCCCGCCCGAGCGCCTCCTCCATGCCGGAAAGCACCCGCAGAAACAGGTCCTCCGACCCCCTTCTCCCGTCGTAGATCGCGTCCAGCGCGTCATCCGCCAGCCGCGCCAGGGCAATGGCCACGTCCTCGTTGCTGGCGGCGGCGGAGATGGCTGCGAGCGCCAGATCGCTGAAAAGGCGGTCGTCCCTTTCCGCGGCCTTCCACAGCAACTCTTGCAGGGCTTCCCGCGACAGGCCATCGAGATAGCCCGCCACGAGCCTGGTGTCCGATCTCGGCGGCGGGTCGCGCTGCCAGGCGAGGGCGGCGGCGACCACGTGCTTGCAGACGAAACGGCCTTCCGAATATGGACACGTGCAGACGCCGTGCACCCCATTCTCTTCCAAAGACAGGTCGACGACATAAGGGAACGATCCGCGCACGACTGCGCGGGCGGCCCCCTCGGAAACGTCCCGGAAGGCGACCGCTCCCTGGTCATAGTATTCCTTGCCTCGGCCGAACACGCGCTTCCCGGCGCGCTGACGCAGGCCATCGATGTCTTTCTGGTCGAGTCCCATAGATCACTCATACCGCCAACGGGCACGGGATGGAAGCAGACAGAAATCGAAACAGCCCGGCGCGCAAAAGATCCGATTAAAGGATTTAATCCTTGTTAAAGACTTGGACCGTAAGGACTCGTTGAAGCCCATGGGAGGATTGAATGCGACATTCCTTGATTTCGGCCGCTGTCGCCGTAGGAATCCTTTGCATAACTTCGCCTGCGCTGGCGAACCCGATCGAACTGACTCCCGTCAGGTCCATCGCGGCCGGCATTTCGAAAGGCGGAGCCGAAGCGTTCTATGCCGAAATCCATGAAGGGTGCAGGGATGAGGCCACATACCAGCCCTTTCTGGACGGCAGGCCCGTCGCGCGAACCGGCCTCATCCACCTCGTAGGATGCATCGGCGACCGGACAGGGAAGACATCCTGGGCGATTTTCAACGGCAATTCCCCCATCCTTATCGCGAAGGAAGACATTCCAAAGCTTTTCCGCGTTCTGTACCGGCGGGAGACGGTTGTCCTGCCCCTCGGGGAATGATGGCGAATCAGATGGCCGCCAGACTGGATAGCCCCTGCTTCATCCTCTAGAATCGTTCTGTACCGTGAGCGAGAGGACATGGGCGAACCCGAACAGCCTTCAGGCGAAGACCTTCGCAAGATCATCCATGTGGACATGGACGCGTTCTTCGCATCCGTGGAGCAACGCGACCATCCCGAACTGAAAGGCAAGCCGGTCGCGGTGGGCAGCTCGCGCGAAAGGGGCGTGGTGGCAGCCGCGAGCTACGAAGCGAGGCGCTTCGGCGTTCGGTCGGCCATGCCTTCCGTCCGGGCGCTGAAGCTATGCCCGGACATCGTGTTCATGCCCCCGCGCTTCGACGTATACCGGGAAGTCTCCCGGCAGGTGCGGGCGATCTTCGCCGAACACACCCCGCTCATCGAACCCATGTCCCTCGACGAGGCCTACCTAGACGTGACGCGCAACCTTAAGGGACTGCCGTCGGCGACCGCCGTCGCGGAGGACATAAGGGCGGCCATATGGAAAGAGACCGGCCTCACGGCGTCGGCCGGCGTTGCCGGGAACAAGTTCCTGGCGAAAATGGCCTCCGACTTCCGGAAGCCGAACGGCATCTACGTCATCACCCCGAAAATGGCGCTGGACTTCGTTTCGGGACTGGAGATCGGACGGTTCCACGGAATTGGACCGGCGACGATGGAGAAGATGCACCGTCTCGGCATCTTCAACGGAGCGGATCTCAGGAAGCAAAGCCTGGAATTCCTGCGGGAGCATTTCGGCAAGGCCGGAACGCATTTCCACTCGATCGCCCGCGGCATCGACCTGCGGCCCGTGGAACCCAACCAGGAGCGGAAGTCGATCGGCGCCGAAAACACCTTCGCCCGCGACCTGTTCCGGGAGGACGAACTGCTGCTCGAGCTTGCCCCGCTTGCCGCGAAGGTCTGGAAGCACGGCGAGAGGCTGCAGTCATTCGGCAAGACGGTGACGCTGAAGGTCAAGTACGAAGACTTCCAGCAGATCACCCGCAGCAGGACGCTCCCCCATCCCGTTGCCGGCGAAGGAGAGATCATGACGGCGGCGGCCCTCCTGCTGAAAACGCTCCTGCCCACGGAAAAAGGCATCAGGCTCGTCGGCGTGACGATGTCCGGATTCCCGCACGCCCAAGACAACGAGCCTGGCGGACAGCTCTCCCTCGCCTTTTGAGAGGCAAGGATTCGAGCCTGCAAGCATGCGGGCCGCGCTTTCGGCTTCCAACGGATCCTGCTATCGATGGTCGTACCACTGCCACCGGCGGGGGAAAGGCGAACAGGAGACGACAGATGAGCGAACAGGAAGCCGAATCGATCTCCGGAAGGTTCCAGCCGCTCACCTACGCCGGCGAAGCCGCCATCCGCAAGTCGCTGGACCGCGTGGGCGAGGCGACCGTCATCGTAACAGGCATGGACCGCCCGCGCAGCGTCAACGACCCCTTCACCTTCGAGGACAGGCAGGCGATGCTTGCCGCGGCCTTCCCGGACGAGTTCGCCGACGGCAGGCTCCGCGTCGTCGGCCTTCCAGACTACGGCTACGACACAGGCCTCAGGGCCCGCGCTCTCGCCGCATTCGGGCCGTCCGTCGCCGTCGAGAACCCCGACGACCCCCCGCATCGGCGAGCCGAAGCCCTGGACAGCCTGTTCAAGTCCCCCTCGCAGGCAGACGTGTCCCGCGCCGTGGCCTCATGGCTGTCGGAGTTCTCGTCGACGGCTCCGCGACAGGCGCTCGAAGACGAACTCGACGTCATCTTCGAGGTTCGCCGCCGCTATGGCCCTGGACCGCACCTGACGGCGGATTCCATCTGTACATGGAATGGCCAGGTCCTCCTCATCGAACGCGGGAACGCCCCGTTCAGGAACACCCTGGCCATTCCTGGCGGCATCGTGGACAATGGGGAGGACCCCTTCGACGCCGCGGCGCGGGAACTGTCAGAGGAAACCCGGATCTCCATCGGCGACGCGCCCATGGACGCCAGGACCATCAAGTCGTTCTCAGTCACGCCGGAAGCCCGTGTGTACGGAGAGGAAGGCCGAGACCCCCGCGGAACCTATATCGGACACGCGTTCCACTTCGACTTCTCCAGTCTCCCCGAACGCCCGCGCGTCGAGCCTGCGGACGACGCGAAGCAGGCCATCTGGCACGACCTGTCCAGCCTGAAACCACACGAGCTCGCCTTCGACCATTTCGCGATCCTCCACGACCTGACCGGCCTGCAATACCCGAAGTCCTCCGTTCCGGAGGAACACGACGGGCCGCAGCAGCGCCGACGGGCTTGATGAAGGCGGGCCGCCGGGCGAAGACTGAACCGTCCTGCGAACGAACCACAGCCGACGCCGGGAGAGCAGATTGACCCACGACCGCACCGTCACCCCGGAAGACGCAGAGGAAATCTGGGACCTCAAGCTCGACGGCTGCTCGGTCCGCTACATCCACGAGTTCAAGGCCTCGCACCTGTCGCGCAAGGCCATCGCCGACATACTGAACGGACCCGTCCCCGAGCGGTTCGAGAACGACGAGAGGCTCCTCCCGCACCGCTACGCCTGGATCGCCGCGAGCGGCCTTCGGGACCGCACGGGAGCGGAGATCGCCTTCGTCATCGTCAGGTTCGACCGTTCCCTGACGCAGGCCGCCTACCGCAAGGGCATCACGAAAATCAGGAAGGAATTCGCGGCCATGTCTCCCATGGGGACGATCAACGCAAGGGTGACGGAAGGGATCGAAACCGAGATCGCAAGGAAGTTCGTCGCAGTCAGGGGCACGCCGGGCTGGGACATCGGTCTCGACGGCTCGGTCAGGCCGCTCACCGAAGACGATTTCGGGGCGGAGGCGACCGCGGCGCCAGCCCCTTGATGGAAGTCCCTGAAGGAAGGATCATCCCGTCATGACCGACGCGCGCACATATCCCGTTAAGCCGGGCGACTGGGTGGCTTCGAGGCACGACCCCTCCTGCGTGGCCAGGGTGCGCGACGTCGGGTTCGATCCCGTCGCACAGGAGGCCGTCGTCGACCTCGTCCTCTATGCCCGCGACGGCCGCAAGATCGGGCGTGAATCCCCCGTGATGGGCGGGCCTCGTTCCTACGAGCCTGCCTGCTCCTACTCGAACTGGCGGCGCATCTCCAAACCTGGCTTCCCGCTCTCGCTCGAATGGGTCGACAACGGCGACGGCACGCGGCACGCGGGATACGCCTCGGGAAACACGCTTCCGGACAGGGAGTGGCGCAGGCCGCAGGCCGCCCTCCCGGCTGCGCGGCCGACGCACATGGCGAGGCCCAACTACGACCCGGAATCCGAAGCCGCCGGCAGGAGGCTCGCCGCCCAGGAACTGAGGGAGGCCGCCCGCCTCCACGGCGTTCCCTCGCTGGCCGACAAGGCGGAGGAACTGGAACGGGAGGCCGACCTCATCGCCCCACGGAGCATGGCCCCCTGAAGCAAGAATCGGGTGGCGGCGGACAGCACCTGCGCCAACCCTCGTTCCATGGAGGGAGAAACGCCATGACCGACCAGACGAAGCAAAACCTCGAAACGATCTCCGTCACCAGGCTGGAAACCCGATTTGGCCCTGCCGTGGCGGCCGCGGGCGAGGCAGGCCTTTGCCTGCTGCTGTTGGGCGAAGATGAGACCGCCGCCTTGGCCGAGCTGCGCCGGTCGAGGCCGGGCGCGGCGTTCGAGGCCGGGGACGACGAACGGACAGCGAAGCTGGCCCTTGCGGCTCTTGAGGGCTTGCCCGTCGAAACCGATCCGCGTGGCACCGCCTTCCAGCTCGCCGTATGGGAGGCGCTGCGCGCCATTCCTGCCGGCGCGACTGCTTCCTATGCGGACGTCGCCCGAACGGTCGGCCGTCCGAAGGCCGTGCGCGCTGTGGCGGCCGCATGCGCGGCGAACCGGATCGCGGTCGCGATTCCATGCCACAGGGTCGTGCGTTCCGACGGCGGCCTGTCGGGCTATCGCTGGGGAGCAGGCCTGAAGAAGGCGATTCTCGCCTCCGAATCCCTGCAGCAGCGTGACACGGAGGACACCTGCAGGATTCACGTCCCGGCCCTCTCGTGATTTTTTTGGAATCCTTGCCTTTTCGGCGCTTGATAGCCGCGAAACCCATAGCTACTTTCAAATTCGCCCATAGTCGCACGTGCGCAAGGCCTGAAAGCTCCCGTTGAAGGATTCAGGCCGAAAGCAACGACGGTGAGGGCCTTTCCGCCCTCCCGGTCCAAACGGGTCGGCCTCCTAAGGCACACCATCATTGCCGGAAGTGCGGCGGGTTTCCCGTCCAATCCAAGGCTTGCTCCAATCCGCAGCCCGCCTCGGCGCGCGGCCGCGCATCGTACAGGACCGGAAACATGGCCACGCAGCGCATCCTCGACTTCATCGCACGCGAAAACTTGTCGACTCCTTGCCTCGTCCTCGACCTCGAGGCCGTCGCGGACAACTACAGGACGCTGGCGGCGGCCATGCCCGGCACCGCGATCCACTACGCCGTCAAGGCGAACCCCGATCCGGCCGTCCTTTCCCGGCTTCGTAGCCTGGGATGCCGCTTCGACGTCGCTTCCGTGCAGGAAGCGGAAATGACTCTCGCGGCCGGCGCGCCACCAGAATGGATTTCCTACGGCAACACGATCAAGAAGGAGCGGGACATCGCCAAGGCCTTCGCGCTCGGCGTCCGCCTCTACGCCGTGGACAGCGTCGAGGAAGCGGCGAAAGTGGCCCGGGCCGCCCCGGGCGCGTCGGTGTATTGCCGAATCCTCACCGACGGCGAGGGAGCCGACTGGCCGCTGTCGCGCAAATTCGGCTGCGATGTCGACATGGCCGTGGAGACGCTGACGGAAGCCGACCGACTGGGACTCGTCGCCGACGGAGTCTCGTTCCACGTCGGGTCACAGCAGACCGATCTCGGAGCCTGGGACCGAGCGCTGGCCGACGCGAAGCGCATTTTCGACCTGTGCGCGGAAAGAGGAGTATTCCTCGGCCTGGTCAACCTCGGCGGCGGCTTCCCGGCGCGCTACCTCAAGGACGTTCCCGCCGCCGCCGCATACGGCGAGGCGATTTCCGCCGCGCTGCGCAGGCATTTCGGGGACAACGTTCCGCGCACGATCGCCGAGCCGGGCAGGGGACTGGTCGGCGCGGCGGGTGCCGTCGCCAGCGAGGTCGTCCTCGTCTCCAGGAAATCGGCAGGCGACGCCGTCCGCTGGGTCTATCTCGACGTCGGCAAGTTCGGCGGCCTCGCCGAAACCATGGAGGAGGCCATCCGTTACCCGATCGTCACGCGGCGCGACGGCGATCCCAAAGGGCCGTGCATCGTCGCCGGACCAACCTGCGATTCCGCCGACGTGCTCTACGAGAAGGTTCCCTACGACTTGCCTGAAACGCTTCGTCCGGGTGACGTCGTCCTTTTCGACAGCGCGGGAGCCTATACCACGACCTATTCGGCGGTCGCCTTCAACGGCTTCCCGCCACTCGCCGCCTACGTGATCTGACTGGACACAGGGAGGACAGGCGCATGCCGATGCAGCTTGAACGGGTTGCGTCTCCGCAAACGAGACCGTTGGCCTTCGCTATCCGCAGCGAACGGCCATCGGACAGGCCATTCCGGGAACGTCTGCTCGACGCGGCAATGGGACCGGCGAGGAAGCGGAAGTCGTCTGAAAAGCTAAGGCGCGGCAGGCTTCCCGCCGAAGGCATGGCCTTCGTCGCAACCCTACCGGACGGAACGGTCGCGGGAACGGTCCGGCTTTGGCACGTCGGCGCCGGAAATGGCCCCGACGGACGTCCTGTCCCCGCGCTCCTGCTCGGCCCGCTCGCCTGCGACGTCTCCCTCAAGGGACTGGGCATCGGCACCGCCCTCATGCAGACTGCGATGGCTGCCGCCGCCAAATCCGGGTGCGGGGCCGTGCTCCTCGTCGGGGACCATGCCTACTACGCCCGCTTCGGCTTCAGGCAGGGCCTGACCGACCTCCTCGCCATGCCCGGCCCCTACGAGCGGGAGCGCTTCCTAGCGGCCGAGATCGTTCCCGGCCACCTGGCGGGAGCGCAGGGGGTGCTGACGGCGGCGGGCAGGCGCAGCCACAGGCGCTTGGAGGATGCGTCCGGACTGGCTAGGATCGGCCAACCCCACCTCAGGCAAGGCAATCCGTGACGCTCAAGCTCGCCCTCGCAGATCCTGAAGACCTCGACAACCTGACGGAAGTCAGTTGCGAAGCCGATTTTCTGGCCGCGACGGCGCGCCTATCCGGGAGCGCCGTCCTTTGCCAGACGGAACCGTCGGACGGAGACCCCGCTGGAAGGGACATCGATCCGCTTGGCCGGGTGACTGCAGCCACAGACTGGGCCGAAGCCTTGGAAATGCTGCGTCGCGGCAACCAGACGACCTACCTTCAAGGGGACTGCTGGCACCTGGCGCTGGCCTTCAACCGCCTCTACGGGCTCCCCGTCGTCGCCGTCGTCAATCACCGCGAAGCCGGAGAAAGCGGCCATCCTCACCCCGACGAGAGAAAGGACACGGTAGGCCATGTCGCCGTGTCGCTTCCTGACGGCCGGTTCCTCGACATACGCGGTGTCCTCGACGGCGAGGAAAGCCTTTGC
>Ga0222420_100462_pt1 | contig 19271 bp, 16 predicted proteins | sample 3A2ome_FD_182470 | JGI IMG/M metagenome (GOLD analysis project Ga0222420, IMG submission 182470) | Enriched microbial communities from leaf-cutter ant dump, University of Wisconsin, Madison, United States - 3A200A (version 2) | ecosystem: Environmental > Terrestrial > Nest > Insects nest > Nest...
AAGGCGCCGGGTACCCCGATCACGACCAGGTTGCGCCGGCCGCAGAACGCCTGCAGGTCGACGGTCTGCACCGTGCCGTCGACCAGTTCCGCCACCTGGACGTTGGGCAGCGGTTCGCCGATGCGGATTTCGGTAAAGACACTCATGCCGAAATCCGCATCGCGCTGCCGTTACAGATTGATCGTGCGCTTGTCGACCGCCAGCGCCGCTTCCTTGACCGCCTCGTTCAGTGTCGGATGGCCGTGGCAGGTACGGGCCAGGTCCTCCGACGAGGCGCCGAACTCGATGGCGATCACCGCCTCGTGGATCAGGTTGCCGGCGTCCGGGCCCAGGATGTGGCAGCCCAGGACCTTGTCGGTCTTGGCATCGGCCAGGATCTTGACGAAACCTTCGGTGTCGCCGTTGGCGCGCGCCCGGCCGTTGGCGCTGAACGGGAACTTGCCGACCTTGTAGTCGACGCCGGCGGCCTTCAGCTCTTCCTCGGTCTTGCCCACCGCGGCCACCTCGGGCCAGGTGTAGACGATGCCCGGGATGGCGTCGTAGTTCACATGCGGCTTCTGGCCGGCCAGCATCTCGACGCAGGCGATCGCCTCTTCCGACGCCTTGTGGGCCAGCATCGCGCCGGCGACGACGTCGCCGATGGCATAGATGCCCGGCACGTTGGTCGCGAAATGCGCGTCGATCTTGACGCGGCCGCGTTCGTCCAGGGCGACGCCGGCCTCCTTGGCACCCAGGCCGTCGGTGTAGGGGACGCGGCCGATGGCGACCAGCACGACGTCGGCGACGATCTCCTCGGCCGCGCCGCCCTTGGCCGGCTCGACCGTCAGGGTGACGCCCGACTTGGCCTTCTTGGCGGCCGTGACCTTGGCGCCCAGCTTGAATTTCATGCCCTGCTTGGTCAGCACGCGCTGGGTGTTCTTGCCCAGATCGGTGTCCATCGTCGGCAGGATGCGGTCGAGATATTCGATGACCGTGACCTCGGCGCCCAGGCGGCGCCAGACGGTGCCGAGTTCGAGGCCGATGACGCCGCCGCCGATGACGACCATGGTCTTCGGCACCTTGGGCAGGGTCAGCGCGCCGGTCGAGGACACGATCTGGGTCTCGTCGATCTCGATCCCGGGCAGGCGGGTGACGTCCGAGCCCGTGGCGATCAGGATGTTCTTCGCCTGCAGCACCTGTTCGCCGCCGTCGGTCAGGGCGACGTTGACCTTGCCGTTGCCGGCCAGCTTGCCGGCGCCCTTGACCCAGGTGATCTTGTTCTTCTTGAACAGGAATTCGACGCCCGAGGTGTTGGAATTCACCACCGCGTCCTTGCGCGCCATCATCGCGCCCAGGTCGAAATCGACCTTGCCCACCTTGATGCCGTGATCGGCCAGGGCGTGGGTGGTTTCCTCGTACAGCTCGGACGACTGCAGCAAGGCCTTGGACGGAATGCAGCCGACGGTGACGCAGGTGCCGCCGAGCTTGCCGCGCTTCTCGACGACCGCGACGTTCATGCCCAGCTGGGCGGCGCGGATCGCGCCTTCGTAACCGCCGGGGCCGGCGCCGATGACGACGAGGTCGAATTGCTGTTCGGCCATGATTCGGTTCCTATCTCATGTCGGCGCCCCGCCTCGACCGGCCTGAAGCTCAGGAGCGGTGAGGGCGGGGCGCCACGATCACGTTGCGGACTGGTGGTCAGATATCGAACAGCAGGCGCTGCGGATCCTCGATGCCTTCCTTCAGCTTGACCAGGAAGGTCACCGCCTCGCGGCCATCGATGATGCGGTGGTCGTAGGACAGGGCCAGGTACATCATCGGCCGGATCACGACCTGACCGTTCACCGCCATCGGCCGGTCCTGCACCTTGTGCATGCCCAGGATGCCCGACTGCGGCGGGTTCAGGATCGGGGTCGACAACAGCGACCCGAACACCCCGCCGTTCGAGATGGTGAAGGTGCCGCCCTGCAGCTCGTCCAGCGAAATTTTGCCGTCGCGGCCGCGCTTGCCCAGCTCGGCGATCTTCTTCTCGACGTCGGCGAAGCTCATCTGGTCGGCATCGCGCAGCACCGGCACGATCAGGCCCGACGGCGTCGAGACCGCCACGCCGATGTTGTAGTAGTTCTTGTAGATCAGTTCGTCGCCCGCGATCTCGGCGTTGACGGCCGGGATCTGCTTGAGCGCGGCGACCGCCGCCTTGACGAAGAACGACATGAAGCCCAGGCGGACGCCGTGCTTCTTCTCGAACGCCTCGACATAGGTCTTGCGGGCGGCGAACAGCGCGGTCATGTCGACCTCGTTGAACGTCGTCAGCATCGCCGCGGTGTTCTGGGCTTCCTTCAGCCGGGTGGCGATGACCTTGCGCAGCTTGGTCATCTTCACCCGCTCCTCGCGCGGGTCTTCCTTGCGCGGGGCGGCCGGGGCCGCGGGCGCCGGGGCGGCGGCAGGCGGGTTTTCCAGGAACGACAAGACATCGCCCTTGGTCACCCGGCCGTCCTTGCCGGTGCCCGAGACGTCGGCGGCCTGGAGGTTGTTCTCGGCCAGCATCTTGGCCGCGGCCGGCAGGGCCTGGCCGGCAGCCTTGGCCGGAGCGGCGGCGGGTGCCGCAGCCGGCGCCGCCGGCGCGGGCGCAGCGGCCGCCGGGGCCGGGGCGGGCTTGGGTGCCGGGGCGGCGGCCGCGGCACCGGCCTCGATCTGGCCGACCACTTCGCCGACCTTCACGGCCGCGCCGTCATCGGCCAGGATCGCCACCAGCACGCCGGCTGCCGGGGCGTTGACTTCCATCGTGACCTTGTCGGTCTCCAGCTCCAGCACCGGCTCGTCGGCGGCAACCGCCTCGCCGGCCTTCTTGAACCACTTCGCGATGGTCGCCTCGGTCACGGAATCGCCGAGACCGGGGATCTTGATTTCTACCGCCATCGGTAAATCTTCCTCTGCTTTAGCCGACCAACGCGTGTTCGATCAGGTTGGCCTGTTCGGCCATGTGTCGCTTGTTCAGGCCGGTGGCGGGCGAGGCCGCCTCGGGCCGGCCGGCATAGATGGGACGCTTGGGTTTCATCCCGGCGTCGTTCATCACCTTTTCCAGCCGCGATTCGATGAACCACCAGGCGCCCATGTTCTTGGGCTCCTCCTGGCACCAGATCACTTCCTTGGCATTCTTGAAGCGCGCCAGCTCCTTGGTCAGCGCGTTGAACGGCAAGGGATAGAGCTGCTCGATGCGCAGGATGTAGCTGTCCTTCAGGCCGCGCTTCTCGCGTTCCTCGTACAGGTCGTAATAGACCTTGCCCGAGCACAGGATGACGCGCTTGACCTTGTCGTCCGGGCAGACCTGCTTGAGGTCCCACAGGACGCGGTGGAAGGTCGAGCCCGGGCCCATGTCGGCCAGCGTCGAGGTCGCCAGACGGTGCCGCAGCAGCGACTTGGGCGTCATGATGACCAGGGGCTTGCGGAACGGGCGGTGCAGCTGGCGGCGCAGGGCGTGGAAATAGTTCGCCGGCGTCGTCAGGTTGCAGACCTGCCAGTTGTCCTCGGCCGACAGCTGCAGATAGCGTTCCAGGCGGGCCGACGAATGTTCCGGCCCGTTGCCCTCGTAGCCGTGAGGCAACAGCATGACCAGGCCGGACATGCGCTGCCACTTGGATTCGGCCGACGAGATGAACTGGTCGATGATCACCTGGGCGCCGTTGGCGAAATCGCCGAACTGCGCTTCCCACAGCACCAGGCTCTGCGGTTCGGACAGCGAATAGCCGTATTCGAAGCCCAGCACCGCCAGTTCCGACAAGAGCGAGTCGACGACGTCGAACTGGGCCTGGCCGTCACGCAGATGGTTCAGCGGGACGTATTTTTCCTCCGACTGCTGGTCGACCAGCACCGCATGGCGCTGGCTGAACGTGCCGCGGCCGACATCCTGGCCCGACAGGCGGACGGGGAAGCCTTCCAGCAGCAGCGTGCCGAAGGCCAGCGCCTCGGCCTGGGCCCATTCCAGGCCCTCGCCATCCTCGATCGCCTTGAACTGCTTGGCGCGGATGCGCCCGAGCGTCCGGTGCAGGTTGAAGCCCTCGGGCTCGACCGAATAGAGCTTGGTGCCGATATCCTTGAGCACGTCGAGCGAGACGTCGGTCTTGCCGCGGCGATCGTCCTTGTCGTCGGCGATCGACAGGCCCGACCAGCGCCCTTCCAGCCAGTCCGCCTTGTTCGGGCGGAAGGACTGGGTCGCCTGGAATTCGGTTTCCAGCAGGGCGTTGTAATCCTCGATCATCCGCTCGGCATCGGCGTCCGTCAGCACGCCCTGCTCGACCAGCCGCCTGGCATAGATCTGGCGGGTGGTCTGATGGCGCGCAATCTCGCGGTACATCAGCGGCTGGGTGAATGCCGGCTCGTCCGTCTCGTTATGGCCGTGACGGCGATAGCAGAACATGTCGATGACGACATCGCGGCCAAACATCTGGCGGAATTCGGTCGCGATCTTGGCGACGTGGACGCACGCCTCCGGATCGTCGCCGTTGACGTGGAAGATCGGGGTCTGCAGGCCCTTGGCGCCATCCGACGGATAAGGCGAATTGCGCGACGCCTTGGGGCTGGTCGTGAAACCGATCTGGTTGTTGACGATGATGTGGATCGTGCCGCCGACGCGATAGCCCTTCAGGTCGGACATCGCGAAGCATTCGGCGATGATGCCCTGGCCGGCGAAGGCCGCGTCGCCGTGCAGCAGCACCGACATCACCTGGCGGCGTTCGACATCGTGCAGCTGCGACTGCTTGGCGCGCGCCTTGCCGTTGACGACCGGGTTGACGGCCTCCAGATGCGAGGGGTTGGCGGTCAGCGACAGATGCACGCTGTTGCCGTCGAATTCGCGGTCGGACGACGTGCCCAGGTGGTACTTGACGTCGCCCGAACCCGAGACGTCGTCCGGCGTCGTCGCGTTGCCCTGGAATTCCGAGAAGATCGCGCGATAGGGCTTGGCCATGAAGGTGGCCAGCACGTTCAGGCGGCCGCGATGGGGCATGCCCAGCACGATCTCCTTCATGCCCATCTGGCCGCCGCGCTTGATCAGCGCTTCCATCGCCGGGATCAGCGATTCGCCGCCTTCCAGGCCGAAGCGCTTGGTGCCGGTGTATTTCATATGGCAGAAGCGCTCGAAACCCTCGGCTTCGGTCAGCTTCTTGAGGATCGCCACCTTGCCTTCCGGCGTGAAGTGGACTTCCTTCTCGCGGCCCTCGATGCGCTCCTGCAGCCAGGCCTTCTGGGCCGGGTCCGACATGTGCATGAATTCGATGCCGATGGTGCCGCAATAGGTGCGGCGCAGGATCGTCAGGATCTCGCGCACCGTCGCGGTCTCGAGGCCCAGCATGCCGTCGATGAAGATCGGCCGGTCGAGATCGGCGTCGGCAAAGCCGTAGGTCCTGGGGTCCAGCTCGGGGTGGACGCCCGGCTTCTCGATGCCCAGCGGATCGAGATCGGCCTGCAGATGGCCGCGGATGCGATAGGCGCGGATCATCATCGCCGCGCGGATGGTGTCGAGCGCGGCGGCGCGGACCTCGGCGTCGCTGGCGCCGGCGGCCTTGGCCTTGTCGGCCGACTTGGTCGCCTTGCCGGTCGGGCCGAGCAGGTCGGCCTCCTCGAACGCGGTCCAGTTGATCGGCGCGGCCCAGGACGGGCCGGTCTTGGCCGTCGTCGCGGTTGCCGCCTCGTCGCCGAGGGCCTGGAAGAACTGAGCCCAGCTCTCGTCAACCGAGGCTGGGTCGGACAGGTAGCGAGCGTAGAGCTCCTCGATGAGACCGGCATTGGCGCGGTAGAGGAACGACGTACGGTCGAGATGGGCGGTCATGTGTCAAAACGGCGGGTCTTGCGACCCGCCGTCCTTCAGAATGTTTAGCCGCGCAGCACTTGCACGAGGGTGGAACCGAGGGCCGCCGGACTGTCGGCCACTGCGATGCCGGCCGAACGCATCGCGTCGACCTTCGAACCCGCATCGCCCTTGCCGCCGGAGATGATCGCGCCGGCATGGCCCATGCGGCGGCCCGGAGGGGCGGTACGGCCGGCGATGAAACCGACGGTCGGCTTCTTCACCTTCGACGCCTTCAGGAATTCGGCCGCGTCTTCCTCGGCCGAACCGCCGATCTCGCCGATCATGATGATCGACTCGGTCTCCGGATCGCCCAGGAACAGGTCCAGCGCGTCGATGAAGTTGGTGCCGTTGACCGGGTCGCCGCCGATGCCGATGCAGGTCGACTGACCCAGGCCGGCCGCGGTGGTCTGGGCCACCGCCTCATAGGTCAGCGTGCCCGAACGCGACACGATGCCGACCTTGCCGCGGCGATGGATGTGGCCCGGCATGATGCCGATCTTGCACTCGTCCGGCGTGATGATGCCGGGGCAGTTCGGGCCGATCAGGCGGGTCTTGGAGCCCGACAGGGCGCGCTTGACCTTGACCATGTCCAGCACCGGGATACCCTCGGTGATGCACACCACCAGCGGGATCTCGGCGGCGATGGCCTCCAGGATCGAATCGGCCGCGAACGGCGGCGGCACGTAGATGACCGAGGCATTGGCCCCGGTCTTCTCGACCGCGTCGGCGACCGTGTTGAAGACCGGCAGGTCAAGATGCGTGGTGCCGCCCTTGCCCGGGGTCACGCCGCCGACCATCTTGGTGCCGTAGGCGATCGCCTGCTCGGTGTGGAAGGTCCCCTGGGCACCGGTGATGCCCTGGCAGATGACCTTGGTGTTCTTGTTGACGAGAACCGACATCTTCTAGGTTCCTTCCCCTCAGCCCTTGACCGCCTTGACGATCTTCTCGGCGGCATCGGCGAGGTTGTCGCCGGAAATGATCGGCAGGCCCGACTCGGCCAGGATCTTCTTGCCCAGCTCGACGTTCGTGCCTTCCAGACGGACGACCAGCGGCACGGCCAGCGACACTTCGCGCGCCGCGGCGATGATGCCCTCGGCGATGATGTCGCAGCGCATGATGCCGCCGAAGATGTTGACCAGGATGCCGTTCACGGCCGGATCCGACAGGATCAGCTTGAACGCGGTGGTCACCCGCTCGCGCGTCGCGCCGCCGCCGACATCCAGGAAGTTCGCAGGCTCGGCGCCGTAGAGCTTGATGATGTCCATGGTGGCCATCGCCAGGCCCGCGCCGTTCACCATGCAGCCGATGGTGCCGTCGAGCTTGACGTAGTTCAGGCCGTGCTTGGCGGCTTCCAGTTCCGAGGGGTCTTCCTCGGCCGGGTCGCGCAGCGCCTCGACGTCGGGATGACGGTACAGGGCGTTGTCGTCGAAGTTCATCTTGGCGTCCAGCGCCACGACGTCGCCGGCACCGGTCACGACCAGCGGGTTGATCTCGACGATCGAGGCGTCGAGCGCCAGGAACGCCTGGTACATCGCGGTGATGAACTTCACCGCCGACGACACCTGCTTGTCCTTCAGGCCCAGGCCGTAGGCGACCTGGCGGGCGTGGAACGGCGACAGGCCCGAGGCCGGGTCGATCGCGATCTTGAGGATTTTCTCGGGGTGGGTCGCGGCGACTTCCTCGATCTCCATCCCGCCTTCGGTCGAGGCCATGATGGTGACGCGCGAGGTGGCGCGGTCGATCAGCATGCCGAGATACAGCTCGCGGGCGATGTCGCAGCCTTCCTCGACGTAGAGGCGGCCGACTTCGCGGCCCTGCGGGCCCGTCTGATGGGTGACGAGGGTCGTGCCCAGCAGCTTCTTGGCCGTCGCCTCGACGTCCTCGATGCTCTTGACGACCTTGACGCCGCCGGCCTTGCCGCGGCCGCCGGCGTGAATCTGCGCCTTGACCACCCACACCGGCCCGCCGAGATCCTTGGCGGCCTTGACCGCCTCGTCGACCGTCAGCGCGGCGCCGCCACGGGGTACCGCCACACCGTATTTCGCGAGCAGGCTTTTCGCCTGATATTCATGAATATTCATCAGGTGTCCTTCGGGGGGTCCTTCGGGAGGAAACACTTGGAGTTATACCACCCTCGGCGGGCGAGGCAACCTGGGGCCGGCCAAGCTGGGGAGGGCACGAGGGCGGGGCGCCGAAGGGACCGATGGCGGGCGGCGGGACCGTTCAGCCCGCTGCCTGCGGGCGCAACACCATTGCGCGCCATGTCACCTTTCCCAATTGCACCGCTCAGGAGCCGCGAGGCCGCCAGGGCCCGCGCTCCGATCGGGAGGGAGGTAAACCCTTTCCCGGGCCTCGGCAAGCCTTCCGTGCCGCACTGCACCGAAAACCGGCTGTGTCATTCGAACCAATGGCGTAGCCTTAAGCCGCACTTAAGATAAACACGTGTCGGATGTGTGAAGAATGGCCCGAAATCCCGAAATCGGATGTGACGAATGCGTGACCGGATCCTGGTAACGGGGTCGGGCGGCACGGTCGGCCGCGCGCTGGTGGCAAGCCTTGGGGCGGCCGGGCTGCCGGTCGTGGCCGGGGTCAGCCGGCCGGATGCCCCCGGGATCGAGGGTATCGAGACCAGGCTGTGCAATTTCGGCGACCCGGTCGGCATGGCCGAGGCGATGGCCGATGTCGACCGGCTGTTCCTGCTGACCCCGTTCGTCCCGGCGATGGCGACCCAGGTGGCGGCAGCGCTGGCCGCGGCCCGCAGCGCGGGCGTCGGTTTCGTGCTGCGCCTGTCGGCCTTCGGTGCCGGGGGCCAGCACCTGTTCGGCGGCCAGATGGCCGCCCTGGATGCGCGGGTGGCGGCCAGCGGCCTCGATCACGCGCTGATCCGCCCCAACAGCTTCATGCAGAACATGGTGAACTTCCAGGGCTGGGCCATCCGCGCCCACCGCGCCTTCTGGCTGGCCGAGGCCGAGGGCCTGATCAGCCAGATCGACGTGGCCGACATCGCCGCCGCCGCGACGGCGATCCTGGCCGAGCCGGCCCGCCATGCGGGGCAGGCCTACGACCTGACCGGCCCGCGCGCGATCGGCCATGCCGAGGTCGCCGGCCTGATCGGCGACGCGATCGGGGCGCCCGTCACCTATCACGCCGTCAGCCCGGCCGAGGCACGCGCCGGCATGCAGGCCGGCGGGCTGGACGACTGGACGATCGAACTGCTGCTGAGCCTTTCAGCCTATGTCAGGGCCGGTGCCGCGGCACCGGTCACCGACACGGTCGAACGGCTGACCGGCCGCCGCCCGCGCGATTTCGCCGATTTCGTCGCCGCGAACGTGGATGCCTGGCGCTGAGGCAGGGTAAGCGCGGTGCCGCTTGCGGCCTTCCCCGCCCTGGGCCCCGGCCTGCGCCGGGGCGACGATTGGTTTGGAGGGACCGCGCCCGCGTCAGCGCCCGGTCAGCATTTCCCGGTCCAGCTGCTGGCGCACCACCAGGCACAGGGATTCGCCCTGGATTTCGAAGGACTTGGACGACGCCCGGGGCAGCGGGATCTTGTTGGCCTTGCAGTACAGGATCATCATCGCGGCGAATTCGGCCTGGGGGAATGTCGCCAGCTGGAACTTGCCGCCGCCCAGCACGTCGACCTTGACGGTCACCCGCGGCGCATCGGGGTTTTCCAGCATGATGTCGTCGATGCGGCCCGGCGGCAGGCGCTGGTTGCCGCGCTTGCGGCCGAATTCCAGGATGTCGACCAAGGCCTCCTTCGAGAACATGACTCGACGCACTTCGGTAATCATGCCGGTCCCCACCTGTCCCGCCGATCTCCCTGGTGCATCAGTAAACGAGCGGGAAGGCCTTGCCAACGATGTTGCAACCCCGGGCCCCGCGGGCCATCCTGCCGGCCCTTGTTCGGGAGGAATGAACCATGACCAGGCAGATCCATCACATCGTCGGCGGCAAGGCCGTTGCCGGCACGTCGGACCGTTTCGGTCCGGTCTACAACCCGTCGACGGGCGAGGAGCAGGCGCGGGTGCCGCTGGCGACCAAGGCCGAGGTCGAGGCCGCGATCGCGGATGCGCAAGCCGCCTTCCCGGCCTGGGCGGCGCAGTCGCCGATGGTGCGCGCGCGGGTCATGTTCAAGTTCAAGGAACTGATCGAAAAGAACATGGACGAACTGGCCGTGCTGCTGTCGAGCGAGCATGGCAAGGTCGTCTCTGATGCCAAGGGCTCGATCCAGCGCGGGCTGGAGGTCGTCGAGTTCGCCTGCGGCATCCCGCATCTGATGAAGGGCGAGTTCTCCGATTCGGTGTCGCGCGGCATCGACCTCTATTCGATGCGCCAGCCGCTGGGCGTGGTCGCCGGCATCACGCCGTTCAACTTCCCCGCCATGGTGCCGATGTGGATGTTTGCCGTGGCCATCGCCACCGGCAACACCTTCATCCTGAAGCCGTCGGAAAAGGACCCGAGCGTGCCGGTCCGCCTGGCCGAACTGATGCTGGAGGCCGGGGCGCCCCCGGGCGTGCTGAACGTCATCCACGGCGACAAGGTCGCGGTCGACACCCTGCTGACCGACCCGCGGGTCCAGGCGATCTCCTTCGTCGGCTCGACCCCGATCGCCAAATACGTCTATGCGACCGGTGCGGCGCACGGCAAGCGCGTCCAGGCGATGGGCGGTGCCAAGAACCACATGATCATCATGCCCGACGCCGATCTCGACCAGGCGGTCGACGCGCTGATCGGGGCGGGCTACGGCTCGGCCGGTGAACGCTGCATGGCGGTCTCGGTCGCGGTGCCGGTGGGCGAGAAGACGGCGGATGCGCTGATCGAGCGCCTGGCCCCGCGCGTCCGCGCGCTGAAAGTCGGCCCGGCGACGGCGGCCGAATCCGAGTTCGGCCCGCTGGTGACGCGCGAGCACCTGGCCAAGGTGACGGGTTACGTCGAACAGGGCCTGCGCGAAGGCGCCGAACTGGTGGTCGACGGCCGCGGCGTCAAGCTGCAGGGCTACGAGAACGGCTATTACCTGGCCGGCTGCCTGTTCGACCGGGTCACCCCGGACATGACGATCTACAAGGAAGAAATCTTCGGGCCGGTGCTGTCGGTGGTGCACGCCCCCGATTTCGAGGCCGCCGCCCGCCTGCCGACCGATCATGAATTCGGCAACGGCGTCGCGATCTTCACCCGCGACGGCGATGCCGCCCGCGACTTCGTCAACAAGGTCCAGGTCGGCATGGTCGGCGTCAACGTGCCGATCCCCGTGCCCTTGGCCTTCCACACCTTCGGCGGCTGGAAGAATTCCGCTTTCGGCGACACCAACCAGCACGGCCCCGAAGGCATCCGCTTCTTCACCAAGATCAAGACCGTGACCTCGCGCTGGCCCACCGGCATCCGCGCCGGCGCCGAGTTCAACATCCCCACCCTGAAGTAAGCATGAGTGCCGTCGTCGCCGGGCCTGCCCCGGCGGCGACGGGCACGGCCCGGTTCACGGAATCGGGACCGACAGCCCGACCTTGACCCGGTTCATCGTCACCAGCGTCTCGAAGCGCTTGACGTTGCGGTCCTCGTGCAATTCTTCGCCGACGAAGGCTTCGAAATCGGCCATGTCGGCAAAGGTCGCCAGCACGACGAAATCGACCGCCCCGGTGACGTAGAAACACATCATCACTTCGGGCCGGCGGCGCATGCGCCGCTTGAAATCCTCGATCAGGTCGCGACGCTCGGCTTCGACCGTCACCAGGATGGTGACGCTCAGCGCCTGTCCCACCGCCTCGGGCGAAACCACCGCGACCTCGCCCAGGATCACGCCTTCGGCCCGCAAACGCTGGACCCGGCGCAGGCAGGCGGCCGGCGACAGCGGCACGATCTCGGCCAGTTCGGCGCCGGTCAATCGGGCGTTCTGCTGCAGGGCGACCAGCAGGCGGCGGTCGAAATCGTCGAGAATCGGCGGCATGGCGGCGATAATGAACGAGGACGGTGGACAACGGGCGAAATTATCGCGCGGCCGGTCCCCTAGCTTTCCGGGCGGACAGACACCCCGCCCGGAGGCATCCATGATCGACCATCTTTCGCTCGGCGTCGCCGATTTCGACCGTTCCCTGCCCTTCTATGGCGCCTTGCTGGCACCGCTGGGATTTCGCCTGATGTCGAACACCGGGGCCGAGGCCGGTTTCGGCAATGACGCGGTCGGCCGGCCGTTCTACCTGTACCCGATCGACGTCGTAGCCAGCGGCCGGGTCAGCGCGCCAGGCACCCATGTCGCCTTTGCCTGTGCCGACCGGGCGGGGGTGGATGCGGCCTTCGCCGCCGCGATCGCCGCCGGCGGCGCGGCGGCACGGCCACCCGCCGCCCGCCCGGAACTGTCGGCGACCTATTACGGCGCCATGGTGCTGGATCCCGACGGGCACCGGCTGGAACTGGTCACCTATGCCGCCTGAGCTTGACGCCATGGCCGCCGTGTTGTTACTAATTACGGAACATTGTTCCTAATAGTGAAACAATAAGGCAGGTCATGGCGCAGCGCCGCCGGCTGGATGCAGAGGCGGCGACCGGGCTTGGCGACATGCTGGCCCGGTTGCTGGCGCCCGAGGGGCTGAACCGGTCGGTCTATTCCGCCGACGGGCCGGCGGCAGTCGCCACCGCCATCGCGCTGGCCCGTCGCCATTGGCGGCTGGCCGGCAGGCCGGACCGCCACCGCATCCTGACGCCGGGCCAGATCGGCGATGGCGGGGCGGAGACGGCCGCAGCCCTGCTGTTCCGGCCGTCGGACGCCATCGATGCCGATCGGCTGCGGGCGATCCGCGCCCGCCACGGCACGCTGCTGATCGCCGATGAAACCGTGACCGGCCTGGGCCGCACCGGAACGATGGTCGCCTGCCGTCATTGGGCGCTGCGGCCCGATCTGATGGCATTGGCCGCGCCGCTGGGGATCACCGCGATCGGCGGGCGGGCGGCGGGGGCCGCACAAGGCGACGGCCGGCGCGGCCGCCTGCCCGCCTGCGCCCAGGCCCTGGAAGCGATCGAGGCGATCGTCGACGGTAACCTGACCGGGAATGCCGCCCGGCAGGGGGCATTGCTGCTGGGGGTGCTGGCGCGGCTGGCCGAAACCGCCCCGCTGATCGGCCGGGTGCATGGCCGCGGACTGCTGATCGGCATCGACCTGGTCGCCGACAAGGCCGGCGGCGCACCGCTGGCCGCCAACGATCCGCGCTGTAATGCGATCATCACGGCCTGCGCCGATCACGGCCTGCCGGTCCATCTGGCCGCCAGCACCCTGGTGCTGGTGCCGCCCCTGACCCTGACGGCGGATGAAACCGCCGCAATTGCCCAAGCCTTGCGCGTTATCCTGCGCTGATCATCGTGGCCCACGGCCCCGGCGGCGGCAGACGGCCACCCATCGCCTTGGTGATCGCGGCCGCCTCGGCCCGTACCTCGTGCGCCCGCTGCCACAGCGCCTCGGGCTCGATGCGCGGGCGCGGGCAGGACACGACCAGGGAATGGGCAATGGCCCCGTCACGATCCCGAATGGCGGCGGCGGCGGCCGACACGTCGGGCACGTTGGTACTGAGCGTGGCGGCACATCCTTCGTCGCGGATGCGGTCGAACAGGCCCGGATCGGGCGCCGGCAGGCCGGGATGGCGCGCCATGCTGCAGGCGATGGCGACGTCGCGTTCGCGGTCCGCCATCTCCGACAGCCACAGCAGGCCCGACGCGGTACAATGCAACGGCCCGCGCTCGCCGATCACGAAACTGACCCGCATGCCGCCGCGCGGCTCCAGCGCCTGCAGGCAGACGATCTCGAAGCCATCCCGCGCCATCACCGCGACGGTTTCGCCCGTCGCCTCGCGCAGGCGGTGCATTGCCTCGTTCGCGGCCTCGATCACCCCGAACTGGGCCAGCCGGACGGCCGCCAGGTCCAGGACGCCGAACCCCAGGCGATAACGTTTGGTCAGCGGGTCCTGCTCGACCAGATTGGCCTCGCACAGGCTGCGCACCAGGCGGTAGGTCGAGGTCTTGTCCAGATCCATCAGACGCGCCAGGTCGGTCACGCCGTGTTCGGGCGCGGCGACGGTGAACTGGCGCAACAACTGCGCGGCAGTGCGGACGGTCTTCATCGCCTGACAGGCTTACACCATGGGCGCAGGACTGCAAATGTTGCGCTAGCCGGTTCGGCGGCTTTTTTGTTATGTCTGCCGCCATGACCGACACCGACGGCCCGATTTTCGCCTACCGCGCCAGGCTCGCCGCAGGGGCGATCAAGGGTGACCCCAACCAGGAACTTGCCGCCGAAAAGCTGCAGGCGCTGCACGGCCGGCTGCGCCACTACCAGCCGCCGTCGCGCAACGAGGGCGGCGGCTGGCTGGCCCGGCTGGGCCTGGGACGCCGCAAGCACGAGGAGGAGGCCCCGCCCAACGGCCTCTATATCTACGGGTCGGTCGGCCGCGGCAAGTCGATGCTGATGGACCTGTTCTTCGAGGGGGCCCGGGTCGAACGCAAGCGGCGCGTCCATTTCCATGCCTTCATGCAGGAAGTGCACGCCGACATCTTCCGCTGGCGCCAGGCCGATCCGAAGACCCGCGGCCCCGGCGACGACCCGATCCAGCCGGTCGCCCAGGCGATCTTCGACCAGGCCTGGCTGTTGTGCTTCGACGAATTCCAGGTCACCGACGTGGCCGACGCCATGATCCTGGGCCGGCTGTTCGAAGCGCTGTTCAACCTGGGCATCGTGGTCGTCGCCACGTCGAACCGCGCCCCCGACGACCTCTACCAGGGCGGCATCAACCGCCAGTTGTTCCTGCCGTTCATCGCGCTGTTCAAGGAAAAGCTCGACCTGCTGCATCTGGACGGCCCGATCGACTATCGCCTGGGCCGGCTGCACGGCCAGCCGGTCTGGCATGTCGGCACCACAGCGGAAACCGAACCCCGCCTGGCCCAGGCCTTCGCCACCCTGACCGACGATGCGGCGGGCCGGCCCGAAACCCTTGATGTCAACGGCCGCAAGATCCCGGTGCCGCGCGCCGCCAAGGGCGTCGGCTGGTTCGAATTCGACGCGCTGTGCAATGCAGCGCTGGGCCCGGGCGATTATCTTGCCATCGCCAGGACCTATCACAGCGTCATCCTGTCGGGCGTACGGCGCCTCAGCCCGGCCCAGCGCGACGTGGCCAAGCGGTTCACCACGCTGGTCGATGCGCTGTACGAGGCGCGGGTCAAGCTGTTCGCCTCGGCCGAGGCGAGCCCGGAGACGCTCTACACCGAAGGCGACAATTCCTTCGAGTTCGAGCGCACCGTCAGCCGCCTGATGGAAATGCAGTCGACCGACTACATGAAGCTGCCGCATCTCGGCTGACGGCGGGGATGCCGCCGTCAGCCGGACCGCGGTCAAGCCGCGGGCGTTACCGGCACTGCGACGAACTCATGGTGGCCGACGTCGCCGCCTTGTAGCCGGCCGACTTGCACATCTTGTCGGCCCCCTTGTCGACGATCGACGCGGCCTCGGACGACGAGTTGGCCTTGACCCCGACCGTGATCGCGCCGGACGGACCGGTGCAATAGACCTTGCACTCGTACTGGCCGGCGACTGCACTGCCCGAGGCAAAGGCGAACGCTGCGACAACGCTTGCTGCGAATAATCCCGGCTTCATCTGACCCTCCGTTCAAGTGGAACGGCGCCGATGCTAGGTCCTGCGTCTTATCCGGAAAATTGGGGGAAATCCCCCAGTCCGTCAGCCGCCCCCCGGCGGCCGGCCCGACTGCGCCACCCCAGCGATCGCATCCAGCACCGCCACGACATCGGGATCCATGCGATCCGCCGGCACGAACCGCGCCAGGTCGTGATAGTCGGTGCGGTCCATCAGATCGGGCAGGCCCAGCCGCTCGAAGAAGCGCCTGAACAACGGCGTCAGGAACTGGTCTGACGCCTTGATATCGGGGCCCCAGGGATCGTCGCCGAGTTCGATGCGGGCACCGGCGATGCGCTCGATGGTGTCGACCATCGCCTCGCGCCAGTTGGTGGCGAACAAGGGGCCGACGGCCGCGCCCGATTTCTGCTCGACCCAGTCCAGGATGACGTCGCGCCGGGCCAGGTAATTCGCCAGCTCGCGCCGCCGCCACATCATCTGTTCAAGGCCGTGGCCCGGCGGCGCCGGGGCATCCAGCCGGTCGTACAGTGCGAAACCGGCCAGGTCGGGCTTGGCCGCGCGCAGCGCCTGAAAATGTTCCTGGGCCCGGCGCGGGTTGTTTTCGACATAGTGGACGAACGGGCGGTCCAGCCAGACCCGGGCCGGATGGTTCAGGGTCTGGGCGAAGATGCGCAAGGTGGCCAGGTCGGCCGCACCCTTCAGGTACAGGACCCAGCCGGTGGCCTCGGCCTGGTAATATTGTTCGAAGCCGATCTCGCGCAGCGATTTCAGCACCTGCGAGCCGCGATCGTCGATGCGGTGCGGCCGGCCGACGAAGGCCACGACGACGTCGCGATCGGCGGCTTCGTTCAGGATGACTTCGGAATGGCTGGTGGCGATGAACTGGCTGCCGCTGGCCTGCGCGGCATCGGCCAGCAATTGGTAGACCTGGCGTTGGCGCAGGATTTCCAGATGGGCATCGGGTTCGTCCAGCAGCAGCACCGCGCCGGGATTGGCCGCCATATGCGCCAGCAGCAGCAGCGTCTGCTGCACCCCGCGCCCCGACGAGGCGATGTCGAGGCGCACGCCGCCGGCATCGACATAAGCCAGCGTGATCTCGCCGCGTTCGGCCAGGTAGCGCGGTTCTTCCAGCGTCAGGCCGAACTGCCGGCGGACATGGGCGACCAGCTCGGCCCAGCGCGCCCGGCCGTCGGGGCCGGTGGCGATCTGGTGGCACAGGTTGCGCAGCACTTCCGACGTGCGCCCCTCGCCCAGCCGGGCCTGGATCGCGCCGGGATCGATGCGCATCTCGGTCGCCGACAGGCCCGCCATCGGCGGCAGGAAGGCGACCCGCACCCCCGCGGCCTCCGGCGGGACCGGCATGCGCTCAGGGTTCTCGTCCTCGCTGAGGCGCAGCGGGCGGCAATAGAACGATTCCTCGTTGGCGTAGTCGAATTCCAGGCCGCAGGCCCAGGCCCTGCCGTCGGTGACGCCGCGCACGACGATGTCGATGCGGATGTTGCGCGTGCCCTTGGCCGACGCGCCGCGGACCTGCAGGTTGCGCCACAGCAGGTTGGCATCGGGCACCGGCACCGCCGCCAGGTCGTGGCGGTTGACCGCGACGCCGGATTTCCTGAGTGCCGCGGCGGCCGTGCCCCGCTTCTCGATCCAGCGGCGCAGGCCGGTTTCCCACAGGGCCAGCGCCTGCAGCGCGGTGGTCTTGCCGGCATTGTTGGGGCCGACGAAGACGACACGGTCGCCAAGGTCGATATCGACCTGATCGAGCGCCTTGAAATTACGGATCGTAAGCTGGGTCAACACGGAAAAAGCCGCTCCCCGGTCCCGGGCATTGCGCAAACGTGGGCGCGGAGAATAGGCCGGAAGACGAACGAAGGCTACCGCCCGACGTTATCGCCCGAACTGGGCCCGCAATTCCGCCAGCGGCACCGGATCCTCGGCTTCGATCCGGGCGGCCCCTGAATCGACCAGGCTTTCCAGTGCCAGGCGCCAGCCCGGCGCCAGGTTCAGGGCATCCAGCACCGCCGGCACGCTGGACGGTTCGGCCAGGAACTGGATACGCGGTGCCAGCCCGCCGTCGTTCAGGCTGAGCGTCGCCTCGGAAAAGGCCGGGGCCAGCGCCTCGTCGGCGACGGTGCGCGCGCTGAGCATGGCCGAGCCCATTCCTGATATCGCGCCGATGAACCGCAGCCGCACCAGATCGTCGCCATCGAAGACCAGCGTCACCTTGGCCGTGCCCGACAGCTTGTCGTAGCCCAGCGCGGCCAGCGCCAGGGCGACACCCGGCGCGCGTTGTTCCAGGGCGGTGACGCTCAAGGCCGGCGGCGACAGGTCGATGACGTATTCGCCGCCCTGTTCGGTGACGACGGCATCACCCAGCGGCCAGCCCCAGGCCATGATGTCGCGCACGCGCAGGGCGCGCCGGAACGGCGCCGGATCGATCGCCGCCCAGCTCAGCCCGTCGATCTGCCCCAGGCGCTGGGCCAGCCGCGCGGCGCTGGCGGTGGCGGCCGCATGGAACAGCAGGGCGGCCGCGACCAGCCCGACCACCAGGGCCAGGCCGACCAGGCCGAGCATCAGCCGCTGGCGGCTCATGGCGGCAGCGGCCCCAGCTTGCGCAGGGCCAGCGCCAGCGGATCGCGATATTCGGCGCAGGCCGGTTCGGCGCAGGCGGCGGCATGTTCGACCGTCACGCTCAACGCCGGCACCGGGAATTCGGCGCCGCGATAGCTGACCTTGACCGTGCCGTCGGACGACGCGCGGCCGGCGACCAGCAGCCAGCCGCCCGGCTTGGCGCCGAGATCGTCGGGGACACCGGTCAGGCGCAGCGGCCGCGGCCAGTCGGCCTGCCAGAAACCGTCACCCTGGCGATGCAGCCGCACCAGTTCGTAGACCGGGCGTTCGGTGCCGCCCAGCGCCAGCCGGCCGACCAGCTGCGGATCGGCCAGCGTGCCGTAGCCGTCGAGGGCGAACCCGCCGATATCGGCGATGCGGCCGGGCACGTCCAGCATGGCCAGCCGCGCGGCTTCGACGTCGATACGGGCCTGGGCGGCCCGGCGCGCCTCGCTGCGCCGTTCGGTGACGAAGTTGCGCGTGTCGGGCGGGCCCGAGAACCAGCCCCACTGGCCGTTCTCGCGCCGCAGCACGGTGTGGAACAGCGCCACCGCCTCCAGCGGCTTGCCCGACAGCACCTCGGGCACCGCGACGATGCGGAAGGCGTCGCGCCGCGGGCAGCTGCGTTCGACCGCCTGGGTGACCGGGGCCAGCCAGCGGTCGATGCGCCCTTCGTCCAGGAAATTGTTCTCGTCCGATGTCTCGACCAGCACCGTCGGCGGCTGTTCGGCCGGGCCGTCGCACCAGACGAAGAACGGCAGCGGCTTGGCCGACAGGAACAGCGCCATGATCGGCGCGGCATCGGGGCTGGTGCGGCCGATTTCGGCGGCCAGCATCGGCCAGTCCTGCAGCGTGTTGTCGCCGCGCGCGATCAGCGGCAGACCCAGCGGTTCCTGGCGCCGCACCAGATAGCCGGCCAGCGCACCCAGTTCCAGCGCCACCAGCCGCGTGCCTTCGCGCGTCACGAAGGCGGCGACGCCGCGCCCCTGGGCCCAGCCGCCCTCGCAGGTGAATCCGGCCAGGTCGACCGTGGCCGCCCGGCGCAGTTCGGGCGCCAAGGCGCGCTGGGGCAGGCGTACCGCGCAACTGCCGTCGCGGGTCTTCAGCACGATGTCGGGCCGTTCCAGCGGCCGCGTCACCAACTGGTCGGCGGGGGCGGGCACGGCCGGCGCCGGTGCCTCGGCCGCGGTGGGCTGGACGCGGGCCTG
>Ga0222420_100463_pt1 | contig 19244 bp, 17 predicted proteins | sample 3A2ome_FD_182470 | JGI IMG/M metagenome (GOLD analysis project Ga0222420, IMG submission 182470) | Enriched microbial communities from leaf-cutter ant dump, University of Wisconsin, Madison, United States - 3A200A (version 2) | ecosystem: Environmental > Terrestrial > Nest > Insects nest > Nest...
TGGCGATGTCCACACCCGTGTTGTCCGACTTCACGCGGACCTTCACGTTGTAGTCCACCACGCGCTTGACAGGGACCAAGACCTTCATTGCTGCGGCTCCTCGATTGAGTTGGTTGAATTGACGTTTACGTAAACTGGAACATTCTATGCCGCACTGCAGCGAAACCACTGCGCGGCAGGGACACAGAAGGGGTGATTCAAAAAAAGAACGATCGTGCTTTTTGCGGATTATAGGCCAGTCATCCGACCCCTTGTCCAGCCTGGGCCGGCATCACGGGCAAGTCGCCCTTGAACTGCACCACGCGCTGCGGGAACGGGATGTCGATGCCGGCCGCGCGCAGGCCGTCCAGGATGGCGATGTTGATGGCCGAACGCAGGTTGACGGTGCCCGCGCCGGGGTCGCCGATCCAGAAGTTGAGGCTGAACTCCAGCCCGTCGGGCGCGAAGTTCACCAGGTAGGCCACGGGCGCGGGCGTCTGCAGCACGCGCGGCTGCGCGGCTGCGGCCCCGCACAGGATGCGCTGCACCTCGGCCACGTCGCTGTCGTAGCCCACCGTGACGTTGGTGGTGACGTTGAACTTGCGGTCGGCGTCCGAGAGGTTTTCCACGCGCTGCGTGATCAGCGTCTCGTTGGGCACGATGGATTCGCGGCCGTTGCCCGCGCGGATCAGCGTGTAGCGCGTCTTGATGTCGGTGATGCGGCCCTCGAAGCCGTCCACGCGCACGTTGTCGCCGATGCGCAGCGAGCGCTCCAGCAGGATCACGAAGCCGCTCACGTAGTTGGACGCGAGCTTCTGCAGCCCGAAGCCCAGGCCGACGCCCATCGCGCCGCCCAGCACCGACAGCGCCGTGAGGTCCACCCCCACCGCCGACAGCGCGAACAGCATGCCCACGAAGATCAGCACCGCGCGCGTGACGTTCACGGCCACCTTGCGGGTGGACAGGTCGGTCACCGCCTCGTCCAGCACGCGCCGCTCGAAGGTGGACGACAGCCACAGCGTGGCCACCAGCACCAGCCCAGCCGACAGCGAGCCCTCGATCAGCGTGAGCAGGCTCACGCTCGACTTGCCCAGGGTGAGGGTGATGGATTCCAACTCCGCGCGCACCACCGGCAGCAGCCCCAGGATCCACAGCACCGCCATCGCCCAGGCCAGCCACGACACCAGCCGCTCCACCAGCCGCACCAGCCCCGATTTCGGGAACGCCGCCGTGAGCACGCGCGCGATGAAGCGGATCAGCGCCAGCGACACCAGCACCGGCACCGCCACGCGCAGCACGAACACCGGCTGGTAGTGCGCCACCGCCGCGCGCGCCGCGTACACGAGCACCAGGGCGAGCAGCGGGAACAGCAGGCCGTCGATGGTGCGGCGGCCTATCCACACCGAATCGGGCGGCTGGTTGCGGCCAATCTGGCGGCTGATGCCGAAGGCCAGCGCGATGCAAGCGGCCAGCACGCCGAGTTCGAGCCAGACGCTGGAGCGGTCCAGGTCGCGCAGCAGGGCGTCGAGCACTTCCATCGGTCAGGGCTGGTTCTTCCAGGCGGGCTGGCGCTTCTCGGCGAAGGCGCGGGCACCCTCCTGCGCGGCCTCGTCGATCATGTTGGCGGCCATGGCCTGGCCCGCCAGCTGGTAGGCGGCTTCGATGCCCAGCTCGCGCTGCTGGTACACCAGCGCCTTGCCCATGGCCACGGCCACACGGGGCTTGCCCAGGATGGACTGCACGAGCGTTTCAACCTCGGCATCGAGCGCCTCGGGCGCGGCCACGCGGTTGACCAGCCCCTGGCCGAGCGCAGTGCGCGCGTCGATGAAGTCGCCCGTGAGCAGCATCTCCATGGCCCGCTTGGCGGGCACGTTGCGCACCAGGGGCACGCTGGGCGTGGCGCAGAACAGGCCGTAGTGGATGCCGCTGGTGGCGAAGCTGGCGCTCTCCGACGCCACGGCCAGGTCGCACTGCGCCACCAGCTGGCAGCCCGCCGCCGTGGCCATGCCGTGCACGCGCGCGATGACCGGCACCGGCAGCTTGTGGATGGCCAGCATCACGCGGCTGCACTGGGCGAAGAGCTGCTGGTAGTACGCCAGCTCGGGGTGGGCCGCCATGTCCTTGAGGTTGTGGCCCGCGCAGAAGGCCTTGCCGTTGGCCGCCAGCACCACCACGCGGGCGGTCTCGTCGCGCGCGACGGTGTCCAGCGCCTGCTGCAGTGCGGCCAGCATGTCGCCGCCCAGCGCGTTGAAGCGCAGGGGGTCGTTCAGGGTCAGGGTGACGACGCCGCGGTCGTCCCAGGTGGTCAGCAACAGGGGTTCGGTCACTGTCGTCTCCTTCAAAGATCCGCCAGGATGCGGATGTGCGCTTCCACGCTGCGCGCCAGCGGGCCCATCACGTAGCCGCCTTCCAGGCAGGACACGATGCGGCCCTTGGCAAAGCGCCGCGCCACGTCCTTCACGCGCTGGGTGATCCAGGCATAGTCGGACTCGGTCAGGCCCAATTGGCCCATGTCGTCCTCGCGGTGGCCGTCGAAGCCCGCGCTCACGAAGATCATCTGCGGCTTGAAGGCTTCGAGCCGGGGCATCCACATCATCTCGATGAGCTCGCGGATGTCCATGCCGCGCGTGTAGGCCGGCACCGGCACGTTCACCATGTTGGGGGCCGGGTTCTGGTCGCCGCTGTAGGGGTAGAACGGGTGCTGGAAGATGCTGACCATGAGTGCGCGCTCGTCACCCGCCAGGATGTCCTCGGTGCCGTTGCCGTGGTGCACGTCGAAGTCCACCACCGCCACGCGCTGCAGGTTGTAGCGCTGCAGCGCGTACTTGGCGGCCACGGCCACGTTGTTGAAGAAGCAAAAGCCCATGGCCTTGTCGCGGCAGGCATGGTGGCCCGGCGGGCGCACGGAGCAGAAGGCGTTCTCGACCTCGCCCGCCATCACCGCGTCGGTAGCGGCCAGCGCGGCCCCGGCGGCGCGCAGCGAGGCCTTCCAGGTGTGGGCGTTGATGGAGGTGTCGGTGTCGATCTGCGCGTAGCTCGGGCCGCCCGCCAGGAGCTCTTCGCCCAGCCGGTCCGACAGGCCGCGCAGCGCCGCGATGTGCATGCGGCCGTGGGCCAGTTCGATGTCGGCCAGCGCGGCCTCGGGCGCGTCGTAGCGCTCCAGCGCATCGGCCACGCCGGTGACCAGCAGGCGGTCCTCGATGGCGTCCAGGCGTTCGGGGCATTCGGGGTGACCCGGGCCCATCTCGTGCTTCCAACAATCCCGATGGGTGAAATAGCCCGTCTTGCTCACAGTCAATCCCCGTGTCTCGTCTTTTTTGAAGGATTTTCGGATAACGTCGCGCCATGACAATGAATGCACAGCACAAGATCAAAGCGCTCCTGGATCAGCTTAACACGGTGATCGTGGGCAAACAGGCCCAGGTGCAGGACTGCGTGGCCTGCCTGCTGGCGGGGGGGCATCTGCTGATCGAGGACGTTCCGGGCGTGGGCAAGACCACGCTGGCGCATGCGCTGTCGCGCACCTTCGGCCTGCAGTTCTCGCGCGTGCAGTTCACGGCCGACCTGATGCCCAGCGACCTCACGGGCGTGTCGGTGTACGAGCGCGGCAAGGAATCCTTCGTGTTCCACCCTGGCCCGGTCTTTGCCCAGGTGCTGCTGGCCGACGAGATCAACCGCGCCAGCCCCAAGACGCAGAGCGCCCTGCTCGAAGCCATGGAGGAAAAGCAGGTCTCGGTGGAGGGCGAGACGCGCGCCCTGCCCCACCCCTTCTTCGTGATCGCCACGCAGAACCCGCACGACCAGCTCGGCACCTTCGCGCTGCCCGAGTCGCAGCTCGACCGCTTCCTGATGCGCATCTCCATCGGCTACCCCGACCGGGCCGCCGAGCGCATGCTGCTGGCCGGCAGCGACCGGCGCGACATGGTGGACAGCCTGCTGCCCATGCTCTCGCCCGACGAGCTGGAGGCGCTGCAGCAGCAGGTGCTCGCCATCCACACCGCCGAGCCGCTGCTCAACTACGTGCAGGACCTGATCGCCGCCACGCGCTCGGGCCGCTGGTTCCTGCAGGGCCTGTCGCCGCGCGCCGGCATCGCGCTGGTGCGCGCGGCCAAGGCCCAGGCCCTGATCAGCGGGCGCGACTACGTGGCACCCGACGACGTGCAGGCCGTTCTGCCGCAGACCATTGCCCACCGCCTGGTGCCCGTGGGCGACGCGGGGCGCGGCGCCGTCGAACAGGTGCGCGCCATGGTCGAGGCCACACCCTTGCCGTGATATGAAACACCCCCCTGAGTCGCTTCGCGCCTTCCCCCCGCTCTCGCATTGCTACGCAATGCGGGCAGGGGGACGCAGCCAGCGCGGCGGGGCGGCCCTTGCGCGGCTGCCCGCGCTGGGGCCGCGCCGGTTTCATGCGCTGCGGGAAAACTGAAATGCCGTTCAGCCCGTTGGCCCCCGTGCGCCGCCGCTTCCAGCACTGGTGGCAGGCGCGGCTGCCGCTCAGCGACACGCTGGCGCTCACCCAGCGCAACGTCTACATCCTGCCCACCGGCGCGGGCTGGATGCTGGCCCTGACGCTGCTGGTGCTGCTGGTCGCTTCCATCAACTACCAGCTCAACCTGGGCTACCTGCTCACCTTCCTGCTGGCCGGCAGCGCGGTCATCGGCATGCACATCTGCCACGCCAACCTGCGCGGCCTCACGCTGCATCTGAAGGCGCCCGAGCCGCACTTCATGGGCACGAGCACGGCGTTCGAAATCCAGCTGTCCAGCGAGCGCAAGGCGCCGCGCTACGGCATCGCGCTGTCGGTGCACGGCACGGGCAAGGCGCCCCACCACTGGGCCTGGACGGACGTGCCCGCGCAGGGCCAGTCCGGCGTGCAGGTGGCCTTCCGGCCCGAGCGTCGCGGCCTGCACCGCGTGCCCACGCTGACGGCCGAGACGCGCTTTCCGCTCGGCACCTTCCGCGTGTGGACCTACTGGCGCCCCGCCGCCCAGGTGCTGGTCTACCCCGCCCCCGAAACCCCCGCGCCGCCCCTGCCCCCGGGCGAGCCGCGCGCGGGCGGCACGGGCAGCGCCCCGTCGCAGGGCATCGGCGAATTCGACGGCGTGCGCGCCTACCGGCGCGGCGACCCGCTCAAGCTCGTGGTCTGGAAGAAGGCCGCCAAGACCCTGGCCACCGGCACCGACGACCTGGTGAGCCGCGACGCCCAGCAAGCCCAGCGCCACGAGCTGTGGCTGGACCTGGCCCGCGCCGCCCTGCCCGACCACGAGGCCCGCGTCTCGCGCCTGACGGCCTGGGTGCTGCAGGCCGACCGGCTCGGCCTGGACTACGGGCTGCGCCTGCCGGGCGTCGAGATCGCGCCCGACGCCGGCGCCGCGCACCGCCGCAACTGCCTGGAAGCCTTGGCGCTGTGCTGATGAAACTTCAAGCCAAATCGGGCTCCAGCGCTTGCCAGCCAAGCGCTGGCAGCTATGATTTGGATAGTATTTCACCCCGATGAACCTGCGCCAGACCCTCGCCACCCTGCCCCGCGACGCGCGCGACACGCTGTTCCTGCTGTTCGTGATCGCCTGGGTCATCGCCCCGCAGGCCGGCAACCTGCCGGCGTGGGCCAGCGTGCTCGCGGCCGGCCTGCTGCTGTGGCGCGGCTGGCTGGCCTGGAAGGGCCGGCCGCTGCCCGGGCGCTGGACCGTGGCCGCGCTGCTGGTGGTGGCGGTGGCGGGCACGCTGTTCACGCACCGCACCGTGCTGGGGCGCGACGCAGGCGTGACCCTCATCGTGATGCTGCTGGCCCTCAAGACCCTGGAGCTGCGCGCACGGCGCGACGCCATGGTGGTGTTCTTCCTGGGCTTCTTCACGATGCTCAGCAACTTCTTCTTCTCGCAGTCGCTGTCCACGGCCGCGGCCATGCTGGTGGCGCTGCTGGGCCTGCTCACCGCGCTGGTCAACGCCCACATGCCCGTGGGGCGCCCGCCGCTGGCGCAGTCGTTCCGCCTGGCCGGGCGGATGGCGCTGCTGGGCGCGCCCATCATGGCCGCGCTGTTCATGCTGTTCCCACGCATGGCGCCGCTGTGGGGCATGCCGAGCGACACAATGGCCGGGCGCAGCGGGCTGTCGGGCACGATGAAGGTGGGCAGCATCGCCGAGCTGGTGCTGGACGACAGCGTGGCCTTGCGCGTGAAGTTCGAGGGCCCGGCCAACGCCGCGCCGCGCCAGTCCGCCATGTACTACCGGGGCCCCGTCCTCAGCGGCTTCGACGGGCGCGAATGGCGTTCGGAAGCCCTCGACAACCCCTGGGCCGTGCGCGCCCTGCCGGCCAACCTGCAGGTACAAGGCCCCGCCCTGCGCTACGAAGTGACGCTGGAACCGCACAAGCGCCCCTGGCTCATCGTGCTGGAGGCCATGCCCGAAGTGCCCGAGCTGCCCAACATGCGCGCCTACATGACGCCCGACCTGCAGTGGCTCACCTCGCGCCCCATCACCGACGTGGTGCGCTACCGTGCCGTGAGCTACCCCGACTTCCGCCACGGCCCGCAAGCCCCCATCAAGCACCTGCAGGCGCTCACCAGCCTGCCCGCCGGCTTCAACCCGCGCACGCTCGAACTGGCGGCGCAGATGCGTGCCGACCCGGCCCTGGCCGGCGCGGGCCCGCAGGCGTTCGTAGACGCCGCGCTGCGGCGGCTGCGCACCGGCGGCTACACCTACACGCTGGAGCCTGGCGTGTACGGCGAGCACACCGCCGACGAATTCTGGTTCGACCGCAAGCAAGGTTTCTGCGAACACATCGCCTCGGCCTTCGTGGTGCTGATGCGCGCCCTGGACGTCCCGGCCCGCATCGTCACCGGCTACCAAGGCGGCGATCTCAACCCGGTGGACGGCTACTGGACCGTGCGCCAGAGCGATGCCCACGCCTGGGCCGAGGTCTGGATGGAAGGCCGGGGCTGGGTGCGCGTGGACCCCACGGGCGCCGTCTCGCCCGGCCGTGTTGGGGCATTCCAGCGCCTGCAGGCGCCCCAGGGCGCACTCGCCACGGCCATGGGCACCGTCAGCCCCAACCTCGCCCGCCAACTGCGCGCCGTATGGGAAGCCGTCAACAACGGCTGGAACCAGTGGGTGCTCAACTACACCCAGAGCCGCCAGCTCGACCTGCTCAAGTCCCTGGGCTTCGAGTCGCCCAGCTGGCAGGACCTGACCACCGTGCTGGGCTTCCTGATCATCGCCGCGGCCCTCGGCGGCGGCGCCTGGACCTTGTGGGAGCGCAGCCAGCACGACCCCTGGCTGCGGCTGCTGGCGCGCGCGCGGCAGCGCTTGGCCCGCGCCGGGCTCGCCTTGCCTGACACCCTGCCCCCGCGCGCCATGGCGCGGGAAGTCCAGGCGCGCTTCGGTGGCCCATCTGCCCCCATCGCCGACTGGCTGCTGCGCCTGGAGCGCCTGCGCTACGCCCCCCAACCCGATACCGAACTGACCGCGCTCAAGCGTGAATTCGCCACCCTGCCCTGGCCTGCCCCCTGACAATGCCCATCTCCGCCCGACATACCCTGGCAGCTCTTCTTTTGATAGCTTTCTGCGCAATACCAGCCAGCGCAAAACCCCAAAAATCCTCCAAACCCGCAGCACAGCAGACGGTGCTCTACGCCTCACGCCCCGAGGCCCTTCAGTTCGCCGACGACCTGGCCGCGCGCCGCGACCTGGACCGCGAATGGGTGCGCCAGGCCATCGGCCAGGCGCACTTCCTGCCGCAGGTGTCCAAACTGATGCTGCCGCCGCCCAGGGGCACGGCCAAGAACTGGCGCGTGTACCGCAGCCGCTTCGTCGAGCCCGTGCGCATCCGCGCGGGCGTGCGCTTCTGGCAGCAGAACCAGGCCGCGCTGGAGCGTGCCGAGCGCGAATACGGCGTGCCCGCCGAGATCATCGTGGGCATCATCGGCGTGGAGACCATCTACGGCCAGCAGATGGGCAGCTTCCGCGTGATGGACGCACTGGCCACGCTGGCCTTCGACTTCCCCTCGGCGCACCCGCGCGCGCAGGAGCGCACCGAATTCTTCCGCCGCGAGCTGGAGCAGTTCCTGAGCCTTGCCAACCGCAGCAACACCGACCCCTTCGAGCCGCGCGGCAGCTACGCGGGCGCCATGGGCCTGGGCCAGTTCATGCCGTCGAGCTGGGTGCGCTACGCGGTGGACTTCGACGGCGACGGCCGCGTGGATCTGTTCAAGAGCCCGGCCGACGCCATCGGCTCGGTGGCCAACTACTTCCGCGGCCACGGCTGGACGCCCGGCATGCCCACACACTACGCCGTGCAGTTCGACCCGGCCCGGCTGCAGCTCGACGAGCTGCTAGTCCCCGACATCCTGCCCACCTTCAGCGCCGCCAGCCTGCAGGCCAAGGGCGCGGTGCTGGACGCGGCCGGCGCGCAGCATGCCGGCCCGCTGGCGCTGGTGGAACTGCAGAACGGCGCCGAGGCGCCCAGCTACGTCGCGGGCACGGAGAACTTCTACGCCATTACGCGCTACAACTGGTCGAGCTACTACGCGATGGCCGTCATCGACCTGGGCCGCGAAGTGGCCCGCGCCCTGCCATGAACCATGCGCGCCGCCGCTTCCTGGCGCTGCTGCTGGCAGCCTCCGCGCCTCTGGCCTGGGCACAGGCCCCGTCTACCCCCGCTAGCGCCGAAACCCTGGCCGGGCTGTTCGAGGACGAGGGACTGCCCGCGCGGCTGGCCGCCGACTTCGACCGCATCGACGCACTCACCGCGCAGGCCGCCAGCGCGGAAACCGACCCCGAGCGCCGCGCGCGCCGGCAACGCCAGCACGCTCTCACCGGGCCCTGGCTGCGCGCCCAGTTCGACTGGCCCACGCGCCTGCTGCCCCTGGCCACCGCCGCCTACCAGCGCGTGCTGAGCGAGGACGACGCCCAGGCCCTGCGCGCCTACTACCGCACCCCGGCGGGCCGCCTGGCGGCCCGCGAAGTCCCTGCCGCGATCACGGCCGCGCACGCCGACCTGGCGCAGCACCTGCAGGCCCAGGCCCGCGCCTGGCAGCAGGCCGCCGTGGAGGGTGCCGAACCCGCGCCGCCTGCACCACGTCCGCCGCGCGACGGCCATGAACGCATGGCGGGCGAGCTCCTGCTGCTGATCGCGCCGCAGTCCACTTACGCCGAGGTGGTGCAAGCCAAGATGAAGGCGCTGGACGCCATCGAGCCGCACTGGCCCGCCGACTCCACCCGCGCCCAGCAGCGCGCCTGGCGCCAGCAGGTCAACGCGCGCATGCGCGCCTTCGAGGCACCCGAAGCCATGCCCGTGCTGGCCCAGGCCATCGCCGCCCGCCTTTCGCAAGCCGACCTGCAGACCGTGCTGGACGCCGAGCGCACGCCCGCACGCACCGCCCAGCGCGCGCTGGCCGGGCAGGCGGCGCAGGCCATGCGGCAGGATGTGCAGGCTTGGCAGTCCAAGCAATTGATGCCGGAGCTGCAGCGCCGCTTGCGGGACGGCGCGGAATTACAGTAAAAATGGCCTCCAGCGCTTATGCAGCAAGCGCTGGCAGCTCACCTTTCAATAGCGCTGCATCTGGCAGCTGTGCGGCTGCTGCGCCTGCGCCGCGCTGATCTGCCGCACCACGCGGAAGCCGTAGCCCGAGCCTTCCACGTCGAACTTGACGCCCGGCGCGCCCTTCCTGTCCATCACGCCCACGGCCAGCGCCTGCTGGAACTGGTGGTCCGCCGCGCGCATGCTGCCGCCCTGGCCGAAGCGCTGCACGTTGGCGTTCTCCAGTTGGCGGGCGATGGCCACGGTGTCGGTGCTGCCCGCGCGTTCGATGGACTGCGCCAGCGCCTCCACCATGAGCTGCATGCGCATGTGCACGTAGTCGTCCTGCGGCTTGGGAAAGCGCTGGCGGAAGGACTGGTAGAACGCCTCGCTCTGCGCGCCCGGCACATTGGGCAGCCAGTCGGCCACGGCCACCACCTTGCCGATCCCGGCATCGCCGATGGCGGCGGGCGCGCCCATGGCGTTGCCGTAGAAGGTGTAGAAGCTGCCTTCGTAACCCACCTCGCGCGCGGCCTTGACCAGCAGGGTCAGATCGTTCCCCCAGTTGCCCGTGACCACGGCCTGCGCGCCGCTGGCCTTGATCTTCACGGCGTAGGGCGCGAAGTCCTTCACGCGGCCGATGGGGTGCAGCTCCTCGCCCACCACGGACACGTCGGGGCGCTGGGCGGCGAGCTGCTTCTTGGCCTCGCGCAGCACGGCCTGGCCGAAGCTGTAGTCCTGGCCGATGAGGTACACGCTCTTGAGGGCCTTGTCCTCGCGCATCACCTCCATCAGCGCGGCCATGCGCATGTCGGCATGGGCGTCGAAGCGGAAGTGCCAGAAGCTGCACTTCTCATTGGTCAGGATGGGATCCACCGCCGAGTAGTTCAGGAAGATCACGCGCTTGTTCGGCTCGCGCTCGTTGTGCTTGTTGATGGCCTCAATCAGCACCGCCGCCGTGGCCGACGAGTTGCCCTGCAGGATGACCTGCGCGCCATCGTCGATGGCCGCGCGCAGCGCCGACAGCGCCTCCTCGTTCTGGCCCTTGCTGTCGTAGCGCTCCACGGCCAGGGGGCGCGCGCCGCCGGGCAACTGCACGCCGCCGCGTGCGTTCACACGCTCCGTGGCCCAGTAGATGTTGCGATAGACGGCTTCACCGGTGTTGGCGAACGCGCCCGACAGGCTTTCGACGAGCGCCATCTTCACCGGCTTGGGCTGCTGCTGCGCCGGCGCGGCCATGGCAAAAACAGAGAGACCTAATGCCGCGACGGCTGTTTTCAAGCCCTGGGCGCGCAATTTATTCATGCAATTTTTCCCTTGAAAAGCGACGCCGCCGCACACAACTCCTGGGCATGCGGCAACCACGTCGAGCGCCGCGCAGTGTATAGGAGTTACCCCATGATCTTCGCCCCCGTGATCCGCCGTGCCGCATATGCCCAATCCCCCCGTTCCGCCGACCTGGCGCTGCAGCGCTTTCTGATGGGCGCGCTCGCCACCCCCCCGGCCTCCGCAGGCTGCTCGGTGACCCAGGACGAAAAGACCACCACCTTGCAACTCGACGTGCCGGGCCTGGCGCGCGAGCAGCTGGCCATCCACATCGAAGGCAATGTGGTGCGCGTGAACAGCGTGGAAGGCGCCCCCCGCCAGGTGCAGCGCGCCTGGGAGCTGGCCGCCGACATCGACGCCGCCAAGAGCAGTGCCAAGCTGGAGCACGGCGTGCTGACGCTGACCCTGGCCCGCGTGGAGCCCGAAAGCCGGGCCACCACGCTGAGCATCCAGTGACGCTATTGAAAGAATAGCTTCCAGCGCCCGTCCCCATTGCGGTACGGGCGTTTTTTATTGTGTCTGGCGGTATTCGCTGGGGCTGCAGCCCACGTGCGCGCGGAAGGCGCGGCTGAAGTGGGCGCTGTTGCAGAAACCCCAGGACAGGGCGATGTCCGTGACCGAGCGCGCGCTGCCGCGCAGGTCGCGCAGGCAGGCGTCCAGGCGGCGGCGCTGGATCATGGCGGCCAGCGTCTCCTCGTCGTCCGCCATCGCGTTGTACAGGTGGCGCTTGCTGCAGTTCAGGGCCTGGGCGATGCGGTCGATGCTCAGGCCCGGGTCGCCCAGGTGGCGGTCGATGTACTGCAGGATGCGGTCGCGCAGCGCCTCGCGCTGCGACAGGGCGCTCTGCTGGCCGTTGCGCTCCAGCAGTGACAGCTGCACCAGGTGCGTAATCACGTCGGCCACGCCGTCGGCCGCCGCGTCGGACATGGTGGGCAGCTCGGAGAACGCGGCGCGCATGGTGTCCCACGCCAGGCGCGACACGCCCGTGGTGCCCGAGAAGCGCTGCACCATCAGGTCGTCGAGCTTGAGCTTGCGCTCGGGCAACTGCTCCTTGGGAATCATCAGCACCATCTGGCGCACGCTCACGGGGTTGCTGACGGCGTAGGCGCGGGTGGTGTCGTACACGCTCCACTCGCCGGGTTCCAGCCACACGTGGCGCCCGTTCTGCTCGAAGCAGGCGCGCCCTTCGAGCTGCGCCACCACCTTGATGTAGGCGCGGTCGCTGCCCCGGATCAGGCTGGGGGTGCGCACCACGCGGTGGCGGCTCACGTCCAACTGGCACAGGTTGACGTAGCCCGCCTGGCCCGAGGTGATGTGGCCCGCGAAGGCCTCGTCGCCGAAGGCGTCCGACTCCAGCCCGCCGATGAGCCGCCACACGGCGTCGCCCCACAGGTGCAGGCGGTCGCGGGGGGGCACGGCGTCGGTCGATACCTCGGTCAGGGGATGGGCCATGGGGTGTCGTCTCCAGTGTCGGGGATTATCGAACCTGGACTATTCCGTTGTCTCCCGAGGAAATCCGGGTAAACCCGCCGCCCCGTGCACGCAGGGGCAAGCGTTTTGTGCACGCTCGGCGCAGCAGGCCGGGCCACATGTTCCTACGATCAGCCCACGCCATCCAAGGAGACAACGACATGACGAACACAACGCACCAAGCTTCCAAGCGCCAGTGGATCAAGGGCGCCGCCGCCATGGGCGCGCTGGCCGTCGCGCCGCGCCTGTGGGCGCAATCGGGCAACCCCGTGCGCATCGGCTACGCCATCGCGCGCACGGGCCCCTGGGCGGCGGGCGCCCAGGTGAGCCAGGAGCCCAACTACCTGCTCTGGGCCGAGCAGGTGAACGCAGCGGGCGGCCTGAGCGTGAAGGGCACCAGGCGCCCCATCGAACTCATCGGCTACGACGACCGCAGCGAGACCGAGACCTGCGTGCGCACCTACGAAAAGCTCATGGGCAGCGACAAGGTGGACCTGATCCTGCCGCCCTGGGGCTCGGGCGCCAACTTCGCCATCGCGCCGCTGGCCAACCGCCACGGCTACCCGCTGCTGGCGCCCACGGCGCTGTCGCGCAAGCTCATCGACATGAACCTGCCCTATTTCTTCTCGCTGCTGCAGCAGCCCGACAAGATGATGGGCGCGCTGGTGGACATGCTGGTGGCAAACAACGTGAAGACCGTCGCCATCGTCTACATGGACGACCTGTTCGGCCTGGAGAACTTCGCGGCGCTGAACAACGCGCTCAAGAAAACCAGCATCCAGGTGGATGAGCGCAAGAGCTACCCGCTGGGCGTGAAGGACCTGGCGCCCGTGCTGCGCGGCATCAAGGACCAGAACCCCGACGCCTTCATCGGCATCACCTACCCGCCCGACACCATCCTCGCCAGCCGCCAGGCGCGCGAGGTGGGGCTGAACCCCAAGTTCTTCTACGCCTCGGTGGGGACGGCCTTTCAGCTCTACAAGAACGTGATGGCCGCCAACACCGAGGGCGTGATCGGCATGGGATCGTGGAGCGTGAAGACCAGCCCCGAGGCCAAGGCGTACTTCGACGCGCACGTGAAGAAGTTCAACAAGGAGCCCGACCGCTGGGCCAGCGGCCACGCCTGGGCGGCGCTGGAAATCATGCAGCAGGCCGTGGACAAGGTGGGCCTGGATCGCAAGGCGCTGCGCGAGCACATTGCCAAGAACGAGTTCAAGACCATCCTGGGCGGCATCCGCTTCGCGGGCAGCGAGAACGCATCCATCCCCGGCACGGTGAGCCAGTGGCAGGGCAGCGACTTCGAGGTGGTGTGGCCCAAGGACCGCGCTACCGCCCAACTGAACCCAAACAAGCCTGCGTGGAAATAACAGCGTGTCCTTGACTTCCTGGGCCGAGCTGCTTGCCAGCGGCCTCATCACCGGCGGCATCTACGCGCTGGTCGCCATGGGCCTGAATTTGCAGTACGGGCTGATGCGCATCATGAACATCTCGCATGGCGAGTTCCTGATGCTCGGCGCCTTCCTCACCTGGTGGGCGCACACGGCCTGGGGCGTCTCGCCGCTGCTGCTTATGCCCGTCGCCTTCGCCGTGCTGTTCGTGCTGGGCGTGGCGGTGCATGCGCTGTGCTTCAAGCGGCTGGCGGCGCGCGCGCCCAACGTGGACGTGTTCGAAGCGCGCAGCCTGATGGTGGGCTTTGGCCTGATGTTCTTCGTGCAGAACACCGCCCTGCTGGTCTGGGGCGGCGACCTGCGCGGCTATGAATACCTGGCCGACCCGGTGCAGGTGGCGGGCATGCGCTTCACGGCGAACAAGCTGGTGCTGTTCGGCGTGGCGCTGGCGCTGTCGGCGGCGCTGATCGCGCTGCTCAAACTCACGCTGCTGGGCAAGGCGGTGCGTGCCCTGATGCAATCGCCCACCGGCGCGCAACTCGTGGGCATCAACACGCGCAGGCTGCACCCCATGATGTTCGGCATTGGCCTCGGTCTGTCGGGCGTGGCGGGCGCGCTGCTGTCGATGACGTATGAGATTTCGCCTTCCATGGGCGAGCCCTACACCGTCACCGCGCTCATCGTCATCACGCTGGGGGGCTTCGGCAGCCTGGCAGGCAGCTTGGCGGGCGGCCTGCTGCTGGGCGTGGTCGAGGCGCTGGGGATGCACTTCAGCAGCCCGTCTCTCAAGATGCTGCTGAGCTATGCCGTGTTCATCGGCGTGCTCATCTGGCGGCCCAACGGTTTGTTCTCGAAAAAATGAAAAACCATTCCAACAAACCCTGGCTGGCGCTGGCCGCAGGCGTGGCGGCCACCGCCACCCTGCCCTGGCTGGTGTCCGAGTTCGCGGCCTCGGTGCTGCTCAGTTGCCTGATGTACATCGCGCTCGCCACGAGCTGGTCGCTGTTCTGCGGCGCCACGCGCTACCTGTCGCTCGCCACCTCGGCCTTCTTCGGCATCGGGGCCTATGCCAGCGCCACGCTGCTGGGGGTGCTGCCCTGGCCGCTGGTCATCCTGGCGGGCGCGCTCATCGCCACCGTGGTGGCCGTCGTCATGGGCGCGGCGGTGCTGCACCTGCGCGGCACCTACTTTGCCGTGCTCACCTTCGGCATGACGGAGCTGATCCGCCACGCCGTGACCTTTGTCGAAAAGCAGGTCTCGGGCACCGTGGGCCGCGTGCTGATGGAAGTACCGAGCAACGAGACGGTGTACCTCACGGTGTTGCTGATAGCCGCCGCCGCCATCGCCACGGCCATCGCCGTCAAGCGCAGCCGCTTCGGCCTGGCGCTGGCGGGCATCGGCGCGGACGAACAGCGCGCGCAAACGCTGGGCGTGGACACGCGCCTGGCCAAGATCGCGGGCTTCGGCCTCACCGCCGCCTTCGCGGGCGCGGTGGGCGCGGCCATGGCCGTGCGCTGGACGTACATCGAGCCCGCAGCGGTGTTCAGCCCCTTCATCGGCTTCCAGACGGTGCTGATCGCGCTGATCGGCGGCGCGGCCAGCCTGGGCGGGCCCATCCTCGCGGCCATCGGGTTCAGCCTGCTGGCCGAGACGCTGCGGCTGCAACTGCCCTACGGCTACATGATGGTGCTGGGCGTGCTGCTGATCCTGTGCGTGATGTACCTGCCCAACGGCCTCGCAACACTGTGGCAGAGGAAGGGAGCGCACCATGGCTGAACCGCTCCTGACCATCGAGGGCGTGACCGTGCGCTTCGGCGGCCTGACTGCCGTGGACGGCGTGAGCGCCACGCTGCACGCGGGCGAGCTGGTGGGCATCATCGGCCCCAACGGCGCAGGCAAGACCACGTTCTTCAACGCCATCTCGGGCGTGCAGCCGCCCACATCAGGCACCTTGCGCTGCGGCGCGGATGACCTCACCGGAAAAGGCCCGCACCGCTACGCGGCCCATGGCATCGCGCGCACCTTCCAGACGCCGCGCGTCTTCCCCGACATGACCGTGCGCGACAACGTGCGCTTCGGCATGCAGTTCGCGGGCCGCCACCGCACGGGGCCGGAAGGGCTGCGCAGCGAGGACGAAATCCTCGCCATGCTGGGCCTCTCCGCCCTGGCCGATCGCCCCGCCGCCAATGTGACACCCTCGCAGCAGCGCTTGCTGGAGATCGGCATGGCCCTGGGCACGCGCCCGCGCCTGCTGCTGCTCGACGAAGTGGCGGCTGGGCTGACCGAAGCCGAGGTGGACGCCATGGCCCAGCGCATCCGCCGCCTGCGCGACGACTGGGGCCTGACGGTTGTGTGGATCGAGCACGCCGTGAAGACCCTGCTGCAGTACGTGGAGCGCGTGCTGGTGCTGCACCAGGGCCGCAAGATCGCCGACGGCACGCCCGCCGAGGTGGTGCGCGACCCGCAGGTGATCGAAGCCTACCTGGGCGATGAAATGGAGCACACGGCATGAGCCACCTTCATGTGCGCAACCTGGCGGCGGGCTACCACGGCTTCCAGGTGCTGCAAGACCTGACGCTGCAAGCAGCGCCCGGCATCACCGTCATCGTGGGGCCGAACGGCGCGGGCAAGACCACGCTGCTGAAGGCCCTGGCCGGGCTGCTGCCGCGCACCGGCACCGTCACGCTGGACGGCCAGGACGTGCCCGCCATGAACGCCACGGCCTGCGTACAGCGCGGCCTGGCGCTGGTCGCGGAAGGCCGCCAGTTGTTCCCGCAGATGACCGTCACCGAGAACCTGGAGCTGGGCGGCTGGCTCGTGCCCGCACGCGTGCGCGCCGAGCGCATCGCCCAGGCGTTCGAGGACTTCCCGCGCCTGAAGGAGCGTGCCCAGCAACTGGCCGGAACCATGAGCGGCGGCGAGCAGCAGATGGTTGCCGTCGCCCGCGCCCTGATGAGCGGCCCGCGCCTCTTGATGCTGGACGAGCCCTCGCTGGGCCTCGCGCCGCGCATGGTCGATGAACTGCTCGCCATCGTGCAGCGCATCGCCGCGCAAGGCGTGACCGTGCTCATGGTGGAGCAGAACGTGCGCAAGGCGCTGCAGATCGCGCAGCAGGGTTACGTGCTGGAGCGCGGCCGCATCGTTGCATCGGGCGACGCCCCCACCCTTCTTCAATCCGACGTGGTGCGCCAGGCTTACCTGGGCGTCGCCTGAACTTCATCCAAGGAGACTTCTCAATGACCGCCATTTCCATGCTGATCGACGGCCAGCGCGTGCAGGCCACGGGCGGCGCCACCTTCGAGCGCCGCAATCCCTTGGACGGCACGGTAGCCACCACCGCGCCCGCCGCCGCCGTGGCCGATGCCGTGGCGGCCGCCGATGCCGCCGCCAAGGCCTTCCCCGCCTGGGCGGCCCTGGGCCCCAACGCCCGCCGCGCCCTGCTGCAAAAGGCCGCCCACGCGCTCGAAGCCAAGGCGGACGCCTTCGCCGCCGCCATGGCCGCCGAGACGGGCGCCTCGGGCCTGTGGGCGGGCTTCAACGTGCACCTGGCCGCCGGGCTGCTGCAGGAGGCCGCCGCGCTCACGACGCAGATCGCGGGCGAGGTGATCCCGTCCGACGTGCCCGGCAGCCTCGCCATGGGCGTGCGCCAGCCCGCGGGCGTGGTGCTGGGCATCGCGCCGTGGAACGCGCCCATCATCCTGGGCGTGCGGGCGGTCGCCACGCCGCTGGCCTGCGGCAATACCGTCATCCTGAAAGGCTCCGAGCTGTGCCCCGCCACGCACGGCCTCATCATCGAGGCGCTGCAGGACGCGGGCCTGCCGCCCGGCGTGGTGAACTTCGTCACCAACGCGCCGCAAGACGCGGGCGCCGTGGTCGAGGCCATCGTGGCCCACCCAGCGGTGCGGCGCGTGAACTTCACCGGCTCCACCAAGGTGGGGCGCATCGTGGCGCAGACCTGCGCCAAGCACCTCAAGCCCGTGGTGCTGGAGCTGGGCGGCAAGGCGCCGTTCGTGGTGCTGGACGATGCCGACGTGGATGCGGCGGTGGCCGGCGCCGTGTTCGGCGCGTTCGCCAACTCGGGGCAGATCTGCATGTCCACCGAGCGCATCATCGTGGACAACGCAGTGGCCGACGAGTTGGTGCGCAAGTTCGCGGCACGCGCCCAAGCGCTGCCGCTGGGTGATCCGCGCAAGGGGCCGGTGGTTCTGGGCTCGGTGGTGGACATGGCGACCGTGCAGCGCTGCAATGCGCTCATCGACGACGCCTTGGCGAAGGGTGCCACGCTGGTGTGCGGCGGCAAGAGCGACAGCACGCTGATGGCTGCCACGGTGCTCGACCGTGTGACGCCGGAGATGCTGATCTACCGCGAGGAATCGTTCGCCCCGGTCAAGGCCGTGGTGCGCGTGAACGGCGTGGAAGAAGCCATCGCCTGCGCCAACGACAACGAGTTCGGGCTCTCCGCCGCCGTGTTCGGGCGGGATGTGGCGCGGGCGTGGAACGTGGCGGCACGCATTGAATCAGGGATTTGCCACGTCAATGGGCCGACGGTGCATGACGAGGGGCAGATGCCGTTTGGGGGTGTGAAGAACTCCGGCTATGGGCGCTTTGGCGGTATGGCGGGGGTGCGGGAGTTTACGGACTTGCGCTGGATCACGGTGCAGACTACGCTACGGCACTATCCGTTCTAGTTGTTCAAAAAGGATAGCTGGTTGCGCTTGCTGGGTGGGCGCTAGGGGCTGATTTGGCTTCTGCTTTTTGGTTGAGGGTGGAGGCCGGGAGTTCGCCCCGGCGGGCGAGGTACTTTTCTTTGTCTCGCCAAAGAAAAGTACCCAAAAGAAAAGCGACCCTACTGTCCGTGTCCCTTCGCTTCGCTACGGGCAACCTGCGATGCTCGGTCACGGGGTGTCGCTGTAGAACTCACTGCGCGCCTGCGGCGCTCCGCTCAGACAACTACAGCGAGTCAGAGCACGAAGCATGCGCGCTCCGACGCGCATGCACACCCCGCGCCCTGCGCTTCTCGGCACGGCCAGAAGGGAACCCGCCACACGGGCCATCGCTACGCTCGGCCCCCAACGCGCAGGCGCTACGCGCCGCGAAGGCCAGGCCGAGCGCAGCGATGGCCCGTGTTGTCTCCATTCCCCTCTGGCTGCGCCTGCGGCGGGGCGGTTGCGGGGTGGCACGCGCGTCGGAGCGCGCGTGCTTCGTGCTCTGACTCGCTGTAGTTGTCTGAACGGAGCACCGCAGGCGCGCAGTGAGTTCTACAGCGCACCCCGCAACCGCCCCGCCGCAGGTTTGCCCCGCAGCGCAGCGAAGGGGTCGCAGACTGGGGGTCGCCTTTTCTTTGGTGACTTTCTTTTGGCGAAGCAAAAGAAAGTCACCGCGCCGCCGGGCGCGCACCCCGGCCCCCGCCCTCAAACAAAGCAAACCATCAAAAACGATAGCTACCAGCGCCTGTCAGACAAGCGCTAGAGGCCATTTTGACCAAAAATGTTCAGACGGTGATCGCATCCAACGGCCACCGCGGCTTCACATCAAAAGCGTAGTCGGTATTCGCCTCCTGCTGC
>Ga0222420_100468_pt1:0-2500 | contig 18958 bp, 13 predicted proteins | sample 3A2ome_FD_182470 | JGI IMG/M metagenome (GOLD analysis project Ga0222420, IMG submission 182470) | Enriched microbial communities from leaf-cutter ant dump, University of Wisconsin, Madison, United States - 3A200A (version 2) | ecosystem: Environmental > Terrestrial > Nest > Insects nest >...
TCTCGACGATCCCGAGGACACGGCGCGGTTCCGCCGCCGCCAGCGCGAGCAGGAAGGCGAATTGCTCGGACCGGCCGACGGCTACGACGATCCTTATGGCGACGGCGGCAATGGCGGTCGCTATACATATCGTGACGACCAGTTCCCGCCAGCCCCAACGCCAGCCCCGGCCCCGGCGCCGCGCGACTACGGCAACGGGGACGACGGCGGCTATGGCGACAATGGTTCCGGAGGCACGGGAGCAGGCGCGCCGCCGGTGGCCAACGATGCTCCGGTCGAGCGCCAGCCGCTCGACGAGGCGTCGATCGACCCGTCGCAGTCCGGCGGAGAAGACGCCGCGCCAGCCATCCAAAAATCCCTCGGCGAATCGCCGTCAGGCGAGGCGCCGTCGAACGAACCGCCGTCCATCGAGCCGCCGCGGATAGGCGATACTGTCGTCGATCCGTCGCTGTCGCTCGGATCGCGCGCTGATGTTGCCGCGCTCCAGGTGCTGCTCGATCGGGGCGGGGCGTCGCCGGGCGTGATCGACGGGCGCTTCGGCTCCAACGTCGACAAGGCGCTCAAGGCCTACGATCGCATCAACAGGACGAATCTCAGATCCACCGACACCGCAGCCATCAAGGAGGCGCTGGCGAAATCCGGTGGCGACGCCTTCGCCCGCTACACCATCACGCCGCAGGACGTCGCCGGTCCCTACGTCGCCTCCGTCCCGGAAGACTACGGCGCGAAGGCGAAGCTCGATCGGCTGTCCTATACCTCCGTGACCGAGGCTCTGGCCGAGCGCTTCCATATGGACGAGGCCTATCTCAAGGCGATCAATCCGGGTGTCAATTTCAACCGGCCGGGCACCATCGTCAACGTCGCCAATTTCGGGCGGCTGGCCTCCACGCCGGTGGCGCGCATCGTTGCCGACAAAGGCAGGAAGCAGGTCTTCGCCTATGATGAGGACGGCAAGCTGGTCGCAGCCTACCCGGCCACGATCGGCTCGTCCGACACGCCCTCGCCGAGCGGAACCCATGCGGTGTCGCGCGTCGCGGTCGATCCCAACTACACCTATAATCCCAAGATCAACTTCAAGCAGGGCGACAACGACAAGGTGCTGACCATCCCGCCCGGACCGAACGGGCCGGTGGGGTCGATCTGGATCGCGCTCGACAAGCCGACCTACGGCATCCACGGCACGCCGGAACCGTCGAGGATCGGCAAGACCCAGAGCCACGGCTGCGTGCGCCTGACCAACTGGGACGCGGCGGAACTGGCGAAGCTGGTGAAGCCGGGCGTGCCGGTGGAGTTTGTGGATTAGGGAAATAAGGCAGTAAGGCAGTAAGGCAGTAAGGCAGTAAGGCAGTAAGGGAACAAGGTTCCGGGCGAACCCTTATTGCCCTAGTCACTTACTGCCCTACTGCCTTATCCTTCCACCTTCGCGCTGGCCACCTTCAGCGGGTCTGATTCCTGCTGTTTCAGCAGGTCGTCGATGCGCTCGCGCTCGCGCTTGAAGGCGACGAGGTCGTCGCCCTTGAGCGTCCTTCCCTGCGGCAGGCGGACCCGCATCGGGTCGACCTTGGTGCCGTTGACGATCAGCTCGTAGTGAAGATGAGGGCCGGTGGCGAGGCCGGTCTGGCCGAGATAGCCGATGACCTGCCCCTGGCGCACCTTGACGCCGGGCTGGATGCCCTTGGCGAAAGCGGACTGGTGGTTGTAGGAGGTCTCGTAGCCGTTGGCGTGGCGGATCATGATCTGCTTGCCGTAGCCGCCGGCCCAGCCGGCCTTTTCGATGACGCCGTTGCCGGCCGCGATGATCGGGGTGCCGACGGGGGCGGCCCAGTCGACGCCGGTATGCATGCGCACATAGCCGAGGATCGGATGCTTGCGCGCGCCGAAGCCTGAGCGGAACCTGCCGCCGGGCAGGGGATTGCGCAGCAGGAACTGCTCGGCGCTGCGCCCGTCCTGGTCGAAATAGTCGAAGGTGCCGTCCTCGAGCTGGAACCGGTAGAGGTTGCGCGTCATCCCGCCGATCGAGGCCGATACATAAAGAAGCTCGGAGTCGTCGGAGGCGCTGTCGTCCTCCTCGGGCTGCGAGAACAGCACCTCGATGCGGTCGGTCGGGCTGAGCCTGGACTGGAAATCGACGTCGGAGGCGAGCAGCCGGATGAGCTGCTGCGTCATCTTCTTCGACATGCCGTAGGAGTAGGCCGCCCGGTAGATGCCGTCATAGATGTCGGGCAGGCTGCCGCGGACCACCGGCGGCGGCGAATCGTCGAAGGCGGTGAGCAGTTCGGGATTGGGGCCCGGCTCCTGCGCCGGCACATATTGTCCGTGGTCGTCGAGCGCGATGGTGACGATGTGCTTGGTCTTGTCGTAGACGCCGGCGCGCACGACCTTGGCCCGGTCGCCATGCACTTCGAGCCCGACGCGCAGAACGGTGCCGGCCTTCAGCGCGGGCGCATTCAGAAGCTTGCCGATCGCCTCGGCCATGCCCTTGGCGTCGTCGCCGGTGTAC
>Ga0222420_100468_pt1:7500-18958 | contig 18958 bp, 13 predicted proteins | sample 3A2ome_FD_182470 | JGI IMG/M metagenome (GOLD analysis project Ga0222420, IMG submission 182470) | Enriched microbial communities from leaf-cutter ant dump, University of Wisconsin, Madison, United States - 3A200A (version 2) | ecosystem: Environmental > Terrestrial > Nest > Insects...
CTCCAGCTAAGGTCCCCAAGTCATGGCTAAGTGGGAAAGGATGTGAGGATCCCAAAACAACCAGGATGTTGGCTTAGAAGCAGCCATCATTTAAAGAAAGCGTAACAGCTCACTGGTCTAAATAAGGGTCTTTGCGCCGAAAATGTAACGGGGCTGAAGCCATGCACCGAAGCTGAGGATGTATCGCAAGATACGTGGTAGCGGAGCGTTCCGTAAGCCTGCGAAGGAGGACCCGTGAGGGCCTCTGGAGGTATCGGAAGTGCGAATGTTGACATGAGTAACGATAAAGGGGGTGAGAGACCCCCTCGCCGAAAGACCAAGGGTTCCTGCTTAAAGTTAATCTGAGCAGGGTTAGCCGGCCCCTAAGACGAGGCGGACACGCGTAGTCGATGGGAACCACGTTAATATTCGTGGGCCTGGTGGTAGTGACGGATTGCGTAACTTGTACATTCTTATTGGATTGGGTGTGCAGGGAAGCGGTTCCAGGAAATAGCTCCACCGTATAGACCGTACCCGAAACCGACACAGGTGGTCAGGTAGAGTATACCAAGGCGCTTGAGAGAACTGCGTTGAAGGAACTCGGCAAATTGCACGCGTAACTTCGGAAGAAGCGTGACCCCATTGTACGCAAGTATGGTGGGGTGGCACAGACCAGGGGGTAGCGACTGTTTATCAAAAACACAGGGCTCTGCGAAGTCGCAAGACGACGTATAGGGTCTGACGCCTGCCCGGTGCTGGAAGGTTAAGAGGAGAGGTGCAAGCTTTGAATCGAAGCCCCAGTAAACGGCGGCCGTAACTATAACGGTCCTAAGGTAGCGAAATTCCTTGTCGGGTAAGTTCCGACCTGCACGAATGGCGTAACGACTTCCCCGCTGTCTCCAACGCAGACTCAGTGAAATTGAATTCCCCGTGAAGATGCGGGGTTCCTGCGGTCAGACGGAAAGACCCCGTGCACCTTTACTATAGCTTTACACTGGCATTCGTGTCGGCATGTGTAGGATAGGTGGTAGGCTTTGAAGCAGGGACGCCAGTTCCTGTGGAGCCATCCTTGAAATACCACCCTTATCGTCATGGATGTCTAACCGCGGCCCGTCATCCGGGTCCGGGACAGTGTATGGTGGGTAGTTTGACTGGGGCGGTCGCCTCCGAAAGAGTAACGGAGGCGCGCGATGGTGGGCTCAGAGCGGTCGGAAATCGCTCGTCGAGTGCAATGGCATAAGCCCGCCTGACTGCGAGACTGACAAGTCGAGCAGAGACGAAAGTCGGTCATAGTGATCCGGTGGTCCCGCGTGGAAGGGCCATCGCTCAACGGATAAAAGGTACGCCGGGGATAACAGGCTGATGACCCCCAAGAGTCCATATCGACGGGGTTGTTTGGCACCTCGATGTCGGCTCATCGCATCCTGGGGCTGGAGCAGGTCCCAAGGGTTTGGCTGTTCGCCAATTAAAGCGGTACGTGAGCTGGGTTCAGAACGTCGTGAGACAGTTCGGTCCCTATCTGCCGTGGGTGTAGGAATATTGACAGGATCTGTCCCTAGTACGAGAGGACCGGGATGGACATATCTCTGGTGGACCTGTTGTCGTGCCAACGGCATAGCAGGGTAGCTATATATGGAAGGGATAACCGCTGAAGGCATCTAAGCGGGAAACCCACCTGAAAACGAGTATTCCCTTGAGAGCCGTGGAAGACGACCACGTTGATAGGACGGGTGTGGAAGTGCAGCAATGCATGAAGCTTACCGTTACTAATCGCTCGATTGGCTTGATCGTTCTCATTGTTCATGCTCATCCAACAAACTCGATGAGCCATCTCTTCCGTGCGCTTGCGGCCCCCGGCCGAAGGCGTAGCCCGAAGAAAAAGACGTGTTCACAAAAGACAAACGAAGGCATCCCCTTCTACCAGCTTCTCAAAAGATTGCCCTTAGCCGACCTGGTGGTCATGGCGGGGTGGCCGCACCCGTTCCCATTCCGAACACGGCCGTGAAACGCCCCAGCGCCAATGGTACTTCGTCTCAAGACGCGGGAGAGTAGGTCGCTGCCAGGTCTGCTAAAGGCAATCAAAATCTTCTCAATCACAAAACCACCCATAACGCGGGGTGGAGCAGCCCGGTAGCTCGTCAGGCTCATAACCTGAAGGCCGCAGGTTCAAATCCTGCCCCCGCAACCAACATTCACAACAAGCCCCGCAGCCAAAAAGCCGCGGGGCTTGATGCGTTTGGCCTCCGTGCCCAACGCGCCCGCGCGTGATTGTTCGCCGCACAGAGGCGACGGCAATGTTCGCGACCAGCCCGCTTTCCACGTCTGTGCAGTCACTGAATGTCACTGTCGACGTCCTCTGATAGCAGCGATAGGTGTCAATCGGCATTGTAACGGGACCCCGTATCGGCTTTCAAAAGGAACCCCTCCTTCTGGTTGCGTCGGGTCAGCGCGCGTAGGCCTGGAGCTCTCCATTTAGCGCAGGGCCTGCGGGCGCGGGTTGTTTGTCTTTTTTCGGCTTTAGCTTTGAGAGCGGTTCTTGAAGCGCCATGATTCATTTCCGGTTTCGATGATCTCGCAATGGTGTGTCAGCCGGTCGAGCAGAGCGGCGGTCATCTTTGCATCCCCGAAGACGGCGGGCCATTCGCCGAAGGCCAGGTTGGTGGTGATGATGATCGAGGTGCGTTCGTAAAGGCGGCTGATGAGGTGGAAGAGAAGCTGGCCGCCGGCCTGGGCGAAGGGCAAGTATCCCAGTTCGTCCATGATGACGAAGTCGAGCCTGGAGATGAAGTCGGCGAGCCGTCCCTGCTTGCCGTTGCGCGCCTCCGTCTCAAGCCGGTTGACGAGATCGACGACGTTGTAGAAGCGTCCGCGCGCGCCGTTGCGGATCAGGGCGCGGGCAAGCGCGATCGACAGGTGGGACTTCCCCGTTCCAGTCCCGCCGACCAGAACGATGTTGTGCTGTTCGGCGAGGAACGTGCCTGTCGCGAGCTGACGCACCAGCCCTTCGTTGACGGGCGTGCCGGTGAAGTCGAAGTCGTCGATGTCCTTGGCCAGCGGCAGCTTGGCCAGCGTGATCTGGTATTTGATCGACCTGGCCTGCTTCTCGGCGATCTCGGACTGAAGCAGGTCGCCGACGATCTTCGGCGGCTCATGCTGGCGCTTGATGCCGGCGGCCATGATCTCGTCATAGGCGCTGCGCATGCCATAGAGCTTCAGCGAGCCCATCATGTCGAGGATGTGAGAACGTTCCATATCAGCTTGCCCTCCTGAGGCTGTCGTAACGGGCGCAGTCGGCCAAAGGCTCAAGGGTCAGGCGAAGTGCATCGGGGATGGAAAGAATGCCGGCCGGCTGCGGGTCACGCTTGCGGGCCAGGATGTTGATGATGACGGCGGCCGAGAAGACGCCGTGGTCGAGCGCCTCCTGGCAGGCCGCCTCGACGACGGGAAGGCCGTCGAGGCCGACACATTCGAGGATCGACACCATCTGCCGGTCGCCGTCATGCATGGCCTTGAGCTTTCGGCGCACCTTCTCCATGGCGGCCGGCAGAACCCAGTCGTGGAACGGAGCGCCATTCCTCAAGGCTCCCGGCTTGCGGGCCAGGACCGGCACGTAATGCCATGGATTATAGATCGTCTCGCCACGGCCGAAGTTGCGCTCGTGCTGGCCGATCTCCACGCCGTTTTGCCGAATGACGATACGATCGGCATAAGCGTGGATCTCGGCCGGGCGGCCGACAGCCGTCGACAGCACAGAGTATTTGTTGTTGTCGAAACGAACGAGGCAGGTTTTGCCGATCGAGACCTGCGCGGCGTGGAAGCCGTCGAACCTCCCCGGATAAGCGACAAGCTGCGACCGCTCTTGCTCGAACACCTCCCAGATCGTGCGCTGCGGCTGGTCGACATGCTTATGGGCGCGGGCATAGCCGATGCACTTGTCCAGCAGCCAGCCGTTCAGCTCGTCGTAGGATTTGAAGCGCAGCCGCGGTGTGAAGAAGCGCTCGCGCACCAGGTTCACCTGGTTCTCGACCTGACCCTTCTCCCAGCCGGACGCCGGCGTGCAGGCCACCGGCTCGACAAGGAAATGGCTGCACATCTGAAGGAAGCGGCGATTGTATTGCCGATCCTTGCCCACGAACACCGTCTCCACCGCCGTCTTGTTCGGCGGGCAATCGATTCACCGGATCGATTGCTTGTCCGCCTCACTATCGTAGATGCCACGCGTGCACGCGCCGCCGAAGAAGCCGAACGCCCGATCGTGTGCGTCGAACACCATCTCCTGCGTCTCGCGCGGATAGGCCCGCACATACATCATCCGGCTATGGCAGAGCCGGACATGGGCAACCTTCACCGTCGTCGTCACGCCGCCGAGCACGACAATCTCGTGGCTCCAGTCGAACTGGTAGGCCTCGCCCGGCGCATAGTAGAGCGGAACGTAGGCTTCCGCTGTCACGGCCCCGCGCTCCTTCGCCCAGGCCCGGGCGTAGCGCCGGACGGTATCGTAACCGCCCTCGTAACCCAGATCACGCAAATCCTCGAATATCCGGATCAGCGTCAGACGTTCGCGCGACGGCTTGGCTTCATTGGCAAGAAGCAATCCGTCGAGCTGGTCGCGCCAGGGACCAAGCTTCGGCTGAGGCTGGCGAAGCCGTTCGTACTTGAACTCCGTCTCGTCGGAACGCAAAACCTTGCGCACCACCTTGCGCGATATGCCAAGCTCCCGGCAGATCGCCTTGATCGATTTGCCCTGCACATGGGCAAGGCGGCGTATCTTTGAAATCGTCTCCACGACAAGCATCCAAATAAAAAGCCTCCGATAAAACCGGAGGCTGTTGTAACCCCTGCGCGAATGGGGGTCCCGTTTCGATGCCGATCACCCCATTTGCGGGGTCCTTATTCCATGCCTAATCACAGGCCTCGGCGCGAAGAAGCAAATCAGTGAAAAGCACTATGTCGTCCTCGACGATGACGGCCACGGATTCTCCCGTTTCGAGGAAGGTGGAGAGCGCCGCAAGGTGGCTGCGGTAGCAGCCGTATTCGCCGGGCAGGATCGTGCGGCCATTGTTGCGCTGGAAAGCCTGCGCGTCACAGTCTATGCGCTCCTGCGGCGGGACCTTCGTGCCGTCGACGCCGGGCACACGCAAAAGGGGAAAGCGGAGGGTTTCCGCCTGGCGGGACAACGCGTTCCAGCGATCTGTCGAACGGTCGAGATTGATCGCAAAGATGCGCATGTCCATTTTCAACCGTCTTTCCAATGCGCGCCGCTGGGTCCGGGCGGCATCCAAAACCCCAACCGCCCAGGTTCGCCTACCACTTTCAAGCCCCCCCAAGCAAGCCGCCGTCCAATTGGTGCCGGCCTCCTGTCTGCAGCCCTGCTGCCACAAGGCCCCAGTTCTCGGCGGGAGCAGGGCTGATCTGTGGCTCATAACGCTGGCCACTGACCGCGATTTGCCCTATTCACGCACGTATTGTTCCTTACGTTCAGTCAAGGCGAATACGATGTTTTTGAAGAGAGTATGCGATATTGCGCTTGCCATTCCCGCACTGGCTATTCTGGCCTTGCCGATACTCGTGGTTGCACTTGCCGTGCGCGCCACATCCAAAGGGCCGGTCCTTTATTGGTCGCAGCGCGTCGGTCGCGGCAATCATCTGTTTCAAATGCCGAAGTTCCGTACGATGCGGATCAACACGCCGGTCGTCGCAACGCATCTCCTCGATGATCCGGTAAAACACCTGACACCTATCGGCAGTTTCCTGCGCAAAACCAGCCTGGACGAGCTTCCGCAACTCTGGTGCATCCTCAATGGAGATATGAGCTTCGTTGGCCCTCGCCCGGCACTTTTCAATCAAGACGATTTGATCGCCGCACGCACGGTGCAGAATGTGCATTCACTGTCGCCGGGGCTCACGGGCTGGGCCCAGGTCAACGGCCGGGACGAACTGACAATCCCCGACAAGGTGGCGTTGGACGTGGAGTATCTTAAGCGTCAGAGCTTTGTTTTCGATTTGCGCATTCTGTGCCTGACCGCCATAAAGGTGCTGGGCGCAGCCGGCGTCCAACATTAATGAGCTCAGTGACACTGATCATGCTAGCCTCCGATTGGATCAACCAGCCCCTAGTCAAACGCGTCAGGGAACAAATCGTCAAGATACCTCGCTTCTGGAAGCGAGTGCTGATGATCGGCCTCGACATCATCACCCTCATGATCGCGCTCTGGGCGAGCTATGCCATCCGCTTGTCCGTATGGATGCCGACAATCACCAGCGAGCGCCTGCTCCTTGCCGCTCTCGCTCCCGTCATGGCCATCCCCGTCTTCATTCGCCTCGGTCTGTACCGCTCCGTGATCCGCTATCTGCCAGACGCCGCGATCTGGACCATCCTCAAGGCAATGACGATCGCCACGATGAGCTGGGTCATTATCGTTTTCCTAATGGAGATGGCCGGTCAAGGCATCGTCCCCCGCTCCGTCCCCTTCCTTTACTTCATTCTTGGAACGCTGTTGACTGGCAGTACGCGCTTTGCCGCCAAGTGGATCCTTGTTTCCGGCACAGGCCTGCGTCGAAACGAGGAGCCAATCCTCATCTACGGTGCGGGGCCGGCCGCCGCCCAACTCGCCCGCGCCCTTAAGGGCCATGGCAACCGCTACGTCATGGGGCTGATCGACGATGACCCAGCCAACCATGGTCGAGATATCGCCGGCTACCGCGTCTTTCCTTCCGATGATCTGCCCTCGCTCATCGAGCGTTACGGCATCACGGAGATCGTCCTCAGCATGTCGTCCATTCCAATGGCGCGGCGTCAGGCGGTGCTCGGGCGCGTAACCGGACTTGGTGTCAAGGTGCGCAGCCTGCCGGATATCTCGGACCTCGTGGACGGCCGCTACATCGTCAGCCAGATTCGAGAGATCGAGATCGACGAACTGCTCGGACGCTCCTTCGTGCCGGCGGACACAGGCCTGCTCGACCTGGCACTCGCCGGCAAGATCGTCATGGTCACCGGCGCCGGCGGCTCCATCGGCTCGGAACTCTGCCGCCTTATCGTCCGCCGCAAGCCGAAAGCACTCATCCTGTTTGAGGCGAGCGAATACGCCCTCTACCGGATCGAGCAGGAGCTACAGGCGGTGGCCGGCGCCCTTCCGATCGTACCGGTCCTTGGCTCCGTGACGGATGCGAAGACCGTAGAGCGAACAATCCGGACCCACGGCGCCCAGGTTCTCTACCACGCTGCCGCCCACAAGCATGTTCCGCTCGTTGAGGCGAATGTGCTGGAAGGTATTCGCAACAATGTCTTCGGCACGCTGACCGTGGCGGGCGCCGCCGCCGAGCAGAAGATCGAGAGCTTCGTGCTGATCTCCTCCGACAAGGCGGTGCGACCGACTAATGTCATGGGGGCAACGAAACGCTGGGCGGAGCTCGTCGTGCGGCAGCTGGCCATCGAGGCGCGCGCGAAAGCGGAGAAGCAGATGTTCTGTGCCGTCCGCTTCGGCAATGTGATCGGCTCGAACGGCTCGGTCGTGCCGCTCTTCAAGCAGCAGATCGCCAAGGGTGGACCGGTCACGGTGACCGATCCGGACATGACCCGCTACTTCATGGCGATCCCCGAAGCCGCAGAATTGATCGTCCAGGCCGGTGCGCTGTCGGCTGGTGGCGACGTCTTCCTTTTGGACATGGGCGAGCCGGTGCGCATCGGCGACCTTGCGGAGAACATGATCCGCCTTGCCGGCTTCAGCATCCGCGACGCCAGGAACCCCGACAGCGGCATCGCTATCGAGGTGGTCGGCAAGCGACCAGGAGAAAAACTCTTCGAGGAATTGTTCTACGACCGCAGCAACGCGAAGCCGACCCGCCATCCGAAAATCATGCGCGCCGATTCGGCTGCCATCGCCGGCTACGATATGGCTGGATGGCTGCGGAATCTAGAGCAGGCAATTGCCGCCGAAGATGAAGAGCAAGCTAAGAAGCTCCTCTTCGCCCTGATTTCCGGCGAATGACCTGAGTTTCTGAACTTTGCCCTGATTTCGAGAGAGCAATCAGAAGACAGCTCCACCACAAGCATTGGTGCCGTGCTAGCAGGCATGGATTGAAGACACTACATGCACTTGGCGAGCTGATGCAGAATGGCTTCGTGAATATTTTCAATAGAAGTTTACACGACGCGCCTCAATGAAAAATTGTCCTCGTCACAAGCCATGCAAGAACAGAAATTACCGCATGCAAGGGAAGCCTACAATAGACACGCCCCATTCGTCATCGGCGATATCACGTCGATGGAGTTCGCAATAAAATAGCAATAGAAAAACAGGCCGCATGAAGCGAGACCGAGAAACAAGGTTCTCCGAAACACCAGAGAAAATTCGAGTCTCAAATGACTGACTACATTCAGGCCAAGACACAATCCGCGAGGTGCCGTCCGAGCTTATCCTTTTCCGACAAGATAATCTCACCTGTTTCTGGCCACTCAATCGCAATAGCAGGATCGTTCCAGATTATGCAACCTTCATCCGCTGGAGAATAATAATCCGTCACCTTGTATAATAGCTCAACTCCCTCGGTGAGGGCAAGGAAACCATGTGCGAAGCCAGGCGGAATCCAAAGCTGTCTCCTATTCTCCGCGGACAAAACAACCGCTTCCCATTGGCCAAACGTAGGCAAACTGGGGCGAATATCCACAGCCACGTCGAACACTTCGCCAGCAAGCACCCGAACCAATTTACCTTGGGCCTTTGGCTGACGTTGAAAATGCAGCCCCCGCAACACGCCGCGCGCCGATATCGAATGATTATCCTGCACGAACTTATAAGAGGCTCCAATCTCGCTTTCAAAAACGCTCTGGTTGAAACTTTCAAAGAAGGCACCGCGATAATCGGTGAATAGGGCCGGTTCAAAGAGAACCAGCCCTTCTAGTCTCAACTTGGTCATTCTCAAAAGTCCGGCTCCTTAGTCAGAGATAACAGATAAAGTCCATAACCGCTCTTTGCTAGCTGCGACGCTAGCTCAAGGAGATTCTCCGTGGAAATCCAGCCTTGCCGCCAAGCGACTTCCTCTGGCGCGGCGACTTTCTGGCCCTGACGCTTCTCAATCGTGGAAATAAACTGCCCAGCTTCAAGCAGGGAGTCGTGCGTGCCTGTATCCAGCCACGCATAGCCTCGCCCCATCCGCTCAACCCTCAGATTGCCGGCATCCAGATAAACCTGGTTGAGATCGGTAATTTCGAGCTCGCCTCTCCTCGAAGGTTTAAGCGATCGCACATATTCCACTGCCATCCTGTCATAATAATAGAGGCCGGTTACCGCAAAGCTCGATTTCGGCTTTTCCGGCTTCTCCTCGATAGACAGAACCTTCCCTTGCTTCGTCAACTCTACGACGCCGTAGCGTTCGGGATCAAGAACATGATAAGCAAAGACCGTTGCTCCTTCGCGGGTCTCGTCTGCTCTAGACAACAAGGCGGCAAGATCTTGTCCAAAGAATATATTGTCGCCAAGGATCAACGCTGAAGGATCATTGGCGATAAAGTCTGCCCCAACGATAAAAGCTTGCGCCAATCCCTCTGGCCTGGGCTGCACGGCGTAGGACAGGTTAATTCCCCACTGGGACCCATCGCCCAGCAAATGCGAAAACCGCGGGGTATCTTCCGGTGTAGAAATGACAAGTATATCGCGTATTCCACCGAGCATGAGTGTCGTCAGCGGATAATAGATCATCGGCTTGTCATACACAGGTAACAGCTGCTTCGACATTGCTAGGGTTGCGGGATGAAGTCTCGTGCCTGCTCCACCGGCCAAGATGATTCCCTTGCGATTCATTTTTGCATTACCTCTACAATATCCTGTACAGTTTGCAGAACACCGATTTGCCATTTAGGAAGATCGATATCCAAGGCGCTCCGCAATTTATGGGTGTTCAAACGCGAGTTTAGAGGACGGGCAGCGGCGGTTGGGTATGCGTGGCTAGGTATGGCTTTAATGTCGGCGGGGGCCATCCGAGACGACCATCCCAGCTCGACCGCCCTTCCTAGGGCAAACTGTGCAACGTCATGCCAGCTCGCAGATCCCGTTGATGTGAGGTGGTATGTGCCAGACGCAAAGTCGGCACCTGAACGGAGCCTATGGATAGCAAGTGCGATCACCTCGGAAATATGACGGGCGCTGGTCGGACTACCGACTTGGTCGCTGACTACAGAAAGACTTTCTCTCTCTGTCGCAAGTTGCAATATACGCCGAATGAAATTCGCTCCATGAGCCGCATGAACCCAGCTTGTCCTAAAGATTAAAGCCGCAGCTCCAGACTCCAAGACAAAATCCTCGCCTTCGGCTTTTGTTCGGCCGTAAACGGAGAGAGGCGCCCTGACATCGGATTCTGCATAAGCATCAGACTTATCTCCGGCAAAAACATAATCCGTTGAGAAATGGATGAATTTGCTACCTGCCAACTTGCAGGCACGAGCTATTGCGCCCGGCGCCTTGGCATTGATGATATAAGCGAGATCGGGCTCCGTCTCCGCTCGGTCAACTGCCGTATAAGCAGCAGCGTTTATCACGACGTCTGCTTTTAGCCGCTGAATGAACACTTCAAGCTCGGTCGTATCTCGAAAATCCGAAGCCTGCCTGCTCGGGCAAACCACTTCGCCTGTCGGTGGAAGAGAACGAAGAAGCTCTCTCCCAACCTGTCCTGAATGCCCCAACAATACAATCTTCATCGGTAGTGGCTCTCCATCCACTCTCGATACGAACCATTCTTAATCTGGTCGACCCAAGCCCGATTGTCGAGATACCATTGCACCGTTTTACGCACCCCGGTTTCAAAAGTCTCTCGCGGAGCCCAGCCGAGCTCAACCCGGATCTTGGTTGCATCGATTGCATAGCGCTTATCATGTCCAGGGCGGTCTCGCACGAAGGTGATCAGCTCTTCATACCGGCGTCCGTCTTGTCGAGGGCGAAGTTCATCAAGCAAACCACAGATCGTCTCCACGACGTAGAGATTAGTCTTTTCGTTGTTCCCGCCGATATTATAGGTATCACCTGGGCGCCCCCGTGCAAGGACGGTGCGAAGTGCGGAGCAGTGATCTTCGACATAGAGCCAGTCTCTTATTTGTAGACCGTCCCCATAGATCGGCAAGGGCTTTAATTCCAGCGCATTGAGAACGACAAGCGGAATTAGTTTCTCAGGAAAGTGATACGGTCCATAATTATTCGAGCAATTCGTAGTGATCGTCGGCAAGCTATAAGTTTCGCGATAGGCCCTCACCAAATGGTCGGAAGCTGCCTTACTGGCTGAGTAGGGGCTATTCGGCAGATAATTGTTCGTCTCGCGAAATCCAGGGGCGCTGGAATCAAGCGTGCCGTATACTTCGTCCGTAGAAACATGAATGAAACGAAACGACTTGGCACTTTCCTCGTCCAATGACGCAAAATAAGTCCTTGCGGCCTCAAGCAGGCGGAGCGTTCCAAGAACATTCGTTTCAATAAATGGCTCAGGACCGGAA
>Ga0222420_100471_pt1 | contig 18811 bp, 16 predicted proteins | sample 3A2ome_FD_182470 | JGI IMG/M metagenome (GOLD analysis project Ga0222420, IMG submission 182470) | Enriched microbial communities from leaf-cutter ant dump, University of Wisconsin, Madison, United States - 3A200A (version 2) | ecosystem: Environmental > Terrestrial > Nest > Insects nest > Nest...
GAGAAGGACGCCGGCGAAGGTGCCGACCGTGCCGATGGCCGCGCCCGTCATGAAGAAGATGCGCATGATGGCGCCCGAAGTCGCCCCCATGGTGCGCAGGATCGCGATGTCGCTGCCCTTGTCCTTCACCAGCATGATGAGGCCGGAGATGATGTTGAGCGCGGCGACGAGCACGATCAGCGTCAGGATCATGAACATGACGTTGCGCTCGACCTGAAGCGCGGAGAAGAAGGTCTGGTTGCGCTGGCGCCAGTCGGTGATGAAGATCTGCCGGCCTGCGGCCGCCTCGACGGGCTGGCGCAAATCGTCGACCGCATCGGGATTGGAGACGAAGAGCTCGATCGACTGCACGATGCCTTCGGCGTTGAAATAGAGCTGCGCCTCTTCCAGCGGCATGTAGATGATCGAGGCGTCGTATTCCGACATGCCGATCTCGAAGATCGCCGAGACCGTGTAGGTCTTCACGCGCGGGTTGACGCCGAGCGGCGTCACGTCGCCCTCGGGCGCCACGAGCGTGATCTGGCTGCCGGCGGTGAGCCCGAGCGCCTCGGCCATGCGCGAGCCGATGGCGACCCCCGTGCCGGCGGCAAAGCCGACAAGGTCGCCTTCCTTGATATGGTCGGAGACGGCCTTCATCCTGGCGAGGTCGTCGGCGCGGATGCCGCGCACCAGCGCGCCTGTTCCGCCGCCGGCCGTACCCTGCGCCAGCGTCTGGCCCTCGACGAGCGGGATCGCCATGGTGACGCCCGGAATGGCGGCCAGCCGGTCGGCGAGCGCGGCATAGTCGTTCAGCGGGCTGTCGACCGGCTGGATGATCATGTGGCCGTTGATGCCGAGGATGCGCGAGATCAGCTCCGTGCGGAAGCCGTTCATCACCGCCATGACGATGATGAGCGTGGCGACGCCCAGCATGATGCCGATGAAGGAGAAGCCGGCGATGACCGAGATATAGGCTTCCTTGCGCCGGGAGCGCAGGTAGCGCCAGGCGACCATCCGCTCGAAGGCGGAGAACGGGCGGCTCTTCCTGAAGGCCTCGGTCGCTCCGCTTGCTGCGTCAGCCATGCTTCCTCCCCGTTGCCCCTCGGGCGATCTCATATGAAAAGAAGAAGTCGCTGTAGCGGCTGGCAATACCCCCCTCTGCCCTGCCGGGCATCTCCCCCACAAGGGGGGAGATCGGGTGGAGCACCGTTTCGCCCCTCTTCGACGCCACCACCGGAGCACTGCCCTTACGCCTTGCCGATCTCCCCCCTTGTGGGGGAGATGGCCGGCAGGCCAGAGGGGGGTGCGGCGGCGCTACGGGCATCGTTTCACCCGCTTCAGTTGCCGGACATCAGGCGGTTGATGGCCGCCTCGATGGTCAGCGTCTCGCGTTCGCCGGTCTTGCGGTCCTTGATCTCGACCTCGCCGTTCGCAACGCCGCGCGGGCCGGCGATGACCTGCACCGGCGCGCCGATGAGGTCGGCGGTGGCGAACTTGGCGCCCGCGCGCTCATCCTTGTCGTCATAGAGCACGTCGATGCCGGCCTTCTGCAGCGCGGCGTAGATTTTCTCGCAGGCCGCATCGCAGGCGGCGTCGCCCGACTTCATGTTGATGACGATCGCCTCGAAGGGCGCGATGGCCTTCGGCCAGATAATGCCGTTCTCGTCGTGCGAGGCCTCGATGATCGCCGGCACGAGGCGCGTCGGGCCGATGCCGTAGGAGCCCATGTGCACGGCATGTTCCTTGCCGTCCGGGCCCTGCACCTTGGCGCCCATGACCTCGGAATACTTTGTGCCGAAATAGAAGATGTGGCCGACCTCGATGCCGCGGGCCGAAAGGCGCTCGCCTTCCGGGATCGCCTCGAAGGCGGGTGCGTCGTGCATCTCCGAGGTCGCGGCATAGCGCGAGGTCCACTTGTCGAAGATCGCCTTCAGGCCGGCGACGTCCTCGAAATCCGTGTCCTCGGCGGGCACATCGAAGCCCAAGAAGTCCTTGTGGCAGAACACCTCCGACTCGCCCGTCTCGGCGAGGATGATGAATTCGTGGCTGAGATTGCCGCCGATCGGGCCGGTATCGGCGCGCATCGGAATGGCGCGAAGGCCCATGCGCGCGAAGGTGCGCAGGTAGGCCGCGAACATGCGGTTATAGGCATGCTCGGCGCCCTCGCGGCTGAGGTCGAACGAATAGGCGTCCTTCATCAGGAACTCGCGCGAGCGCATGGTGCCGAAGCGCGGGCGGATCTCGTCGCGGAACTTGAGCTGGATATGGTAGAGGTTGAGCGGCAGGTCCTTGTAGGACTTCACGTACGAGCGGAAGACGTCGGTGATCATCTCCTCGTTCGTGGGGCCGTAGAGCATGGGGCGCTCCTGCCGGTCCTTGATGCGCAGCATCTCCTTGCCGTAGGCGTCGTAGCGCCCGCTCTCCTGCCAGAGCTCGGCCGACTGCAGCGTCGGCATCAGGAGCTCGACGGCGCCGGAGCGGTTCTGCTCCTCGCGGATGATGGCGTTGACCTTGTCGAGGACGCGCTTTCCGAGCGGCAGCCAGGTGTAGATGCCCTGGGACTGCTGCTTGATCATGCCCGCACGCAGCATGAGCCGGTGGGAGACGATCTCGGCCTCCTTGGGGTTTTCCTTGAGGATGGGCAGGAAGAAGCGGGAAAGGCGCATATCGGGTTCCGGAGTGACTGATCCGCCCTATTTCGGGAATCGGGCAAAATGACGTTGATTTTCACGCGTTCATAAACGCTTCGCCAACGGAAGGAAACCCGCCACGCGGCGCGGGGCCGCCGTCGCGAAGCACTGTCCACCGCTGTCGGCGGCCCGGACAAATGTGGCAGAAAAATGGGGCCGCCAATAACGGAAATTGCGCGAAGCTTGTCAACGGAAAAATTTTATTCCAGTGTAGCAAAAATGCAAAAAAAGCGGATGACAACGCCCAATGTTTGGGCTAGTTTCACGCCACAAAATAGGCAGGGAGCAAAAATTCTTGCCAATTTCGCGGTCAAGTCTTGGGAGGATCAGATCTTTGGCGCGCGTAGACGCTGCCACCGCACAACGGATAGAGATCACGCGATACCTGTAAAACAAGGCTTTCAGCCTTGTTTTTTTTTGCTTTTCATACACGGCGGCATTTCTGCCGCAACCTTCCCCGCAAAGTCCATGCGTCAAAGACGCACAGCCGCCTTACCCTGCGGCACTCGGCCTCACGTTAGGAGAGGCAAAGTCCCTACCCTGCGCTGCTTTTTCCAGCCCGAACGGGTCGGCGAAACGGGATTTTCCGCCCGCTTCGGCGAGAAGCGCAAAGGAAGAGTTTTCCGAAAGAACGCGCGCAACGGGAATGACGTGCTTCCCGCCCATAGCGCTCCGTTAATCTTTAAGGCGGCGGCCTATTCGAAATCCGGATAGAGCTGCGGGATGGCGTCGAGGCCGTAGCCCGACTTCATCGCCAGGATATAGAGGGCGTAGACGATCGCCGAAATGCAGGTGGTGATCAGCACCACGCGGCCCCCGCGAAAGCGCGCCGGCGCGCTCGCCACCGTTCCCAGCACCACCTCCTCGGCTTCCGCCTGCGTCTTCAGCCCGAAGGGCAGGACGGCGAAGAGCGTGAGCCACCAGACAATGAAATAGACGGCGAGATAGGAAAATACCTGCATGGGCGAGCCTCCTGCGACGGGGCTCTTTTACGCCCCTTCCCCGCAAAGTTCAAACGGCGCGATGGCGGCGCGCTGTCACACCTGCTCGAGCTCGACCAGCGTGCCGAGGAAGTCCTTCGGATGCAGGAAGAGCACGGGCTTGCCGTGCGCGCCGATCTTCGGATTGCCGTCGCCCAGCACGCGCGCGCCGCTCGCCGCCAGCCGGTCGCGCGCGGCGAGGATATCGTCCACCTCGTAGCAGATGTGATGCATGCCGCCGGCCGGCGCCTTTTCCAGGAAAGCGGCAATGGGGGAGGCCTCGCCCAGCGGCTCCAGCAGTTCCACCTTGGTGTTCGCCAGCTCGACGAAGACCACCGTCACGCCGTGTTCCGGCAGGGCCTGCGGCGCGGAAACCTTCGCGCCCAGCGTATCGCGATAGGTCGCGGTGGCGGCGGCAAGGTCCGGCACGGCGATGGCGATGTGGTTGACCTTTCCGAGCATGGGTGTCCTTCCTGTGGTTGCCCCTCATCCGCCTGCCGGCACCTTCTCCCCGCAAGCGGGGCGAAGGGACAAAGAGCGCTGCTTTCCTTCCCATCCATCGTTTGGAAAACGGTGCCACCGTCCTCCTTCTCCCCGCTTGCGGGGAGAAGGTCGCGGCAGCGGGATGAGGGGCAGCGCCGCCAATCAAACCTTCGTTAAAAACACCGTGACGACGGGCTTCTTGCCCCAGATCTCGTTCGCCGTGGAGCGGACGGCGCGGCGCACAGCCTCGCGCACCATTTCGAGGTCCTTTCGGCGGGCGCGCGGAATGCTCTCCACGGCGCCGAGCACGGCGTCGTAGAGCGTGTCGCCCATGTCCTCGCCCTCGTCGTCGAACTGCGGCAGGCCGAAGGGCTCCACCTCGGGATCGCCCATGAAATCGAAACGGCTGTCGAGCAGCACGCTGACCGCGACATGGCCGACGAAGGCGAGCTTGCGGCGGTCGCCGATGCCCATCTCCTCATAGTCGCCGATGAGGTTGCCGTCCTTGAAGATGCGGCCGTGCGGCGCTTCGCCGACGACCTCCGGCGCACCGGGCGCCAGCCGCAGGATATCGCCGTTGCGCACGCGCGGCACCTCGGCAATGCCCGACTGCGCGGCAAGCTCGGCGTGGGCGACGAGATGCGCCGCCTCGCCATGCACCGGCACGACCATCTTCGGGCGCACCCAGCTATACATCTGCTGCAGCTCGTTGCGGCGCGGATGGCCGGAGACGTGCACCAGCGCCTCGGCATCGGTGATGATGTGGATGCCCTGCTCGACGAGGCCGTTCTTGATGTCGTTGATCGCCTTTTCGTTGCCGGGAATGGCGCGCGAGGAGAAGATGATCGTGTCGCCGGCCGAGAAGGCGACGTTGCGCATCTCGTCGCGGGCGATCTTGGCGAGCGCGGCGCGCGGCTCGCCCTGGCTGCCGGTGAGGATGACGACGACCTTGTCGCGCGGGATATAGCCGAACTCGTCCTCGGCGATGAAGGGCTTGATGCCCTCCATGAGGCCGATGTCGCGCGCCACGTCCGTCACGCGCTTCATGGAGCTGCCGAGCAGCAGCACCTCGCGGCCGGCGGCCTCGGCGGCCCGCGCGATGGAACGGATGCGCCCTACATTCGAGGAGAAGGTGGTGATGCCCACCCTGCCCTCGGACGCCTCGATGATCTTGGTGAGGCTCTCGGAGACCTCGCGCTCGGAGGGCGAGATGCCGTCGCGCACCGCGTTCGTGCTGTCGCAGATGAGGGCAAGGACACCCTCGTCGCCGAGCTTGCGGAAGCGGGCTTCGTCCGTCAGGGGCCCGAGCGAGGGTTCGAGGTCGATCTTCCAGTCGCCGGTATGGATAACGGTGCCGAGCGGCGTCCTGATCGCCAGCGACATCGGCTCGGGAATGGAGTGGTTGACGCCCACGGCCTCGATCTCGAACGGGCCGAGATTGATGCGGTCGCCCTGCTTGAAGATCGTCACCGGGATCTCGGTGCGGCTGCGCTCGTAGTCGCGCTTGGCCTCCAGCATGCCGGCGGTGAACGGCGAGGCGTAGACCGGCACGTTGAGGCCCGGCCACAGCTCGTTCAGCGCGCCGTAATGGTCCTCGTGCGCATGGGTGATGATGATGCCCTTGAGGTTCCTGCGCTCTTCGGCGAGGAAGCGGATATCGGGCAGAACGAGGTCGACGCCCGGCAGGTCCGGCCCCGGGAAGGTGACGCCGCAATCGACCATGATCCACTGGCGGTTCGTCTTCGGCCCATAGCCGTAGAGCGCCAGATTCATGCCGATTTCGCCGACGCCGCCAAGCGGCAGGAACACCAGTTCGTCTTCTTTTGCCATCGGGTTCAAACAGTCCTATCCAAAAAATACGTCGCCGGCCGCGATCAGCCGCGTGCCGCCGTCATCCGTCTCCAGTTTCAGGAGACCTGTATCATCAATTCCGGCAAAGCGCCCGGAAATAGAACGGTCGGGAAGATTGACCGTTATGTTTTCCCCGATGCCGCCGGCGACCGATTTCCAGCGCTCCATGACGGCAGAAATCCCGCGCCCGCGGTTCCACAGGGCAAGCGTTTCGGCCATCGAGCGAAAGAGCCAGGCGAAGAGCTCGTCCGGCGAGGCCGAGGCGCCGAAACCCCGCAGCGTCGCCACCGGATAGAGCCCTGCCTCCGGCGCCACGGCGACGTTAATGCCGCAGCCGATCACCACCGCATGGCGCCCGTCGGCAAGCGTCTCGCCCTCGATCAGGATGCCGCAGATCTTGCGGCGGTCGACGAGGATGTCGTTCGGCCACTTGATCAGCACGTCGGGGCTATCCAGCGGCATGATGCGGCTGACGGCCTCCTGCACGGCGACGGCGACGGCGAGCGGCAGGGAGCCGAGCCGTTCCATCGGGGCGGGATCGATCAGGAGCAGCGAGGCATAGAGGTTGCCGGGTTCGGAGAACCAGGCGCGCCCGCGCCGCCCGCGCCCGCCCGTCTGCCGGCCGGCGGTGATCCAGAGACCGGAAAGCGCGCCCTTTCGGGCGCGCTCCAGGCATTCCGTGTTGGTCGAGCCGACCTCTGCGAGCGCCTCGTGCCGGAAGTCGTCGAGCGACATCCGGCCGGGCATGTCTGCGCGCATCAGAAGAAGGTCCGCGCCGCAGCTTCGGCCGCGCTGCCGAGCGGCCCGCCGATCAGCACATAGCCGACGACGAAGAGGCCGGCGAGGCCGAAGACCAGCTTCAATTCGCCCGGCGTGCGGGCGAATTCGCCGGTGGCGTTGTCGAACCACATCACCTTGACCACGCGCAGGTAGTAGTAGGCGCCGACGACCGAGGCGAGGACGCCGATGATGGCGAGCGCATAGAGCTGCGCCTCGATGGCGGCCATGAAGACGAAGTACTTGGCGAAGAAGCCGCCCAGCGGCGGGATGCCGGCCAGCGAGAACATCATCGCCGTCATCGCCGTCGCCATGAAGGGGTTGGTCGCGGAGGCGCCGGCAAGATCGTCGATGTTCTCGACATAGCCGCCTTCCTTGCGGCGCATGGCGAGGATGCAGGCAAACGCGCCAAGCGTCATGACCATGTAGATCAGCATGTAGAGGACGACGCCGCGCACGCCCGCCATGGAGCCGGAGGCAAGGCCGACCAGCGCATAGCCCATATGGCCGATGGAGGAATAGGCCATCATGCGCTTGATGTTGCGCTGGCCGATGGCGCCGAAGGCGCCGAGCAGCATGGAGGCGATGGCGATGAAGACCACGACCTGCTGCCAGTCGGCAACGACCGGCTGGAAGGCGTCGATGACGATGCGCACCAGCATGGCCATGGCGGCGACCTTCGGGGCACCCGAGAAATAGGCCGTGACCGGGGTCGGCGCGCCTTCATAGACGTCCGGCGTCCACATATGGAACGGCACGGCCGAGATCTTGAAGGCGATGCCGGCGAGGATGAACACGAGGCCGAAGACGAGGCCGAGCGAGCGGCCTTCCGAGGTCAGCGCCGCGGCGATCTCGGCAAAGCCGATATGGCCGGTGAAGCCGTAGACCAGCGACATGCCGTAGAGCAGCAGGCCCGAGGACAGCGCGCCGAGCACGAAGTATTTGAGGCCCGCTTCCGTCGAGCGCAGGCTGTCGCGGTTGATCGCGGCAAGCACGTAGAGCGCCAGCGACTGGAGTTCCAGCGCCAGATAGAGCGACAGGAGGCTGTTGGCCGAGATCATCAGCAGCATGCCGAGCGTCGAGAGCACGATGAGCACCGGGAACTCGAAGCGGTCGAGCTGCTCGGAGCGGTCGTGGCCAACGGTCATCACCATGGCCGTGACGGAGCCGATCAGCGCCAGCACCTTCATGAACTTGCCGAAGGCATCGGAGACGAAGGCGCCGCCATAGGCCTCGCCCTCGCCCGTCGCAAGGACGAGCCAGAGGCCGGAGATGATCAGCAGGGCGACGGCGAGCCCGGTGACGATCGTTCCCGACCGTTCGCCGGAGAAGACACCGATCATCAGCAGGACCAGGCCGCCGACGGCGAGGATGATCTCCGGCGTCGAGAGATGAAGGCTGGCAAGGATTGTATCAGCGGTCATTGTCTTCCAGTCCCGTCGTCAGTTCGCCAGGAGCGCAACGGATTGCTGCGCCGCCTGCAGAGCCGCGGAATAGTGATTGAGGAGCGCGTCGACCGAGGCCGCCGTCACGTCGAAGACGGGCGCAGGGTAGACACCGAAGAAGATCGTCAGGATCAAGAGCGGATAGAGAAGCAGCTTCTCGCGGCCGGAAAGGTCGGGCAGCGATTTCAGGCTTTCCTTCTCCAGCGCGCCGAAGATGATGCGGCGGTAGAGCCACAGCGCATAGGAGGCCGACAGGATGACGCCCGTCGTGGCGAAGAGCGCGACCCAGGTATTGGCGCGGAAGGCGCCGAGCAGGGTCGTGATTTCGCCGACGAAGCCGGACGTGCCCGGAAGGCCGACATTGGCCATGGTGAAGACCATGAAGGCGACGGCATATTTCGGCATGTTGTTGACGAGGCCGCCATAGGCCGCGATCTCGCGGGTGTGCAGCCGGTCGTAGACGACGCCGACGCACAGGAACAGCGCGCCGGAGACGAGGCCGTGCGAGAGCATCTGGTAGATGGCGCCCTGCAGGCCCTGCACGTTCGCCGCGAAGATGCCCATGGTGACGTAGCCCATGTGCGCGACCGACGAATAGGCGATCAGCTTCTTCATGTCGTCCTGCATCATCGCGACCAGCGAGGTGTAGATGATGGCGATGACCGACAGCGTGAAGACGAAGGGCGCGAAATAGTCGGAGGCGAGCGGGAACATGGCGAGCGAGAAGCGGATCAGGCCGTAGCCGCCGAGCTTCAGGAGAACGCCCGCCAGGATGACGGAGCCGGCCGTCGGCGCCTGGACGTGCGCGTCCGGAAGCCAGGTATGCACCGGCCACATCGGCATCTTCACCGCGAAGGAGGCGAAGAAGGCGAGCCACAGCCAGGTCTGCATATGCGCCGGGAAATTATAGGCGAGCAGTTCCGTGATGTCCGTCGTGCCGGCCTGCCAGTACATCGCCATGATGGCGAGCAGCATCAGCACCGAGCCGAGCAGCGTATAGAGGAAGAACTTGTAGGATGCGTAGACGCGATCCTTGCCGCCCCACACGCCGATGATGATGAACATCGGAATGAGGCCCGCCTCGAAGAAGACGTAGAAGAGGACGATGTCGAGCGAGACGAACACGCCGACCATGAACACTTCCAGGAGCAGGAAGGCGATCATGTATTCCTTCAGGCGCTTCTCGATGGTGTTCCAGCTTGCGAGCACGCAGAACGGCATCAGGAAGGTCGTCAGGATGACGAACAGCATGGAGATGCCGTCGACGCCGAGATGGTAGGAGATGCCGGTGCCGAGCCATTCGTGCTTCTCGGTCATCTGGAAGCCGGGGTTCGACGCATCGAAGCCCGTCCAGATGAAGAGCGAGAGGACGAAGGTGAAGACCGTCGTCAGCAGCGAGACGTTCAGGATGTTGCGGCGCCCGTAGGGGCTGTCTTCACGCGTCAGCAGCAGAAGCGCCACGCCGACGAGCGGGAGAAAGGTGACCGCTGAAAGAATGGGCCAATCGGTCATCAGATGGAACTCCCGAGCATCATCCAGGTGACGAGTGCTGCAATACCCAGCAGCATCGCGAATGCGTAGTGATAGAGGTAGCCGGTCTGGAGGCGCACGACGCGGTCGGTGACGTCCACGACGCGGGCGGCGATGCCGTTCGGGCCGAGCCCGTCGATGACGGCGCCGTCGCCCTTCTTCCAGAGGAACTTGCCGAGCCGCTTGGCCGGGCGGACGAAGAGGAAGTCGTACAATTCGTCGAAGTACCACTTGTTGAGCAGGAACTGGTAGAGGCCGCGATGCTGCTCGGCAAGGTACTTCGGCGTTTCCGGCGAGCGGATGTACATGTACCAGGCCAGCACGAAGCCGACGGCCATGGCGACGAACGAGCTCCACTTCACCCAGATCGGGACGTTGTGGAATTCGTGGACGAGATGGTTGTCGGGGAGCGTGAAGAGCGCGCCCTGCCAGAACTCGTCATAATGGTGGCCGTAGAAATACTGCACGAACAGGACGCCGGCGAGGACGGCGCCCGCGCCGAGGATGTAGAGCGGCACCAGCATGACGGCCGGCGATTCATGGACATGGTGCATGACGTCCGCGGAAGCGCGCGGCTTGCCGAAGAAGGTCATGAACGCCAGGCGCCAGGAATAGAAGCTCGTGAAGAGCGCGGCGATGACCAGCAGCGCGAAGGCGAAGCCGGAAAGCGGGCTTTCCGAGGCGAACGAGCTCTCGATGATCGCGTCCTTCGAGAAGAAGCCGGCAAAGCCGATGACGGTGCCCGGGATGCCGACGCCGGTCAGCGCCAGCGTGCCGATGGTCATCATCCAGAAGGTGACCGGGATGTGCTTCCTGAGGCCGCCCATGTAGCGCATGTCCTGCTCGCCGTCGACGGCATGGATGACCGAGCCGGCGCCGAGGAACAGGAGCGCCTTGAAGAAGGCGTGCGTGAAGAGGTGGAAGATCGCCGCGCCGTAGGCGCCGATGCCGAGCGCCACGAACATGTAGCCGAGCTGCGAGCAGGTCGAATAGGCGATGACGCGCTTGATGTCGTTCTGCACGAGGCCGACGGTCGCGGCGAAGAAGGCGGTGATGGCGCCGACCAGCGTCACGACCATGAGGGCGGTGTGCGACAGTTCGAAGAGCGGCGACATGCGGGCGACGAGGAAGACGCCGGCGGTGACCATGGTGGCGGCATGGATGAGGGCCGAGACCGGGGTCGGGCCTTCCATGGCGTCCGGCAGCCAGGTGTGCAGCAGGAACTGCGCCGACTTGCCCATCGCGCCCATGAAGAGCAGGAGGCAGGTGGCGGTCAGCGCCTGCGACTTGTCGAGCGTCATGCCGAAGAGGTTGATGACGGGCTCTGCGGCGTCCGCCGCGCCTTCGGCCGGCAGGTAGCTCGCTGCGGCGGCGAAGATCGTCTCGAAATTGACCGAGCCGAAGAGTACGAAGACGCAGAAGATGCCGAGCGCGAAGCCGAAGTCGCCAACGCGGTTGACGATGAAGGCCTTCATGGCGGCAGCGCAGGCCGACGGCTTCTTGTACCAGAAGCCGATCAGCAGGTACGAGGCAAGGCCCACGCCTTCCCAGCCGAAGAACATCTGGAAGAGGTTGTCCGACGTCACCAGCATGAGCATGGCGAAGGTGAAGAGCGAGAGATAGGCGAAGAAGCGCGGCCGGTTCGGATCGTGGTGCATGTAGCCGATCGAATAGACGTGCACGAGCGTGGAGACCGTGTTCACGACGACGAACATGACGGCCGTCAGCGTATCGACGCGGAAGGCCCATTCGACGTCGAGGCCGCCGCTCTGGATCCAGCGCAGCACGCTGACCTTGAGCATCTCCGTCTCGCCGAGCGCGACATGGAAGAAGACGATCCACGACAGCACGGCCACGAGGATCATGAGGCCGGAGGTCACGTATTCCGACGCCTTGGCGCCGATGGTGTTGCCACCGAGGCCGGCGATCAGGAAGCCGATCAGCGGGAGGAAGACGATTGCCTTGATGATGGTATCCATGACCCGATCAGCCCTTCATCATATTGACGTCTTCGACGGCGATCGAACCGCGGTTACGGTAGAAGACGACGAGAATTGCAAGACCGATGGCCGCTTCCGCGGCCGCGACGGTCAGAATGAACAGCGCGAAGACCTGGCCGACGATGTCGTTCAGGAAGTGCGAGAACGCGACCATGTTGATGTTGACCGACAGCAGGATCAATTCGACCGACATCAGGATGACGATGACGTTCTTCCGGTTCAGGAAGATGCCGAAGACGCCGAGCATGAAGAGGATCGCGCTGACGGTGAGGTAGTGGGAAATACCGATTTCCATGATGCTTTTCCTTGGTCTCTCGCGGCCTCAGATACCCTGGCCCGGCTTCACCTTGACCACCTCGACGGCGGTTTCGGGCGTGCGGGCGACCTGCCTGGAAATATCCTGGCGCTTGATGTGCTCGCGGTGGCGCAGCGTCAGCACGATCGCGCCGATCATGGCGACGAGCAGCACGAGGCCGGCAAGCTGGAAGAAGTAGACGTAGTTCGTATAGAGCACGTCGCCGAGGGCGGCCGTGTTCGTGCGCTCGGTGACCGGCGGGATCGGCATGGCCGCACTGGCGGCGATCTCCGGCGAGAGCGTCGAGCCGCCGATGACGACGATGAGCTCGATGGCGAGGATGACGCCGATCAGTGCGCCGACCGGGGCATATTCGAGGGCCCCCGCGCGCAGCTCGGCGAAATCGATGTCCAGCATCATGACGACGAAGAGGAAGAGAACCGCCACGGCCCCGACATAGACGACCAGCAGGATCATCGCCAGGAACTCGGCGCCCGTCAGAAGGAAGAGGCCCGCCGAGTTGAAGAAGGTGAGGATCAGGAACAGGACGGAATAGACCGGGTTCCTGGACGCGATCACCATGAAGGCGGACGCCACCGCCACGAAGGCGAAGAGATAGAAGAATAGAGCCTGCAGACCCATTTTGGTGCCTTTTCGTCTTCCCCGGAGAAGGTTCCCCCTCCCCCGTCGAAGCCTGACGACCTCGCCGCCAGGCACTTCAGTTCATTCATGCCCTGCCGCCGGTCAGCGGTAAGGCGAGTCCATAGCGATGTTGCGGGCGATTTCCCGCTCCCAGCGGTCGCCGTTGTCGAGCAGCTTCTGCTTGTCGTAGTAGAGCTCTTCGCGCGTCTCGGTCGAGAACTCGAAGTTCGGACCTTCGACGATGGCGTCGACCGGGCAGGCCTCCTGGCAGAAACCGCAATAGATGCACTTCACCATGTCGATGTCGTAGCGCACCGTGCGGCGCGTGCCGTCGTTGCGGCGCGGCCCCGCCTCGATGGTGATGGCCTGGGCCGGACAGATGGCCTCGCACAGCTTGCAGGCGATGCAGCGTTCCTCGCCGTTGGGATAGCGGCGCAGCGCATGCTCGCCGCGGAAGCGCGGGGAGACCGGGCCCTTTTCGAAGGGATAGTTCACTGTCGCCTTCGCGCGGAAGAAGTAGCGCATCGACAGGGCGAAGGCGGCCACGAATTCCTTGAGGAACAGCGAATTTGCGGCTTGCGAAAGACTAGCCATTTCAAGCTCCAATGCTGCCGAGGTTCAGGGCGGTCCTCATGCGGACCAGCCCGTGAGCTTCAGCACGAATGCTACGATGACGACCATGGCGAGCGAGATCGGAAGGAAGACCTTCCAGCCGAGGCGCATGAGCTGGTCGTAGCGATAGCGCGGCACGAAGGCCTTCACCATCGCGAACATGAAGAAGACGAAACCGGCCTTGAGGACGAACCAGATGATGCCCGGGACCCAGTTGAGGAACCAGACGTCGACCGGGGGCAGCCAGCCGCCGAGGAAGAGGATCGTCGTCAGCGCGCACATCAGGCAGATGGCGGCATATTCGCCGAGCATGAACATCATGTACGGGGTCGAGCCGTATTCGACCATGAAGCCGGCGACGAGTTCGGATTCGGCTTCCGGAAGGTCGAAGGGCGGGCGGTTCGTCTCGGCGAGCGCCGAGATGAAGAACACGATGAACATCGGGAACAGCGACAGCCAGTGCCAGTCGAGGAAGGACGCCGGCAGGCCGAGGCGCGTGCCGAGGCCGTCATGCTGCGAATTGACGATGTCGGTGAGGTTCAGCGAGCCGACGCAGAGCAGAACGGTCACGATGACGAAGCCGATGGAGACCTCGTAGGAGACCATCTGCGCGGCCGAGCGCAGCGCGCCGAGGAACGGATACTTCGAGTTCGAAGCCCAGCCGCCCATGATGATGCCGTACACTTCCAGCGAGGAGATCGCGAAGATGTAGAGGATGCCGACATTGATGTTGGCGATCACCCAGCCGTCGTTGAGCGGCACGACCGCCCAGGTTGCGAGCGCCAGCGTCACGGAGACGAGCGGGGCGAGCAGGAAGATCACCTTGTTGGCCGTCGCCGGGATCACCGGCTCCTTGAAGACGAACTTCAAGAGGTCGGCGAAGGACTGGAACAGGCCCCAGGGGCCGACGACGTTCGGGCCGCGGCGAAGCTGCACGGCCGCCCAGATCTTGCGGTCGGCAAGAAGGATGTAGGCGATGAAGATCAGCAGCGCGACCAGCAGCAGGAGCGACTGGCCGATCATGATCGCGGCAGGCCAAACGTAGGTCGAAACGAAAGCGTCCATAATGCTTTATCCCTTCGCGCTCATTCCGCCGCGACTTTGAAGTTGTTGCGGGCCAGTGCCGAGCATTCGGCCATGACCGCGGACGCGCGCGCTATCGGGTTCGTCAAATAGAAGTCTTTGATCGGAGACGCAAACCCGGAATTGGCCATCGTCCCGCCTTTTTTCGCAAGCGCGGAAAGATCGGCGATATTGCCGGCCGCGATCTCGTCGATCCCGGCGAAATGCGGATGCGCCTCGTAGAGCTTCGCACGGAGCTGCAGCAGCGAATCGAACGGCAGCTTCTTGCCGAGCACGTCGGAAAGCGCGCGCAGGATCGCCCAGTCCTCGCGGGCGTCGCCCGGCGCGAACCCGGCGCGGTTGCCCATCTGGACGCGGCCTTCGGTGTTGACCCAGGTGCCCGACTTTTCCGTATAGGTCGCGCCCGGCAGGATGACGTCGGCGACATGCGCCGCGTTGTCGCCGTGCGAGCCGATATAGACGGTGAAGGCGGTCTTCGTGGAAAAATCCATCTCGTCGGCGCCGAGCAGGAAGAGGACGTCCGTGCCCGTCAGCATGTCGGCCGCGGTCTTGCCGCTTGTCCCCGGCACGAAGCCGAGATCGAGGCCGCCGACGCGCGCGGCGGCGGTGTGGAGCACGGCAAGGCCGTTCCAGTCCGCCTTGACGGCGCCGACCTTCTCGGCGAGCGCCGAGACGGCCGAAAGAACGGCAAGGCCGTCGGCGCGCGACAGCGCGCCCTGGCCGACGATGATCATCGGGCGCACGGCCTTCTTCAGCTTGGCGGCGAACTTGACCGAACCGTCGAGGAGGCCGGAGAGCGTGTCCGTGCCGGCGCCGAGGTAGTCGTAGCCGTAGCGCAGGTCCGCTTCTTCGCCGATCACGCCGATCGGGAAGTTGTCCATGCGCCAGCGCTTGCGGATGCGGGCGTTGAGCACGGCCGCTTCCAGGCGCGGATTGGCGCCGACGATGAGCAGCGCATCGGCTTCGTCGATGCCCTCGATGGTCGGGTTGAAGAGGTAGCTGGCGCGGCCGAGCGAGGGATCGAGCACCGAGCCGTCCTGGCGGCAATCGATGTTCTTCGAGCCGAGCGACGCCATCAGTTCGCGAAGGGCGAACATTTCCTCGACGGAAGCGAGGTCGCCGGCGATCGCGCCGATCCGGTCGCCCGACTTGCCGGCGACGGCGGCCTTGACGGCGCCGAAGGCCTCGGCCCAGGTGACGGGCTGCAGGCGGCCGTCCTTGCGCACATAGGGGCGGTCGAGGCGCTGGGTCTTCAGGCCGTCCCAGATGTAGCGGGTCTTGTCGGAGATCCACTCCTCGTTCACCGCCTCGTTGACGCGCGGCAGGATGCGCATGACTTCGCGGCCGCGCGTATCGACGCGGATCGCCGAGCCGACGGCATCCATGACGTCGATCGATTCGGTCTTGTTCAGCTCCCACGGACGGGCCGTGAAGGCGAAGGGCTTGGAGGTGAGCGCGCCGACCGGGCAGAGGTCGACCACGTTGCCCTGCAGCTCGGAGGTCATCGCCTGTTCGAGATAGGTGGTGATCTCGGCGTCCTCGCCGCGGCCGATCAGGCCGAGCTCGGAAATGCCGGCGACTTCCGTCGTGAAGCGGACGCACCGCGTGCAGTGGATGCAGCGGTTCATGATCGTCTTGACGAGCGGGCCGATATACTTGTCCTCGACCGCGCGCTTGTTTTCCTGGAAGCGCGAGCTGTCGACGCCGTAGGCCATGGCCTGGTCCTGCAGGTCGCATTCGCCGCCCTGGTCGCAGATCGGGCAGTCCAGCGGATGGTTGATGAGCAGGAACTCCATCACGCCTTCGCGCGCCTTCTTGACCATCGGCGTGGTCGTGAAGACTTCCGGCGGCTCGCCGTTCGGGCCCGGGCGCAGGTCGCGCACGCCCATGGCGCAGGAGGCCGCCGGCTTCGGCGGGCCGCCCTTCACCTCGACGAGGCACATGCGGCAGTTGCCGGCAACCGACAGCCGCTCGTGGAAACAGAAGCGCGGAACCTCGGCGCCGGCCTCCTCGCACGCCTGAAGCAGCGTGAAGTGATCCGGGACTTCGATTTCTTTTCCGTCGACTTTCAGCTTTGCCATATCTCAATCCCGCTTTTGACGAGGGAAGCTCCCCGCGTCTTGCCAGCGCCATTCTCTCCGGCTTCGGTGCGGGCCTTCGCCCGCCCCTTCGGCCTTCGTTCTCTGCCGGTTCCGGTAGGTCAGCCCCTGCCCTTTGCCAGCGTTCTTGCCTGCTCCACCCAGCCGTCGCGGGCGATGCGCCCGCCGAGGCCGAGTTCGGCTTCGATCCGTGCCACATCGCCGTCCGTCAGGGCCGCGATGTCGGCGTAGCGCCGGAAGCCCATGCCGTTCAGCACCTGCTCCAGCTTCGGCCCGATACCCGAAATCGCCTTCAGGTCATCGGCCCTTGCGGCCTTCGCCGCCGTCTTCGGCGTCGCGCCCTTGCACGCCGCCTTCTCCGTCTTCTCCGCGGCGGGCACCTCCGCCTTCGGAACGATCCTCAGCACCGGCGGCGCCCTGCGTTCCACCGCGTCTGCCCTTGCGGCCCGTTCGGCCGCCTCGTCCAGCACCGCCTTCGTCCGCTCGGCCGCGCCCTGCATCATGCCCAGCATCATGCCGGCCATCTGGCCCGCAAGGCCGAAGCCGATCGCGGTGGTGGCGACGAGGCCGGCGACCGGATGGGCCATCAGCGGATGCAGCGGAACGTCCGGCATCTGCCTCAGCCAGGGCGAGAACCCGAAGGGATCCTCGCCGGCGGCTTCGTCCGGCGGGGTCCTGGTCGCATTCGCATCCTGTCCCGCCGGCGTCTTCATCGTCTTACTCCGCGGCTTCCAGCACCGCGCCATGCGCCATGGCATTGGCGGTGTACTGGTCGATGCGCGCCTCGATCTCGGGGCGGAAGTTGCGGATGAGGCCCTGGATCGGCCAGGCCGCGGCGTCGCCGAGCGCACAGATCGTGTGGCCCTCGATCTGCTTGGTGACGTCGAACAGCATGTCGATCTCGCGCTTCTGCGCATTGCCGCGCACCATGCGCTCCATCACGCGCATCATCCAGCCCGTGCCTTCGCGGCAGGGCGTGCACTGGCCGCAGCTCTCGTGCTTGAAGAAGGCCGAGATGCGCCAGATCGCCTTGATGATGTCGGTCGAGCGATCCATGACGATCATGCCGCCGGTGCCGAAGGAGGACTTGACCTCGCGCAGGCCGTCGAAGTCGAGCGTGACGTTCATCATGTCCTCGGCCTTGACGACCGGGCACGATGCGCCGCCGGGGATGACGGCAAGCAGGTTGTCCCAGCCGCCGCGGATGCCGCCGCCGTGCTTTTCGACCATCTCCTTGAAGGAGATGCCCATGGTCTCCTCGACCGTGCAGGGCGTGTTGACGTGGCCGGACATCATGAACAGCTTGGTGCCGACGTTGTTCGGGCGGCCGAACGAGGAGAACCAGCTTGCGCCGCGGCGCAGGATCGTCGGCGTGACGGCGATCGATTCCACGTTGTTGACCGTCGTCGGGCAGCCGTAGAGGCCCATATTGGCCGGGAACGGCGGCTTCAGGCGCGGCTGGCCCTTCTTGCCCTCGAGGCTTTCGAGCAGCGCGGTCTCCTCGCCGCAGATATAGGCGCCGGCGCCGTGGTGCACGAAGACGTCGATATCGTAGCCGAGCTTGTTGTTCTTGCCGAGCAGGCCCGCATCGTAGCATTCGTCGATGGCGGCCTGCAGCGCCTCGCGCTCGCGGATGAACTCGCCGCGCACGTAGATGTAGGCGGTGTTGGCGCCCATGGCGAAGGACGCGACCACGCAGCCCTCGATCAGCGTATGCGGATCGTGGCGCAGGATATCGCGGTCCTTGCAGGTGCCGGGCTCGGATTCGTCCGCATTGACGACGAGGTAATGCGGCCGGCCGTCGCTCTCCTTCGGCATGAAGGACCATTTGAGGCCCGTCGGGAAGCCGGCGCCGCCACGGCCGCGCAGGCCCGAGGCCTTGATCTCGTTGACGATCCAGTCGCGGCCCTTTTCGAGGAGCTGCTTGGTGCCGTCCCACTGGCCGCGGGCCATGGCGCCCTTCAGCGACTTGTCCTTGGTGCCGTAGATGTTGGTGAAGATGCGATCCTGGTCTTTAAGCATGGTTCACCTCTTTACCGCGGCTTCTTGCCGAAGACGCGGATGTATTCCGCTTCGCCGCCCTTGGCGAGCGCCTTGGCCTGCTTGACCCAGTCGTCGCGCTCGATGCGGCCCTTGAAGTTCAGGTAGCTGTCGACCCATTCGCGCTCGGCCTTCTTCCAGGAGGCGACCTGCGCGAAGGTGAAGATGCCGAGCTCGTGCAGGATGCCCTCGATCTTCGGGCCGACGCCGGAGATGAGCTTGAGGTCGTCCGGGGTCTCGGGGCGTGCAATCGCGGCCGGACGGTTCTTGTCGGCCAGCGAGGGCTTGCCGGCGGGGGCGCTCTC
>Ga0222420_100477_pt1 | contig 18368 bp, 28 predicted proteins | sample 3A2ome_FD_182470 | JGI IMG/M metagenome (GOLD analysis project Ga0222420, IMG submission 182470) | Enriched microbial communities from leaf-cutter ant dump, University of Wisconsin, Madison, United States - 3A200A (version 2) | ecosystem: Environmental > Terrestrial > Nest > Insects nest > Nest...
CGGGAGAGATTTCCTCCTTGAAGCGGGACCTTCTCGGCGGGCGTTCGCAAAGCGGCCGGGAAATGGTCCAGGTCACCAACATCTAGCATTCAGCGCGGGGACAGGTTGCCATAGGCCTTGCCTCCGCGCTTTCGACGGCACACCCTATGGCAAGGACATACGGACGGAGAACCCGATGAGCGGACTGGTGCACTGCAAGACATGCGGCGTCGGATATACGGCGATCTTCGAGGAATCCGACCAGGCCAACGGCTGCGCCGCCGACGTTCACGGCAATCTGCTCCGCGGGCACTACGGCAGCGCCACCATCGACATGGAAATCTGGGAGTTCAAGGACGACCGCCCGGAGACCGTCAAGGAAGGCGTGATCTGCGACGCCTGCATCACCGGCCTGATGGAGAGCGGCCAGATCGTGGAGAAGGAAAGGGGCGTATGGTGAACCGCGGCCCCGACGGCATGCTTACGGTCACGGTGACGGAGTTCCGGCGCAGGCCGGGCGCCGTACTCAGGGAAGTCGACGCGGGCAACCCCGTGAAGATCACGACCCGGGGCAAGGAACCCGTGGTGCTTATCCCGTACGCCCTATGGGTGAAGCTGACCGGACAGGCTGACGTAGCGTAAGTTTAAGGCGGACCAACAATACTCGGCCAAACGGGGTAACGCGCAATAACATTTCGTTATCCATGCTTCAAACGCACTATATTGACAACCCATTGAGGTTCAAGGACAAACGGCTGAACGCTCGGAGCCGTTCCGACGTAGGGTAGGCCCTGCTTCGGGAGGAATGCATTTCAAAGAACGATCGCAGTGCCGAGAGGGATCTGGCGGCTCCGCCCACGACCGACCTCGGGCGCATACGGAACTCCCTCGTTCTGCTTGGACATCGCAAGCCGACGGAAGCCCTGCGCGCCCTTGAAGGGGTCGCGCCCACTCCGTTCTCCCAAATCGCCCGCGCGCTCGCCACCTTGGAGGCGGCTCCGGAAGATGTTGAGACCTTGAAGCGATGCCTTGTCATTATCTCTCAATCTCCTGATTACCTTTGGCATTTGATCCCTTGGCGGGCGGCCGGACCGATGCCCGCAAGCCTCCCGCCCGGATACGGCAAGCAGGAGGCGATATCGCTCAGGCTCCTGAAGAGGCCCGACCTTGCAGGCAGGCTGATCCGCTTCGTGCATCAGGCAGGCCTCAGGGGAGAGGACGGAAAACCCTTCCTGGTCGACCTCCCGGCGGGACTGAAGGCCTCTCCGGGCAATGAAATCTGCCTGATAGACGGCAAGGAGGTCAGGTCGGCCGCCGCCTACATCGCACGTTGCGACGTTTCCCCGAAGGCCTACCGGGAGTTCTTCGGTCTCGGATAGGCTGTGCCTGTGTCAGCGGCCGGCGGCAAACGGCTGGTCGAGGACGAGGCCGTCCAGCCAGGAGCGGACGTCGGGCGTCACTATGGGAAACGGCCATATGTCGTTGAGGTCGAAACGCGTCGCCGGAATGGACACCCATTTCACCTTCGCCAGCCCGTTCCGGTTCAGGCCGAAGGAAAGATGGCCGAAATTGCCGTACTGGTCGGTTTGGGCGAAGTCGTTGATGACGACCCCGTCCCTGCCTTCGGCCGCCGCGGCGCGGAAAGCCCCGACATTGTTGTGCTCGTAAAGCGAAAGGTCCGGCTCCGAAGCCTGCCGGACGTCCTTCAGGTCCAGGCCGTCTGCGAGCGTCATGAACAGCTGCCCGGCCATCTTCCAGCCGGCGGGCATGACACGGTCCTTGCCGCCTTCCGTGACGACCTTGAGGGAGTAGGAGCCGAAGCGGCCGGGATCGTAGCCAAGGTCCTGCTCGACGTACCTGACCACATCGCCATATGTCGGCCAGCCTTCCGGCACCGCCCATGACTTCGCCTGGCCCATATGGTCCCGCTCGACGTCGGTGATCTCCAGCCCGGAAATCCTCCTCGCGAGACCGTAGAAGGTGTCGTTCAGGTTAGGCAGGACGCGGCTGTCCAACTCGTAGTCCATGGGCTTCGAGCGAATGGATTCGATGCCTGAAGCCGGAATGTACTGCTGCGCGATCACCGGGCTGTCCGAGGTCCAGAGCGTTCCGTCTCCTCCCGGCTTCAGGCCGCCTTCGATCTCCTCGGCCGTTCCGTGAAAGAGCACGCCCTCGACCTGCCTGCCCGCCTCAAGGGCGGCGGCGATCCGCCTCGCGATTTCCTCTTCGAGCTCCTGATCGTTCACGGCCGCTTCCCGTCCATTGCCTGCGAGGAGACACTAAGGCCGCGGGCGGGAAGCGACAAGGGCGGGGCAGGGGCCGCCCCATCGACATATGCGCTCCGCGAGGCAAGGATAGGATTCATGACGCAAGGCCAGACCGCCCTGCGGACCCCGAGGCCTGAACAGCACAGGATTGATGACGCCATGCACTACAGCATGAACCCGTCCCCCGACGACCTCCGCGAAGGCCTGCGCATCGTCGCCAAGCCCTCTTATCCATATCGGGCGTCGCCGGAAATCCTTGTCGTCACCTCCGCGCCCCGCGGCCGTCCATGGCAGGCGACGGACCGGCACGGCAACGTCTTCGAAGGCGAATACGGCAGGCTTGCGATGAAGAGCGCCACGCGGGAGGGAAGCTTCCATGTCTCGTGGACGCTGCCGCTTCCCGAGATGGACGACGAAGCCGCGCTCCAATGGGTATCGGTCCTGTCCAAGGGCGAAAAGGCCCCGATGCTGGTCCACGTCACCGAAATCAACGACGGAATGGCCAAGGGACACCTTGTCTCGACCCCGTGGGACACCAACCGGGCGGAATGGATCGAAACCGACGGGCTGCGCTACGAAACGAGGAAGGTCGGCCTTCTGGACCTGACGAAGAAAACGATCGACCTGTCGGCCGAAGGCCTTCCGGAGGGCCTTGCGGCCGGCGATCTCCTTTGCATGCACGACTGGCGCAACCATGTCGTCGACGGCGTGATCGTGACGAAGGCATGGAAAACGAGATCGTTATACAAGGACGAGCCGGCGGTTCTCGCCAAAGCCGTCGCCGAAGCGGACCTGCCCGGACTGCTTCCTGTCAGGTCCGTCGGTTCTGCCGAGGCCGAAGAAGGCATGATCTCCAGGCGATTGTTCCGGTTATCTTCTTACGAAACCTTCGCCACGGTCGACGTGACCGACCTCTCGACTGAGGATTTCGCGGCGCAGGCCCGGACGGAACCGGACGAGGCGCTCGTCCTGTGGTTCATCGACGACAGAGGCGAACACGAATGCCACGTGCTCGGTTCGACCGGGTACACGTTCCATATGTGTGACTCCATCGCGGACCAGTTCTACGGAGCGAACGTCGAGCCGGGCCTCTGGGTCATGCGCGACGCGAAATGGTGGTCGCACACCAGCTACGAGGGCGAACACGATTCAGGCATCGAAGGGGATTGGGAGCCGGCGAAGCTGGAAGACCTCGAATCCTTCGGCTACGACAACGCGTCCCTGACGGTCGAGATCCGGGGAGTTCTCGATGAGTACGGAGCGGGGCTGCCCGAAGGCGACCTTGTTCCGGAATGGATCGCCAAGGCGGAGGCGGCGCTCGCGGCGGAAAAGGCGGCCGAGGAGTCGCGCCGACACGCCTCCCTGTAACCGCGCGGCCGTTTGTGGGTCGCTTGCGGCGTCCCTAGCATCCTGAAACGAACAAAGGAGACATCCATGAGCAACCAGGCATTCATCGTCCGCACCTGCTTCCAGGACCTCAACGCGGACGGCAGCGTCGCGGAGACGACCTACGGCATCCGCGTGTTCGACGACTACGACAACACGTACGAGAACTTCACCAGCAAGGAAGAGCTCCTCTCCCTCTCGCAGGCCGACCTGGTCGCGAAGGCAAGGGGCATCGACGACGTGGCCGCCAGCATCATCGACGCTGCGGAGGAAAACAAGGACGGCATGAACATCGACGGGGACTGGGTGACCTGGGAAGAACTCAAGGCGACCCAGCCGAAGGCCTGATACGCCCTCCGCGTGACTGTAGCTCTCTGAAGTTTGTGTAAAAAGTATGCCGTGATTGATTAATCACGCAATCTATGCCATACAAATTACAGTGTGAGCACTCAGTACGACAATTTTAATATCCGCTCGCTTGGGCCTCTTGAAGCCAAAGTGATTTTGTCCGCCGAAGAGAGCGGCGACACGATCATAGACGTCGAGCGGGCGACGTCGATTCTAGGAAACCGGCAGCAGGCAATTTGGGCACTGATTAGACTGGAGCGCAAAGGCTGGCTTCAGCGTATCACTCCAGGAAAGTATGCCATCTATCCGGCAAAAACCGGGGCTTGGGACGCACGGATCATGTCCTCCCTCAAGTTCGCCGCCAGCATCGTCGAGCCATGTTACGTCGGCTGGTGGGCTGCGGCGCAGCATCATGGACTAACTTGGCAGAGTCCTAGCGTGATCTGCGTGGCGGCGCTGAAGCAGGTGCGCTTCCGTATGTTCGAACACGCACGCATCGAGTTCATCAAGATCAAGCCGGAGAAATTCTTCGACATCGTCACCGATGCCGTGGACGATTTTCCGGTATCGTCAATTCCGAAAACGATCGTTGACTGCGTGGATCGGCCTAAGCTGGCCGGCGGGGCTGCGGAAGTTGGAATTATCCTTGGAACCGGTTTGGAAAAGACGGATGCCATTGCAGTTGTCGAGGCGGCAATTCGGAACGGCTCCGTTTCCGCAATGCAACGACTTGGTTTCTATCTTGATACCGTCCGGCCTGATTTGTTCAGTGCCGAAGCCCGAGGACTACTTAAGGCAAGAATTGGAAAAGCCAGCAGATCCGCGTTCGGACGAACTTCTGGCGAAAGCGGAGACTTCGGCTACCAAAGCGACTGGCAGCTGCAAGTTAATATCGACCGCCAGTCCTTCATGGCTGAAGTTGATCGGTTTGGGGTGTACGAATGTTCTTCGAAGGCGGCTTCCACTTAAATCTGAGAATTGCGCAGAGAGCGCTCTCCCCCTGAAGGGACAGGATTGCGCGAGACATCTTTGTTCAACATTTATGTTGCACTGCACAATAAGCGAACCTATCTTCCTTCCAGACGCCAGCACGAAAGGATAGACCGATGGCCGCCACCAAGACTTCCGCCGCCAACCCCTTCCAGGATTCAATCGACCAGCTCGCCGAAAAGGGCCGCACCATCGCAGCCGGCACGGCGAAGGCCGCAGCCGAGGCGGTCGAAGCCGCCCATGGCGAGACGCTGCATGCGATCGACGCGGCGATCGCCCTGTCCAAGTCCAAGTCTCCCGAACAGTCCTACGAAGCCTTCTCGGCCTACTTCAGCGCTCTGGGCGTCCGTGCCACCGAACGGGCGAAGTCCTTCGCCGAAGGCCTGTCGGCCGGCTTCCCGGGCTTCTTCGCCCCCGTCGCCTCCAAGGGCTGACGCTTTACAAGCCGGGAGCGGTCGCCTCGTCGGCCGCTTCCGGCTTCAGCACGATTTCAGCCGCCATCCGGAGCATCGGCTCGATGTCGGCGTAACGGATGTAGCACCATCCGTTCTGAGGCAGGACAGTGCCGACGTGGGCGGCTACGCCGGTCCGGGTCGGGAACTTCGACAGAATTCCGGCGATCACTTCGCCGTACTGGCCGCTCGGGCGGCCTTCTCCCAATCCCTCGCTTCCGACGATGTTGAAATTGATTTCTCCATTCGCATAGAAGCGGACCGGGGCGACTTCCTTGCCGAAGACGTCGGCCAGGGCGCGCAATCCCTCGATGAGGGCGGCTTCCTTCGCCTGCGCGGCGGGCCACGGCTTGAGCGATGGGTCGATGTTGTCGAGGGCTTCGATCGCCGCCGCGAAACGCTGTGTCATCTCAGATGTTCTCCAGTTCCCGTCCAGGATAGCAGGCACTGCCGCAATATTCCGCATGTCCTGTCCACGCCCTCGATTTGCATCGAAGCTCCAAGCCCTGTATAGCCTCCCGCATTCCCCCAAAGCCCGCTGGAAAGACAATGTCAGAATACAACAACACAGATTTCATCGAAATGACCGCGGACCTGGTCTCGGCCTACGTCTCCAACAATCCGGTTCCCGTGACCGAGCTTCCGGGCCTGATCGCCCAGATTCACCAGTCGCTGTCAGGACTCAACGGAGAAGCCGCTCCCGCAGCGGAAGTCCGCGAGCCGGCGGTCAACCCGAAACGGTCCATCCACAACGACTACATCGTCTGCCTTGAAGACGGGAAAAAGTTCAAGTCGCTGAAGCGGCACCTGATGACCCATTACGGCATCACCCCGGAGGAATACCGCGAGAAGTGGGGACTGCCGCGCGATTATCCCATGGTCGCCCCCGGATACGCGGCCGCCCGTTCCGAACTCGCGAAGAAGATGGGGCTTGGACGCAAGCCGAAGGCCGTCGAACCGGAAGAGAAACCGGCTGCCCGCAGGCGCAAGAAGTCGGCCTGACGGCGCATCCACGACGCTTCGCCGCTATCCGGCGGCGAAGCAGGCGCTGGCCTGGAGACGCATTCCGGCCCTGTCACGGCTCACCAGCCCGGCGACGGGCGACGTGAAGGAATAGCCGAGCGTCACCCGGACGAAACCGTCCACTCCTGAGCATTTCGCGGCGATGTCGATGGCGATGTCCTCCGATGCCATGTCCAGCCCGAAAGAGCGGGCCTGCCTCTCGACGTAGCTTCTTGCCTTCCCGACGTCGAGGCTGCCGCCGTCTCCGCTGCATACCGCTTCCGGAATGGCGACACACCGCGCTGCCTCGGTTGCCACGCGGGTAAGGGCGTGGTCCGTCCAGTAAAGCCTGGCGAACTCGACCGACCCGAACAGGAGCGCGATGAGAGGCGCGGCGACGAGCGCGAATTCGACGGCGCTCGCTCCGTCCTCGTCCTTCCGGAACCTGCCGAAGATCCTGCCCATCACTGCACCTGGACCATGGTCCGCGACGACACGAGGCCGTCCGGGGCGACGACGCCCTTGAAAAGCGGGTTGGCGCGCTGGCTCATCTCGATGGAAACGAACTTGCCCGCATAGCCGCCCTGGGGACAGGGAAAGGAACAGGCCGTCTGCGGTCCCCATGAAACGCCGTCTTCCCCGACGGAAGGACAGAAGCACTGGTCGAACCGTGGGTCGGCCTGGCTCACGGTCACGGTTCCCCCTGCGTAGCTCGCGGCCGTCTTCCCGTTGATGGCAAGCGCCGCCTGCCCGCTTTTGCGGTCAAGGCCTCCGACGGCCACGACGAGCGCTTTGCCTGCGAGGTCTCCCCCTCCGGCGACGCTTACCTTGTCGGCGTTCGAGAGAGTGTAGTGAACGGAAGCGGAGAGAGACGAGTCCATTGCACCCCGGACGGCGATCGCTCCGCCGATGTCGACCACCCCGCCGATCATCGCGATCAGGAACGGAGACATGAGGGCGAACTCGACTGCCGTCGCGCCCTTGGCGCATGCCGCGAACGAACGCAGCCGATTTGCGATCTTTCCGGTCATTGGACGATCCTCACCTTCCCTTTGCCTGCCGCGCCGCCGGCGGCCGCCGCCAGATCGCATGACGAGGCGGCCGTCGTGCCGCCCGTAAGCGTGATCGACTTGCCGATCATCTGAAGGCATCCTCCCGCGGCGGAGGCCGAGCTTGCGCCGCCGCTCTCTAGGATCGGCCCCTTGGGGAAATACAGCACGCCCGACACGGTGAAGTTCGAAGCTCCGCCAGTAAGGGCCATCCCGCCCGAGGAAGACTGCGGCCCGACGATGGCCAGCTTCGCCAGCGGACCGGATGCGGGCGCCGTCAGGACGGTGCCGCTCTGGCCGCCGGTCATGCAGAACGCCGCTCCGTTGCAGCCGCCGGACTTCGAAAGCGTCTTGCCCGAGAGCACGATGGACACGTCCTTCGCACTGAGGGCGCCGCTTTGTCCGCTACAGTTGCCGCCGCCCGCACTCATGGAAAAATATCCGTTCACCGTATAGGTCCCCGCGCCGAGGCCCGCCTGCCCCTGAAGGCTGATGGAGCCGTCGACGTCATGCTGCGCGGCGGCGGGAAGCACAACGCAGCTGCCACCGCTCGAAACGATGTCGCCCGCAGTCTCGAATACGGATGCGGGTCCTGAGTCCTGCGAAAAGACGAGGCTCGCCCCTCCCTGCACCGACACCGCGGCTCCGTTCGCGCCTGCGCCGATTCTGTAGCCGTTTCCCTTGCCCGCCATGAAGGTGGCGCTGCTCCCGCCGGGAACGACGATCCCCTTGGCGATGCTGTACTGCCCGGGACCGAAGCGTACCGTTCCCGTCGCGGTGACGGAGCCGAAGCTGAAGGTTTTCCCTGAGCAGGAAACGCAGAAATCGACGGACAGCCCGCCGCCGACCGTCATCTTGCCGAACCTGGCTTCCTGCTTGCCGTCGCAGGCAAGCGTCCATTTGCTGCCCGAGAACGCAGCGGAGCAGCCTGCGGCTTTCGCCGCGGCCTGGGTCGTGGACTGCGTCCATCCGAAATCGATGTCGGGACCGCCAAGGTCGTCGACATGGATGGCGTCGACGGACTTGAAGCGGGACATGGCCGCGGCGATTGCGGCCGACCCCGCCAAAGGATCGTCGGTGACCTGCTTCGTGATCTTCGCCGCGGTTCCGCCCGGCCCCTTGATGCCGGAGCAGGGCTGCGACGGCGCGGAAGAGCTGCCATAGGTCACTTCCTTGGCAGTGAGGGTGGTGCCGCAGGGCACGGAAACCGCGGCGTTCGAGGAAACGGTGCATTTGGGAGCCGAAACCGAAGTTCCGCCGCTCAGGGTAAGGCCTGTCGACCCTGCGTCGAGGGCAAGCATGCAGCCTGCCTGAGCTTCGGCCGCGGAAGCCGTCTCGGCGTAGGCGACGTTGGTGACCCGAAGCGACGCCTTGTCGTAGATGATCCGGGAAAGATAAAGGGGGTGGTCGACCGCGACGCTGACTTCCATGGCAGGAACGGACGGATCGCGCGGGGAGGGCACGATGCGTCCGACGAGCTCCGCCTTCTGGACCCCGTTCATCGCCGCGACGCGCCATGCAGCCTGCTTCGCCTGATCCTCCGACTGCCCCTGCGAATAAGCCAGGGCGCCCGCATAGGCGGCCATGTCGGCGACGCGCTGGTTCTCGGACTTGCGAACGAGGGAATATCCGAACTCGCAGGCGAGGCCGGCGAAGCCCAGCATGAATGGAAGGCATACGGCGACGATGGTCATGACGGATCCGCGGCGATCTCCTGCGAACGTCCCTGCCTTCGCGGCGGCGAGCAAGACCCTGCGCCCGACAAATCCTTTCACGTTCATGCTGAAACCTTTCCGTTCGGCTGCGTCCTATAGGCCATCCGTTAACGAAAGGTTAAATTCGAGCCTCGAATCCTTGTGCGCGAAGGCGTTCCGCAAGAATTCAAAGGACTCGTGCAGGCCTGCGTCAAAACGGCATGACCCTGTTGTGCCGCGCAGGCTCCAGCTCGATGATGGCTTTCATTCAATACGGAAGAGGAGCGGTCCGGTGGGAAAGAGCATGATCGAAACCCTGGTCGACAAGGCCAACAGCGAACCCGGCGCGCCGGGATACCACATCGACGCGGTCTTCCCGGACGGAAGCCGGATCAACGCGCCGATCTACAGGGCGGGCCCGAACTGGGCCGCGTTCGCGGAGCTTGGCGACGAGGAGGTCATGGTAGACCTGACGGGAGCCGTCATCACCATCGACTGGGCGCCCGGTCCTGCCGTCGCCACGGGTGCGCGGTTCGAGCATCTTGCAGTCCAGGAAGAGGCCGCGTCCGCCTCTCCGGGCCGCTGAAGGGAGAGAACGACATGAACATCCTGGTTTCCGGCATCGAATGGGACACCGACGGGGAAGAGGTCGAACTCCCGTCCGAGCTTACGATCGACGCGGCCGCTGAAGGCATCGACGATCCCGACTCCCAGATCGCCGACTGGCTTTCCGACCGCTACGGCTGGGCCGTCATCGGCTTCTCGCACGAACCGGCCCCGAACGGCCCGTCGGCAGGCTGACGGAGCAGTCCATCCCGCAAGCCCTGGAAAGCCATTCCCGGCATTTCAGGGCTTGGCGGCCCAGCCCATGTATACGCCGACCGCGAAGGCCGCCAGGCAGACGCACAGAACGGTGGCGACGCTCATCTGTCGTCCTCCAGAGACACGGCCTTGACGATCTCGGCGCCGACAAGCGCCTCCAGCATGTCGCGCGAGGCGTTCGCAAGCACCTTTCTTTCGTCTCCGTCCATGTCGAAGCAAGCCATGAGCAGGCCGTCTCCATGGGTGGAGAAGGTCGCGTAGTCGCAGCCCGCCGCATGCAGGGCGTCAAGGTTGGCGTCGGAGAGCGGGTCGCTCGGGTCCTGCACCTTGATAGAGATCTCAAACGTCGCCATTCGACTGTCCTTCCGTTTCGATTCCTTGTCCGAGCATGTCCTTCAGCGACTTGTCCACGGCGCTTGCCGCGGTCAGGTAGGCCTCCCGCGCCGGGCCGAAGCGCTCGGCCGCCGTTCCGCCACAGGCAAGTTCCAGCAGGTCGACATAGCGCCTGGAGGCTTCCACCATTTCCTTAACGCCCGCCTTCGCCCTTTCGACGGCAGCGAAGCCTTCCGCGCCGACCGCCTTCGCCGGAGGATCGCCCAAGGTCCGGAAGAAGCCGTCGAGCATCACGTCCATCTGGTCGACCTGCTCCGAAAGCTCCTGGATATAGCCCTGCCAGAAGGGCGACAGCTCCTCGAAAGGAGGCCGGCCGGACTTCAAAGCGGGCTTCAAGGCTTCACTCATGGGCGGCGGCCACCTTTCCGGGAACGTATCCGAACGCCGCGAGGTCCTTTTCCAGCAGCCGAAGACGGTTTTTCGCCGAAACGGCGTCCTCGACCGCTCCGACCCTGAACGACATGGCCCGGAAAATCCGTTCGTCAACTTCCCGCAGCCGGTCCGCCGAAGGCTCGGCGCCCAGCTTTCCGACTTCGCATTCGATCAGGGACACCTCGGCGAGGTAGTCCTCGACCGGGTCGTTGAAGTGGCCGAAACGGGCAGGCTTCGCGACCTCCGCCTTCGGTTCCTCCCGGACGTACAAAGCCTTCAGGGGCCAGTCGGGGGAGGGGCGTCCGGGCTTGTCCCGTTCGATGACGACGCTGAACGTGCCGTCGCCGTTGGACTTGCCGAATTCCCAGGCGTAGGGCTTCCCGAACAGGCTCTCGCCGTCGCGCAGCCCCTTCTCGTAGCCCTTTTCCTCCTCGACCCGGAGCGCACGTGCATGGTCCGCCCTCATGGCATGGAATTCCCTGTCCTTGTCGCTGTCCTCCATGCGGTAGCGCTCGAGCTCGCGCTCCATGGCGCGGACGTCTTCGGGCTTCATGCAGCAGATCGGGTCGGAGTATTCGCTGTCGCCGAAATGGGTCCTGGCGGCCTCGACGTCCGTGAAGGACTCGTCGCAATGGAAGCAGCGCCATTCCTTGCGGCCAGACACGCCGCCGCTGGAAACCCCGATGAGGCCGCTGTACCGCTGCCACGCCTCGTCCATGAAGGCATGCATGTCGGCCAATCGGTGTTCCGGGGAGCTGAAGCGGCTGAAGGCGACCGTGAAAGCATGGCAGAAGGCGGCCTGAACGGCGGCGTCGGGAGAGACGTGCTGGGGGAGCGGAGAATGCTTCGGCTTCGCGGCCTGCTTGGCCCGGATCGCCTCGACCTTCGTCCAGATGCGCGCGAGCTCCGTCTCTCCAGCCGCCTGCATGTCCTCTCCGATGGCGAGGCAGAGGGCGGCGAGCGTCACCATGACGCCGCCGATCTCCTGGTTCACCTCGCCGACGGGCCTGCCGAACACGTAGTCCACGAGCTGGAGGGCCTCGCTGCGCGTGCAGCCGTTCGCCTGGGCGAGTTCGAGGGATTCCTCCAGGAAGCGGTGGTTGCGCTCGACCCGGTCGGCGCTGATCGCCTCGCCGAAGCAGGCCATCATCCACGGCCTGACCCGCTCCTGAAAGGACGTTCCCGCCTCGATTTCGCCCGTCTGTCTCATGCAACCCTCCTGCAAAAGTCCATTGGTCCCGTTACGGCACCGGGGCTTCAGACACGCCCAGCATCAGGTCCGTTTCGGTGAGTCCGTAAACGGGCTTGCGCAATTTTTCGATCTTCGCCGCCCTTTCCTTGTCGAACGTCGTGAAAGGAAGTTCGACGCCGAGACCCTGCAACTGCAGGCAGAAATCGAAGTCGCAGCTTTCGGGATAGAGGCGCTTGTTGGGGACGAGGTCGTCCACGAGCATCTTCCTGCCCTCGGTATGGTCGATCAGCCGGCCGTCCTTGTAGACGACGACGTGAAGGTTCCCGCCTTCCTGATAGACATGATGGGTCTCACGCTCGGTCGTGTAGCCGTAGAGCACCGTCTTCGTGCTGTCGTCCGTCGCCGTTGCGTACAGCATCACGTGCTTATGATTGCCCAGAACGTCGAATTCCCAGTCTTCCATTTCGAATCCTTTCCCTCAAATCAGTGAAACCTGAAACCTTGAACCGGAATCCGCTACCTGTCGCGAGACGCCAGGTCGAGTTCGTCGACGTGCCATGCCTCGATACCTTCGCATGGCGTGTGGTAAGAACCGAGAACGGAGCCGCTCCGGATGGCTTCCCCGTACCGATCATAGTGGAAGACCAAGCCAAGGTTGCCGTCGGCGTCGGGAGCCGAGACCACCATCCCGTCCTGTCCCGGCCGGAAGTCCGCTTCCTTGCGGACCCTGACGAAGTCGCCGTATGCCAGACCTTCCATTTCGTTCTCCCTTCCTCAAGCAGCCCGGTTGCCCGCGAGGCGCGATATCCAGCCTTGTACGTGCAATTCCGCCGCGGGAACCATCAGAACCTCGGCCTTGTCCAGGCCTATGACCTCTATCCCCGACGGCAGCTTCCCGGCCACGCTTTCGTGGTGATGTCCATGCACTATCGCCTTGGCCCCCAGCATTTCGGCCAGGAAATCTATCTCCTTGAAGCCGTAGCGGTGGCAGGAAGGAGCCTCGTGGGTGACGAGGACGTCCGCCGACTGCCCGTCGAAAGCCTCGATGTCCTCCCAGAATATGGTGGAACGCTGCCCGCGGGGAAGCCCGCCGCGCCAGGCGGAGCGCATGTTGGCCGCCATGAAGTCCGCGCGCGTCCTGAACCTGGGTTCGCCGTCGCCGTTCTTGGGATGCCAGACCTTCTCGCGGAACACGCCGCCCAGTCCGGCGATCCGGACTCCAGCCACCTCGGCGACGCGCCCCGTCAGGTTGCCCGAGCGGCCGAGGTCCGTGTCGAAGAGGTTGTCGTGCCAGTGTTCGCGGTCGGTGTCGTGGTTTCCATGGATATACAGGACCTCGACGACGCCCCGGGCGAGAGGCTTCATCTCGTCGTCGAACGGCCGCTCGAGGTCCATGTCGCCAAGGAACACGGCCGCGGCCGGGCGCGCGGACGCAAGCCTGGCCACGGGGGAGTAATCCCCGTGCGGGTCTCCGACGAATGCGATCTCCTGCGCCACGCGTGCGGCCTCCTTCAAAATTGTTGACAACATAGCACCTTCCGCCGGCATTTCAACCCAAGGATCGAATCCTTTGGCTTGCGGGATGCCGGAGCATGCGCAAGGCTTCACGCATGGACGTCATGGTTCCCCATTTTCCGCAACTGCAGGACGGTATGCCGTTCGCCGGAACCTGCTGGCGCGGAAGCCGCCACGCGGACGAAAGCTTTCTCCTACACGACCCGGAGATGCCCGGGATCTTCTTCAGCTCCGATCCTCTCTATGCGTCAGGGTTCGGAGACTTCGTCCACGAATGCGCGATCGTGCTGGAGAATCCGCATATAGCGCGGGAATCCCGAAACGATTCGATTCCTTCGAGGGCGTGGCTCGACGAAGCTGGACACGACGGGCTGATCATGGTTTTTCAGAACGACTACTTCGTCGTGGCTACGGACAAGGCCCAGGTGAGGCCGATCGGAGTCACGCACAAGGACTGCATCTTTGAGGACGGAAACGATGACGGACGCCTCCCCACACCCTGACGACATCGCCGCGGCAGTCGTCGACCTGATCCGCATGACGCGCGCGGACGACCGGCTGCACGACGGCCCCCATCCGTCCATGCGCAAGCGCATCGTCCAGAGCCATCTCGAAACGGTGGCCAAGGACTACGGCATCGATCCCAAGGCTCTTGCCCTTGCGACGGCCGAGATGATGTCCCATCCCGAAGAGGTGCGCCAGCGCCCGGCTCCGCAGCCGTAGGCCCGACGCACGCCTCGCTCAGGCAGGGGAGGGCGTACCCTGCTCCGAGAGCAGGTCTTCGGAGTCATGCGTTTCCCAAAGCCAGTCGTCGAAGAAGTCGCCGTACATCCGGTCGTCGGCCATCCTGCCGCGCGCGAACTCGATGGCGAAATTCCTGACTGTCTCGGTGGACACGGTCCTTCCGGAGCCGTCGTCCGCCAGTCCCCGAATGCGCTCGGCCTCCGCCTCGACGTCGATCCAGACAACGGGCACGTAGCCGCACGAGGCCGCCAGCCGCATCGCCTTTTCGGCCCCGCTTTCGGCGTTGGCCTGCGTTTCGGCGGAGGAGGCCGCAGGCCTGTCCGGGGTTTCCAAAGAAGCCTTCATCGTCGCCCAGTTGCGGTAGCCGGCCGAGGCGGCCAAGGCTTCGTATGCCTGTCCGAGCTTCATGTCGAAGCCGAGGCCGCGCATCCGTTCGAGAATGGCGGTCGCGGCCCGCTTTGCGGATTCGGGGGTGTCTTTGCGTGTGTGTTCCAATGCGCTCTCCTGCTTCGGCGAGTGGTCCCGGGGTTCCCCGTTGCCCGCGTTCGCCGGAATGGGTGAAGCGCGTGACGTTCCATGTCGCCTGTCTACCGTAGCCGTGTGGCCGGGGAAGGATGGCCAGGCGCGGCCATAGGGTAAACCTGCCCTGGTCCCGGCCGATGGTCAAGAGAGCGCAAAAACGCTCCTTCAGAGGCTTGGATGCGGAATTCCGCTCATCCGGGAGGCCCCTCGATGAACCAGGCAGCGGTCCATGCGATCCAAAGGGCGACGATCCAGAGGAGACAGGCCGGAAGGGCGAATACGATCCACATGGGGGCCAGTGCCGATCCGGCGAGCAATCCGACGACGGTCGCCAGCACGGCAAGCCCCATCGCGCTGGCCGACAGCCATGCCGCCAGCCGCCAGATGCCGTCCATGATCCTCAGCGCCATTACCTGAAGGCCAAACCAAACCCCGGCGGCCCACAGGAAATATGCGTCGCTCAACTCATCCATCTATGCCCCCGGCAGACAATAAGCCGACCTTTTCCGGGCTGGCAATTCATTAAAGTTCTACTCAACGGGATTTCATCAGGATTTTCCATGTAAACTAACAAATATGTTGTTCTAAATACCCAAATGGGTTATGACAGATAGACTAACAAATTTGTTAGGCTATGTGGAGTTCACAATGACAAGAAAGGCGTTCGATCCGGCGGAGGCCCTGAAGCTCGCGAAGCAGGTGCACGTCATCGTGCTGGACTCGCTGATGATGGCCACGTCCTGGTCGTGCGAGGACGCAGCCTTTCACGGCGGAACCTCGCTCCATCTCTCATGGCGTTCGCCTCGCTATTCGGAGGACCTCGACTTCCTGATCGCCCGCGACATCGGCGGCCTGAACGAGATCATGGAGCGCATCCAGAAGATCGCGCAGGAAAGGGTTTCGGCCATCGACCCCCAGTACGGGATCGAGATCCGGACGAAGACTCGGGACGATTCCCGCATGCCCGCCTACCACGTCGTGCTGACGCACCCCGAATACATGGGGAAGATTCTCGTCAAGCTGGAGTTCTGGCGCGTCGACCGGGAGTACCTCGCCGGCTATCCGACAACCTTCCGTACGCCGCTTTCTCCGGGCGACCTCGTCTCGACCGCCATCAATCCGGTCCCGGTCGCGACGCTGGAGGCGGCCTTCAGCGACAAGCTGACGGCCTTCGCCACGCGGCCCTACCTGAAATGGAGGGACGTCTACGACCTCTGGTGGATCGGCACCCAGACGGACGCGACCGTCGACCTCGAAGGCGCCGCGCGCCTGATGCTGCACAACCTGTCCGCTTACCAGACCGTGGACGGCAAGGACCCGGCCGAGGTGCTGCGCGAGTTCGCCGCGCGCGATCCGCAGGAGCTCGCGGCGGCCGCCGATCCCGACCTTCGGCGATGGGTGCCGGAGAACCTGTGGAGGTCGCTCCATCCCAACGGCATCAGGGAGATCGTCGCCTTCACCCAGAAGACGCTGGCTGCCGTAGCCGGCCACATCGACAGCCTGCGCGACGAGGAAGTCCACGAAATCGCGGGGATGGCGCCGTGACGGCCTCGAACAAATCCAGCATCGAACGGCTCCGGGAGCTTCCGGAAGTCTTCACCCTGTCGGCGGCGGCGAGCCTTGGAGCGATGCCCAGGAAGACGGCGACCGTCTATGTCGCACGCTGGTCCGCCGCGGGCCTCATCGAGGCTTCCGGGCCGAGGTCGGGCGTCTACTTCAACTTGATCCGCAGCCCTGAAATCACGGGCGGGATGCGCCTGAAGGCGTTGCTGACGACCTATCCGTCGGCCGTCCTGATCGGCGAGTCGGTGCTCCACAACGCCGGATGGACGACGCAGATTCCGCGCAAGGCCAGCGTGGCCGTCATCTCACGGAAGTCCTACGCCCAGGTCAACGGTTTCGAGATCACAGGAAAGCCGCTCTCCTGGTTCCAGAAGGTCCACTCCAGCCTCCTGAAGCCGCAACAGGCGGAGTTCTCAACCTACGGGCTGCGGTCGCTGCCTCCAGCGCTCGCGCTGGCCGACCTCTACGCGACCAAGGGCGCCTGGCACCCCGATCCGGACGACCTCGACCTTGAGGACGAGCAGATGGATGAGGTCAGGGGCGCGGCGGAGTTCCTGGGTGTGGAACTGCCAGGATTCGCTCCGCCGCGTCCGTTCAGCCGTTAAAGGCCGACCGCCCTGCGGGCCTTGTCCGCCAGCGCCTTGTCGGCGTTCGCCAGCACGGAACGCGCCACGCGCCCGGCCGTCCTCGAGGAATCCTGGTCCGCCTCCGCGAGCAGCGCCACGGCGACCGCCTTGGCGTCGACCCCTAGATAGCGGGCGAGTTCGGCCACTTCGTCCAGAACCGATACCGCCAGCAGTCCTGCCGCGATCCAGACAGGCGCGCCCTGGAGATCGCCCTTGGCGAATGCCGGAGGCAGGTCGTCCCAGTCGAGCGATCCGGCCATCAGCCTGACGTTGCGGACCGCCGGGGCGGCGGCTGCGTCGGCAGGGACGAAGACGGGCGCGGGAGGCGGCGGCATCGGGGCAGTCAGCTCCGGAGGAAGCCTGAATCCCCCCGGAACGGTCTGGCCGGCCCAGTCGCCAAGGACGTCGACGTCCTGCGGATCGGAGGCCCATCCGGCGGGAGCGGCGCCCATGCCGGAGGCGTAGAGCATGCCGCCGACAAGCGCCGATCGCCCGGGAGAGGCGACAGCCATCGAGCGCAGCATGGGCGCGCTGGCCGGGGCCGCCGAAAACGCCGAGACGAACGCCGCGTTCGTCGCCGGAGAGGCGAGGGGGACCTTGCGGGTCGCGGGAATCCCCTCGACCGCCTCCGCCGCCTCGTCGATCATGACGATGGAGGTCAGGTGGGTGACGAGGCCTTCCGCTTCCGCGAAGGCGGCCGCTTCGGCTTCGTTCATGCCCTGGACGGCCAGATGGGCCGCGTAGGCGGCGACGGCCTGCGCCAAGCCGGCGCGTTCCGGGGCGGCCTTGCCCGCCTTCGCCCATCGGACGTCGATTCCGGTCCCGGAGACCGAACGAGCAAGGACCTCAGGCTTGCCATCGAGAGGCACGACGGGGCTTCCGACGGACCGCATGGACCCGATCGCGTGCTGGATGGCCTGGTGCACGTCCGAGCCCGCCGAGACGAACATCTGGCCGCCCGTCATGGCCGCGAGGTATCCGACGCTGCTCTCGAGGGAATCCTCGCCGACGAGGACGACCGTGAAGCGCGCGCCGGTCGCGACCGCGGCCTGCACGTCGATCTTGTTCCAGCTCTTGCCGTCCGTCACGAGGAGCACGTTCGCCTCCCGGCGCGCCTTCGCCACCTCGGCGACGGCCGCGGGCAGCTCGGTGCCGCCGCTGACGAAGGGAATGCTTCCGACATAGGCTCCCGCCTTGTCTCCCGACGCGCTGCCGTGGCGGATGCAGGAGCTGGCGAACGTCCAGACCTCGACCTTGTCGGCTTTCTTCAGGACGCTCCCGGACGCCGCCGCGATGCCGCTCTTGACCGCATCCCACTTGGTCGAGTTGCCCTCGGGATTGCTTTGAACGGCCTCGCGCATCGATCCCGAGACGTCCAGCAGGAATACCGCGTCCAGCGCCGCCTTGCCGGATTTGGCCGGAACGAACGACATGGAGACCGAACGCCCGTCG